>OCIU01001084.1_pt1 | contig 20229 bp, 20 predicted proteins | sample 1538471 | NCBI WGS metagenome assembly OCIU01 (sample SAMN04571693, study PRJEB22368) | human gut metagenome | biome: human gut; material: stool | host: Homo sapiens | place: Luxembourg | collected 2012-06-01 | reverse complement strand
GACAGAGCCATTCATTAACCGTCCTTTCGTTTGAAGCCACCTTGAAAATTCAGGGATAGTCATGAGTTTTTCTTTATAATGTTTGTCGATATACATATAGTCTTTCATCAGAACCGTACTGAAATCGGGTGGCATTTTTTCTGCATATCGGATGGAGTTTGCAATTCTGCTCATTTCCTCTTTGTGATCTCTTGCATAGGTCGTCATTGATGCTGTCAATGCGTACATAGCATCTGTTCCGGTCGGCATCTTCATCGTTTTACCATCAAACACATCTTCGATGTTCGGAAGATCTTTATATACTTTAGCCCATGTTCTGAACTCGACCGCAACACCCGAGCCTACAATTCCTGAAATAAGCGAGAACATATCGTCAATATCATCACAGACACAGTTGAGCAGATTACTTACCATTTCCCAGGAACGCGGAGTGGCAAAAGCGAGATCATCAGAGCTCGAATCAAATCCCATCAGGTAGCTCTGCCTGAAAGACAGAAAACCTAAAACTTTTTCATTGATTCCACTGCGTATTGCCCATTCCTTCCATGAGTTGAAGCTACCTGCAATTTCTATATGCATCAAACGGTTTGCCAGTGCTTTCGGCATTTTGAACGCTACGGATTTATCTGTCATACGGTTTCCGGCGGCAATCACGATGCAGTTATCGGGAAGCTTGTGCTCACCGACAACTCTGTCCAATGTAATCTGATAAGCCGCCGCCTGAACAGACTGAGGCGCTGCGGAGATTTCATCAAGAAACAGGATGTTGACAATATCGTCACTTACATCCATCTGGAATATCTGCGGTTTCAGCCATACTGCAAGCGTTTTGTCTGCGTTGGCAGTAGGAATACCGCGCAGATCAATGGGATTGAAAAGAAGCAGCCGGACGTCGGTTACATTGACCCTTTTGCCGGTCCTCTCGCCAATCTCTTTTGCGATCTGGCGAACTGCTTGTGATTTACCAACGCCGGGAGGTCCCCACAGCATCACTGACGGCATGGTTTTGATGGGATAGTTATTTTGAATGATTGCGCAGTAAGCGCTTGATAGTTTTTCAACCATTTTCCCGACATTCATAGAGGGTATGTTGGTCATTTTAATATTGCTCATTTCTTATCTACTCCTAATTTCTTATCAAGTATTTCGAGTTTTTTGCGGCATTCCTCGATCTCATCGCTGAAGCTTTCTTCTTTCCTCAATTCTTCTTTAAGCTGAAGTTCTCTTTCCCACAACTTTGCAAGCCCTTTATTTAACTTATCCAGGTGCGTTTGCAGATCATCAAGAAAATTATCGATTCGTATTAAGTTGCCCGTATTTGTATCTCCGAGTTCCACATAATAGCGACCGTTTCGTTTCAGCCAAACATAAGGTTTTTCACGTGTCATATTGGCAGGGAGAATAATTTCAAAGCCGCGATATGTCATGAGTATTTTTTCTTTCGGTTCAAGAACATAGCCCATGAGAGAAGAATGAATATAATCCCTTAATTGCTTGCGCTTTTCTGCTGCATCCTTCTTTACCTTATTATCAGATGGTGCCGGATTTGCCCGTTTCCACCCTGTGTAATACGCAATATCAGCTTCACATCCAGCGATATTGTTCTTTTGATTGGACATTTTTCCGGGCATTTCTAACAGCTCTTTTTCCATACGAATTCTCGAATCAACAAGTTTGCGCTGTAATGTCAGATAGCGTGAAAGCTCGTTTGCAGTCTCCATACGCTCTTTGACGAGAGGATTTCCGACAGCCAGTGCCTTGACTTCGGCATAATCGAGCACAGTATCCTCAACATCCGTTTCGCTACGCTCTGTAAGTGATCCGGAAAGCAAACCTGTGATAAACCTCTGTTTCGTTTCGAGAAGCTGCCACGAATAGGCATCGAAACTTCCTTCTGTGATATAGCGAAAAATCTGCACCTTTGAATTGGTGTTTCCTTGGCGCAGAATACGCCCCTCGCGCTGTGTCATGTCTGCAGGCCTCCACGGGACATCGATATGATGAAGAGCGATCAACTTATCCTGAATGTTCACACCGAGCCCAAGTTTAAAGGTGGATCCGATCAGCACACGGATATCACCGTTTCTGACCCGAGCAAATAAAGTGTTTCTCTGTACTTCGGTTTCCGCATCATGAATAAATGCGATCTTGTCAGATGGAACGCCTTTATTCTGAAGCATAGCCTTCACTTCATCATAAATGTTAAAGCCGGTTTTAGGGGTCGATGTATCACAGAAAATAATCTGCGCAGACTTCTGGGATGTTGTTCTGAAATATATATCAGCAACATTTTCAACACAGCGCGCCACTTTGGATTGATAAGTGAACGCAGCATTTGGATCGACCAGCCTCAAATCAAGTGCAGCCTTCCTTCCGTCCGTTGTGATTTTCAGCATATTATCATCTTTACGGCTGACATATCCCTTTCGAACATCCTCTGCTCTCTGCGAAATACCTTTCAGATAGTCTGCAAACTCATTTGTTTTTGAAACCAGCGCATCAGTATATCCGTCGATTTGCGGAATACCGGCTGACGTGTCCACTTGATGAAAATCGGCAATGGAGGACAGCAGAGATGTCAGCTCGGGAAGATTATGGAACTTAGAAAAACGAGTGGCGAGCCGGTAACTGCTTGTGTCAACATCGATTTCAAATTCTGTGCTTCTTTCTGCAAACATACCGATCCAACTCTCAAAACTTTGAAGATCCAGCATGGCGAGTTCGCCGCTTTGAAGGTACATCTGCATGATAAACGCATCCGTGATTGAATTCGTTATCGGAGTTCCTGTAGCAAAGACAACGCCTGCGCCGTCGTTTTTCTTCTGAACCATACGGACTTTGTCCATCATATCCTGGCACTTCTTAGATCCGGAAGCACTGATACCAAGCACCTTATCTGCTTTTGTTTCGATAGGAACATTCTTAAAGTTGTGTGCCTCATCTACAAAGAGTCTTGTAATTCCCAAATCATCAAAATACACGCCTTTATACAAATCACCCATAGAGGCGGCAAGTTCAGATAAAGCTTTTGAAACCGCCTCTTGTTTTTTCTTCAAACGAGAAGTGGCTTTGTTCTTTTTGCCCGCTATTTCTGCGATAAGTTCCTGCTCATCAATAAGCTGGTTTTGATAATATTCCTTTGACAATGGAATCTGCTCAAAACAACTGTAAGCTATAATAATCCCGTCGAAGTCCTCGTCACGTATTCTTTCGAGAACACTTTCTCTTTTTGAGGGAGCGAAACTTTTCGGTTCGACACAAAGAATATTGGCGCTTGGATACATTGCGTAGAAAATGTTTTTCCATTGACCAACTATGTTATTTGGAACGACAAACATATTCTTTTCAGACAGCCCCATACGGCGCATTTCCATTGCGGCGGCAATCATAACGTAGGTTTTTCCAGCTCCGACATCGTGTGCTAATAAGGTATTCGGAGTAAAGAGAATCCGTGCAACAGCATCCTTCTGATAGGGATAAAGGTTTATCGCAGGAGACATGTCAGGAAACCGTAAAAATGATCCGTCAAAAATTCTTCTGCGTACACAACTGAAATTGTTCTCAAAAATCATTTCAAGACGTTCTTTTCTTCTTTCATCCTCCCAAACCCATTTCTGGAACGCCTTTATCATTTTATTTTGCTTCTCAATGGCGAGAATGGTTTCAGACTGGTTAATAACTCTTTTCTTGCCCGATGAATTTGTATTACATACAACTTCATCGGTAACTGCGACCGACTTCATATTTAATGTTCTTTCAAGAATATGGAGAGCGTTTATTCTGTCGGTACCGTATGTTCGCGTCACCTTAACGTCGTGATTATATCTGCTTTTGAATGGTATTTCCCATGTGCCGGTCAATTCATCATGCTTAGTATGAAAATCTTCTTCGTCGTTGATGCTATACCAGTGTCTGCGCCAATCGCCCAGAAGATACTCTATAAAATCGTCAATTATATCAGCAGGTACCCACGGTGAGCCAAGCGTTACATAGATATCTTTTGTGGCAACAGTTGGGGGAAGAACCTTTTCAATGGCCTTGATGTTATCAGCAAAATAGCCATTGTAATCCTTATCGGCTTCTTTAGCCACCTTCCATTTTCGCATCATGTTGCCGGACAGGTATTCCTCAGAGGTTTCCCAGCCTTTATAAAAACACTCGCCCCATGTTTCCGGGTTCTGATAGATCCTTTCAGCGCACCGATAATTGTTTTGTAGTCCTCTCCGGTTATCGACGAAATATATTCAATGTCAACCCGTCCAAGATTAGACAGACTGTAAATGAGACCGTCGGAAATGCTGTCAGCGTGAATACCCTGAGTCCTTACATCCTGATTGAACGCATTTTCCCAATCGAGCGGAAGATCCATGCTTGTAACTTCTCTGATATGAGCTTCCTTACGTTCTTTTGCCTCACGAGCTTCCCTTTCTCGTCTCTCGCGTTCTTCCTGTTGCCTTTTCTTTGCCTCAATAGATTCTTTTTTTCGTTTTGCCCCAGATAACTTATCAATAATTTTTGATATATCTTCGGAACTGAATGTATTTTCCGGATCGTCCAACAGATTCATTATCTGGAAGATGGACATCTGCTCAAAAATATCAGGTTCGTTCTTGTTGCTCATTATTAGCAGCCTCCGTATACGTCGTCATTCTCTTTGAACTTAGTATACTGAAAGCCATGTTCCATATTTGGTGCATAATGTTAAGTCCAAGATAAAACAAAAAATGACCGTGAAAAAATCACAGCCATTTTTCAGTTTAATATGCTCTGATTAGTCGTCGGCCTCAATCCATTCACCGCTTGTACTGCAACTAATAATAGCACGCTGGGATTTTCCCCACATACTGCAATTAGAATTGGTACAAGTAAATCCAGCATTATAAGAAGATCCCTCTCCGACAAATAATCCGCCGCTATGTTCACCACTCGCTACTTGCCCACAAGTTTCACATTTATCCTTATATCTGAATTGACCGGTTTTGGGATCAGACCACGTTACAACTGCTCCTTGTTCAGCATAAACGGAATATGTTTTTACATATTCACTGTGTGTTTTTTTCTCTGTTGCCGGTTTAGTTGTTGATATGCTTTCTTCATTTTCTTTCATTTCGGCAGATACAACAGAAGTGGATTCTTCATTGTTGTTTGTCGAAGAACCTTCTTTGGTACCGCAGCCAGTGATTACCGTCACCAATAGCGCGAGCATTAAAGCAAGTGAAATGATTTGTTTTGTTTTCATATAAATCCTCCTGTGCCGAAAATAATCGGCGTTTATTTTGGTAATTTTATTATACTTGTGACCTCGCACCATATTTGGTACATAGCAAAACAGAGCCGCATTTTGCAGCTCTGTTTTATTATTTTTGTTCAGTTGAATAAATCGCCTACGCAATTTTTACAGTGGTAGTGGTCATCATATTCTACTACATAATCCCCAATATCAAATGCGTCAATAATCTGAGATAGAACATTTTCACGATTTATACATGGATCAATGTAAATTATCGAGTGAATCTTTTTCTCGTCCCATACAACCCTTCCACGAGGATAGCCTATGTACTCTCCGGTTTTGAAGTGTGCATCATATAGTTGATCATGACCATAAGAGTTATCCAGTTTTCCGGCTTGTTCACGGCCTTCAGAGAGGGGACAGGCATTATATATTAGCTTTCCTCGAATATAGAAGAATGGACCAATCGAAGATAACATCAAATTCCTCCACATATTTTATCGTTATACTTTTTCTCAATGTCATCAACGAACTTCTTTATACCACTCACATCGGTAACAAGTGCATTATAGTCCAATGCTTCGATTATTGTATCATCAACCATAAGGGTAATCTCTTCGCTTCCAACACTGCATCTCTGTAAAACGGTATTACCGTTATTACAGACGCTTTTTGACACATCAATTTCTCGACCGGCGGCTGACCAGTAATAAGGAATGTCTTTTTTATTGGGTTCTTCTCCAATATTACATGTATTCTCGCAACTCCAACCTCTCGCGATAAGTTCTGTGATTATTTCATTGCTATAACCGTAAACGTAAATCCAATCATAAGAGCTACTTGGTCTTGAAATATAATTGTCCTTGTAACGAATTGCTCCATACTGCTGCATCCAATCAACAAGATCAGTAGTCTTGTAAAGTAATTGATGCAACTTCTTATCGAAGTCATTTACTCCTACCGGAATCGGAGATTCCTTGGCAATTTCATCGAGTAGTTTATTATATATATCCGCCTCGGTAGGCAAAGAAAGCCACTCGGCAAATGCAGCCCGAACCACGGGGTCCGATGCCAGCATATTCTTTAGTGAGTTTTCCTTTTCTTTCTTGTCTGTAATGTGGTATTTAATATCTGTTAGTGCATTGTATTTACTTAATAAAGCTCTGAGCAGGATATGGCTATCACTTTGGTATTTGGGTGATACTCCATTCGCATCAAATAATAATTTCGCCATTTCAAAGTTATGTATGAATCCATTTATACTATTATCATTTGGTATGAGAAAACTAACGCTTCCTTTGAAAAACGGGTGCGATTCAGCTTGGAGTAAAACATCTTCCCAGTCTGGATTGTTTCTTATTAACTTTGCTTTTTTTCTTTCCTCAGCAATAGTATCTTTTGACTGCGACGAGTTAATTGTTGAAGAATTATCTGCAAGCAACCCATATATGTCATCGGAATGCTCAACCAATTCCATAATCAATTGAATTACACCTGCGGCAACTCTCCAGCTATCAATATTAGCGTTCTCGACGATATTCCAAACGACATGCAACCAGGTTTTTAACGCAGTCTTGTCAAAACTCTTCTTTATTAAGTACATAATAAGAGCACAAAATACTGTGCGTTCCTGCAACGTCAATTTGCTTTTAAGCACATCAAACTTTGCAGATGAATCCGCCCAGCAGGGCTGACTTACCTCGATAATATCGTCGTAATGGGCTGAAATTTGATCAAGGAGAGTCAACAAGTTTTCCAATGAGTCTTTTGTGAGGTTTCGTTCAAATAGAGAAAAACCAGAATAGTCCCCTTCATCGCTTAACAAAATGAAATCAGATTCTTTATCAAGTCCTTTGTTAGTTCCTGAAGAATTTAGAATATATTCGTTCAGAAGATATTTGTAAACGAAGCTCATAAATAAAGGATCAAAATTCTTGTCTTCACTATCCTTTTGTGCATTCCAAAAGCATTGCGACCACTCGTTATCAATTTTATTTATAAAAAACATGTCATACGGCATTATTCGTCCGTCATATTCTTGGTCTTTTAGATCAAGTTTAACAATGTTATGTTTAATCCAGTGTTGAAAGTCGGCTTTGAAGTTTTCAAAATTTGTTAATTGTTTTCCTCTCGCATTCATTTTTACATAGAGGTCTTCCGTTAAGTCAAAATTGCTAAGTGGTAAAATATAAAACTTCAAGCGGTCTAAATTTGCAAACACATTCTTGCACTCATGTTTTAGATATTGCCGTTGGATTTCATCAAGCATATTAAGCATAGCTTGAACAGTTGGGTCCAATTTATAAGCATCGTGAAACCATGAAAGGTTTTCTATTTGTGTGACTATATCAACTCTGGTAGCAATTTCTTTATTATCCTCGCATATAGCACCCGCTCTCAACAAAAAATCAATATTCGATGAGTTTAACTCATTCACAAGTTTATTACAGAAAACGGTAGAACTGGTTCTAGTCTTATAGTAGAAGTTTTTCAGAATACTCGACAAGGTATTTCTTTCGTCTTTGTTTAACTCAACGCCTCCGATAAACCAATACATTAAAAAGAGTGTAGTCAGTCTTTGTTGTCCATCGAGAGGATTAAAATATGTTACATCAGTGGTAGCCCCATTCTTTTCCTCTTTCTCTGTAATAATGGAACCATATACGAAATCCAATTCAAGTTGCTTATCCGGGGCATCGTGAATAATTGTAGAAAAGACCTCATTGATAAACTTTTGTCCTGTTGAATTAAGAATTAACTGACCGTTTTTACCTGAATGAGTTTTTCTTCCTTGTGCATAATCACGCTGAATCATCGGGATAGTAATTCTGTCAATTTTAGCGTTTGATGTCGAATCATCACTATTAATCAACTCAACTTTTTCGGTTAAGAATTCCTTAAAGCTATATTTCTTTACCATTTCAACTCTCCTTAACCTTCTTTAATCAGGAACTTGTCAAGAACATCGACAATGTTTTTCCTATACTGTTTCATATCCGTCTCACTCCATGATATCGACGTATTATTTACACCAATAAAGTTTTTCAAAAAAACATTCTTAGTGCATATTGGAATGAAACGACCTTCTGCGTCTTTTTTAGTGATTTGTTTTTTCTTTGACGGAAAAATTGAGTTTCCGTAACCTCTGTTAATATCAGCATTTAACAACGTAAGATTCCCAATAGTATTCTTTACATCCTTCTTTACTTCTTCCGAAGGTAAGTACTCCCCGGCAAGTTTTGATACTATTAGTTTGATTTCATTAAATGTAACTGTGCTGTCTTGATCTTCTAAGAAACTATCAATTTTGGCAGCTTCTGCTTCCGTTATTTTTTCTTTTTCTGAGTATACAATTCCATACTCTTTCAAATCAGCAAGAGCCGTTATAAGCCATTCCTTTTGTTGCTCTATTTCTGTTAACGGATTGGTTGTAAAAGAGTCAACATGCTCAATATCCCATTTCTCGGATTTGAACAAATCAAACGGAAACAGAATATAACCATTGCCGACATCTTTGTTTTTTTGAATTATATATTCGATATTGTATAAAACCAAAAGATGTTTTAGCTTGTCCTTGGTTTTGCTTGCATAAATAATGGGATCACCGTTGAATTCAATGTCCTTACTTTCATCATCTCTGGATACTTTAAGTTTAACCTTTAATTTGCATTTAATAGCAGAAATTAGGTTCTCAGCGAATTCCACCTTAGTCTTATCCTTATATAGTTTATAGATGCTCGTTATTGGTTCTCCGCAATAAATGAGGAATCCGATGTAATGATACCAAAGAGGATTATTATACCATTCTGCAAATGTTTCATAATACTCTCGAACTTTATCCCATTCAGATTCAATTATTGAACGATCAACGTTTTCAAATCTTGCGCTGAAAAACCGGAATGAAGCGTACTCGTCCGTTCCATACTTATCGGCAAATTTCCGCTCACCGAGTTCGGTCTTTTCTATGCGTTGCTTTTTTACATTTTCATTGGGTTGCGCACCGTGTATTTTAAGATATTCATCTTTGCCAAGTTGGTCTTTTTCAATATCACCATCAACAGAAAAGATAACATCAAAAATAAATTCAATATGAGCAGGCATATCCGGAAGATCTTTATTCAAAAAAGCCCAAATTCGCTTATTTTGTAAAGTTGCCTCGATTTGATCCCATTCTTTTGCAATTTGAATTTGTTGAATGTTTGAAACTTCGCTGTCATCCCTTTTTTGTAAGAAAAGTGCTTTGATTAATTCTGCGTTTTTTAGAGGGATTTTTCCAATGTTTAAGCGAGTAAATGTCTTAATGGGATCTGGATCGCTGGTTTCATACCAGATAACTTGAACATATCCGTTTTCGTTATACTCATCTTTGGTATTGGTGAGCAATTCCATAAATCTATTTCGGACTTTTTTTACTTGCGGAATGTTTTTTGTTTCCGGAACGGCAGTAAACCATTCAGATATGTTTTTATATCCTTCAGTTATATAGTAAGCGTTTGGCGAAGAATTGCTTGGCGTGGATGGGTCCGAAATATAGTTGGTATCTGTGCACCGAGTTTGGTATGATAGTCTAAAAAGATGTTTCCCATAATCAGTATAGAGATCACACCTATCGATATCAATTAGATACTTTAAAAGAAGATAAATGGAAGTGAGCCTTTGTTGCCCATCTATTACTTCATACCATTCATTGTTATCGAGTTCGCTTTGCAAGTTGTTTGAAACTTTAGTAAATTCATCACATTTCTTTACGACAATCGGCTGAAGACAATAAAATGAACCATCCGTTTTATCTTTATCACATGCAAAGTTATAGAGATCCTCCAACAAGTCTTGAATCTGTCTTTTTTCCCACCGGTAGCCTCTTTGATAGCTGGGTATAAAGTAATTTTTATCTAAAAGGTCATAAACGCTTTTTAACATTAGTTCACTCATAATATGTTCTTCCTTCCTGTTACATATGATACTTCTTCATACCATTTTTTAACGACTCACAAATTCGATCTCTCATAGATTCTGGTGCGGTGATCTCAACATAATCGATATACTGCATCGCCCAGTGCACCATAGCGTTTGGGCTTGCCTTAACGCTAATTCTGACCTTGCTCTCATCATCAATTTTTGCGATGCGAATATCGCTGCCAAACCAGTCAATAATCTGGTCGATTATTCCAATATCGGCAATAAAGTCAATGTATTCAGGTCGGTCGGTATACATATAAGGCATGGCAGAGGACAGTTCCTTGTAATTGATACCGCTTTCATAGCCGGGTACATTACGGATTGGAGTAGCCTTTTTATCTGAAACAATCATATTGGTGATTCGATCCAATCTATGGAACACCATATTACCCCAATATTCACTGTATGCCATAAGGTAATAGCGTTGATTGTGTAAGATCATCAAATAAGGGGACACATATTGATGAGAAGACTTATGGAGTTTCTTATCAACTCCGTACTTGTTATAATCGTAATGTATCTGCTTTCCTTCTTCGATAGCTATATCGATCAGTTCAATATTATAAAACAAAGCTTGATTGTCCGTTTTGTACCAATCATTTACCGAATGAATGTGCTTAACATTTGAGCGAAAATATTTATTGGACAGACCGCAAAGCCGGTCAATTATGTCCTTGGAATGCTTGGCGGTAATATGCTTACTGCTTAAAACGCCGTCAATCAACATATGCAGCTCCGAGTCTTCAAAATCTCTGCATTCAAGATAGCTTCCGGCTCTGCGCGACTCGATATCAACCCCTGCTTCCTTCAGCAGCGAAATATTTCTGCTGATCGCCTTTCTTTCAATAACGATACCGTATTCAGTTTCCAATTTTACGGCGATATCTTCCTGAGTAAGGGGATGATCGTAATCACTGTAATCCTTGAGAATCTGCCAAATTCTTATAAGTGCCAATTTCTTCGGTTCAAAACTTTCCATAAACGTTACACCTCATTATATCCCTGTGCAGCCGCGGGCTGACACCCCAATATATTTTACATCATATATATGCACCACATTTGGTGCACTAATGCATTTTTACTCATCGTAAAATTCCATTATTTCATCAGGAGTGCAGGCAAGAGCTTTGCAAATGCCACCAATGACCTCTGTTGTGATATTTTCATCTCTTGCAAGCTTCATCATTTGATAATGCGTAATATGTGCAGCTTCTTGCAGATCCTTTTTCTTCATCTTCTTGTCAATCAATATTTTCCAAAGTTTATTGTATCTGACAGCCATAGTGATTCTCCTTCGGCAAAAGTGTGCTCAGTCAATGTAATATTTCAACTGATTATTTATATTATAGCACAATAATTTTGAATAATCAACTAAAAGGGTGCAATTTCAAACTTTTTTTAGTTTTTAAATTTTATAGGACCAACAAAGCGAAAAAGAGCCACCGGCTCTCATAAAAATGTGAGTTGGTGGCATTTTTCTTGACAACATTTATTTTTTAGATTATCAATAGCATTTTTTACATGGCTCATATCCGCGGTTTATAGCATCCGATTTTGAGATTTGCGATGGATTCTTCATATTGCTGCAACTGCTTTTTCTATGATATTTCTTGCCCGTTGCAGATACCCATACCGTCTCAGTGTTACCAGGTTGGGCAGGGGGCTGTGTTGTAGATTCGGTTTGCGCAGGTGTTATTGCTTGCGAAGTGTTGTCACTCGCGGGTCCGGAACTGTTTCCAGTTGCATAGTCAATAGAGGTCTCTTGTTTTGCCCTCTGTATTTGATTGCTGAAAAAAATTGCAAAAATTAACCCCCCTTTTGAAAAAAATAAATTGCCCTGTTTATCTTGTATGAAAGTTAGATAAACAAGGCAAAAAAAAAGAGCCTACTATGCAATAAAACATAGTAGGCTCAAGAAAATTATGCGATTGTGTTCGGTTTGGTGTACCAATGGTGTAAATTGGTGTAAGTTGTTGGTGTAAACCCGTTCATAAGTCGAATTATCGAGAATTATGAAGAATTATAAAGGGTTATTTAATCCAACGGCTTCATTGTCGGGATTTCAAGGGAGAGTATCTTATACCCTGATTTAACCTCTCTTTTCCTTACTTTGTTAATCCAAACCGTTTTCATTAAAGTACATAACCTCACATAAGATGTCATAACTTTATTTGGTTTGTCGTAAAAATTGTCGTAAAAAAACGAGGGTGTTTTCATTGTCCAACAAAGAAGCACATCTCGGATACCCCCGACTATTTGCCACGTAAACCTTTATTTGTTTATACAGTATAACATATTCTTACACAGAAATCAAGGAGCCTACCACCGTTTTGTGGTAAGCTCCCTTTTTTATCGTATCTTGATTTTCCCCTCAAGCCCTGCAAAGGACTCCATCTTCTTATCCTTTGTTGCTTCGTTATATATGTCCATTGTGGTTGTAATATCTGCGTGTCCCATAATCTCCTGAATGACCTTCAGGTTAGTTTCGTTCTCGCAGAAACGAGTGCAGAATGTATGTCGTAAATGGTGGCAACTGAAATGAGGTAACAGTTCAGGCTCTCGACCTTCCGCTTTCGCCTCCTCTTTCTCTTTTGCATTACACGCTTTGATTATTCGATCTATCGCCCGATTAACACAATGTGGGGATAATACCGTGTTGTATCTTGATTTGAATATAAATCCTGAGTACCCGTCAACAACGCTCTCATTAAATCCACTCTCAAGCTGCTCCTTGTATTCTTCTGTGAGAGCCGCCTTTACATCGGAAAGCATCGGAATTATTCTGACACCTGATTTTGTTTTTGGAGTGGTTATTGCGAAGTGCGATGCTTCGTCCGTGTACTTCCTATAAATAAGGGTGTGGTTGATATTGATGATGTTACCTTGAAAGTCACAATCTTCCCACCTTAAACCGAGTATCTCACCGATTCGTCCGCCCGTACCGAGCAGGACTGTAAAGAGTGGCAACCAATGCTTGTACTGATAGGATTGTGCCGTGAACTCAACGAACTTCGTTTGCTGTTGCTCGGTGAGTGCGTGTCGCTTTGGCTTTTCCCAAGTATGGCTCTTTTTTATATCTGCCATTACGCCGTCCGAAGGGTTGCTGCGGATATATCCGTCACGAACCGCCGAAGTGAATACCGGATGCAGAATGGTATTTATGATTTCCATACTGTTCGGCTTGAACCCTCTATCGTGGATCAGGGAAATATAGAACTTCTTTACATCACTATACTTGATTGTAGTGATGTTCTTTTTGCCAAAGTCAGGGCGAACATAATTGTCGTACATATAAATGTAGTTGGTTCTCGTAGACTCTTTCAGTTCTTTCTTGAGTTCGATGTATTGATCCCAAAAGGAATTGAGTGTCATCTTGCGGGTTTGATAAATAAGAAGGTTGTCCTCCAAGTCCTTCTGTATTTGCTTCTCCATATCACGAAGCGAAGTCCCGCCTTGCTTTCCTTCAGGAACTTTGTCGGTTGCTACGAGTTTCCAACTATATACGGAATGACGCTCACCGTTGCTATCCGCATACTTATATTCATACTTACCGTCAGGACGCTGCGATTCGCCTGCTCGCAAAACCCTGCCTTTATTATCTCGTCTTTTTTCTGCCATAATTCTTTACCTCCTATATCTCATTGATTGTGTCTAAAAACGACTCCATTTCTTTCCTTCGGATATACACCCGATTGTCTTTCCAAAGAACAAAGTCTTTGTCTTTGTGTTCTCTTGTGAGCCGTCTGATATTGCTCTCACCGATTTGAAAGTATTTCGCCGCTTCTACTACCGATAAAAGCGGTTTTTCCCAAATCGGAAGCTCTTGCATTTTGCGGTTATGCCCTTCGGCATCCATCATAATCTCACCTTGTAAGAAGGTTTTCGTTTCATTAGTCATACTGACCTCCTAAATGATATTGCTTTCATCTAAGAACATTTCAAACATCTTGCGTTTCACCAAAAGCCTTGCTCCACCTTTTAAGACAAAAGGTGCATCACGATTGGCAAGCAGATAATCCCTCAATTTCGTTTCAGCGATATTGTAGTATTCAGCCGCTTCTTTAACAGTCAAAGCGTACTTTTCCCAAACAGGGATTTGAATACTTTGCCGATCATCTACCTTACGAGTTCTTAGAATCCCTCTGTCGTGTGTAACAGCTTCTTTCTTGACTGCGCCCGTTCCGGTTATAAATCTCGGTGCTTCTGCATCCTTTTCCTTTTTCACCTCATCAGCAACACTCTCACTCAGTCCGGGTACATAGATGTAATTATTCTTCATATGCTTGTCCTCCTTAATCATCTGTCAGCTCGTGCTTCGTATATATGATACGAAGTCACGAGCATATTGACAAATGTGCGATTTTTCAAAACGCATAATTATCAGAGGGCATTGATTTCATCAAGAAACTTTTCAAAAAGCTCTCGTTTAATCTCAACCTTTGTGCCAATCCATAGCACAAAATCCGCCTGACGGTTCTCTCTTACCAACTGCCTTAAACGATGCTCTCCAATATTAAAATACTCCGCTGCTTCGTAAATCGTTAAGGCGTATTTTTCCCAAATTGGGACGCTCTCTTTTTTTACGGTAGTGTTTTTCTCCTCCATAAGCACTACCTCCGAACGGAACTTCTATCATATATAATGTAGTCGTAACCGCTACCTGAACATTTATCGCATTGGTGCTTGATATTCTCAAACGGATCGAGCCGCCTTATGATGTACGCAGGATTAGATTTGTAATCATTTAAGCACTTACCGCAAAGACACCGAATGTCGTTTTTGCGTTTAGGTGGTCTTTCCACCCAAAAGCCGAGAACCTTCTTCAACCCAACATTGATTCTCTTTTGTAGATACTCGCTATCTACAAAACCGATGTATTTTGTCAGTTCGGACTGGTTTACCGTTCTTATCTGCTCAAGCATTACCATTGACGGCTCTCTCAAGCCGAAGTTATCTCCCAATACGATATGGGATGGCATATAGCGTTTCTTGATTGCGGTCGTCATTGCCGCAATAATGGTTGTCGTACTCGCTTCGTTGCCTTCATCGCATTGAACGACAAGAACAGGTCTTACACCGTTTTGGATAGACTCAGGATTAGTTCCAAAATCGTATAAATAGATTTCGCCACGTTTAACCTTACAGGTGATATTAGTATTCTCCATTTTATTTAACCTCTCAAATATATTAGTTTGAAGGTCGTTTCTCTCCGGATAAGAAATAGTCCCTTCACTTGTTCGGACTGGGAGAGGTCAAATTATCGGGTATTTTCAAATATTTTTTTCAGTTTCTTCAATGCAGCTTGATACGATTCATAAACAGTCGAATAAGATTTACCTTCTTCAGCGGCAATTTGAAGCAAACTCTTTCCTTCAAAGAAATATTTGATAAGTCGTTCCCGCTGAATGGGCTTTAATTGCGCTATTGCATCCCGGACTTGTTCTGCCATTTCATTTGAGATTGCCTCTTCTTCAAGATCGTTTGCAGCTATTTCAGGATGATGTTCTTCTGTTTCTTCGCTGAAATCGAAAATGCTTATGCTCCGTTTGGCTCGTTTGCTGAACTTATCTTCATTCCTAATAAAATCAGCTCGCACGCTACCAAACATAGAAGATAAAACAATAAACGGTCTATACGAGGAGATTATCTCCTCATACTTTTCAATAAGTTCTTCTTCGGTTAAATCAGTAATAATCGCCCATTTTTCCTCTCCTGTGTATCCGGGATATTCGTAACTCAGGTTTATTACCTTACAATCGCATTTGAATTGCTCATCAAGAGCAGTAAGATAGTATGTATTCATTATTGTAATCTCCTTTGAATTTTGAATTTTGGATTGAACTCAAAATTCGGAGATCACGGATATTCAGCTATGTAGCAAAGCCAGTTGTTCAACATAAAAAGAGCTTCCTTTCTGATTTCTCAGCCGGAAGCTCCTCGCTGTTCAGTCATCTGCCGAAAACAAAAAGCCACCGGCAAGACAGAGTTAGCCTATGGCTATCTGTCCTGTCGGCAGCCTCTCATGTTTGCTTTTCGCAGGTCTGGATTAACTGACCGAAGTGTTTTCAAAGCAAGTGACCTGATAAGGATTTAGTGCGGCTCTGTTTCAGCCCGACCTTACCGTCGTTTCGCCGTTATTCAGTTTTGAATTATTTAAGCGACGGGCGGCAACTGTGTCGCCCAATCGTGCAGAGCTTTTGCCGCCTTTGCCCGTTCCGATAGGAAAGCATAAAACTCAAAGTTGTTGTAAGTGTATCTTATGGTTCTTTCATCGTCCCACTCAAAGCCGTCCGGCAGAGCAAGGACGATAGCTTTTTGCTCATTTTCTTCAAATGTGATATAGAAGTCATTATCCGGCGTCACATATAAAGCCCTGACCGGTACTCTTGGGTTTTCTGTTCTTTCTGTGCCGATCAAGCCTACAAACGCTTTTGCCGTTTCTTCGGAATCGACCATAGCTTCGCATAAAGAATAGAAGGGATGTCCCGAACAGCAGAACTTTGTTTTGTAACCCTTAATATTCAGTTCTCGGATTAACGGAGCTATCACTTCGTCAATCTCAATATGTTCGTCGTGAAATCCGGCAATGTTCGAGTCCGCCCAAATCTCATTCGTTTTCAAATCATAGTAAGCCATTTTATCTACCTCACTCATATCGCACTTGCCCTGCGGGAGCATATAAGTCTATTGTGTCGTGCCTTCGACCTTTTTGCTTTCTTACCAAAACTGCTTTACAGTTCTTGCACTCATATTTGATTATTCCGTTTTCATTCCGATATCCATAGTTTAAATGTCCGCAGTTTGCGCAAAACATAGGAACCGGAGTCCAAGTATCATATTTCAATTACATCACCTCATCAAGTTGCTTTGTACCTTTGCTGAGGTTTTGTAAAATCAGAGTATTAAGCTATTATCAAGTGGCAACTCTGCTTTTACCCTCAACAAACCACTTCCCGTTTTCTTCATCAAAGAGATAGGTTTCCTTGCCGCAAATCATCACAGTATACCGAAGTCCCGTACCGCCGACTTTAGTAGAAGCAGCTCGACAGCATTGCTTTACACGGTCGATTTCGTAAACCTCGTCATTTTCAAACTTAATGGTTTCAGGTCGGCAAGTTCCATCAATCAAATGTCTTGCTCTTACCTCCACATATACTTTTCTGCGTTCTTCCATTGCCTAATTCTCCTAACTCAACATTCCGGTCGGCATTGTAATTTCTGCCTTTTCAGGTGGCAACCTTAGATTTTGACAGAGGACTGCGTTTTTAATGCTGTCCTTGCCGAACCGTTGTCGGATCGTTTCAATACATAAATCGAGCTTTTCCAATTTTTCAATTCTCTCAACATTGGTAAACAAATCAATCTGTCGGGGCGTGTCTTGTGGCACTAAATTGATTGCTTGAATGGTGACAGAACGAATTGGATTTCTCCAATCGTACCTTTTCTCAAAAAGGCTGAAAGCAGTCTTGGCGATGAGCATTGGGGACTGTGTAGGCATATCCAATTTCATCTGCCATTGTTTAGAGAAAAGTGTGTTATCTCGTATGTGAATAGCGACTCCATCCGCACACTTTTGATGAACACGGAGCTTGTGTCCTATGTCTTGGGTTAGTTCGAGGAAAACGGGCCACACCTGCTCGTTTTTCTCTAAATCTCCTACTGTGGTAATTCCGTGTCCTACGCTCTTAATTGGTGATACAAAGTCAGAGTTGTGAACAAGGGAGTGGTCATTACCGTTTGCATATTGCCAAAGAGCCACGCCATTTTTACCGAGCCGTCTTTTTAGAAAATCAGGTTCGGCATTGGCTAAATCTCCAATAGTTCGTATGCAGTAGCTATCTAATACACGCTGCGTTGCTCGACCTACACCGAGCAAGTCCGATGCGGGGAGTCCCCATATCTTATCTCTAAAGGTGTCTTTTTCAATTACAGTTATGGCATCAGGCTTTTTCATATCCGAGCCTAACTTGGCGAATATCTTATTGAAAGACACGCCAACAGAGATAGTCAAGCCAAGTTCAAACTTGATAGTTTCTCTTATCTTGTTTGCAACTCGTTCAGGAGAGCCGTAGATGTGTTCTGTGCCGCTTATATCAAGCCAACACTCATCCATACCATACGGTTCCACTTGGTCTGTAAAGCGACTATAAACGCTTCTTGCGAGTTTTGAATACTTTATATATTCTTCGTAATGAGGCGGAACGATAACTAAGTCTTTGCATTTTTGCTTTGCCTGCCATACGGCATCGCCTGTTTTTACATCAAAGGCTTTTGCCGCATAGTTCTTCGCAAGCACAATGCCGTGTCGTTCTTCAACAGAACCGCAAACTGCAACCGGATATTTTCTTAAAGAAGGATCAAGCATACATTCAACGCTTGCATAAAAGTTATTCATATCACAATGCAGAATGGAACGGTTCAACTTTTTTCGCCTCATTTCATGAAATTTTTGCAAAACCACTTGACAAACGAAATATCGTGCTGTAATATATAGACACGACACAAATGTCGTTTCTGTGTTTTAGATTATAGCACGCCACTATTGTCGTGTCAATATGAATTTACGAAATAAATGTCGTGTTACAAAATTTTCAGATTTTAAGACGAAGGGGTATGATTATGAAATTCAACGAGAGACTTAAAGAATTGAGAGAAAAAAGCAAATTAACACAAGAGCAACTCGCAAAGATTTCAGGTGTTTCCTCTCGTATGATACAGAGATATGAGTACGGAACATCTCGTCCTCGTTTAGATGCGGCAGAAAAGCTCGCAAAAGCTCTCAATGTAACTACAGATCAGCTTCTCGGAAACGGCGATATGCTTGTCGCACAAGCCGCAGAGAAATATGGCTCCAGAGGTGCAAAGCAGGCTCAGCAGCTTACCGAGGAAGTAACCGGCTTGTTTGCGGGCGGTGAAATGGCACAGGAAGATATGGATGTTATGATGAAAGCGATCCAGGACGCTTATTGGATTGCAAAAGAAAAGAATAAAAAATACACCCCAAAGAAATACCGTTCCGAGTAAGTCCGTTTTTTGGGACATATCTTTTGATAGGATTAGTGTAGGAAGGTATGAAAGGGGTGAGAATCAATGTATGTTTGTAATTCCGAAATAGTGCAAAAGGCGAATCGGATTGTTGCTCAGTGCGGCACCCGTGATCCAAAGCGCATTGCGAGAGAACTCGGAATAGAGGTAATGTATTTGCCGTTTTCAAAACAGCGAGGTGCATATAAGGTTATCATGCGAAATCGCTTTATGTTCATCAAAGACAATCTGCATCCGGTTATGGAGAACATTGTCCTGTTGCACGAACTTGGACACGACACGCTACACAGAGAAGAAGCCACCCGGACAGGCGGCTTTGAAGAATTTAACATCTTTGAAATGCAGGACAACCGTATGGAATATGAAGCAAACATTTTTGCTTCTCAAGTTGCTTTACCCGATGATGATTTTCTTGAGCTGGCTGAGCGAGGTTACGATACTCAGCAAATAGCAAGAACCTTGAACTCGGATATAAACCTTGTGGCTTTGAAAGCGGATACTCTCATATCACAAGGATTTAGGCTCAGACCGCAAGAACACTGTAATGACTTTCTCAGATACAATAGATAAGACCGTCTACTCAATACGAGCAGACGGTCTATTTTTATTTCTCCCAATTTCCTTCGTGTTCCAAAAAAACACAAGGGAAATTACAATAACTATTGATTAACGTACTCTTTGTGCTTTTTCATCACATACAATTATAAGGTTTTATATCTTGTTGGCGTTCCCGATACTCTTTTGCTATCATTCCGACAGAAAAGAGCATTATAGCGACAAACAGGAGCGAAATTAACGGTAATACTTTTTTGCTTTTCATATAAACCTCCGTTAATAGCTGCTGTTGTGTTTAGCAACACATTATTCCTGCTTTGTCAGCTCATAAACCTTTCCCGGTATTGCTGTGTCATTTCCTCCGACAATGCTCATGTACGGTAAAGAAGCAAGCAACCGAAAACAATAGATAGACCGCCAGCACTACACTATTCCGAACC
>OCIU01001081.1_pt1 | contig 20270 bp, 13 predicted proteins | sample 1538471 | NCBI WGS metagenome assembly OCIU01 (sample SAMN04571693, study PRJEB22368) | human gut metagenome | biome: human gut; material: stool | host: Homo sapiens | place: Luxembourg | collected 2012-06-01 | reverse complement strand
CGGCGTTTCTAAGAAGCGGACACGCCTCTACGAGGATTATGCCGAGGGGCTTCTGGATGAAGCGGAATACTCCTTTGCCAAAAAGAGCTATGATGAACAATACGCTGACCTGTCCCGCCGTCTGGATGAGGCAGTACAGCGCCGGAGCAAGTTCGACGAAGCTATGTCGGTCGATAACAAGTGGATTACCTTGATGAAATCCGTCAGCACAGCAACGCAGCTCTCTCAGGATTTAGTAGACGAGTCTGTTGAATTGGTCAAAGTCCATGAGGGCGGCGCTGTGGAGCTGGTCATGAAGTACGGTGACATCTACGAGCTGACCATTCAGAGTATCAAAGAAGTTCAGGAGGCGATGTAAATGAACAAAGACTACACAATCGGCATCTACATCCGCCTCTCAATGGCTGATGAAGATACCGGCAGCGGAAGCAAGGCCGAGAGTGACAGCATCGGCAACCAGCGTATGCTCATCAACCACTACCTTGACAATCATCCTACGCTTTCCAAATATCCGAGGCTTGAGTTCGCGGATGATGGCTATACCGGGACAAATTTTCATCGTCCTCAGTTCTCGGCGATGATGGAGAAAGTCCGGCACGGGGAGATCAACCTGATCTGCGTCAAAGATTTTTCCCGCTTCTCTCGTGATTACATTGAGACGGGCAATTATCTCGAATGCACCTTCCCGTTCATGGGCGTTCGCTTTATCTCCATCAACGACGGCTATGACAGCGACGATTACAAGGGAACAACCGGCGGTCTTGAGGTTGTCATGCGCAGCATTATCTATGCCGCATACAGCAAGGATCTTTCTGTCAAAACGACAACCGCGAAAATCCAGATGATGAAGCAAGGCAAGTATGTGGGCGGCTACGCTCCTTACGGCTATGTGCTTCATCCCGAAATCCGCAACAAGCTCAAGCTTGACCCGGAGGCCGTAGAGGTCGTGCGCAGGGTCTTTAACGAAGCCCTTAAAGGACGGAATACCTCACAGATTGCCCTTAGCCTGAACGATGATAACATCCCGACGCCCGGGCAATATTTCAAAGGCAAACATCCTGACAAGAAGAAGTATAGCCGCATGAGCGAAAAGATAAGCTGGACGGCTTCTATGGTCTACAAGATTCTGACGAGCTATGTTTACACAGGAGCAACGGTCGGCCACAAGCGAAAGTCCGGCGGTGTGGGTTCTCGGAAAACTATTTCTCAAAAGAAAGAGGACTGGATCATCGTCGAAGGGATGCACGAAGCGATTGTCAGCAAGGAAGAGTTTGAGCTGGCTCAGGCAGTTATCCGGGGCGGTGAGAAGAATCCCAAACGGAATCTGCGCTACTATCCCCTCAAAGGTCTTGTGTGCTGCGGCAACTGTAAACGCACCCTTACCCGGCGAAAGCTCCGAAATGAGGGCGGATATTTCTATCAGTGTACTCACTCAACACATGACCGCGATACGGAGTGCCCAGTTGGTGAAAAATACAGCGAGTCATGGCTTGAGAACGCGGCTTACAAAGCGATTGGGCAAATGCTCACACTGGTCGAAAAGAAAGCCGTCAAAGAACATGAGATCAGCAAGCGGAGAAAATCTGCTATCTCAGAATGTGCCGATACAATCCGCGATCTGCAAAAGCAGTCTGAACAGCTCAAGGGAGTAAAGCTCCGGCTGTATGAGAAGTACACTTTGACCAGCATCACAAAGGCGGAATATCTCAAGCGAAAAGCGGAGGTGGACGCCAAGATAGCCGAAAATGAAGAAGCAATCTGGCAAGGCCATGAGCGGATGCAGGAGCTTGATTCTGAGCATCCCTGTTCCGATGAGAGGCTTGACAAGGTGGTCGGCGATTTCCAGAAATGCGAAGGGCTTACTTACGAGCTTGCCCATGCGCTGATCTCTGTTATCTATGTTCATGGACAGAACAACATCGAAATCGTCTGGAAGTTCAAAGACATCTTTGAGAAAGCAGAAATCAAATAGGCTGAATGTTACAAGCCGTTCACGGGTGGTCATCCGCCTATGAACGGCTTGTAAAATCTCAAAAATTTTTTAGTTCCTACTTGACACAAGAAGACCTCTCCCGTTTAGGCCGCCACCGCACACAGACGGCATTGTTTATCGACTATCTGCGGGAAAACGATGTCCGTGTTCTCTCGGCCACCGAAAACATCGATACCGGCAACGAGGATGACGAGCTCATCATCGGCTTCAAGGGAATCGTCAACGACGTTTACTGCCGTGACATCTCCAAAAAGATCCGCTCGGGCTATCTTCAAAAGCAAAAGGACGGCATCGTCCTGATTCCGCCCCTTGGATACTTCAAGGATAAGAACACGAACGAGATCGTCATCGTCGAGGAACACGCCGAAATCGTACGAAAGATCTTCCGTCTCTACGTATCGGGCTACGGCATCAAGGCCATTGCCAAGCAGCTGAACGACGAGGGCATTCCCTCCCCCGGCTACTATCAAAAGAAGCTGTTGGGCAAACGATTGGGTTACAACAAGCCCGAGATCGCTCACCGCTATCTATGGGAGAACACCGCCGTCAAGCGGATCCTGCAGAACGAATTTTATATCGGCACACTGGTCTGCCATCAGTCCTACACCAACAAGATCAACAAGGTGCGGAAGCTCCTGCCTCCCGAAGAGCATTACCGCCACGAAAACGCTGTGCCCGCCATTCTGTCAAAAGAGATCTGGGAGCAGGCGCAGTTCTTACTCACGCAAAAGCCCAAGCAAAACGTCAGAGCGTCGAGCGGAAAAACCCATCACCGCTATGCAGGACTTATCAAGTGCGGAGATTGCGGATCCAGCTTCGTCTGTCGGATCCGACGGTGGCGGGACAAGCCCGAACGGTACGAATACACCTGCAACGGCTATCACCGCTACGGCAAGGAGAACTGCACGCCCCATACGATCCACGAAACCATGCTGGACGAGCTGATCCGAAAGGAGCTTCTCGAGCTCAAATACGTTGCCGAAAAGACCTTCCAAGGCATGGACAAAAGCCTCCGCGCATGGATGGCTCGCCGCCCGCAGACAGCGAAACGCATCGAACAGCTGGAGGCTACCTTAAAGCAACGAAAGCTCGACCAACAAGAGATCTTATTGGAGCGCATCCGTGATCGGTCACACGCCGAGGTCTACACCGAGATGCTGACCGCTTGTGAAACCGATATCGCGGAGCTGGTCAAACAGATTGACGAGCTCCGCGATATGGATGAGACGGTGAAGCAACGAAAAAAGGATATGAAGAAGAGCATCGACCTCCTCGATAACATTCTGAAGGACGGCCATATCAGCGATACCCACCTGCGTATGCTGGTGGAGGAAATCAAGATATTCCAGACCAACGGTAAACTCCGAGTCGTGATCACCTTAAACGGAGCCTTCCGCACCCACTTCGACTACTACAACGAAGTCGGTGAGATGATTGGGCGGGAGGCAGAGCTGTGGTATGAGCAGGTGTCGGAGGGGGAGTGGGTGCCGGCGGGGGAGGGGGAAGATCGCAATACCCTCTAAATCAAACAAAAGCCCTTGAAATCCATCAAGGGCTTCGTTTTCCTGTTCTCCCCATCGCCCTCACCGTGAGAACTTCAGCATTTGTCTACTGTTGGTCAAAAGCGGTGTCTGAATCAGATAGACTTTCTTCAGTTTTTTATTTAGAGACTTAACTTTTTATAGTTAGTCTTTTTGTTTTCCCCCATTAAACTGTACGATTATGACTGTGATCAAAAAATTTCAAAACGGTACAGCCTCACGATGTGAAACCACAATGTTGCTCCGCTCGGTGGCGGTGCGGGTGGCTTCGGGAATGGTGCCGCCGTTCAGATAGGTAGAGGCAAAGGTCGCGCCGAAGCAATCCCCTGCCCCCACAGTGGAAACAACCTTGACATCGGCGGGCTTTCCCGATTCGTAGAGAACACCGCTTGCGGTATCCAATACCATTGAGCCATCCTTACCGAGAGTATAGACAACCAGTTTCAGATTGGGATAACGGGTGGCTACCGCATGCGGGAAATCGGCATCGTCCTTTTCCAGCAAGCCAAGCTCATAGAGAAAATGTCCTTCCTCATCGCTGATCTTGACGATAGTGGCCTTCTCCATACAGAGGGCAAGGGAATCACGGTCGAAGCAATCCTTTCGCAGATTGACGTCACAGACGATCTCGGGGAACTCACAGGTGTTAAGAATACGGACAAGAGACTGCTTGGACTCCTCACAACGCTGAATCAGCGTATTGAAATAGAACATATCCGCATTAAGAGCTTTAATGGTTTCGATCGTCGCCCTGTTCGCGGTGATATGATCGTAGGCTACATCGGTCAGGACATTATAGGAGGGGACTCCCTTTTCGTCGAGTGTGACAAGACAGGCTCCCGTAGGATAATCATTCTGTTGGATCAGATCGGTCTTGATCCCGTGGTGCGCGGCCATGGCAAGAGCCTTTTCGCCCAACTCATCCCTTCCTACCGCCGAGATCAGATAGGTTTCATTTTCTAAATGAGCCAAATGTGCTGCAAAATTAAAGGGCGCACCGCCGATGACCTGCTCTTCCGGAAAGACATCCCAAATGGTCTCGCCGTATACTATGGCGTTCATTTTTTATTCCTTTCTAAACATTGAAATCTCTTCTCAAAAGGACTGATATTTTCATCAGTCTTTTTTCAACTGGTTTTTCTAGTAATAGGATTTAGCTCGCAAATTTGAATATCCAAACGATCAATTCCGTTTCTGGCAAACAACTTCAAGCCATCTCCCAAGTTATACATAACAAGCGTCATAGCTGACTTCCCATCAATATATATCTCAGTAACACTCTTGTCGATGAAAAATTCAATCATAATTTCATCACCGTCGTAAGGGGCCTTTGCTGTCACGGATTTGTTATTCAATAGATTACCACTGTTGCTAAGATCCGCAGTTATTGTTTGTCTTTCAGCTTGATAAGATACTACACCAAGTTTTCCGGTCTCAAGGTTAATCTTATACGATAACCCAAAGGTTCCCTTGCCGGAAGCGGTGTGAGCTGTTAATTTCACATATCCAGTATCGCAAGAAATATCTGATAACAGCGTATTGATTTCCTTTACATCAGCACTACTATACGACAGGAGTTCTTCCCCAATCAAATGATCCAGTTCTTGAACCCGTTTGACAATCAATCGACCTCCGTCTTCGGACAGACAAATTTCACGGATATAACCGAGACAGTTTGCCCATCCCGCTTGATACATTTCAGCGGGGGTGCGGTACGAGGCGATAGCGCTATTTACCAGCACGCGATTGGAATGCTTGTCATAATTCATCCGCGGAGTGCAATAGGATTGAGCCCACAAGTCGAGAACCCTTGCCTCCTTGAAATCCGGCGTAAATGTGCAGGTTTCCTTATCAAAAGTTCCTATCCAATAGGTAATATCACTCTTGGCATTCCTCCCACAGGGATTAAATGAAAAAATATACTTTCCGGAAAAACCGCCGTTTTCATAATTAAGCGGGAGCAAGTTTGGTAGCTCCCAGCAAGTTCCGTATGAATCATCGTACCACGGACGTCCTTCCCATCTTACGGTATAGAGCTCACCTTGATACTGCCATTGCTTCAAGGCTGTATCGGTAGTAGTATATACATATGCCGTGCCATGTTGGCCATTCGCTTTACTTCCTCCGACAAGCATATACCATGTGTCCCCATCCTGCCAAACCTGCGGATCGCGGAACTGTCCAAGCACGCCTTGCTTATTTGTCTGCTTCACAGAAGCAACATCCTCGACAATCCATTCCGTAAGAAAGGGATCATTTAGATCTTTCGGCCTTACAAAAGCAACATTCTGCTTTGAGCCTTTTTCGTCTTCATTGCCGGCCGTTATGACCAAAACAGGGTTGCCGTTTCCATCATAAGTAGCATCGCCCGACCATATACCATCAGTTGCGGCAGTGTCTGGGAGACTAACAACCGCCTCTTTGACATCCATCCAATTTACCAAATCGGTCGACACCCAATGTCCCCATATAATCTGTCCCCAATATGGCCCTGATATGTTAAACTGATAAAACAAATGGTAATACCCATTAAACCATATAAGACCGTGAGATTCGTTCATCCAATTTTGAGGAGGAGATGCGTGTGTAACCGGCTTATAAAGATCTTCGGCCAAAATATCAGAATCAAGCCACACATCTTCAAATTTTGCTTCCTTTTCCAACTTACCGTCTTGGCAGTAATAGCGATGTCTTTCTGCAATATCACCCTCCTGTAGAGGAATCGAATAGATCCGAAGTTCGTCAAGTAAGCCGCCAAACATGCCTCTGTCGTATACGGTGCCACCGACAAGTCTCTTATAATCCGGATTCTTGGCAATGAACAATGTACCGCCATCGGCACACGTTTTCCCACCGGAAAAAGAAGCATTTCCGTGCAACTCTCCGTTGAGATATAGACTGATTTGACCGTTTTCCCCATCGAAAACCGCCGATATATGCGTCCACTCATATCGGTTTACGCAGATATCCGAATATACCTTTATCCAAGAATCTCCAGTACCAACTTGAAAAGTAACCCTTCCATACTGCAGATACCCCAAGATAAAGCCTTTGTTTTCTGACTTATTGCAATTTGCCACAATGGTTGTTACAATCTCATTTGTTGTAAATGCTGAAGAGTCGATATCGTGTTCAAAAAATCTTGGTGCCGCAAACACGTCAACCGTAAAAGAACTTCCGTTAAGCGAAAAATCAGCCACCTCAATACAGGACGAGTTTCCGTCAAACGATAGACAACTTCCCGACACCGCGGAATCCCTTTTCCATGACGGCTCTACCGGATTGGCAAGATATTTTGGATTCAAGAATTGATATGCAATCTCATAATCCAAACCTGCAACCAAATCTTTAGCCTTATGTCCGCTATCTTCGTCAAATAGACACTCAAACACCAAAGACTCTGCAAACGCATCTACAAACGGTTCTTTTGTCATTTCGGTATCCTCTGGTTCATTTTCTTGCTGACATGACGATAATATTAAACTACCGACGAAAGCCAACACCATGAAGCAAAAAAACAACAATTTTTTCATTCTTTACCTTCCTGTGTTCTGAACGTGTTGTATATGAGATAATCGGCCATCAACTTATGACCGTTTACGCTCGGATGCACATCGTCGAGCTTTACGTCAAAAGTGTACTGGCTTCTCGTAAACAATTTATCAAGGCGGCAAAGATATACATCATTGGCCATTGCAACTTCTATGATAGCGTTTGTATAGTCTCCGACTAAATATCCGGCGGCATTCTTTAAGCCATCACCGGGATTTTCGGCAATTCCGGTTCTCGCAATCGGAGTACCGATCACAATTTTAACATCCGGATTCTGCTTTTTCAAAATATCAATTGCTTTTTGTAAGGCACCACGCGTTGTATGAATATCGGATGTTACGGGTTCGCCAACTTCAATCGCAAAATGATAGTCGTTTGTGCCATAGAGCATAAAGATAACGTCGGCCTTTTTGTTGTCCTTTTCGTGTAATTTGATATTGGAAATACACGTCAAGTTTTCAAGGTCAGGAAGCAACTTTTTGGCAAAATCGTTATACAATGCAAACGTTGTTCCGCCGACACCGTAATTGGAAAAAGCAAAACCCAATCTTGCAGCAAGTTGGTCCATATACGCCATTTCGCCGTCCTTAATACCAGCTCTGGCGGTAATGGAATCGCCGTAAAAAACACAGTACTGGGTTTCAAGATTTCGGGGATTCATGATGTTATTCTCATCCAAAAGCAAGGATATTACATCACGCAAGGTTTGGCAACCAAAAGTGTTTTTTAGATTGTCTTGAAAAGCTTTCAAAACCAACTCCGTTCCAGCCGACGTCAGAACGCTATCCTCGCCATAATGATCATTAATCGAATAAGCATCGTAAAGATAATACAAATCCACAAGATGAGCGGCATGCTTTACCGCTAGTTTCATAATAGCTTCCCGATAATCGGTTAAGAAGCTATCGCAATCATTTTGGAGGCCAATATGATCGTACACAGTTTTACTGTAAACCGGCGTAGCGAATATTATCGTAGCATCGCTATGATGTTCTTTTATTTTTGACACAAAGCGATTAATATTGCCGCAGAATGTATCATCCGTGCTTGTTTCACCCCCGATTGGAACCGAGTACTTGTAATCTGCATTTCCAAGACAAATGACATACACATCGTTATCCAATATCGTATCGTCTCGACCATCAAAAAGGCTATTCAGCTGCGTTGATTTGAGATTGACATCCCAAACAGCACTCACTGTACATTCGTAAACAGAGGAGAACCGACTTGTTAGTTCCTCTCCCCCCCAGTTGCCAATAAAACAAACCTTTTTGCCACCAATCACAATATCACCCACCATTGTTTTTTCCTCCGTTTCCAATGTTGAATCCTTCTCATCGTTTTCATTATCTTTGCAAGATGTAAGGACCAAAATTGTCAGAGCAATCATCAGAATGCTGATCAAAGAACGAAATGTTTTCATGATTTTTATTATTTAAGCGCCCGTATTACCGGGCGCTTTTCTTAGCTCCTTACTTAGGACTTTTTCTTTTTAAGAACGATAACAACAACCGCAACAACAGCGACCACTGCTACTACAATACCGATCACCAATCCCATGTTGGAACCATTATCCGAGCCAACCTGATCTTCTGTTGTTTCATCCTTCGTCACAACATTGTCGGTAGTATTCGCGGTAGTTTCTTTTGGATCCGTTTCCGGCTGAACCGTGGTAATATTCGGTTGTGTCTCCTCTTCGGCTCCAACCTCAGCAACGAGATTTTGACCATAACCACTGCAGTTGAATCCAAATATACCGAGGAAGCCACCTACGAATCCGGTGTTTTCTACGTCGTGAACCAACTCGCCGTCAATATATGCCTTAAGATTACCGTCTGCCGTGATGCGGATTTTCAAATTGTATTCTTTTCCGTATTCAATATCCATGGGAAGCGATGAGTTAGCAACCGTTTTGGCAGCTACGCAGTAAACATTGGTATTCTGTGACTGACCATTAATATTGAAGATAACAATACCGCCCCAAAGAGGATCCTCTGGTGTTTTTTCTGAGAAACAAAGACCGATACAGTTTGAAGTTTCGTTCAGAAGGAAGGTGCCCGAATAGGTAATATCGATGCCTTCGGGAACGTAAACCAGCGAAGTAGCCACATTATCTCCGATGCTAAGATTCGTATCGAGAGATGTAACCTTTCCTCCCTCGAAATTCCAATCGCCAATACCAGCGATATTAATATCCGTCGATACATCTCGCTTTCCTTCAGTAAGCTTAACGGCACCTTCAGGCATTTCGATTTCGATTTTATCATATCCGCCGGATGCTTCCATATCCACCTTTATGTTTTTAACCGTTCCAACACCGTTCCAGCCGCCCAAACCAATATAGGCACCCTCAAATCCGGTATTATAGCAAGCCGCAACGAGATCGCCGTCGATATATTCCTCAATCGTTCCGTCTTCGTAAAATTCAATTGTAAGGTTGTAGGTTACGTTCTTTTCGAGGTCATACGATTCGAAAGAAGTAGCACGGAGTGCGGAAGAGCAGGTAAACATCTTTGTCATTCCTGCATCGGTGTCCAAATTGACAATCAGACAGCCAAGCTGAATGGGGGCAACCGGGTCAAGTTCTGCAAAAACGAATTCTAGCGCACCGGATGAGATCGTAAAATCGGCAGAAACCGACACTCTCTTACCGCCGTCAATCCACGTGTCGGACATACAGAATCCATCGCCAATGCTTTGGTTCCCTTCTTTGGAGACAACCACGCCATCTTCGTATCCCCATTCACCGAGTGTATACGCCGGAGTTTCAAAAGCAGATGTAATATCCGTTGCTTCAGCATGGACAAAAATCATCGTTATCGATAATACCATTGCCAATGACATCAAAATTGATAATGCTTTTTTCATTTTTTGTTCTCCTTATTCAATATCCTGATTATAGTAGCTCATAACATCTTCGTAATATTGCAACCCTTTTTCGGACAGCCTATTGTAGAGAGATGAAGTAGAGGGCAGCTTTGCTTCCAGACAAGTATTGGTAAACCATCCCATACTACCTGTACCGCAATTAATCCATCCGAAATCAATGGTCATGGTCTCAAAAATAATGTCAATCATTTTTTCGGAATCTTCATCTCGAGAAAGCTTACCCTTAAGGGTTTTTTCATAAAATGCGCTCCGCAGAAACTCGTTTCCGGTAGCAGCAAGCGCTTGTGTAATATTTCCGACAAAAGCATATCGCTCTGCAACAACCGAGGAAGGTACACCCATCAAAAAATTTCCTGCCGTCGGCCAGTTGATATACTCCTCGTCTTCGCTCCATTTAGGATACGGAAGAAGTCCAACGTCAAATCCTTCAACTGCTCTTACACTGGCAGTATCGGTAAAGAACCAACTTGTAAATAAAGCTCTTCCATCAAGAAAGGCCTGAAAGTTCGGCGCCCCATCTACTTGCGTATGAACCGATTCCGTGTTATACAAAAGGTCGTATACATCGGAATAAAAATCCGTGTATTTTTCATTGTAAAAATCAAGAGTTACATTACTTCCGTCATATGAAAAAACATGAAAACCGCTTGTATAGAACATGACTGCCGCCTGAACCGGCGCGATGGTCAATCCAAACTGATCGTCCTCAACCGAATACGCATTATCGCCGTTAAGATCTTTTACTGCGTCCTTACTCATAGTCTTCAGTTTTTCTACCGTCCATGTTCCGTTATAAACATTTTCGTAGGGGGACTCAAGGGTTAAATCCTCTATCATGGTCTTATTGAAATAAAACATGTGAACATTGCTTGCAGCCGCTTCATAGAACAAATCGCCGAAGGCCAGATATATTCTGTCATTCACGGTCAATTTATCCACATACGTTTGATTCCAATATTCCTTGGATAAATCCAAATTGGGCAGAATATTAAGATCCGTTAGGTTTCCCTCGTTGGCATGATCAGCCAGAACTTGATTGTGGCAAATCACGATGTCAAAAGCATCTTCGCCTGAGCTGACCGCTGTTCTTAACGTCTCGCTAACACCAGCATCAAGTACAGGCATAACCTTAACGTTAAAATAGTCCTCTACAGTTACACACTGCCTGTAAACTGCGTCCTCCATGGTTCCGGCACCGCTTTCTTCGTGAGCAAATGTCAACGCATAATCGGAAAATGTCAGAATTTTATATTCTTTCCCTTCGTAGTTTACCCTATCAAGACCTCCGCAAAATTCTTTTTGGTCGGAGTCAACCGTCGTTTCGTTGTTACCCTCACCGTAATTGGTACAGGACACCAATATGCCAACAGTTAGAATCAAGGCAACTACGAATAAAATAATACTTTTTGCATTCATAATCATCCCTTATCCTGTTCCGTTATAAACTTTGAAATTTTCAAACTATAATTCAAATCTGTCTTCCCGGACGATGAGAGTACCAGTCTGGCAATTCCAAAATCCGGCATAAAATCGGATGTGGAATATACAAGACCATCGTCAATAAAAACTTCAGTTCCCAAGGTATCCACAATGATTCGGATTGTAATTGACCCGCTCCTTGAAATCTTAAGAGGTGTATCAATGCCACAAAAATCAAACAAATTTTGAGAGACCCTTGCTGCAAAATAAATCCCAAAGAAATTGAAGGCGAAATCAGGCGAATTTGACGGCACAGTAATAGAAATATCATATGCACCTTTGCCGAGCGGAACCTTTAGAACATCACCGACAGCAACGATACCATCATTAATTTCATGAATAATTTCACAGTTATCATCAAATTCTTGAACCGGATTGGTTTGCAGGTTATAACAGTCATCTACTTTTTTTAGGGACATTTCACAAGGGATACCAAGCTGACCCCAGAAACTTGCTTCCGGAGACCTCATGTTTTCCCAAGTAATCCGAATAGCCCTGCCGCTTTCGTCGGTAAATGCTTGAGCAGCATAACTGGTTCTACCCGCTGTTCCGTGATAATAATAGTGTTTAAACTCCTGTTCGGGAACATACCTGCCGTTTTTAAATGCGCCTACCGCATAGGTGTCACTTGCCCCCATGAATACCCATTTTTTCTCATTTGTACCGGCAACGGGAAGCAAAATCAGATTGGGACATTCAGCGTCTTCTGGAGCTATAATCCTTTGAAATTCTTTCCAATGGATCAAGTCGTCTGAACACATTAACACATACTCATGCTCGTCGAGGAAGAGAGAAAGAACATACATTTTCATTTCAGCGACATAAACCACAATGGGATCTCGGTTTTCTCCTGCAATATGGCCGATAATTGGATTGCCCGCATATTTTTTTAGCGTCTTTCCGCCATCGATGGAATAGGTCAGGCACTGAGTAAACGGCTTATTTTTAGATATTTCTCTATCTCCACCCGCCGCCGTGTAGTAAGCAAGCATGACCGGAGAGCCGTCGGGAGACAACCCTGACACATTGTGATAATCCATGATCGCGCCACCGGAGAATATACTCCCTTCTTCATCGGGGAAAATGGCATCATCCAGTTCTTCCCAGTGAATCAAATCTTTTGAAATAGCGTGTCCCCACGTCATGTTTCCCCAATCAACTCCAGCAGGATTGTGTTGGAAAAACACATGATACACCCCATTATATTGTACTAACCCATTGGGATCGTTTAACCAACCGTGTCCGGCGGTAAAGTGCGCCAATGGGCGGTTATTGGTGTCGCGCGGATGCACAATTTTCTCATCTGAAAAGGAAAAATTCAATTCGATTTCCGGTTGACTTGTTATGAAAATGTCACGACCAATGTATCTCTCAACGTTTACATATTGATAACAGGTCGGATTTACAAAATCCAGTCTTGCATCAAAGTCGAATATTAGCTTCTCATCACAAGTCAAAAAGATTCTTTTGACCGTAACGTACGGATTAATCGGCACGACAAGATATTTTTTCGTTATTACCATGATTTTTTCCTAACTTTACAGCAAAACGTTTAAAACGTGTTGCTGTATAAAAGTTCTATTAGAATTCTTTTTTGTTTTTCGTAATGGCTACAACAGTTGCCACCATAACGGGAATCATCATGGCGACAGACAGGATGGTCGCATCGGAAGTGGAAGGATTGTCTTCCTGAACCGCTTCCTTTACGTCAAACACTTTCATGCTTTTTACGGTAACGTCGGAAAAGCAAGTGAAGAGACCCACATAACAACCGTTGAAGTTAACATTTTTACGGACCGAATGAACCATGTCATTAATGGTCACAATCAGTGTCTTATCTTCGGTAAACTCAAGACCAATGGTAACATCTACTCCTCCCACAATGGCTTCGGTATTCGTATACATATTGGCACCGACAGCAAATGCAGAGCCAAGGTCAAAAGTATTGATCCAGCCTTGAGGATTGGCCATAGAAACCAAGCCGGTAGCCGTACATCCCTCTGCCTGAGCGGTTTCACTGAGAATGAAGCCCCACGAGCCGGTCGTTGCGTTACCAGTCATTTCCAAATATACATGCTCGCCGGCGGCAACATATACATCACTCCAATAAGCAGCGTCTCCAACTGCTGCATTATCACAAGCCAAAACGCCGTTATTCAGGGTGTACTTGGCATCGCCAGCGGATTGATATTTCAAAACATCGGCAGCAAGAAGATCGGCTTTTTCTTCCAGCGCTTTTTCAGCAGAAGCGGCAGGTGCCTTATCGGAAACAGTAAGAGACTTAAAGGTTACGTTAGATACGCAGGTAAAGAATCCAATGCAAGCACCCGACCAAGTAACATTTTTCACCGAAGAGCCCTTCACACCGTTAACATAAAGAGTGAATGTATTGTCTGCGGAAATATGTAATCCAAGCGTTACATCGGTACCTACCGCATAGGATCCGAAGAACGAATTCACACCGGGAGCGGTAACGGTTGCAACCGAGCCTACAGAGAACATGGTAACGGCACCGTTGGCCACATTAAGCGATTCGGTAAACCAGTTGGTAAGAGGAGCCTTATAGCCCTCCGCACCGTCAGTGAAAAGGATACCCCAAACGTTACCGTCATCGATGCAAGCAGTTGCTTCGATGTAATACTCATGACCCGGCTCAATATAATAGTCGGTAGAAAATCCGCAGTCGCCAATTTCCTTGTTGGTTGCCGTGAGCGTTCCATCACTGTTCCAAGTCCAAGTGCCGCCCGTTGATGTTTTGAAATGATCGGCATCAAGCAGATTTGTTTTCTCCTCTGCAGAAGCGAGCATTCCGGTCATACCGATTAATACGGATATGACCATAAGGATTGCAATAAGTTTTTTCATGTTTTTTCTCCTTAAAACATTAAATATTTTTTCAGTTTTCATTTTCTGCGTTGAAAACTGTAACTTTCAAATCGTTGACGGTTGCCTCGCCGTTTTTTTCGTCCATAATCATGAGAGGCGATATGTCATAGATCATCATGGTAAAGGTTCTCTTGCCGTTTATATACATTTCAACAAGGGCACCGTCAATATACATCTCTACATTAAGTGACCCATCTGCAAGGGGGGCTATGATGCCGTTGGTTGACACTTTGTGAGTTCCACTCGTATTTTTTGTATTTAAAATGGCATTGTATGTCAAAAAATCATAGGTAAATTTGGCGTATTTTCTATCCGAAACCGTCTTAAATTTCATTTCAAATCGACCATCATCCAGATCGGATATATTGAAATGAACGTAAACCTGCGTTTCTTCGACCTCTGACAGCAATTTGTTTGCCTCTTCAATCGTACAGTTTTCGGCTTCAACAAGAACCTCACCCTTGTGCTTTTCAAGCTCGTCGATCGGCAATACGATCAATTCACCGTTCTCATCGAGCAAAATCTGTCTCGGCATTGCCGCACAATGCGCCCAGCCGGCAGCATATTCCTCATGTGGCGATCTTCTGCCCTGAACGATTCCACACGCAATAACTCGTCCATCCGGTAGCTCCGTCAATGTTACGCCCGTAAAGATAATCCCGCCGTAATCCATCAACTGCGGTGTTTCGTCGTCAGGGAGAAATTTTCCCGTTTCTTTGTCAAATTCACCGAGCCAATAATAGCAATCGGGACGTGCCTGATTTCCGCAGGGAGTAACGGCAAATATATACTTCTCCAGCGTTCCGTCGGCACTCTTAATTTTCCGAAAATTCACAAGCTCCCATACTGACCCCAAATAAGCTGGGTACTCTTCAAAATCAACTAGACTGCCCACATATTCCCATGCCCTCAACTCAGGATCGGTTGTCTTAAAAAACACGGCTCTCCCACGTTGTACCGTTCCGCTTTCCGTTTCAACAAAGCCGCTAGAACCAACAGCCATATACCATGTTCCATCCTCATAGTATACTGACGGATCACGAAACTCGTTTCTTGCCCCCATTTCCGGCCTTAAATCAGCAACCGTATCGTCACTCATAATCCACTCGGTAAGGTAAGGATCGTTTAAATCCTTCGGCGTGGCAATCGCCATGTTTTCAATAGAGTAATCGTTTGTACGAAGGGAATAGTCGCCGGCTGTGAACATCAAAACCGGTGTCCCATCCTGTTTATATAGCGAGCATCCCGACCACACACCGTCCGGCGATATATTGTCGGATGACATGACAAGCGCCTCCTTCACATTCGTCCACGATACCATATCTTCACTCACCCAATGCCCCCAGCAAATCTGCCGCCAATACGGACCAAGCATGTTGAACTGGTAGAACAAATGGTAATAACCGTTGTAGTAGAACAACGCATGCGGCTCGTTCATCCAATGTTGAGGCGGAGCGGCGTGATATTCGGGATGATACGGATCGTCGTCCAGGATCGTTTCGTCTAGCCACACATCATGAAAATCCGCTTGGGGCAGTTTCCCATTAGAATCAGAAAACACGTCGTTCAAATCGCCGACTTCTTCTGCCGAAAGCGCAATATTATATATAGACAACTCATCCATTAAACCGGCAAACTTATGAATTTCATAAATCCCTTCTTTTTCCGGTTCATGGCTCTTTCCTATATACAGATTAGAATTGTTTAAAGGAATGGAACCGCGTATGTTCTCTAGTCGATTGACTTCCTTACCATTTTTGTATAGCACCGCGTATCCTTCATCGCCATTAAATACGCATGTTAAATGTGCCCATTCATAAGTTAGCACTCTGTCATTTTCATTCCAAAGTTCATACACTCGATCACCAAGAGCAAGTTTGAAACAATAATCGCCATATTTATGGAGACCTAAAACAAATCCTGCTTTTTCTTCAGGAGAATAGCAACTCGCCACAACCTGCAATTTTGCATTTTTCTTTATTTGTGCATAAGGATCATCCCACTCAAAGGCCCTCGGGCAGATGTAAACATCAATCGTCAGTTGTGAGCCAAAGATGTGGATATCCTTGTATTCAACACCATTTGAATATCCGTCAAATGACAAAGCAGAGCCGCTAATTGCCGAATTTTCGACCCATTTTGGATCGCATGAATTTTTAAAGGCCGCATTGGTGAACACATACTCTATTTCAGCACTTGCGCCACTAACACTGTCGTGTAGCAGATTGCCAACATTTTCGTCAAACGGCGAATAAAAGATCTTGCCCTTAGGGAAGGAAATCCCATCGTTTTCTTTTGTTGTATTACATACAATAGTTTCTTTTGTGGGCATATCCTTGTTACCGCTTTCACTAATATTAGTATGTAGTTCTTCGCCAGAACACGAAATTAAAAAACTCAAAAATATGAGGGAAAGCCAAAAAACAACTCTTTTTCTAATATTCATTTTTCTAATATTCATTTGTATTTACCAATTACCGAAATAACAATCTTCTATACTCGCTCTTTTATATAAGAATTTGTTATGGCTCTTTTTTCAAACTTTTTGTTATCTATTGACAACAATCATCATTTGTGTTATCATACTACTGTTTATATTATATCCATCACAATAATACATGTCAACAGATAAAATAAACCCAAAATGGAGAATTATCGACTTGATCCACCTTTTATATGGCATTCGCTATAATAAACTTTTAAAAATCGAATCGCTCGAAGTTAAGAAAGTACATCACATTCTTTCGGAAAACGGTTGGTCTTATCAATACAGAATGCCCGAAAATTACGAATTGATCTTTGTAAAAAAAGGCAACCTTTTGATAAATATTGATAATGAATTGGTGCTATTAAAGGCAGGAGATATTTACATTATTCCGAAATTTAAAAAGCACAACTGTGTACATCATGAAAAAAATTCTTCTTGTGATTTCTATATTGTTGCTTTTTCCATTTCACTTGCTTTAATAAGCGATATGACAGGAAAGATTTTTGATGCCGAACCGATTCTGCCATATTTGAATGAACTTATGAATAGCCTCTGCCTTTCGTGCTCTGATTTTTATTATGACGAATGCATGAAGCACGCCATATTTTTGACGATTCTTGACTTTGTTCACAAACTGAACTCGCAAGGGAACGAATTCAGTCTTGATGTATCAAAAATTCTCAATTTTATTGACAATAATATAACTACTCAACTAAGTCTTGATACAATAGCAGCCGAATTTTCATATAACAAAGATTATATTCTTCGTGAATTTAAAAAAAAATATGGCATTACAATCAGCAAATATATTAACAATAAAAAAATTGCGCTCGCTAAAACCTATTTAACAATGTCTGACATGCCAATTTCCAAAATCGCAAACTCTGTCGGATTTCCAACCTCTCTACTTTTCGAAAAATTCTTCAAATATCACGTCAAAATTTCTCCTTCAAAATACAGAAAAATGTTCAAATAGACAACATTATCGTGAGAGAGAAGGCCGAAAACGGTATTAGCCGTCTTTTCAAGGATCCTGACACTGAGGACATGATGATAGAGTTTTGGTATTATCTATTGAAGTCAGAACAGATAGCCCAGTTGGTCGCCACATTAACGCGAAATACGGCTTGAATTGAGCCTGTCGGTCGTGGCGGCACTCACGCTATGTCCGCTCTGCAAGGGAGAATACCAAGGCGTAAGGGATTTGCGAATCGTCTGTAGAGCGAGAGGCATGAGAACGCCTACAGGTTAAAAAGATAAAGAAAACACAACACAACACGTGTACTTATTTACAGGTCTCATGAAATGTCCGGAGTGTGGACAGGCGTTGGCCTCTATGTGTTATCAAAACACCAAAAAACGGTGTTGAGTACAGGAGCTACCGATGCACACATAAAACCATGAATATTTGTTCGCATGGGCACAACGTATCGGAAGCCATAATAGAGAAATATCAGTTGAATACCTTGGAAGTTCTCGTTCAACAGGAGATTTCACGTGTAGAAGATGAGCAAATTACTCCCAAGCCGAAAAAGAAAACCAATGTTACAAAGTTAATGGAAAAGTTTTGCAAACTGACTATAGCATACATAGCAGAGGTTCTTACCGATGATGAGTATTTGACCGAAACAGCCGTGCTAAAGAAAGTTATTGAGGAAGCAAAACAAAAAGAAAATCCTAAAGAAAGGGATCTAACCCCTCCTAAGGAACTTCTCGAAGTAGATTATCGCTCTATCTATGAAACGCTGACTCCCGAAGAAAGAAGACGCTTTTGGAGATGCATCATGGAAAGCACGTAAGGAAAACGATGCAGATATCATCACCAACAAACAAACTACCGAATGAACTGCGTTAACAAAAGAAAATTAAGAGATATCCACAATCACAAAGCCGCGGACGATAATTCGCCTGCGGCTTTGCTATGCTTATTAACAATCGAAATCTTCATACTCCGATATAAAGCAAAATAGCCCGAACATCTCACTAACGACGAAGAAGTTCAAGCTATTATGACTTGGTGCGGGCAAGAGGACTTGAACCTCCACCGAATTGCTTCGACTAGAACCTGAATCTAGCGCGTCTGCCAATTCCGCCATGCCCGCATATTGAGTTTTCGCTGTTGATTTTTACACGGAGCAGCTCTCCGAGGCGGGGCTTCACTGAGGTGACGCTACCTGAATCTAGCGCGTCTGCCAATTCCGCCATACCCGCGTATGAGGTAACGGGAGAGAGTGACCGGAGATGAAATCACCGGACATCACCGGGGATCTCAGCGTTACTGTTTTCACGGTACGCAGCGGTGCTGTCGGTACCGAACGAATTGAATTATACCATAAACTCTGCGGTTTGTCAATAGAAAAAAACGCGATATGAGAAAAAATCCGACCGGAGAGGTGCTTTATCCGGCGATGATGATTTTTTCGGGTTTTTTAGCGACTGATACTGTTGATTTGTAGAAAAATATCTGTTATAATGATTCTGAATGAAAAATTGCGGCGGAGGTATCGGGTTATGGCTGAACAGAGAATACTTGTTGTCGGCGGACTTTGCACGGAGCTTCATGTTCTGACCGGCGAATTTCCGGATATAGGGCGGAGCGCTGTTGCCGAAAGGCATTACTGGACACCGGAGGGGGAAGGGCTGGACACGGCACTTGCCTTATCCCGGCTCGGTGCGGACTGCCTTCTCTGCGCAAAGACGGGAGACGACGCGGCGGCGAAGGAGCTGCGCGGCTACCTCAGCGACGAAAAGACCGACGTGCGTTTTGTCACTCCTGCCCACGGGTGTGACACTGCCGTCAGGGTTACCGTGACCGACCGCGAGGGCGGAAGGCGTTCATTGTTCTGTCCCGGAGCCGGAGGGCTTCTTGACAGGAAAGACATCGAGGAAGCTTTTATCAGCTATCCCGATGCGGTGCTTATACAGGCGGGGCGGCTGAGAGGGTACCGGTGTTTGTCATGTCGTCGGACGGCGGGGCGTTTATTCCGGCGCTCGGCAGGACGGAATGCGAGATTTTTTCGGTTGCGGAGGAAGAGATTGAAGCCTGTACCGGAATAGAACCGTCCGATCAGGAAAAGTGCATGAAGGCCTGCATTGTCCTTTCGCAGGCGGTGAAGGCGAAATATATAATCCTGCGTCTCGGTGACGGCGACAGGGGATATTTCCTGTTCGACGGAAAGTACTACAACTTTATCTCGGCTTGCGGAGAAAAAAAGCGGCGCGGCATTAAGACAGACGGTGTTTTCTCCGCTGCGCTTGTGCTGGAATACATGAAATCCGGCGGTGATATAAAGCGCGCCTGCGGGTATGCGGCGGTTGCGGCTGCGGCGTTTGTTTCGCGCGGCGGCGGGCTTCGTGCCTATCCGTCGGCAGACGAGATCAGGCGGTATACCGAAAAATACGCGGAGCGGGCTGAGGAGTACTGAAAATGGGTTATAATAAG
>OCIU01001073.1_pt1 | contig 20416 bp, 15 predicted proteins | sample 1538471 | NCBI WGS metagenome assembly OCIU01 (sample SAMN04571693, study PRJEB22368) | human gut metagenome | biome: human gut; material: stool | host: Homo sapiens | place: Luxembourg | collected 2012-06-01 | reverse complement strand
GATAATTGGTATTATATTCAACTGCTCCGCATTGTCAAGCCCGGTCACGGGGTTGACGCAATATATAATCAATATACGGGCATTTAGTGTTGCATTTTTTGAAAAATGGGAATATAATGACAGCATGTTGCCGGGCATCCGTTCCGATCAGCCGCATCGTTGTTTAAAATCAACCTTGCAGGCGTTACGTCGGATCATGCGGCGGATACCCGTAAACAGAGTACCATCAGATGAAGGAGGTTAAAGCATGAACAGGATTATCTCAGGAATCAACGGCTTCGGTGTATACCCGTTTTCCGTTTGTGCAGTCGGCCGCCTTCGGTGCATCAATGCCTGACTTTTGCTGCAAGAGCAAATAACAGGGGTTTGATGTTATCAGCCTTATCCGAGCCGCAAGCACGATTGCGGCTCGTTTTTTTTGCCGCAATTGCTGCAAGTCAACGCTTTTTCGAAACTTGAAAACAGAAAAGAGCATTCGAACACACGCTTGCGCGTCGGCAGATACGGTTTTTGCCCATAGACCTTATCATTGCAATTCATATATTTAAGCGCAGCAGTTCACTTCGGCGAACAGCCCAAAGCCGATTTCCGTTACTCGGCCTTGTTTAATAAACGCAGGTTCGCACGCTCTTTTCAAAACCGAAATCTGCTTCAAAGCCGCTTTTCCGAAAAGGCATACCTTTAACCTTTTCCGGAACATGCTTTCGTTGCATTTCAAATTTATCAATGTTTATTTCGGTATGCAACGCAGTTCCGCTTTCTGCTCCGTGCGGAATTCATGTGTGCCGAACGAAAAAGCTCTTCACCCGCTGCGGCATCACAAGGCGCACATCCGAACCGGAACAGCGGCTGCATGTTTTCGATTCAACCGACAGTTTTGGAGGAACTATGGACAAAAAGACTAAGAAACAAAAAGAAAAGATCAAGCACCGCGCAATCAATTGGAAGCTTGTTTCGGAATTCTGCCGCGGCACGGCGGGGCATTTCATTCTCGGAACGCTCGGCATAGTTTTTGCGGCTCTGTCCGCATACTGCATACCGCTCATAACAAGCTTTACCATCGACTATGTTCTCATCGGCTATGCCGAAGAAGGGTACAGCGGCGGCATTGCGGTTGCCCCTTGGATCGAACGCCTTATAGATTCAATCGGCGGAATCCCTTTTCTTGAACAGCATCTCTATATCATGGGCATTGCTTTAATAGCTGCAACAGGCGTGAACGCACTTTCTGTTTATATTCGCAGAAGTCAGATTGCCTACGGCGCGGAAACAATGTCCTACAACATGCGCAACAGGCTCTATTCGCACCTCGCGAACGTGCCTTACGACTATTATAAGCATATTTCAAGCGGCGATATAATTCAACGCTGCACATCTGATGTTGACACCATCCGCAGGTTTGTTACAAATCAGCTGCTTGAAATCATTCGCACAATCGTCATGATCGTTGCCGCCGCAATAATCATGTTCACGCTCAATCCGAAGCTTGCGGCCTTTTCCGTAATGATAATGCCGTTCCTTGCTGTTGCATCGTTCGTGTATTTCAAGTTTGTTAAGGATCAGTTCACTCTTTCGGACGAGGCCGAAGGTAAGCTTTCTGCCGTTATTCAAGAGAACGTTTCCGGAATGCGTGTTGTGCGTGCATTCGGGCAGCAGCGCAGCGAATTTGAAAACTTCACGGAGAAGAACGCTGATTTCCGCAAAAAGAACGATAAGCTTCTTATGATGCTTGCCTACTACTGGGGCTGCACCGATGGCTTTGGCTATCTGCAAATCGGCATCAGTCTTGTTGCAGGCATCATTTTTGCTCTCCGTAAAGAAATTTCGGTTGGTGAAATGCTTGTTTTCTCAAGCTACACATCAATGCTTGTCTGGCCCGTTCGTCAGCTTGGGCGAACCCTTGCCGACCTTGGCAAAGCAAGCGTCTCTCTCGGCAGAATCGACGAGATTCTTGAAGTCCCCACCGAAAAGGAACCCGGGAAAGCATTGACTCCGGAAATTCACGGCGACATTGAATTCCGCCATGTTGATTTCGGCTACGAGGACGGACAGGAAGTCCTTAAGGACATCACCTTCACTGCAAAGCGCGGCGAAACAGTTGCCATTCTCGGCTCCACCGGTTCCGGCAAATCCAGCCTTGTGCAGCTGCTGCAAAGGCTGTACACATGCCGAAGCGGTGAAATTCTTATTGACGGCGTGAATATCAACGACATTGAGCGGCATCATCTGCGCCGCAATATCGGCATCGTTTTGCAGGAACCCTTCCTTTACTCCAGAACGATCATGGAAAACGTTCGCATCGTCAACCCCGATGCGGCCGATGAAGAGGTGTTTGACGCCACCCGCGTTGCATCGGTGCATGACGTTATTCAGAGTTTCGAAAACGGTTACGACACCGTCGTCGGCGAAAAGGGTGTTACATTGTCCGGAGGACAGAAGCAGCGCGTTGCAATTGCAAGAATGCTGATGCAGAAAGCCCCGATCATCGTGCTTGACGACTCGATGAGCGCGGTTGATACCGAAACCGATGCAGCAATCCGCGATGCACTGCATTCGCGCCGCAGCAGCTGCACAACATTCATCATTTCGCACCGTATCACAACGCTCTGCCGTGCAGACAAGATTCTTGTGCTTGAAGGCGGCAGGCTTGTGCAGACGGGAACACACGAGGAGCTGCTTAAGCAGGACGGACTGTATAAACGTATTGCGGATATTCAGAATCTGCTTGAAGATGAGCTCCGATCCGAACAGGAGGAAAACTAATGTCAGAAGAACTTACCACCACTGCTCTTAAAGAAGAGGAGTTCAATAAAAAAGTTGACATGAAGGTCTGGAAGCGGCTGCTTGCTTACGGACTGCGTCAAAAAAAACTGCTGATTCCGCTGATCGTGTTCATGTTCATAGTTGCGGCCATCGACCTTGTTTACCCGCAGCTGAGCAGATACGCAATCGACAGCATAATCATGCAGGGTGATATTAAGCGGCTCATTCCGTTCGCCGCAGTGTATTTTATTGTCATTGCGCTTCAATCCTTCGGGACTGTGATGTTTATTTCACGCGCCGGAAAGCTTGAAATGGCGATCGCTTATGATATTCGTCAGGACGCATTCAAGAAGCTTCAGGAGTTGTCATTCTCATACTATGACAAGACCGCAGTCGGCTACATCATGGCGCGAATGATCGGCGATATTCCCCGCCTCAGCGACATGATCGCATGGAGTCTTACGGATATTCTCTGGTCCGGCGGCTTTGTTATCGGCTGCACCGTCATGATGCTTTCAATGAATTGGAAGCTCGCCCTTCTCGTGCTCATTGTTGTTCCGCCGATTGCGATTCTGTGCGCATGGTTTCAAAAAAGAATTCTTCAGCAGCACCGAATCGTACGCAAACAGAATTCCCGCATTACAGGTGCATTCAATGAGGGCATCATGGGTGCGGTCACGACGAAAACGCTCGTTCGTGAAGAACGTAATTTTGAAGAGTTTAAAGCAGAATCCGGCAAAATGCGGAAAGCCTCAATCCGGGCTGCCGTGCTTTCGGCAATGTTTACCCCCATCGTTATGACTTTGGGTTCGGTAGGAACCGCTCTTGCGCTTTACGCCGGCGGGCGCACCGTTATCGCACCCACTGTATTCGGTGCGGCAATGACCATCGGTGTGCTTTCAACCTTCATTTCGTACACCACCAACCTGTTTGACCCGATTCAGCAGCTTGCAGGTATATTCGCGGAAATGCAAAGTGCGCAGGCGAGTGCCGAACGCGTTGTTTCGCTGCTTGACACCGAAAGCGATATTACGGACACTCCCGAAGTTATTGAAAAATACGGTGACTGCATGAACCCCAAACGCGAAAACTGGGAGGACATCCGCGGCGATATTGAATTTCGCAATGTGAGTTTTGCATACAACGGCGGCGAAAAAGTGCTGAAAGATTTCAGTCTTGTGGTTAAACAGGGCGAGACCATCGCACTCGTCGGTGAAACAGGTGCCGGCAAGAGCACAATCGTGAACCTTGTTTGCAGGTTCTATGAACCGACCGAAGGGAGCATTCTCATTGACGGTACGGATTACCGCGAGCGCAGTCAGCTCTGGCTTCAGGACAGGCTCGGCTATGTTCTGCAAACCCCGCACCTGTTCTCCGGAAGCATACGGGACAATATCCGCTACGGCAAGAAGGATGCAGGCGATGAAGAAGTTCGTGCTGCCGCAAAAATGGTTCATGCCGATGAATTCATTGAACAGCTCGAAAACGGCTATGATACCGAAGTCGGCGAAGGCGGCGCAAGGCTTTCGACAGGTCAAAAGCAGCTGATTTCATTTGCAAGGGTTATCCTTGCCGACCCGCGTATTTTCGTTCTTGATGAAGCAACGAGCTCCATCGATACCGAAACCGAAGTGCTTATACAGAGTGCGATCCGGACCGTTCTGAAAAACAGAACAAGCTTCATTGTTGCGCACAGGCTTTCCACAATCCGATCCGCGGACAGAATTCTTGTTATCCGCAACGGAAGAATCACCGAATCCGGTACGCATCGCGAACTTTTGAAACTCAAAGGTTATTACTATGATCTTTATACCACTCAGTTCACGGAAACAAGCACGGCGAGCCTGCTTAAATAAAGCACACGGCATTGCAGAACGGCTGCACTGCATGATATAATGGCTGCGGCGTAATCGCCGCACTGCATTTTCTCTTTGAGAAATCAAACCATGCGGCGGTTTTGCGCACGGCCCAGAATGAACCCCGTTTCGGAGCATTCCCAAGCCGAGCCTGACCGCCGCTTTTTTAACTGTGCAGCAGCGGAAACGCAGCGGCCGCTCTTTGCGAACAGATTTTTAATTTCAGATTCAGATATTGAAAGGAATGCGAATTTTGGATTCAAACAATACACTTTCGAGCGAGACTTTCTCCGATTTGTCCCATGACGTACAATGTCCGCACAAGATTTGCAGCGGCAGCGGCATCGAAAGCAAGCTCCCTCCCGTTTTCGTCAAAAGAATGCGCAGCGATTTCGAAACCACGGCTGAGTTTGAGCATTTTATTGCCTGTTATTCGGATGCACCCGTCCGCGCAATGCGTATAAACACACTTAAAATCTCAAAGGAACGCTTTATTGACCTTTGCCCGTGGCGAACCAAGCAATCGGAGCTGCTCAACGAAGGGTTGATACTTACCGAAAACCCGGAGCATATCGGAACGCATCCTTATCATATCGCCGGGCTCTTTTATATGCAGGAGCCCTCCGCCATGAGCGTTGTCGAAGCTGCCGAAATAGCTCCCGGAATGCGTGTGCTCGACCTTTGTGCCGCACCCGGAGGCAAAAGCGGAGGAATCGCCGCAAGGCTTTGCGGCCGCGGAATTCTTGTTTCAAACGAAATTATCCCGAATCGTGCAAAACTGCTTGCCCGCAACCTTGAGCGGCTCGGCATCGTGAATGCCGTTGTAACATCCGCTCACCCAGATGCCGTTGCGGAAGCCCTGCCGCAGTATTTCGATCGTGTTGTTGTTGACGCCCCCTGCTCCGGCGAGGGCATGTTCCGAAAGGATCCGACCGCAATTGCCGAATGGTCACCGGAACATGTTTCGGCATGTGCCAAGCGTCAGCAGCAAATTCTTGAAAGTGCATGCCGCTGCGTTGCGCCCGGCGGAAAGCTTATCTACTCCACATGTACATTCTCACGCGAGGAAAACGAAGATGTAATCGAGGAGTTTTGCCGTATGCATCCGGAATTCACTGTTGAGATGCAGCACAGGCTTTATCCGCATACATGCTGCGGAGAAGGGCATTTTGCTGCAAGACTGCAAAGGAACCGCAGCAGCTTTCCCGACACTTCCGCATTCACGGCTTCCGCGGAATCTGCCTGCACCGCACAAAAAAAAGCAGGGACACGCAGCGGACGTGCAAAACGTTCCGACTGCATACCGGATGCTGTTGCCGTGCCGCGGATTAAGGATAAAGCCGAAATTGCGGCGCTTACAGAGTTCCTCAGGGATTCCTTTCTTGATTTCAGTGATGAATCAAGGTTAAATGAATTTCTTCGTGAAATTCGCCGTATGTCTGACGGCAGAATTGTTTATGCACCGTTCACCTTTCATGAAAACCTGCTCAGGCTGCGCATACTGTCCCTCGGGGTTGAAGTCGGTGAATTGCTTAAAGGCAGGTTCAAACCCTGCCACTCGTTTTTTGTTGCGTGCCACGGGCTGCATCATCCGAATCGGACGAACTGCGTCGATACCTTTCGGGCAACACCGTCCCCGTTCCTGTCAATATGCGCGGTTTTGCTGCGGTTTCCGTTGACGGCTGTACACTCGGTTTCGGCAAGGCTGTTGACGGCGTGCTTAAGAATCATTTTCCCAAAGGACTTGCGGTTGCCGCATTTCGTTGATGCAGCCGACGGAGCTTTTGAAAGTCGATTGTTTTCTGTACGGATTTTTGTGCCGTGCGGCTATGTATTGACAACAAATTGATCGGATTATGTCCTTTTTTGTGTTGCATTCCGCACCCTGTTGTTATATAATTATCGCGTTGGGATATACCGGTTCGCAATACCATTCAACTTATACGGAGGTAAAAATATGAGAAACGGAAATTCATCACTTATTCCTTCAATGAAGGCAAACACGCTGGCCTCGCTGGTCTATCTTTTCACTGCCGTGTTCGGCATTTTAAACGGCTTTTGGGGCTTTCTTGCACTTGTAACGTTCGTCTGCGCGGTTGTGCTGATTTTCATTGAGAAGAACTCATTCGTGCGCAGAGCGTGTGTTCAGGTTATCTTTCTTCACATTGTCACGTTTGTGTCCTCGTTGATATTCGGAATCCTTCTCGGAAAATTCGGGTTCTTCAGGACTGTGCATTGGATCGTCTGCACAATTGTTGCGCTGTTCACGCTTTACTGCTCCTACCGCGCTGCAATGGGCAACAGATCGGATATTCCGTTTATCGGAAACATTGTTGATTCTGTTTGTTCCTCCTTGGGCATATAATTTGCCAAGGGCATTGTTCACGGGGGCGGCGATGGGCTTCACGGCGTTATGTTTTTGTTCGGCAAACCCGCAAAACAATGTATTTCCCGCATAAACGTATATAAATGATTTAATCGGCGCATTACTATGCAGGCATCGATTAAGCGTTTAATCAACACATGCACAAAAACAAATAAGGAGGCTGCAAATGGCTTTTTTTGATAAAATCGGCGACAAGGCGAAGGGTCTTGTTGATTCCGCAAAAATAACATACAAGGTTTCTGAAGAAAAGAGCAAGCTTTCAGAGCTTTATGAGCATCTCGGACTTTTGGTTTGGGAAGCACACCAAAACGATGCCGAACCGCCGGCAGAACTTGTTCCCGTATTTGACAGGATACGCGAGATTCATGCTTCCATCGAAAAGCTTACGGCAGAGCTTTCGAGCGTTAAGTCCAAAATCAACACTAACACTAACGGCAGCAGCGACAGCAACGGAGAATGTTGCTGCTGCTCGGATGATTCCTCCGCCGAGGATTCGTCCGATGCTCAAAGCGGTGATGCCGCAAATGAGTATGAATGCAGCGGCGGCGATTTTCATGCCGCTGACGGCACAATTCAGTGCCCCGGCTGCGGCCGTCAGATTGATAAGCTTTCCGCTTTCTGCCCGTGCTGCGGCAATAAGCTTCCCGCCGACGACTCCGCAAAACCCGATTGTTCGGCAAAGCGTTATTGCGCTGCATGCGGTTCCGAGTTGAATTCCGCTGCTGCGTTTTGCCCGCACTGCGGAGCAAAAAATTGACGATTTTGATATATTACCGCATTGCTGTTGACACGGCCTTATGCATCGGTTATAATTAAGTTTGTTTAATATTGCGTTGACGAAGAGGAGTAGCATTCTGTCGGCAAAAGAGATTTTTCCCCTCGGCTGAAAGGGAAATTTGCAGGGACAGTGTGTGAAGGTCGCTTCTGAGCATTCGGGGGTAGCAACCCGAACGGCACGCCCCGTTACGGCGATTCAAGTGGAACGCATTCGTTCGGCATTCTGCGCTGCGATTTTCTGTTTTTGATGATTGCCCGCACCGACCGGCCGCTGTGTTCAACAAAGGTGGTACCGCGAGCGCACCTCTCGTCCTTTGAAGATGAGAGGTGCGATTTTATTTTTCGGAGGTACTTAAAATGTGCGATCATTGCAGCAATCAGGGCATTGAAAACGCGGAGAAAATTGCAGACACCGCAGCTGCACCCGACGAAATGCCCAAAACCTACGATCCTTCTTCGGTTGAAGAAAGGCTGTACAAAAAATGGGAAGAGCGCGGATATTTTCATTCCGAGCCGAATCCCGATAAACCACCTTACACCATTGTGATTCCCCCGCCCAACATCACGGGTCAGCTCCACATGGGACATGCACTTGATGAAACCATGCAGGACATACTGATTCGATACAAGCGTATGAGCGGTTTTGAAACACTCTGGCTGCCCGGCACGGATCATGCATCTATTGCAACCGAAGTTAAGGTTGTTAACAAACTTGCGGCCGAAGGCATTTCAAAAACGGATATCGGCAGAGAGGGTTTTCTTGAACATGCTTGGGCATGGAAAAAAGAATACGGCGGACGCATAGTTACGCAGCTTCGCAAGCTCGGTTCTTCCTGCGATTGGGAGCGCGAACGCTTCACAATGGATGACGGATGCAGCAGAGCAGTTACGAAAGTTTTTGTTGATTTATATAAAAAAGGTCTGATTTACCGCGGCGATCGCATCGTCAACTGGTGTCCGCACTGCAAAACGGCGATTTCCAATGCGGAGGTTGATTTTGTTGAACAGCCCAGCAATCTTTGGCATGTCCGCTATGATGCACCGGACGGCAGCTATTCCATCATCTGCGCAACGACCCGCCCGGAAACCATCCTCGGCGACACAGGCATAGCCGTTAACCCCAATGACCCGCGCTATACGGAAATTGTCGGCAAAACCGTTGTTGTGCCCATCATCGGCAGGGAAATTCCCATAGTTGCGGATGAATATGTTGAAATGGACTTCGGCACCGGCGCCGTTAAAATCACTCCAAGTCATGATCCGAACGATTTTGAAGTCGGTCAGCGCACGGGGCTCCCCCGCATGTGTGTGTTCACGGAGGACGGGCATATCAACGAACTCGGCGGGAAATACGCCGGACTTACAACCAAAGAATGCCGCAAAATATTTGTTGAAGATCTCAGGCAATGCGGCGCACTGGTTAAAATCGAGCCCTACAGCCACAACGTCGGCACATGCTACCGCTGCGGCACAACTATCGAACCCATGGTCTCCAAGCAATGGTTCGTTGCCGTAAAGGATCTTGCGGAGCCCGCCATTAAGGCGGTTGAAAGCGGACGAATTCGCTTTGTTCCCGAAAGATATGCTCAAACGTACTATAATTGGATGTACAACATCCGTGACTGGTGCATTTCCCGCCAGCTCTGGTGGGGACATCGCATTCCCGCGTATTATTGCGACTGCTGCGGAGAAACCATTGTTGAAGAAAACGCGCCCGAACGCTGCCCGAAATGCGGCAGTACAAACCTGCATCAGGATGTCGACGTTCTTGACACATGGTTCTCCTCGGGCATGTGGCCGTTCTCCACTCTCGGCTGGCCGGATAAAACCCCCGAGCTGAAGTATTATTACCCAACATCCACCCTTGCCACCGGCTATGACCTTATCTTCTTCTGGATTGCAAGAATGATAATGTTCGGATTGTACGTTATGGGCGATGTTCCGTTCGACACTGTCTATATCCACGGCATGGTTCGCGACGAGCAGGGACGAAAAATGAGCAAGTCCCTCGGCAACGGAATCGACCCGTTGGAAATAATCAAAGAGTACGGTGCCGATTCCCTGCGTTTCAGTCTGACTTCCGGCACTGCTGCGGGCACCGATATGCGCTATCAGCCCAAAAAGGTTGAGGCTGCACGCAATTTCTGCAACAAGGTTTATAACGCTTCCCGTTTCGTGATGATGAACCTCGGCGACGGTGAGCTGCAGCCCGTTGACATGAGCATAACCGACATTGCGGATAAATGGATCCTGCATCGTCTGAACGAAGTTGCCGAAGCCGTAACGGCAAATCTTGACTCGTTTGATCTGAATCTTGCCGTTGACAAGATTTACAGCTTCATTTGGACGGAGTTCTGTGATTGGTACATCGAAATGGCGAAACCGCGCCTTTACGGCGAAGATGAAGCGCAAAAAGCAAATGTTCGCGCCATCCTTGTTCATGTACTCAAAAACAGCATGAAGCTGCTGCATCCGTTCATGCCTTTCATCACCGAGGATATTTACACCCGTCTTCCCGGCAGCGAGGAAACCATTATGCTCTCCGCATGGCCGAAGGCTGATGCTGCATTCAGCTTCCCCGCCGAAGCCGCCGCTGCCGACGGACTTATGGATATGGTTCGCGCAATCCGCAACGTTCGCGCAGAGATGAATGTTCCCCCTGCAAAACGGGCGCATGTAACGATCGTTACAAATGCAGCAAACGAAGCGGCATGCCGCGCGGCAGCACCGTATCTGAATAAGCTTGCCGGTGCAAGCACGGTTTCCGTACAGCTCGACAAGTCCGGTATTGACAGGAATGCAGTTTCGGTTGTTTCAACGCTCGGTGAGGCATTTATGCCGATGAATGAGCTTATTGATATTGCAAAGGAACTCGACCGCCTTGCAAAGGACAGGAAGCATTGGCAGAGCGAAGTTTCCCGCGCCGAAGGCAAGCTGAATAACCAAGGTTTCCTTGCCAAAGCGCCCGAAAAGGTTGTTGAGGAAGAACGTTCAAAGCTTGAAAAGGCAAAGGAAATGCTTGCAAAACTTGAAGCACGCATTGCCGAAATGCAGAGCATGTAATCTTGCCCTAAGCATTAAGCTTAAAACAGGCCATGACCGGGCATGATATCCCGTCAAACAGCATTCGCTTAACAACGCCGAAGGATTCCCGCACGGGGATCCTTCGGTACGCATAATCCGCAAATATATTGCAAAACACGCAAATGCTGAAAACCAATGTGTTTACAACGCTGATTTTTTATGCTATAATTAGGAATAGTGTGTACGCTTGTGCGCGTTTCGCTTCCGATTCCGTGCACAGCGCAGCCAGGATTGATAAACAAATGTTTAATTATTAATTACCACGAGAGGGGAAATAAACAACGATATGAAAAATTATCAAGCTGACAGCATCCGCAATATTGCCGTCCTCGGCCACGGCGGAGAAGGCAAAACCACTTTGACTGAAGCAATGCTTTTTAATGCAGGGCTTCTCGACCGCATGGGCAAGGTTGACGACGGCACGACCGTTTCCGACTATGATCCCGAAGAAACCAAAAGACACATTTCCATCAGCGCAGCTGTTGCTCCCTTTGAGTGGAACGGAACCAAAGTAAACCTTATTGACGCTCCCGGTTTCTTTGATTTCTATGGCGAAGTATACGAAGCAATGGCTCTTGCCGATTCCGCAATTATCGTTTGCAGCGCAGTTTCCGGTCCCGTTGTCGGCACCGAAAAAGCAATGAGCATGTGCAAAAAGGCAAATATGCCCCGCATGATCGTCATCAACCAGATGGATCGCGAAAACGCAAACTTTGACAAGGCAATCGAAGGCCTGCACGACAAGTTCGGCGTTACCTGCGTTCCCATTCAGCTCCCCATTATCGAAAAAGGCGCATATGTCGGTTACGTTGACCTGACCACCATGACCGCAAAGAGATTCGACGGCAAGGGCGAAAAGGAAATCGACATTCCCGCTTCTCTCGCAGGCCGTGCCGAAGAATTGCGCGAAGCTCTTATGGAAGCAGCCGCAGAAGGCGATGAAGAGCTCATGATGACCTATCTTGACACAATGGAACTCAGCCAGGAAGAGATCATTCGCGGTCTCAACCTCGGTATTGCAGAAGGTGCCGTAACTCCCGTTTGCTGCGTTTCCGCACTGCTCAACACCGGTGTTCACACCCTCATGAACAACCTTGTTCACTATATGCCCACAGCTGACAAGGCGCCCATCCGTCCCGCTGTCAACGCCCGCACAGGCGAAGCCGTTGAAATCAAGCGCGACGGCAAGTTTGCCGCTCAGATCATGAAGACCGTTGCTGACCCCTTTGTCGGCAAGATCTCTATCATGAAGGTTTATGCAGGCTCCATTGATGCAACCTTTGCAGCATACAACCCCAACGCCGAAAAGAGTGAAAAATCCGGCGCGGTTTACATGATGCGCGGCAAGAACCTCATCAACGTTGACAAGCTCTGCGCAGGCGACATCGGCGCAATGGCAAAGCTTCAGTTCACAAACACCGGCGATACTCTGACCGACCCCGCAGAACCCGTCAAGTTCGCACCCATCGAGTTCCCCGCTCCCTGCATTTCTCTTGCAGTTTCCGCAAAGAAACAGGGCGAAGAAGATAAAGTCTTTGCAGGCATCAACCGCCTCACCGAAGAAGATCCCACTATGGAGATTGAGAAGAATGCAGAAACCGGCGATGTTCTTATCAAAGGTCTCGGCGAAATGCATATTGACGTTATCTGCGCAAAGCTCAAAAACAAATTCAAGGTTGAAGCAAGCCTTGCAGATCCCCGCATCCCCTACCGTGAGACTATCCGTACCATGGCAGAGGCTGAAGGTAAGCATAAAAAGCAGACCGGCGGTGCAGGTCAGTTCGGCGTTGTTCAGATGCGCTTCGAACCCTCCCCCACGGGTGAATTTGAATTTGTTAACGCAATCGTCGGCGGCGTAGTTCCCAAGGAATTCATCCCCGCAGTTGAAAAGGGTCTCCGTGAAGCAATGGTCAAGGGTGTTCTTGCAGGCTATCCTATGGTCGGCATCAAAGCTACTCTTTACGATGGCAAATACCATCCCGTTGATTCCAAGGAAGTTGCGTTCAAATCCGCAGCCCGCCTTTCCTACAAGGCTGCCTGTGCAAAAGCTTCCCCCGTGCTTATTGAACCGATTTATCGTTACGAAGTTCTCGTTCCCAACGAATACATGGGCGATATCATGGGCGATATGAGCCGCCGTCGCGGCCGTCTCATCGGCACCAACCCCACTTCCGAGGGTACCGTTGTTATTGCGGAAGCTCCCTTGAGCGAAATGTTCAAGTATGCAACCGACCTGCGCAGCATGACTCAGGGGCGCGGTTCCTTCACCAGTGAGTTTGTTCGCTATGAAGATGTTCCCGCAAACGTTGCTCAGAAGATTATCGAGTCCGCAAAGAAGGACGACGAGGACGACGAATAATTTTTCGTTGCAGGCTGATTTATGCTCAGCCGAATTTAAATCAGCTTAATCAGTAATTCAAACACAGGGACATTGCACACGCAATGTCCCTGCCTTTAAAAAAGAAAAGGAGCATGTTCTAAAAATGAAAAAAGCTCCCGTTGCATATTTTTCCGCATCCGGCGTTACCGAACAGGTTGCCGAAAAGCTTGCGTCCGCAGCACATGCCGACTGCTTCCGTATTCAGCCGAAAATCGCTTACACAAAGGCTGACTTGGACTGGACAAGCAAAAGCTCACGCAGCTCAGTTGAAATGTCCGACCCTGCATCCCGCCCCGAGATTGTGAACGAAAACCTCGATGTTTCATCTTATGACACCATATTCATCGGCTTCCCCATCTGGTGGTATGTGGCTCCGACAATAATCAATACATTTCTCGAGAGTTTTGACCTTTCGGGAAAGACAATTGTTCCGTTTGCAACTTCAGGCGGAAGCGGAATGGGAAAAACAAACGCCGGGCTTGCACCGAGCTGCCGCGGCGCAAAGCTGCTTGACGGCAAAGTCTTTAAAATGAACGTTACTGCCGAAGAGCTTGCAAACTGGGTAAAAAGCCTTGGAATTTAATGATGATCACTGCATTGCAAACCGGGAGCACGGCTTTGCAATTGAAACCGAGCGTTTGATTCTTTATCCGACAGCAAATGAATCGATGGAGCGCCTTATTGCAGCGGAGCACGATGCGGAAATGAAGCAAGCCTACTCCGAAATGCTTCAGGGTTGTGTTCAAAACCCGAACGAGCGGATATGGTATGCGGTATGGTATATCGAGCTGAAAAACTCTCCGCGTACCATTGTCGGTGATTTCTGTTTCAAAGGGTTGAATGCGGACGGAGCGGTTGAAATCGGATACGGCCTGTATGACGGCTGCTGCGGACGCGGATACATGACCGAAGCTCTTGAAGCCGTCTGCAAATGGGCCGTTCTCCAACCGCGTGTAAAGCGAATCGAAGCCGAAACTGCTCCGGAGAACAATGCTTCCCGGCGTGTACTGTTCCGCGCTTTATGCCGACGGGTGCCATCGGGGAAGAGGGTCCGCGGTTTGTTTTTTTGAGTACACCAAACAATTAAACCGTATACAATAAAGAGAGCATTGCTCAATGCGGCAGTGCTCCCTTTGTTTTTTCAGTGTTCAACAGCAAAAACGGCTGACACAGCTTCTGTTGTTTTTGAATTCATCTCAACCCGACGCGCCTGTAAACAAGATCCAACGTTTTTTCTGCGGCTTCGGAAGCGCGGCGTGCACCGTCCTTTGTTATGCGCTCAAGCTCTGCCTTGTCCGCCAGTATGCGCCTGTACTCTGTCTGCACGGGTTCAACCTCGGCAATAACCGCATCCGCAACGGCGGTTTTAAGCGTGCCGTAACCGCAGCCTTCAAATTCCGCAACGGTCTGTTCTATTGTTTTTCCTGTCATCGCACTGTAAATGGAAAGCAGGTTGTTCATGCCGGGGCGTCCTTCTTCATATGCAATTCGCCCTTCGCTGTCCGTAACTGCGCGCTTAAACTTCTTTGTTATCACCGCCGGTTCATCGAGAATCGAAATATACGAATTCGGGTTAGTGTCCGATTTGCTCATTTTCTTTTCCGGATCGGTAAGGCTCATTACTCTGCCGCCCACTTTCGGAATGTACGGCTCGGGAAGTTTGAATGTTTCGCCGTAGGCATTGTTGAAACGCACTGCGATATCACGTGTTATTTCAACATGCTGTTTCTGATCGTTTCCGACGGGAACCAGATCCGCCTGATAAAGCAGAATATCCCCCGCCATCAGCACCGGGTAGGTATACAAACCAGCATTGATATTGTCGGCATGCTTTGCACTCTTGTCCTTGAACTGAGTCATCCTGTTCAGCTCGCCCATATATGTGTTGCAGGCAAGCACCCAATTCATCTCAGCATGTTGATGCACATCACTCTGGATGAAAACGGGCGAAGTTGTCGGATCAACACCGCATGCAATAAGCAATGCGGCCATTCCGAAAGAACGCTCAAGCAGGAGCTTGGGATCCTGCCTGACGGTCAAAGCGTGCATATTGGCAACGCAATAATAGCAGAATTTGTCATCACTCTGAAGAAGCTTCCAATTGCGCAGCGCCCCGACGTAATTGCCCAAAGTTGGTATGCCGCTCGGTTGAATGCCGCTCAGGATAATCTTTTTTTTCATGATTCCAATCCTCCTTGTTTTTATTTCTATAATTATACATAAACGGACGGTTATTGCAACCGCCCGTTTAAAATATATCATTCAGGCAAATCTAACTGCTCACATCGTTTACAGATGAAGCATATCTTATTTCTGCCCAAAAATCAGGCCGCTATGCGCAAATGGTCAGATGCCCATTTCTTCTTTGACCTCTTTGAAGCATTTTACTGCGAAATCGAGGTCTTCTTTTGTGTGACCTGCGGAAACCTGCGTGCGGATCCTTGCTTTGCCCATGGGAACAACGGGATAGCAGAAACCGACAACGTAAACTCCCTTTTCAAGCATGCGCCTTGCGAATTCCTGTGCTACCTTTGCATCATAGAGCATGACGGGAACGATGGGATGGGTGCTTTCGGGAACATCGAAACCGAGCTTGCCGAGCTGCTCACGGAAATAACGTGTGTTCTCGTGAACCTTGTCGCGGAGTGCAGTGGATTCGTTCAGCATATCGAATACCTTGATGGATGCTGCGCAAATTGCGGGTGAAAGCGTGTTGGAGAACAGATACGGACGGGACTTCTGACGAAGCATGTCAATAACCTCCTGACCGCCGCTTGCGCCGCCGAGTGCTTTGCCGAGGGTGCCGGTGATGATGTCAACACGACCCATAACACCGCAATGTTCGTGAGTGCCCTTGCCGTGTTCGCCCATGAAGCCGACAGCATGGCTGTCATCAACCATTACAAGTGCGCCGTATTCATCCGCAAGATCGCAGATTGCGGGCAGGTTGGCAATGAAACCGTCCATGGAGAAAACGCCGTCGGTTGCAATAACTTTGATTCTGCAATCCTTTGCTGCTTCAAGCTGAGCCTTAAGGTCTTCCATGTTGTTGTTCTTATAGCGGAATCTCTTTGCTTTGCAAAGGCGAACGCCGTCAATGATGCTTGCATGGTTCAGCTCATCAGAAATGATCGCATCTTCCGCACCGAGAAGAGTCTCGAACAGACCGCCGTTTGCATCGAAGCAGGAGGTGTACAAAATGCAGTCATCCATGCCGAGAAAATCTGCGATTTTGCGTTCGAGCTGCTTGTGGATCAGCTGAGTGCCGCAAATGAAACGTACGGAGGAGAGACCGAAGCCCCACTCATCATAGCTTGCCTTTGCTGCTGCGATAACCTCGGGATTGTTGGAAAGGCCGAGGTAGTTGTTTGCGCACATGTTGAGAACGCCCTTTGCAACGGTAGTGTCGATGCGAGCCTTCTGAGGGGTTGTGATTATGCGTTCATCCTTGTATGTGCCCGCTTCTTTGATGGAATCAAGTTCGCTGCGAAAGATTTCGTATGCTTTTTTCATTTTTTTACCTCCGAAAAATCAGTTAAAACGTAAATATTGTCCGAATCGGCAATGTGGCGGTTACTTTGTCCAATCGAGAACAACCTTGCCGCTGCTGCCGCTGTTCATTGCTTCAAAACCCTTTTCAAAGTCACGATAGTTGAACCTGTGAGTTACCATCGGGGTGAGGTCAAGACCTGCCTGAACCATTGCGCCCATCTTGTACCAAGTTTCGAACATTTTCCTGCCGTAAATGCCCTGAATATTGAGACCCTTGAAGATTATCTCGTTCCAGTCAACAACAGTGCCGGGGCCGGCGATGCCGAGAAGAGCAACCTTGCCGCCGTTGCGCATGGAGTGGATGAGCTGGTTGAGTGCTCCGCCGTTGCCGCTCATTTCAAGTGCAACATCGAAACCTTCGACGATGCCGAGCTCCTTCATGACATCCTCGAGCTTTTCCTTTGCAACATTAACGGGACGATTTGCGCCCATTTTGCGTGCAAGCTCAAGGCGGTATTCGTTTACATCGGTGATAACAACGTTGCGGGCGCCGTTGTGTTTGCAGATGCCGGCGGCCATCATGCCGATGGGACCTGCACCCGTAATCAGAACATCTTCACCGACGACATCGAACATCAGTGCGGTGTGCGTTGCGTTGCCGTATGCGTCAAAGAACGAGATAAGATCATCGGGAATATCGTTTTTATCCATGGGAATAACGTTGGTTGCGGGAATGCAGAGATATTCCGCAAAAGCACCGTCACGATCAACGCCGACACCCTTGGTGTGTGCGCACCACTGTCCGTTGCCGCTGCGGCAGTTGCGGCAGTGACCGCAAACGATATGGCCTTCGCCGGAAACACGCTGGCCGACATAGAGTTCTTTTACGCCTTCGCCGAGCTGTGCAATTTCACCGACATATTCATGACCTATCGTCATTGCGGGATGGATATGCTGCTGTGCCCAAGGATCCCAGTTATATATATGAACATCCGTGCCGCAAATTGCGGTTTTGCGAATTTTGATGAGGACCTCGCCCATTTTGGGTTCGGGCACGGGAACCTGCATCAGTTTCAGACCTTTTCCTGCTTCTGTCTTTACAAGAGCATCCATCATTTTTGTCATTGTTTTTTCCTCCGAAATAGGATTAAAATTATTTGCCGAGCAGCTTTTCTGCGGCTGCGAGCTTTACACATACACAAAGCACCTGCATCGCCTGTTCAAGTTCGTTAAGCGGCGGGAAACTCGGAGCAATCCTGAGGTTGCTGTTCGCAGGGTCATTTTTATAAGGATAGGTTGCGCCCGCATCGGTCATAACAACGCCTGCATTTCTGCAAAGTTCATGTACGCGCTTTGCACAGCCTTGCTGAACAAAAAGACTCACGAAATAGCCGCCCGTGGGCTTGTGCCAAGACGCAATGCCGAGCGGAGCAAGTTCTTCCTCGAGGCATCTGTTGACGATATCGAATTTGGGTTTCAAAATCGCGGCATGTTTTTTCATGTGTGCAAGCACACCGGCTGCATTCTTGAAATAAAGCACATGGCGAAGCTGATTCAGCTTGTCGAAGCTTATAACCTGTGCCGCCAAAAGCTTTTTCATATAAGCCATGTTTGTTTCACTGCAGGCAAAACATGCAACCCCCGCACCCGGGAAAGTGATTTTTGACGTTGAGGCAAATTCAAAAACTCTGTCAGGATTGCCCGCTTTTTCACAAATTTCAAGCATGTTCGCGAATGGAACAAAATCGCCCTCAAATTCGTGCACACAATACGCATTGTCCCAAACAAGAGTGAAATCGGGAGCCGCAGTTTTCATCGAAGCAAGGCGTGCAATCGTTTCATCGGAATAGGTGATTCCGTCCGGGTTTGAATACTTCGGAACGCACCACATGCCCTTTACAGCCTCGTCATTGACAAGTTTTTCAACAAGATCCATATCCGGACCGCTTTCAAGCATCGGCACGGTTATAAGCTCCATGCCGAATGTTTCTGAAATTTTGAAATGGCGATCATAGCCGGGCGACGGGCAAAGGAATTTGACTTTTTCAAGCTTGCACCACGGCTTTTCCGAATGCAGCAGGCCGTGGGTATATGCCTTTGAAATAAGGTCGTACATCAATGTGAGGCTTGCATTTCCGCAGGCAAATACCTGTTCGAAACGCACACCGAGCAATTCGGCGAAAAGTCGGCGGCATGCGGGCAAACCCATAAGCTCGCCGTAATTGCGCGCTTCAACTCCGTCGGGTCTGGTGTCCGCAGGATCGATATACATGTTCAACAAGTCGTCGGAAAGTGCAAGCTGCTCAAGCCCGGGCTTACCTCTTGACATGTTGAGGTTCAATCCCTGTGCCAAACAATTCTGATACTCGGCAAGCACTTCGGAATAGAACTCCTGAAGCTGCTGCTCGGTCATTTCATTCAGTTTCATAATCTCCCCCAAAAGGCGAATAAAAAGTTGATTTCAGAAGCCCGCAGCATCGTTCGGATTTCGGCAGCTTACATAAAACTGTCCGCCGCGCAAAAAGAGATACCCCGTTTCTGAATTTCGGCAATGCTTATTGTGCCGGGCGAATCGGCGGAAAATGAACGCCGCCAAACATCGCCATAATATGAATTATAGACCTATCCGCAAGCTAAGTCAACCTATATATTGAGTTTCCCGACAAAATTTTTCCCGAGCGCCTTGTTTTTCGCCGTCTTATTATACGGAAGTGAATCTGCGGAGAGTGTTTCCGTTTTCGGTATTGCTTTCACAGACAAAAATGATATAATTGATTTCGGAAAAGCTGATCCGAAGGCGCCGACGAAAAATTTTTTTTGCAGGATGCGTTAAGCTTAAGCCTTTATCAGCAAAACGGAAAGAAAAGGATCGGAACGGAAGAAATGAACGAAATAAAAAATACGAAATCAGATTTCGAACAAAAAATCGATAATCTCAAGCAGATGCTCCAAAGCAGCAGGCGCGTTGTTTTTCTCGGCGGAGCCGGTGTTTCAACAGAAAGCGGCATTTCGGATTTTCGCAGTGAAAACGGAATTTTTAAAGCCATTCAGCAATTCGGTTACCCTCCCGAAGAGCTGCTTTCGCATACATTTTTCGTACGCAAGCCCGATATTTTCTTCAGATACTATAAAACACTTCTTCTTACAACTGACGCAAAGCCGAATGCCGCGCATGCTGCACTTGCGAAACTTGAGGCGCAGGGCAAACTAACAGCCGTTGTAACTCAAAATATCGACGGGCTGCACCAGCTTGCAGGCAGCAAAAACGTTTATGAGCTTCACGGTTCAATTCATCGCAATCACTGTATGCGCTGCAACAGATTTTTTGATGCCGAATATGTAAAAAACCACAGCGGCATTCCGTACTGCCCCTGCGGCGGCATGATAAAACCCGACGTTGTGCTTTATGAAGAATCCCTCGATCCCGATGTTCTTGCGGGCGCAGTCGCGCATATATCCCGCGCCGATATGCTTATTGTCGGCGGCACATCGCTCCAAGTCTACCCCGCCGCCGGACTTATTAATTATTACTCCGGCAATAAACTCGTTTTGATTAACAAAACAGTCACTCCGTATGATAACTATGCAAACCTTGTTATCAATGACTCGATAGGCAAAGTTCTTTCCGCAGCCGTTGAATGACGATAAATCCCGCGGTAATTCGCGGACAGTGAAAAG
>OCIU01001071.1_pt1 | contig 20436 bp, 17 predicted proteins | sample 1538471 | NCBI WGS metagenome assembly OCIU01 (sample SAMN04571693, study PRJEB22368) | human gut metagenome | biome: human gut; material: stool | host: Homo sapiens | place: Luxembourg | collected 2012-06-01 | reverse complement strand
AGATACCTGTAATCCAATTCCAAGCTGTCTTTTAATTTTATCATTTGTACCATACACAGCTCTTTTAATACGAGGAACCAAGTGGAATGCGTCTCCACCACACAACGTTAATGTTAACACTCCATATAAAATAAATAATGGATTTCCTTTCGAATATACAAAGAATAAAATTCCGGCAATTAAGTCAAAAATCAAGTAACAAGCATCAAAAATTGCTTCCATTAAATCAGGCATTTTTTTCATTTGAAATCATCCTTTCTGCATTGTCATACACCTTTTGAAATACACTCATAAACACTTTGATTTCTTCTTCACTAAGACCTTCAAACATATCTTGCACAAACTCCTTTTGCGCCCATATTCCATCTTCAATTACTTCATTAGCCAATTGTAGTAAATGAATAGTTACATGCTTTTTATTGTCTTTGTCGATTCTTCGCTCAATAAAGCCACGATCTTCTAATACTTTAAGCGAAGTCGAAACATGAGACTTTGTAGACTTACGAATACGAACAATGTCCGCAGCCGTATTGTACGCAGGATTGTTGTAAATAAACATTAATATGTCATACTCCAACTGTCTTAACTGATATTTTTCGCAAACTCCAGAAACCTTCATCTCATAATATCTCGTTATCGTTTTATGTTCATCCCAAAAGTGCATATGCGCCCTCCTCATCGTTCTATTTAGAACATTTTCATTCTATAGCTACTCTATAGGTTTGTCAACAACTTTTTATTGACACTTTTTATGTAAAAATACTATGCTAACTATAAGGGAAGGAATCCAAATATGCATACACAAAAATCTAACTTTCAAACCATGAAATACTTCTTTTACATCTTAATGATTGCGATTTTAGGATGGTTTTGTTTCATGCAATTATTTGGTGCTAACGAACAAAACTATAACGACCCGTCCAAATCCATAATCTATTCCGGTTCCTTTTACTGGAATAAAGAGGATGGTACGAAACAAAAAATAAAGGTTCCCGGAACCTATGAAGTAAAACCAGGCCATACCATGGTCCTGACAACAACATTGCCTAAAGACTATAATGAAACGTCTTTTGCGATTCGATCTTCTTTGCAGGACATTCAGTTCTATGTAGGAAATTCATTGCGCGCACAATATTCCACAAAAGATACAAGAATGGCTGGTAAAAATTCAGCGAGTCGCTACATCTTTTGTCCTACAACCTATAAAGATGCAGGAAAAACATTACGCATTGAACTGACAACCTACACTTCAAATTATTCTGGTATTGTCAATGAGATACCTGTAATCCAATTCCAAGCTGTCTTTTAATTTTATCATTTGTACCATACACAGCTCTTTTAATACGAGGAACCAAGTGGAATGCGTCTCCACCACACAACGTTAATGTTAACACTCCATATAAAATAAATAATGGATTTCCTTTCGAATATACAAAGAATAAAATTCCGGCAATTAAGTCAAAAATCAAGTAACAAGCATCAAAAATTGCTTCCATTAAATCAGGCATTTTTTTCATTTGAAATCATCCTTTCTGCATTGTCATACACCTTTTGAAATACACTCATAAACACTTTGATTTCTTCTTCACTAAGACCTTCAAACATATCTTGCACAAACTCCTTTTGCGCCCATATTCCATCTTCAATTACTTCATTAGCCAATTGTAGTAAATGAATAGTTACATGCTTTTTATTGTCTTTGTCGATTCTTCGCTCAATAAAGCCACGATCTTCTAATACTTTAAGCGAAGTCGAAACATGAGACTTTGTAGACTTACGAATACGAACAATGTCCGCAGCCGTATTGTACGCAGGATTGTTGTAAATAAACATTAATATGTCATACTCCAACTGTCTTAACTGATATTTTTCGCAAACTCCAGAAACCTTCATCTCATAATATCTCGTTATCGTTTTATGTTCATCCCAAAAGTGCATATGCGCCCTCCTCATCGTTCTATTTAGAACATTTTCATTCTATAGCTACTCTATAGGTTTGTCAACAACTTTTTATTGACACTTTTTATGTAAAAATACTATGCTAACTATAAGGGAAGGAATCCAAATATGCATACACAAAAATCTAACTTTCAAACCATGAAATACTTCTTTTACATCTTAATGATTGCGATTTTAGGATGGTTTTGTTTCATGCAATTATTTGGTGCTAACGAACAAAACTATAACGACCCGTCCAAATCCATAATCTATTCCGGTTCCTTTTACTGGAATAAAGAGGATGGTACGAAACAAAAAATAAAGGTTCCCGGAACCTATGAAGTAAAACCAGGCCATACCATGGTCCTGACAACAACATTGCCTAAAGACTATAATGAAACGTCTTTTGCGATTCGATCTTCTTTGCAGGACATTCAGTTCTATGTAGGAAATTCATTGCGCGCACAATATTCCACAAAAGATACAAGAATGGCTGGTAAAAATTCAGCGAGTCGCTACATCTTTTGTCCTACAACCTATAAAGATGCAGGAAAAACATTACGCATTGAACTGACAACCTACACTTCAAATTATTCTGGTATTGTCAATGAGGTGTATTGTGGTAATAAAGCCGAAATTTGGCAAAATATATACAATACTTATGGAATATCCACATTTATTGCCTTCTTTATCTTATTTACCGGCATCACATCCATCCTGTTTGGCATAGCCCTAAAACATGTTTACCACACAACATTCGACATGGAATACTTTGGATGGTGTATGGTCATGGGCTCTGTCTGGATGCTTGGAGAATCCAAAATCCGACAAATCCTAGTTCCTAACGCATCCGCGTTAGCTGCTTTATGTTTTGTGATGATCATGCTGAGTCCATTACCCATCCTGTTCTATGCGGACAACATTCAAAATGGCAAGCACCAAAAACTCTATCGAAATATTGGTTATGTCGTCATTTTAAACTTTATTGTTTCTTCCATACTCTATCTTACAAAAGTCAAAGACTACATTGAAACATTGCCCGTTGCACAATTACTACTCGTCTTTGTGTTTATCCTAATATTCATTCATTTGGTACAATACATACGCAAAAATAAACAAACTAAATCCGACTACATTCTATTGATTGGACTCTTTCTAGTCCTAGTCTGTGTTGCTATTGAATCTGTATCTGTTTATTTTGTCGCAACTATTTCAGGTATCTTTATTGGCATAGGCATGATTATATTGCTCTTCACCAATATTTTTCGTACCATTCGAAAAATTCAAATCATAGAAGAAAAGCGCCATCAAACGGAGTTGGAAATTGAAAAGAAAGAAAACAAAAAAATAACACTTCAAATGATCGAATCCCTTTCTACTACCATTGAAGCCAAAGATGAATATACGCGTGGACACTCAAGGCGTGTCGCCCAATATGCAGCCTTGATTGCGAAAAATATGGGTTGGACAAATGAAGAGATTCAAAGCCTTAAAAACTGTGCTTATTTACACGACATTGGAAAGATTGGTATTCCAGACCAAATCTTAAATAAGCCTGGCAAATTAACAAATGAAGAATTCAATTTAATCAAACAACACACTACAATTGGACAAGACATCTTAAAAGATATAACGATCATTCCGCATATCGATGAAGTCACAAGAAGTCACCATGAACATTATGATGGTACTGGCTATCCAGATGGACTTAAAGGAAATGAAATTCCAATACAAGCACGTATAATTGCGTTAGCCGACAGTTACGATGCCATGAATTCAAGAAGAATCTATCGTAACGCATTAAGTCATGGACGAATTTATCATGAAATCCAAATGAATGCGGGTACGCAATTTGATCCTGAAATCACAAAAGTCTTCTTGAAATTAATGGACAACGGATCTTTATTTCACTTAGAACACGAAATACTTCCATCCCAAGAAGACACAATCAATAAGTTTATTTCCGATGTTGTGACAACCATGCAAGATCAGGAAGAAACAAAAAACATCGATTATCTTACAGGCCTTCCTGTTCGTAATGTAGGACAAAAACGCATTGCGAGCGCTATGCAAAAGACAAATGGATGCCTGATTTTCTTGGATATGGATAACCTTAAAAAAATCAATGACGTCTATGGACATAAAGCTGGAGATAGAGCCCTAAAAAGCCTGGGAAAACTATTGTTAGACATTTCAATACCTAAGATCGCATGTCGTATGGGAGGGGATGAATTCCTTCTGTTCTTACCACAAGTGAATACAGAACAAGCCGAAAATACAGTTTCAAATGTGATTGAACAATTCAAAGAAATCATTAAAGACGATAGTGAAACTCATTTTGCAGCCCTTTCTGCAGGCATGCTCATGTGCACTCGAAACGATACGTTTGCGGATACCTATTCAAAAGCCGACAAAGCCTTGTATTATGTGAAACAAAATGGTAAGAACAACTATTCTTGGTACAACCAAATCCATTATGGAAACACAGCCAACACAAGCTTAGACTTGCAACAAATCGCAAACTCCCTACAAACAAGTGGAAACTATTCAGGCGCATTACACCTAGAATATCGCGATTTCACAAGACAATATGAATACATACACCAATTGATGACACGAAACCAATGGAACTGTTATCTAGTCATGGTTACTATGGAAACTGTACAAGATACACTTCCATATATTGAAGAAATCGAAGAAGCCCTTGACCATATGGGTGAAGCTATTCAAGACAACATTCGAAAGGTGGATGTATGTACACGTTATAGTGCTATGCAATATTTGATTATTCTATCTCATCCTGCAGAAACACAAATTCCAAACATCATGTCACGCATTTTTATGGAATACTACAAACTACAGGATAGTCAGCACTTCACGCCTAGCTATGAATATATTTCCATGAAAAAATAAAGGAGATCGACAATTTAGTCAATCTTCTTTTCATTTGACAACAACCACCAACATTCTGAATCTCATCTAAAAATAAGTATGTTTTTCCTTTCGAGCCAGAAAATTCAATGCCAATCTCTAATAGATGCTCATCTTCGAAGTTCACATATATGATTTGCGGCAATGGAATTCCATCATTCATTAATTTATGAATCTTTTGATACATCATATACGATTTACCCGTTCTTCGAACCCCCACAAAACAATAATTCACATTATCTTCTAAATCATAATTTCTAGAAATAATAGGATTATAAAGATACATCTCCTTTTGATCTACTATTATCTGTTTTAAAATATCTCGATTCATACGCAGCACTCTTTCTTTTACCGCATTATATAAACATATTGTCTTGTCTGTAAGACAATATTTATGTCTTTTTGTCTTGTTCACAAGACAATATTCATATATTTTTGTCTTATCTACAAGACAAAAGCCTTCCGAAATCAAATAAAATTCTTATCAAAATGATATTGAATCACTTTAGAAAAGTCCTCTAAGTTTAGCGCATCATTTTTTTCAAGAGCAGAAAAAAAGATTGCGTTTGAATGTTCGGCAAATTCCTGAAGAATCGTTGTTTTACAAACTCTTCTTCGACCATACATTACTAAATATTCAAAACAATCACTATTATATAATTCATTCAAATGATTTAATTCTTCTTTTCTTCCTAACATCAAATCACATCTTTCGTATTTGTATACTTACGAGTAGTATACTTTAAAGTATACAAACATATTCAATCATTCTTTCACTGTATACTTTTTTATTCTCCCAGTTCATCCAACATATCATCTACACCATCACGGTAACTTTCATCGTTATCATAACGATCCTCATCATAATCACCTGAATATGCATCATCACTTCCCTCATCATAAGAAGATGAAGAACTCGAGTTTTGTCCCTCTTCCCTTGCCTTAAACTCATGCCATTCAGTACGACGTCTACTCTCGAGACGATACTGTTCCATTTGCGCTTCCCATTCTGCCTCTTCCTTTTTCAAAGATATATATCCAGATCCAAATAGAAGTCCAAGAATAATCAAGAAAATCATTCCACCCTTACCTTTTGATTCATTATTTGGTTGAATGACCTTTTTTTCCTGATAATTTTTACTAGGCTCAACTTCAGGCAAAATTTTTTTCCGATTTGAATAATCAATTTGTTTTTTTGTTGTTTGAACTTTTGGTGGGATATTCATCGAAAACATTGAATGTATATCATACAATCTTCTAAGGATAAAACCGGCTAGCCAATTAATAAAAGCATCCTCAAATTCAATACTAAAACAAGTTAATAAGCTAAGAAACTCAAACATCGCTTCATCCATTAAGGATGAATCAAAACAAGGATCATTCTTTAACATTGTCTTAATTTCATCCTCTGACTTTCCATCATAACGAGATACCAGCTCCTCATCACTCATATCCAAGATTTCCTTAACGCCATCCCCCACAATCTTCTTACGTGTTTCTAAATCTAATTTCTTAGATTTCTTTCTTTCTGTTTTTGTAGATATCTGAGGCTTCTTTGTTTTGCTCTTATCAGAAACAGGTACATCCATACCATACTGCTGCATTACCTGTATTAACTCTTTAGTTAGTAAACCCTTTTCATTAGCATGAATATAAATTTCTTCATAGATTGGACAAAGACTACAAGCTTCACTAAACTTATCTTCTTCAATTAAAGAATCAACAGATTGAACAAACTCATATGAACTATATCCCTTAATACACTCTTCGTAAATAGACGCATAAAAATGTCTTAAATAGACAGGAATAAATATAGAAGTATAGAAATCATTTTCTTTGCATTGTTTAGAAACATCCTCAATATGTTTCTTAACTCTACTCGAATCCAAAATCATACGATATAACGTACTTGCAAATGGATTGCACAATATACCAAAATTTACATTTAAACAAGACTCTAACATCTTCTCCTTTACAAGCTCTATTTCTACATTAATCTGACTTGTACTCCCCTGCATCATAAGCACTTGAATCTTTTCTAAGCTCGATATATCACGATTCAAATTATTCGTATTCATATTTGAAAAAGGAATTTGAATCTCATTATATTCACCACGAATCAATTTATCCTCTACATCATTTACTAAACTTGAATACTTTTCTTTACACTCATTATAATATTCATACCAATCTAGAAACTCTTTTGAAATTATTATATTTTCCATTCACTATACCCTGATTTATACAAATCTTTCCACCAATTATTATAACCTTTTCGATCTATGATTTCATTTTAATGCTGGTATAATGTTAGGTATGAACTATCAAAATATACAGAGCGGCCTATCTACCGCATTTTTAGACAAAAATATATCTTCCAACGTATTATATCGACCTCAATTTATTTCAAACGACTATAAAAATGGAAGAAAAGTACTAAGCACCATTGAAGATGAACTATTACACTGCGACTCCTTTTCAATCAGTGTAGCCTTCATTACGATGGGAGGTATCACCCCCTTACTTCAAACGCTTCGTACTTTAGAAGATAAAGGCATCCATGGAAAGATTCTAACAACAGACTATTTGGCATTTAGTGATCCTAAAGCCTTAGATAAACTCGCTACATTTTCGAATATTGAACTTAAAATGTATCTAGTACCCGACTCAAAGAATGGTTTTCATACCAAGGGATATATCTTTCAATCAAATGAAATCTATAAGATCCTTATAGGTTCTAGTAATATGACAAATACAGCACTTACTACAAATCGAGAATGGAATACAAAAATTGTGTCCACAAAATCCGGTGAGTTTGTATCAGAAATGTTAGATGAATTTGAAGAATTATGGAATCATCCAAATACATATTCCTACAATGCATTTATTGGTGCATATAGAGTGCATTATGAAGAATACAAAAAGGTGAAACAAAAAGAAGACATTAAATTACCTTCTAAACAACTGATTCCAAATTCTATGCAACAGGCTTTTATTTCAAGTCTTAGAAATATCCGTAATTCTAACGAATCAAAAGCCCTATTAATCAGTGCAACCGGAACAGGTAAAACATATGCCTCAGCTTTTGCCATGCAAGACCAAAATCCAAAAAGAGCCCTATTCCTAGTTCATAGAGAGCAGATTGCCAAACAAGCTCTTCAAAGCTACAAAAATGTATTTGGAGAATCCAAAACATTCGGTTTATTATCTGGAAATAGTAAAGATACTGATGTAGACTACTTGTTCGCAACGATGCAAACGATGTCTAAAAAAGAAGTGTATTCAAGTTTTGCCCCTGATACATTCGATACCATCATCATTGATGAGGCACATCGCATTGGAGCTAAAAGCTATCAAGAAATCATGGACTACTTTAAACCAAAGTTTTGGCTAGGAATGAGCGCAAGCCCAGAAAGAACCGATGACTTTGATGTATATGCAGCCTTCGACCATAATATTGCCTATGAAATTCGTCTTCAACAAGCTCTAGAAGAAAACTTATTATGTCCATTCCACTATTTTGGCATTACTGACTTTTTAACAAACGGAAACGAAACCGATTTTACAGATTTCAACTACCTTACATCGAACCAAAGAGTCGACTACATTATCGAACAAACCAATTACTATGGATATAGTGGAGAAAGAGTCAAAGGACTCATGTTTTGCAGTTCCAAGAAAGAAGCGGCTGCCCTTAGTGAAAGATTAAATCTAAGAGGGTATCGAACCATCGCTTTAAGTGGAGAGGATTCTCAAGAAAAAAGAGAAGATGTGATTGATCGCTTAGTATCCGATACAAGAAGTGACTATCTACAATACATTTTAACTGTAGATATTTTTAATGAAGGTGTCGACATTCCTGAAATCAATCAAGTTGTACTATTAAGACCCACACAATCGCCCATTGTCTTTGTCCAACAATTAGGTCGAGGCCTAAGAAAATCAAAAGACAAAGAATATGTTGTCATTCTAGACTTCATTGGAAACTACAAAAACAACTTCATGATTCCAATCGCCCTATCTGGAGATCGTTCTTACAACAAAGACAATATAAGACGATATGTTCTTGAAGGTGAAAGAATTATTCCAGGATCGAGTACGATTCACTTTGATGAAATCAGTAAGAAACAAATTTTTGCGTCGATTGACACCGCCAATTTTGCGGATATCAAGCTCATTAAGGATAGCTATAAAAATCTAAAGAATAAACTTGGAAGAATCCCTACTCTTATGGATTTTGAAACCTATGGAGAAATTGACGTACAAAGAATTTTCGACAACAAATCACTAGGATCTTACTATGCCTTTTTAAAGAAATATGAAAAGGATTATAAGATCAGATTGAATGAACTTGAAGAAAACTTTATTAAGTTTATTTGTACAAAACTTGCCAATGGAAAAAGAAAGATAGAGCTTGAAACACTAAAAGATTTAATCAATGATCAAGAATATACTTTCTCAAATGACATATCACATACAAATGTATTAAACATCTTCACCAATGAATTCCCTACTGGTTCTGGAAAAAATACGTTTAAAGATTGTATTTTTATTGAAGACAAGAAGATTTCAAAACCATTTAAGACATGTTTAGAAAACAACGAATTTAAATCCATGGTAAAAGAAATCATTGAATATGCATTGGATCAATATAATAAACATTATAAGAATACATATAAAGATACAAACTTTGTTCTTTATCAAAAATATACATACGAAGATGCCTGTCGCTTATTAAATTGGCAACACAATGAAGTTCCATTAAATATTGGCGGATACAAATATGATCAAACAACCAAAACATTCCCTGTCTTTATCAATTATGACAAGGCAAACGACATTCAAGATACCATCAAATATGAAGATCATTTTATCAATGAAAGTCAATTGATTGCGATATCCAAATCCGGAAGAACCACAAGCAGTGATGACGTACAAAACTTCTTGTACGCCAAAGAAAGAGGGATTGAAGTTCATTTGTTTGTGCGAAAGAACAAAGATGATAAAACAAGCAAAGAATTCTATTATCTAGGCCATATGCAAGCAGAGATAGATAATACCAAACAGTTTGTGATGCCAAACACACAAAAAACAGCCGTCGAAATCTTATGGCAATTGGATACACCCGTAAGAGAAGACATTTATCGATACATTGTAGAGGAGTGATTTTTTGAAAACAATACACGTAGTAGCTGCCATTATTAAAGATGAAAATAAAATATTCGCCACCCAAAGAGGTTATGGCGAATTTAAAGACGGATGGGAATTTCCTGGAGGAAAAGTAGAACCCAATGAAACTAGCAAACAAGCCATTGTTCGTGAAATCAAAGAAGAATTAGATACAACCATTCAAGTCGAAGAATACTTTGATACAGTTGAATATGACTACCCAACCTTCCACCTATCCATGGAATGTTTCATTTGTACAATTCTTGAAGGAAATTTAACTCTATTAGAACACGAATCTGCAAAATGGCTTACTAAAGACACATTAGACTTAGTAGATTGGCTACCTGCAGATTTAGGATTAATCGCTAAACTAAAAGAAATATTATAATCCCATACAACATTTTAAAATACCTAAAAACGAGCATTTCATCTTTACATAAAGAACAAATGCTCGCTTTTCTTTTGCCAAACTGTCAAATAATCAACAAATTTTCAGGAATTAATAATGTTTTCACATTGAAGTTTTATAATTGGAATTGGCTACTGGATGTGGTTGGTGGTTACCTCTTGTTAAGGAGTTTTGAAGCCTTGAATCTTGAATTCCAGGTAAGTAGATCCTTCTATTTTTTTGCAGGAGGAAAGCTTATGTATATATATCTACATATTGATGTTGCTTTTGTGTTATTTGCCATAGTAGAAATACTAAAAGTAACATTGATTATTATAGAAAAATGCAAAAAGCACTAATCACCACCGACAATGGAAAAAGATTAGTGCTTCAGCATTAGTTTTATTTCAGAGTAACCACTGTTTTTCCAGTAGTCGTTCTCTATATGTATTATACAGATAAACCAAATGTAATTCCACAAGAAAAGCTAAAAATCCCATACAACATTTTATTTATGTTAAAAGCATCTATTTTCACTTTATTTAAAGTGAATATTGAGATTTTTGTGTGATACAACTGTCGAAAAAAAAGAATAATTCAAACGAACTATCCTTTCTTTGGTTGAATCCAATACATACTTTCTGCGACACGAACCTTCAAACCATCCATTATCATTTCTTTCTGCTGAAAGTTAGCCAAAACATTCAAGCGATTCCAGAAAGTTCTTTCGCAAGTGGATTTTCCATCAATAAAACATTCCATTTTGCGTCTCCCTCGACGTCTATCATAGAATATTATGAATCCGCTTACAAGTCTTGACTTTATTTATTTTTATGATTCGTTATTTTACTGAAATAACTGTGTATCCCGCATTTGTCACGGCATCACTCAACATCTGATCTGTGACATTCTCCGTGCAGTTTAATGTAGCTGTTTTTTCATCTAAACTAACCACTACATCACTTACACCTTCTACTTTACTTAAGGCATCCTTTACATGTGCCACACAATGCATGCACATCATACCATCTACTGTTACTACTTTTTTCATTTTCTTTTCCTCCTTATATTCAACGGGAATATAACCCGCATCTTCAACCGCTTGTCTTAAAGCCACCTTATTCACTTGTTGCACATAGTCAATATCGGCCTTACCTAAATTATAATCCACACGAACTTCTTTTACATTTGGAACCTTCTTTAAAGCATCCTCTACTAACCATGCACAATGTCCACAAGACATACCATCAATATGCATTGTGTACGTTTTGACTTCTTCACTTTGAACTTTAGGTTTAAAATAACGAAGTCGCAATGCGTTTGTGACAACACAAACACTACTCAAAGACATACATGCAGAACCAATCATTGGTGATAATCGAAGTCCAAATGCCGGATACAATAGGCCTGCCGCAACTGGAATTCCTAGAATGTTATAGAAGAAAGCCCAGAATAAATTCATCTTGATATTCTTGATGACATCATTTGATAAATCGATTGCCGTCACTACATCCAATAAAGAGCTTTTCATCAAAATCACATCCGCACTATCCAAGGCAATATCGGTTCCAGCACCAATCGCAACCCCAATATCAGCACGCATTAATGCAGGCGCATCATTGATTCCATCACCCACCATCATAACCTTCTTACCTTGTTCTTGAAGCCTACGAATTACACTCTCCTTATCTTGTGGCAACACATCACTAATCACTTCATCCACACTTAAAGATTTACCAATCGCATTCGCTGTTTTTTGATTGTCTCCAGTCAACATAACCACACGCATATTCTTCTTTTTAAATTGTTCTAATGCAACCTGACTCGTACTACGAATGGTATCCGCCACACTAATTAAACCGATCACATTTTGATCTTTCACAAAAATCAATGGAGTTTGACCTAAACTTGCATAAGCATCTAAGTCTGATAAAACATTTTGATTTATTTGAATATTTTTCTCTTCTAATAACCTTTTATTTCCTGCCAAATACACATGTCCATTTAGCTTAGCCTGAATACCACGACCCGAAATGTTTGTGAATTGTTCAGGTTGTTGAAGCTTTATATTTTTATCTTTCGCATACTCCACAATGGCCTGTCCCAAAGGATGTAAAGAACCACTCTCTAAGCTTGCCGCCATTGAAATAAAGTCATTCATACTAATATTTGTATATACCTTAACACCTTGAACACTTGGCTTTCCTAAAGTAATCGTACCCGTCTTATCCAATACAATCGTATCAATCGAATGTAGCTGTTCTAATATGGCAGCCGACTTAATTAAAATCCCATTTTCCGCTGCCTTACCCGTACCTACCATAATCGCAACTGGCGTAGCTAAACCTAAGGCACAAGGACAAGAAATTACAAGTACACTAATCGCATTGGATAACGCAAATTGAATCGTTTGACCACTGATCAACCATGCGACAAATGTAATCAATGCGATTAAAATCACAACTGGAACAAACACTCCACTCACTTTATCTGCCAAACGAGCAATAGGGGCCTTTGAATTACCTGCATCATCGACTAGCTGAATGATCTTAGCCAAAGTTGTATCTTCACCTACTTTTTCAGCCTCAAACTGAAAAGTACCATTCTCATTCATAGTAGCTGAAATAACTGAATCCCCTACATTCTTTTCTACCGGAAGACTCTCACCCGTAATCGCCGACTGATCCACATAACCTGTACCCGAAATGACTTTACCATCTACTGGAATTCTTTGTCCCGGACGAATTACAACTACATCATGAATTCGAATACTTTCACTCGATACAACAATTTCTTTACCATCCCTTAAAATTGTCGCATTTTTTGGTGCTAAGTCCACCAACTTGTCTAAGGCATCACTCGTTTTTGCCTTGGATCTAGACTCCAAATACTTTCCAACACTAACCAAAGTCACAATTGTTGCGGCCGACTCAAAGTATAAAGAGTGCATTGCCATATGGGCCATTTCCATATTCTGCACACCAAAATAATAGGCCATCTGATAAATACCGACCAAGCCATACACAAAGCTTGCACCTGAACCCATCGCAACTAAAGAATCCATGTTTGCCGACTTTTTAATTAAAGCCTTAAAACCAGTAGTAAAGAAATGTCTTTGAATAAACAATATAAATAGACATAGAATCAGCTGTGTTAAGGCTGAAACCATCATCCATTCCATACCCTCTAAAATAGGAAGGCCCACCATAGGACCCATCGCAATTAGAAGTAAAGGAACCAATAAAACTAAACTCAAAGTCAATCTTTGTTTAGCACTTCTTTGATCCGATTCCACTCGATTCTGACGATTCTGCCATTCTTTGCGAACCTCTGTCTTTTGACCATGCACACTAGCTCCATAGCCAATCTGTTTTACAGCTTCACAAATCGTTTGTTCATTCACCTTATCTTGATCAAATTCAACCTTCATTGAATTCGATAATAAAGAGACATCACAATGACTCACACCATCTAACTTACTCACAACACGAGTTACATTAGCCTGACAAGCCGCACATGTCATGCCTGTCACATCAAACTTTTCTTCCATTAAAACCACCTACTTTAACTTCTTTACTAAATCCATAACCTCACTCATGATTTCTGTATTTCCATTTTGCACATCCTCAACAACACACGTATTTAAGTGTTCCTGCAAAACAATGTATCCAAATGCCTGCAAAGCACTCTCTACAGCCGCTACCTGCACTAAGATGTCGCCACAATAACGATTCTCCTTCAACATATTCTCAATTCCATTCAATTGTCCTACCATACGATGAAGACGATTCGTCAATTGTTTGATTTCTTTCTCATCTCTAGGCTTATGCTTTTTATGACAACACTCACTCATTGATCTCACCTCGATATAATGATATACCCCATATAGGTATATTTCAAGTGATATGATTTGTGGCATAATAAAAGAAAGGAAAAAACTCTATGAAATATAATTATTACGTGTACCTGCCAAGAATTGGAACCATTCTTGTCATGTTTTTAACGTGCAGTGCACTCTTCTCAAAAGAAATCTTTTTTAATATCATATACCTTGTTTTTGTCGTGCTCTTTAGCCAAATTCTATTTATATATGAAAAAAGACTATTAAAAAACAATGAACCACAATACGAAAAAATCAGTTTTCGCGATTCATTGTTGATGTATCCCATTCTATTAAAAATTGAACTATTCCTATTTGCGATTGTCAGCCTATTTAGTATATTGATCCTTCTATGCATCAATAAAACCATTATGGCACTAATCACATTTGGAGTTATCACAATTATTATTTCACTCTATTTCAATATGCGAAGGCACTAGTAAACGTCATTAAAGAGTAAGACAGTTCTGATTTTATCGTCTTACTCTCCTTTTTATTTTTTGAATAATTATAAACATTTTTTATCTATACTTCTCTAAGTTGCTTTAAATATATCATTGCTCATTTTACTTGGTTTATCTCCAACTGGACTCATGCCGTGCCCGCACACATTAAAAGCGAACCCTACCATTATTATGATAGTGATTCGCTCGTTTGATCTGCTTTTTCTGTTTGCCGCAACATGCGATATCCAACCCCCACATGCGTCTGAATATATTTAGGATTTGAAGTGTCTGGCTCAATCTTTTTACGCAATGTAGCCATAAACACACGAAGACTTGGAGTCTCTGTACCCTGAACGCTTCCCCACACTTCTTGCATGATATAATTATGTGTTAAAACCTTATCGGTATTTTTAGCTAAAACACACAACAATTTATATTCAATCGGTGTTAAATGGATTTCATGCCCATTCTCATATACACAACCCTGCGCATAGTTGATTGTCAAATCTCCATTTTCATATACACTCTCATTTACACTTATGGTCTGACTATTATTTAATCTTCGAATTGTTACACGAAGTCTAGCTAACAATTCATCCACTGAAAATGGTTTTGTCAAATAATCATCGGCCCCTAAATCTAAAGCTTTCACTTTATCTTGATCTTCACTTCTTGCCGAAACCACAATAATTGGAATATTTGACCAAGAACGAACCTTCTTTATAACTTCCAAACCATCCATATCTGGCAGTCCTAAATCTAGAAGCATAATGTCAGGATTATAAGAAAGTACATTCATGATTCCTTGCTTCGCTGTTTTTGCCAGACGAAACTGATAATTTTCCATCTCTAGAGTTGTCGTAATCAAATTCCCAACCGCAATATCATCTTCAATTACTAAAATTTGAACTTTATTCATACAACTTTACCTCCACTGCATCCAATACAAACTTAAAACAAGCTCCATGAGGCGTTACATTCTCAACCCAAATCGTACCACCATGCGATTGAATAATAGATTTACACAAAGATAGACCTAGACCCATGCCACGTCTTGTATCTCCACCTCGATTGTTTTCCGTATAGAACATCTCAAACAATTGATCTGGATGTAAAACACCATTTCCATCATCTTGAACTTCAATTAAAATTTTATCCTCAACCCGCCTAGCATTCAAAGAAATATTTGAATTTTCAGGCGTATATTTGATCGCATTATTTATTAAATTCACTAAAACCTGAATAATCAAGCGTGCATCCATATTAGCCATCAATAAATCATCCTCTAAATGCATAGAAATATTATGTTTACGTTTATTACGACCCAAATGATGAATGGCCTCTCTAAAAATATCCTCAATCATTTCTGGTTGTAAATTCAACTGCATCGTACCATTTTCAATTCTCGTTATAAACAATAAGTTTTCCACCAAATCATACAACCACATCGCATCATTATAAATATCTTGATACAATTCCTTCTTCTTTTCTTGTGAAAACGCATTCTCGTTTTCCAACAATAAACCGGCATTGCCTGAAATACTAGTCAGTGGCGTTCTTAAATCATGCGAAATCATACGTAATAAATCGGCTCGCAACGCCTCTTGTTTGGCTTGCTGCTCAATTTTTAGATTTTCTAAACGAATCATTTCCTTCTCTAAAGCCATACCACACTCGTCCAATATCGCAAGCCACAAATTTTTTTCAAAAGAATCTATCTTATCTTTTAATACAATTCCAACCACGCCTAACACTTCGTGCGTTCCATTAATAGGTAAATATAAACACATCGAATCCGAATGATAACTCGTTGTCTTTCCAGCCTCATGCCTATTTTTATAAACCCAAGCCACAATATCCGTTTCTACAGGACACTGTCCTAATAGAATAGGCTCATCATTATGTGGATACAACACTAAATCCGTATCCAATAATTTATGCAGCTGTTTTAACATCGAAGCATAGATCGCATTCATATCATTCGCCTTTTGAAGCATCTGGCTCATCTCCAATAAGACTTGCGTACGATACACTTGTTTGGCATTTTCGAAAGATTGTTTTTTTAATCTTGTCATTAATGAACTAGATGACATGGCCACCACAAACATAACAATATATGTCGTAATATAGCTTGGATCACTCAACAAAGAAAAGTAGGGATATGTAAAGAAAAAGTTAAAACATAATACAGAAATCAAAGATGCCAACAAACTATAGATATATCCACTTGTCCAAATGGATACAAATACAATGCCCAAGATATAGATCATAATAGGCGTTGTAATCAAAAATTGAAAGTGCATAAATCCCTTGCCAATAAGCGTACAAAGAAAAAGAATCCCCATCATTTTTAATGTATCTTTCAATGAAAAACTCAAAAGATTAAAATTAAAATGAAACATGCGACGATAATCCTGCGGATAATTCACAGAATATATATCAATATCTTTCAACTTAAACAATGCTTGTTTCGCCAAATTTTTTTCTAAAACAACACAATCCACCTGAGAAACACCCACATATTCCACAAGCTGAGGCAATACATCCTGTCCATAAAGAATCGTTACTTTTGCCCCTTTACTCTCCGCATACTTAATATTTTCACGTAAACAACTCTTTGATGCCGCACTTGCCCCCTCATATTTTGGAGTTTGCACAAAAATAGCACTCAATACTGCATGATTGCTTTTCGCAATTTGAGCTCCCTTATCAATAACTCTAGAATTATATTTAGAAGCCGATAAACATATTAATACATTCGCCATAAAGCTAGTATAACACAAGCCCACAAAGAATCATTCATCTTAACATTGTCTTAACATAGTGTTAGAATACTTTATGGAATCTTAATACAGACTAGTGTAGAATGTTTTAAGATATTAGAATAGGTGGTTTTATGTTTAAAAAACGTATGAAACGCATTACCCCAGGACAAATGATCATCCTCAGTTTTGCGACTATGATATTTATCGGTGCCTGCCTGCTTATGCTTCCATTTTCCACAAACGATGGTAAGGGCGCACCATTTTTAGATGCATTATTCACTTCAACCAGTGCCTCCTGCGTAACCGGACTGATTATGCATGACACAGCACAATATTGGTCCCCATTTGGACAACTCATTATCTTGATTCTGATTCAAATTGGAGGTATGGGCGTCATTACGATGGCCATTCTACTCTTTGTTCTTGGAGGCAAGAAAATTGGTTTTAAACAAAGATATTTTATGCAACAATCTATTTCTGCCCCAAAACTAGGGGGTATTATCCGAAACACAAAATGGATTCTAAAAGCTGCATTATGCGTCGAAGCACTAGGTGCCATCTTATTAGGCATACGCTTCTTACCGCGTTTTGGACTTGTCAAAGGCCTATGGTATTCCATATTCCATTCCATCTCTGCCTTTTGTAACGCAGGCTTTGATTTAATGGGCACAAACCAAGCTTACTCATCTTTAACAGGATATGCCGGTGATATTTTAGTATCCAACGTCATTGCAGCACTTATCGTACTTGGTGGTTTAGGCTTCTTTGTCTGGAAAGATGTTGTTCAATACAAACGTCATTTGCACAAATATTCCTTACAATCCAAAGTTGTGCTATTTACGACAGCCACTTTATTAATTATTAGTACACTCTACTTCTACATCAATGACTTTAGCCATTGGAATATGCGTCTAGCCGATCAAATCAACGTTTCCATTTTCCAAGCCGTATCCCCAAGAACAGCTGGATTTAATACGATTGATTTAAACAAAATGAATCAAAGCAGCATTTTCTTTATGACACTACTTATGTTGATTGGAGGAAGCCCACAAGGTACGGCCGGAGGATTTAAAACAACAACATTAGCCGTATTGATTCTTAGTATTCGTGCTGTATTCAATCATAAACAAAACCCACAATGTTTTGGAAGAAGAATTTCCATGGACACATTAAACAATGCTACAGCCTTATTTATGTTATTTATGGTATTATTCTTTACAGGAGCACTCCTTATTTCGGCCTTCGATCAACTACCCATTCTTGACGCCCTATTTGAAGCGGCCTCTGCCATTGGAACCGTTGGACTTACATTAGGAATCACACCCACACTATCAAGTGCATCACATTGTATTTTAATTTTCTTGATGTTCTTTGGAAGAGTTGGAGGCTTAACTTTACTTTTAGCCATTTCAAAACATCAAGTTGTCGCAAACGCAAATTTACCACAAGAAAATATCACAATTGGATAACAGGAGGAACATATGAAATCAGTATTAATTATTGGTATGGGACGTTTTGGACGTCACATGGCACAAAAACTATATGATTTAGGGCATGACGTTTTAGCCATTGATAAAAATGAAGAAAAAATCAACAAAGTATTATCTTATGTCACAAATGCACAAATTGGAGATTCTACCGACGAAAGCTTTATTGACTCACTAGGCGTATCGAACTTTGATCTTTGCGTTGTAGCCATTGGAGATGACTTTCAAAGTTCACTCGAAACAACAGCCCTATTAAAAGATTATGGATCAAAACTTGTTGTCGCAAGAGCCGTACGCGATGTACACGCTAAATTCTTATTGCGCAATGGAGCCGATGAAGTTGTATATCCTGAAAAACAAATTGGTAACTGGGCCGCCGTACGTTTTTCAAGCGAAAACATCTTTGACTACGTACAACTTACTCCAGAATATTCCATTTATGAAATTGCCGTACCAACCGCTTGGATTGGAAAAACCATGTTAGAACTCGATATTCGTAGAAAATACCATATCAACATTCTAGCTACCAAAATCAATGGAATTCTAGACCCACTTCCAAGTGCTGAACATACTTTCCAGGAATCCGAAAACATTCTTATTCTTGCGCAAAATTCAGACGTACAAAAATTCCTTCGTTTTTAATGAAATCTTAACATGACGCCTCATTCTTTTACACCGTTTAAACATTTAAAATTCTACAATAAAGGTGTAAGAAAGAGGCGATTATTTATGTTAGGAATTTTATCAATAGGATCCGTAATCTACATTTCTTTCTTAGTCCCACGACTCTTAAATCACATCTTAAATATCACTCACCATTAATGTATGCCACGAGCATACCAATTATCCCCATTTTTAAGTTATAAATATACTTAAGAAAGGGGATTTTATTATTATGAAAACATGGAAACTAGTCAGTGAAATCATTTCCATTGTATTAAGTGTATTTGTCGTATTCCAAAGTATGATAGCAGGCCTTGCCAACGCACTAGAAGAAAGTGGACAAGTAAGTGGCAGTGCAGGACTTGTTGTTAGTATATGCATGCTTTGTGGAGGAATTGTATCGATTGTATCTAGAAAGAATAATTCAAAAGGAACCAACATTGCACTTCTAATTCTATTTAGTTTAGCTACATTAACAGGCTTTGTACTTGCAGAAAATTATTCAGACCTATATATTTGGTCAGCATGGTGCTTGATCAATGCAGTACTTGCCTTCATCTCATTAAGAAAAGGTGCCAGTAAAATCTGACGCCTTTTAAAAACGCTTTACTTATCAAATAAATAGATGCTTTTACACATTTTTCCGCACTTTTTAGTATTGCTTTTGCACATTTTTCCGAGGTTTTTAGTAACTATTTTACACATTTTCCTGAAGCATAAAAAAAGCCCATCAAATCATATAAAATGATTTGTATGGGCGCTTTTCATT
>OCIU01001070.1_pt1 | contig 20438 bp, 17 predicted proteins | sample 1538471 | NCBI WGS metagenome assembly OCIU01 (sample SAMN04571693, study PRJEB22368) | human gut metagenome | biome: human gut; material: stool | host: Homo sapiens | place: Luxembourg | collected 2012-06-01 | reverse complement strand
ACGATTCGGAATTGGGAATGGTGTACTACAACTTCCGATTCTATAATCCCGTGGACGGAAGATGGATTGCACGCGATCCGATTGCCGAGAAGGGAGGAAAGAATTTGTATCAATATATACAAAATAAAAGTTCACAAAAGTTCGATTTCATGGGGAGAAAAGATGCAGAGCCATTCCCTAATCTAGATTACCCTCTTCCAGTCCAAATAGCTAAGGAAATTTGCGATGGATACAAGCCTGAGAAAAAATGTTGTAAATTCGGTCAATTAATGGACGATGATTATCCTACTAGAGCACGAACGATTTGTAAAAATTTTATGCAGATGTATTCTCGACAAGGTTTTACTTCCAAACAAGTTATCGAGGTCGCAAAATGTCTCGTAGCACAAGAATCACAAAACGGAGAGGAAAGTAATTGCTACAAGAGGCAGCGCAATAGGTTAGTCGCTCATTTTACCTGTTATGCTCATGCTGGATTTATTCCAGATCCTACGAACTGGAATAATGGGGGTACGTTGGGAATTCCTGAAGGAGGCTGGTATTTAGGAATATTTGAAGTATTATCGGGCACTGTAATACAACCAATGGATCAACCAAATCAAAAACCAATTTCCCCTGGGCATATCATTCCTCCTATGGGATTTTAATTATATTAATAGCAATGAATAAAAAATCACTTTTTATTTATAATCAACTCATATTTTTTCCACTAAATATTTATTTTTTAGGTTGGATAATTGGCAGTGTTTTTTTTATAATTATCCTTATTCAGTTAATGCTAAAAAAATGGTTATCAATTACTATTGCGATTCTAATAAATATATCTCTGCTTATGCCTTTGGTTTGGTCAATTAGAAAAAATAATCCCGACTGGTTTATAAATCTTTGGCTCTGCGCTGGATATAATATTGGTTTGTTACTTTATGCAAAAAATCGACGAACAATTCATCATAAGCAATGATAAAATCTCCGCTCGCAACGCGAAAGAGAACAATTGATCAAGAAATCAACGAACTGCTTCCGTTATCGAATGCGGCTACGGACTACCTGGGTCGCAGATACATGAAGCGCATCACGCAAAACGGAGTCGTGACCAAACACGAACGTTCCACTACCGGGACTACCTGCAGATCGCAGCCCTCGACCAGAAACGCGCGGCGCACCCGGCCTTGTGGTACATCCTGTGGGACCCGACGGAACCCGTCGCCACACGCCCGCTGGCTATCCAGACGGCGGGCAGCTGGTTTGTCTACGGCTGGGACTTGACTAAAAACGTGATGGAACTCTACAAGAGCAACGGAACCATCGCGAATTCCTACTCCTACGCCCCCTTCGGAGAAGTCACGCAAAGGGGCAACATCACCAATCCCCTTCAATGGAGCAGCGAGGTGTTCGACGGGGAATTAGGGCTTGTTTACTACAATTACCGCCATTATACCCCCCATGATGGAAGGTGGATCAGTCGTGATCCCATCGCCGAACAAGAAGAATTGAATTTGTATGCATTTGTGAGAAACAATCCGGCTACTGCATACGATAGATGGGGAAACACAGGTATCTATCCAAGTGATCTCGTTTTTATTAAGCAAGGAACAGAAGAAAGCTTAAAAGCAATCCAAAAATTGCTTGAAGGGTATAAAGCCCTCAAGGAGGCCAATATTATTGGGGCAGATAAATGGTTTCATTGCTTGTATATGTGCAAAGCGACGAGAGAGAGCAAATCTCCAAATTTAGTTCTTTCTCTAGGTGTGCTACGTGAGATAGTTGATTTATTAAAAGGTAGATTTAAAGGAGCAGTAGATTCAAAGACAGGGAAAAAACTTGAAGAAATCGAACACGCTTTGGATTCTTTAGAAGATATGAAGGCAAATAGAAAGGGGATAGATTGCCCACCAGAAAAAACATGTGAATGCTGTTGCAATGAATATAAAGTGAATGGATTGTAAAATATAGAAAACAATATAGAAAACAATATAGAAAATTATGTGGAAAATTATGTGGAAAATTATGTGGAAAATTATATCCGTTGTCTTTTTTTCAGGGCTATTGATATTTGCCTGTATTGCAATCTATTTCAATGACAAAAAAATAATCTCAAGAGAAACATTGTTCGATAATGTTCCGTTTACAAAAAAATTATTTTCAGATAAAAAAATTGACAATATAGTTTTCAATATAGATACAAACAAGATAACTGTTTACTTTCCAAGTGATCAATATATGGATATATTTGATTTTTTCAAAAATGGATGGGATCGAACAGATTTTGCAGAATACATTAAATTTTCCAATAAAGATTTTATTATATTCTTAGAAAACAACCTTATGGAGATAAATATAAATAGATAATTATAACTCACCGCCATTATAACCCTCTTGATGGAAGATGGACGAGCAAGGATCCTATCGGGGAATTAGATGTTGATGTGAACTTATACAAATCATACAAAAACAATCCATTAAAAAATATTGACCTGCTGGGAAATATTGCTTGGGCCATAATTCTTCCATGTCTTAAAGGTGCAGCTATAGGATCTGTATCAGATGCCGTAGTTCAAAAATGCCAATGTTGTTATAAACAAGTAGGATGGCGAATATGGAAGTGCCAAACTAAAAATTGTCCAGAAATAAATGTATGTTCTGTTGTTGTATCTGCTATAATTGGATGTGCCGCTGGATACATACCAGGGAATTTAATTCCAACCAGTTTAGCAGCACTTAAGCAATTAGCCTTAAAAACAGGAGGGAAGGCTGTTGCGAAATGGATTAGCACACTTCCCTGTTGATTAATATGATTGGTGATCTTATATGGTCTATCATTACTAATTTTATTGAAATATTAGTAATTATTTTAAAAAAAATCATCAAATTTTCTATCCGTTTTTTCGGAAATAAATTAATCTAATTCGGAATTATATAGAATAATATTGCCGTAAGACTTCAAAAAATCTGGTTGTTGATATTCAGCAAATTGCCCGACAAACAACGGAGAAAACAAATAAAACAAGGCTAAAGTAAACAATACCGAAATAATTTAAATTAAATCATGGAAACAAAAATAATTATTTTAACTGTTCTTACTTTCTTTTCTGCAAATGATCTTTCATTTGCTGAAAAGGAACAAACGAACATGCGTCAAGAATTCTCTGTTGAAGATGATCGTTGTGTGACTAGATTTAAATTTTCACTAAAGATTTTGTTGCAAACTCTTCAACTAATTAATGCAGAAAAACCCACACATTCCAGTATTCAACTTCTTAATACTGTGTGCAGTCAAATGGAATATTTGATAACAGAAGGTATCATGACCGAAAATATAAATTCTCCTTCTATTCCATATAAGGATGAATTTATCTTAAATAATTGGGAGAATGTAAAAAAACAGTGGGAGAAAATAAAAAATAACGATTATCATAAATCTTCTGATCTTAAAAAATTGTTTGAAAGGTATGATTGTAATATGAATGCAATTTTTGAGGAATGGAAAAAATAGTTTATTTCAAAAAAAATACAATATATATTACATTTTTTCATACTAAGGTTTTATTTTTATGATTGATTTAATAATGCCTTTATTTTGTTCTCTGTATGCGAACTATGATTTGCTGGGGTTCCCGGCAAGCCGCACGTAGTAGCGGAAAACAGCATCTGGCAGTTTTTATGCTACAACGGGAGAAGCGAGCTTGCAGCGGCCACCCTCGGCACGGACGCTTACGCCTATGACTATGACAACATAGGCAACCGCAAGACAGCGCGGGAAATAGAGGAGGAATTCGCTTACACGGCCAACGAACTCAACCAGTACACAAGTATTGAGCAATCCATTCCCGACTCTTCCCTCTCCCCCCGGGAACAGCCTTTTGTCCCCACCTATGACGCTGACGGCAACCAGACGAAAATCAGGACCGCTACCGGCGTCTGGACGGCGGAATACAACGCGCTCAACCGTCCCGTGCGCTTCACCCGCACGGCGGAGGACGGCACGGTGACCACCGTCACCGGCGACTACGACTACATGGGACGCAGGATCTTCAAAAAAGTGGAAACCACCGTCGCCGACCCTGAAACGGGAGAAAGCACGACATCCGTCATCCTGAACCACCGCTACCTTTACCGGGGCTATCTGCAAATCGCGGCCCTCGACCTCACGCGAACGACGCTCAACGCCTTATGGTACATCCTGTGGGACCCGACGGAACCCGTCGCCACACGCCCGCTGGCTATCCAGACGGCGGGCAGCTGGTTTGTCTACGGCTGGGACTTGACTAAAAACGTGATGGAACTCTACAAGAGCAACGGAACCATCGCGAATTCCTACTCCTACGCCCCCTTCGGAGAAGTCACGCAAAGGGGCAACATCACCAATCCCCTCCAATGGAGCAGCGAGTTTTACGATTCGGAATTGGGAATGGTGTACTACAACTTCCGATTCTATAATCCCGTGGATAGAAGGTGGACTTCGAGAGATCCGATTATAGACGAAAGAAGATGGAATGTGTACTCATATGTTTATCAGGCGCCTTTAAGTTCCTACGATATCATTGGTCTTCAGGCTCCTGGATACGAAGGTGCTTTGACTGTTGCTATTATCAATCAAATACAGGACAGAGATCGTATTGTTAACTCTGCTGCTCACCAATATTGTGATAATTACAATAAATACAAGGATTCTAAATGTTGTGATGGCGAGGGAAGAATGGTATCAGACCCCTATATACCCAAAGCTTGTGACATGTGCCACAAATTTGTTGACAAATATTCGGAAAATGGAAAGGTGATTAAACCTGTCGAATGTGTAGCAGAATGTCTATCCGAAGCGGAAGCCGGAATGCAAAAGATAGGTAGATGCAAAGATAGAAATACGCAAAGATTAATTAATCATGTTTCTTGCTATATTAATTGTGGATTTTATCTGATTTCTTCTAAAGCAATAGGCACTCCGGAAGGTGGATGGAAGATGGGATTTGAAGAACTTTTACCTGACCTCATTGAGACAAAAATTATTGAACCAACAAGCAAACAAATTGAAAATCAAGGAAGAGAAATACAAAAAGCTTTGGACTGCAATCCATATTGTTCAAAATATTTATGAAAAATTAATTTGAAATTTAATATTGAAATGAACCATAGATTTTTAATAATTGGATGTATTTCTCTAATATTCTGGAGTTTGTTAGAATTAGCGATGTTTCCATTTTGTGGAGGAGCATTTTTAATTTCGCTATCATTTATCTTATCCATAATTATCATTTCTGTTAATTCCAAAACAAAAAAACATTTTTTATTTACATGTTGCATTCTAACGTGTTTTTTGTGTTTTGGATTTTTTAGACCGTCAACGGATGCTTATTATATTTCTTTTATATTCGCAGTCCAATGGATCATATCATTTATATTATCCTCTTTTGCTGAATTTCCGTATAATCATGTGAATAAAATTTCTCGATTGGACATTCTTGGGAATATTGTATCCTCAATTCCATTCCTAGTTGTATTTTATTGGTGCATAACGAGCTAAAAATATTTGGATGCAATTACCGCCATTATAACCTCCATGATGAAAGATGGATTGGGAAAGATAAAATCAGTGAGAATCTCATAGCAAACAATTATGTATTTATAAACAACGAACCAAAATCTGATATTGATATTCTTGGTTTATATAGTTGGGGAGATTTCGGGATTGACCTTTTATCTGCAGCCCTTGTTGTAGGAGATGTTATTTTAGGAGGACCAACAGGGGAAGGAATAGGGCCTGCCATAGCTTTGCAAGGCATGAAAACAGGAGCAAAAATTGCAACTAAAGAAGCAGCGAAAAAAGTTGCAGTAAAAGATGCTAAAGAAAAAGTAAAAAAACAGCCGAATGTCTTGCGATTTATGATGGATACAAAGCTGCCGATAAAAATGCAGCGGGATGTAAAGCTTGCCTCAAATGCCCTGATTATTTGAAATTATTGACGGCTAGGGCAGCGGAAATTACTGGCTGCTCGTTATATTTTAAGAAAAAATGTGACTATATTCTTCCTGGTAGTATTACTAAAGGGAGCGCAGCAGCCGTATCCAGTCACAAAAATGAATTGACAAATAAGATAAAAGCCTTTTCAAAATGCGCAAAACATGCGGTAAAGGCAGGATGCAACAACCTCCCACCACTCCCTCAAATATGACAACTATTCCAACTAAAAAAGATATTAATCCTACACCAGGAAATCTTGACGAGTTAACAGCCCTGAAACATTTCCATGGAAAAAGCCAGAGCGAAGCCGCAAATCTTTTTTTTGAATATCCGACATATTATGAAGAAGATTTAAAATGGATGGGAAGTAAAGCATTCGCTTTTTACTTTCCTTCTATGGAACCGTATCTTTTGTCGGAAGCAAGTGAAGATGACTCAGATATAATTAATGCATTGGCGAATACGCTACAAATCCGTCTGAAGCAAGATCCCCAATCAATCAAAGGATGTCTAGTTCCTGCTCTTAGAATTCTAGATTATATATCGGACAATATGCAAAAATTCAATGTGGATCCTACTATATACGGTAATATTACTGTTAAAGTGAGTAATCTAATCAATCAAATTCGCTTACTGTAAATTCCAGACTGATGGCTTGGTTAGTTCAATCTGAATACAACGATGTCTTTCTATGTACTAAACAGGTTATGAGTCTCTATGCATCGTCATTTTAATTCGTAATTGTTTACTCTTGTTTTTTCATCCGAGTAATATTGATGAATATCAAAAACCAAAATATTTTGAAAATCTTACAGCGAGACTATCCCACATAATTTCGAATTTATTTAATCATGAAATTAATCATATTCTTATTTTTTTGCCTTACCTCAAAAATAGGGGCAGCAGATCAAGAATATCAACAAATCGATTTATATGCAGAAACATCTTTTCTTAAAGAAAATAAAAAATATCGAGTTAAAAAATTAAATTTGGAACAAAAAAAAGAATTAGCAAGAATTATCAGCAAATACGATTTATTTCGGGATGGAAAAACGGAAACGGATGCTCCTTTTATAGGAACTCTGGGTATATTTCATATTGCAATAAATAAAAAACCTTATTTATTGTTCATGGCATATAACACCAAACACATTCATCTTTTTGACAAGAAAAAAATTGGAGGTGAAGAATATACGAAGAAGCTCTTTTGGTTACAAGAAAGGGACAACAAGAATGGTTTAGAAGTTCGAGTATTTGAATTAGAACCGCTGTATTTGGAATTGGAAAAGTTCTTGGAAAGGATTTCATCTCCTGTTATAGAAAAAGATAAACGCATTATGTAAGATATTCGCACTTAGCTCTTTACCACCGTTATAAAAAATATCCCAGGGTTATTTCATATTACATAGAACTTTTCAAGGCTAAACGTTTAGACCGCTGGTATAGGAGAACTCTGCAAAAAAGATCATACACTACTTTTATTGAACAATGGGAAAAACAGAATGGAAAAGCAGATTATGATCTTCTGAAAAAATTTGCAAACATAATGGAATTGCCTAATTATTATATTTTCCCGATGGATAGAATGCATATTATTTTTTGTTCCCCTTATTCCGATCTGAGAGAAGTAGAAGCAATTATTCTTTTAGAAGAAAATGGCATTAAAGATTTAACAGTTGAAACAATAAATATAAATATGATAAATATATTTTTGGCAAATGCCAAATGCAATCATCGCAATAGCAAAACGCTTTATTTTTTGTTATCTCTCCTCAAGCCCATATGAGAAGAAAGTTTCTATTGGCGTGGAACAGAGACACTCATTCTCATCATCATTTTACGAAATTTTTTACTTCAGTATTATTTCATCAATCTCCACTGTTGCTCATCCAAGCAATGTGCTGAATATCAAAAGCCAGAATCTTTTGAAAATCTGACACCAAGACTATTCTGCATTATTCCGTTATTCTTTTCCGGCGGCAGGCTTCCACTCCATGCACAGCCAGCGGGCCATGGAGGCAATCACCCGGTCACAAGCGGATTCAGAATCCTTTGAATCCCTGATAAACACGGAAACCGCCATTTTCCGGCCGTTGGGAAGAACAATGATGCCGACGTCATTGCGGGCGGTAACGCCACCCCCCGGCAGCGAGAATCCGGACCCCGTTTTATGCGCCACCACATAATCCCGCGGCAGCTGTCCTTTCAGACGTTCAGGGCCTGTAGAACAACCGGCCATGATGTCCCAAAGAACATGTTGTGTGCCTTTTTTCAGAATTTTACCTTCGTCAAACGCGCGGAGAAGAGAGTTCATGGCCGACGGGCGGCTTGAGTTGGCATACTGCAAGTCGCGGTTCCGGTGTATTTCATCTTCCGTAAACCGGACATTAATGCCGTCAATACCCCATTCCTTCAAATCCTTCTGCACGGCCTGCGGCCCTCCAATAAGGCCAAACAGGAGGTCGCAGGTATTGTTGTCGCTTTCCTGGACAGTCACCCTCAGCAGTTCCTTCAGAGAAAAATCGCCGCCTTGCGGGAAACGCTCCCGGAGGGGGCTCCAGGTATCTTTTACCAGTTGTTCCGGACGGATGCGGATGATCTGTTCCAGATTCATGACGCCCTGGTCCACCCGCTTCAAGACGGACAAAGCCAGCACGAATTTGACGACGCTCTGCATGGGATAGGCCGCATCATCCCCCACCGCGACGGTTTCCCCCGTATCCAGCATTTCCGCAGCCATGCCCACACGGGCTTTCAGGGAATGAGCCAGTTCTTGAACGGCGGAGGAATCCGCTGCGGAAACGGAAGCCGGAGAAGACATGCCCCCCTGAGAAAAAACACCAAAGAGCATGATGCAACCGCATAGATAAGCACCGATGGAAATCATGGACACCATTCCATACCACGCCCGCAGCAACCGCAACAACAATTTATCCCCCCTTTTTTTCTTTCCTTCTTATCCGCAAGCCGGGCACAAACCTTGCCTCCCGCCCGGCTTCCTGATAAGAAGGAAAGCATGCCCCATCTCCTTTCGGAAACCCTCGTCTGGTGCGTCACCCTGCTGTTATTCGGCATGGGGCTGATCGGCACGCTCATCCCCATGCTTCCCGGCATTATCATCATTGCGGCCGGGTGCGTCTGGCAGGGAGTCATGGGCAGAGAGAATCTGGCGTGGTGGGAATGGACTGTCCTGGCGCTGCTGGTGGCGGGAGGCATGGTCATTGACAAGCTTTCCGGAGGCATGGGCGCCAAAAAATTCGGCAGCACTGCCGCCGGCATCTGGGGAGCCATCATCGGCGCCGTGGCGGGGAGCCTCCTTTTCTCCCCCATCGTAGGCCTTTTGTTCATGCCGTTCCTGGGGGCGCTGCTGGCGGAACTTATCTTTGCCAGAAAGGATATCATGGACGCCTTCAGGGCCGGTTCCGGAGCGGCGCTTGGGATGCTTGCCGGCCTGCTGCTGGAATTTACCTGCGGCCTGCTCATCATCGCCTGGTTCTGTTCCTGCTGTTTCCTGTTTTAATGTCAAAAAAAACCGTAACCGTACCCTGCGGAAGCCTTCGGCAGGAACAACGGAGTTTCTCCGTTGCTGAAAGAAACACAGTTTCCCCAACGTATTCCGCAAAACGCCGCCCCGCATGCCCGCCCGGTCGAACGACCAGGTTCTCCCATTCCCTCATTTTACCAGCTTATGGATGCACCTGTTCCGATACCCGTCGCCATGATGGCAGGTTTCATGATTCTTGGAGCCATTCTTTCCATGGGGAAATGTTCCTTTCTCATCGCAGGCTGCAACATGATGAACAGAGGGCAGAAAAAGCAGTATGATGAACAGGCGCTGTGCCGGTTCATGGGGAAGATCATGTACTGCCTCGCCTTCGCCATGCTGCTCTGGCTCGCCAGCATCATTCTCCAGAACTCCGTGCTCCTGTCCGCCTCCCTGTACTTTCTGGTGGGAAGCATTGCATTTGCAGTCATTTACGCCGGCACCGGAAGACGATTTAAAAAATAGCGTTTTTTACACCAGCTTTCTTTTACTTTTATTATACGCAACATTATCTTCTCCCATGAACGTCCCTGCAACCTTGAAACATTCCTTCCTGCTCTGCCTTTTCGCGGCAGCCGTCCCACTCCGGGCCATTCCGGCCCCCATGCAGGTCACCGCCGCCACCCCCGCCCGGGTATGGACGGAAGGATACGGCACGGGCAACGGAAGGCTGGGCATCCTCTCTTTCGGCGTTTTTCCGAAGGAAACCGTCGTCCTCAATGAAGGAAGTATTTTCGCAAAGAAAAATTTCCAAATGAGGGAAGGCGCCGCGGAAGCTCTGGACAAGGCGCGCGAACTTTGCAAGGAAGGAAAATACCGCAGTGCGGATCAGCTATTCCGTAAGAATATCCTTCCCCCCGGCAACATTGCGGGGGATTACCAGCAGGGGGGGCGTCTTCAGGTGGAATTCCAGGGGCTTCCCTCACCTTCCTCCTATCAGCGTACGCTGGATATGCGGCGGGGCAAGGCAACCACCCGCGCCCAATTCGGCACGGGGGAATTGACCACAGAAATCCTGGCGGCCCCGTCCAGCGACTGCGCCGCCTACCACATTGCCTGTACGATGCCGTCCGGATGCCGCGTTTCCCTGAATCTGGAACACCCGGATCCGGCTTCCCGAATTGTTGCGCAGCCGAATGGCTGGGCACTGGAAGGACAGGGAAGCAACGGAGGCACCCGGTTTGAAAATACGGTGGCCATTCTGGCTCCCGGAGCCTCCATTACTCGCAAAGGCTCAACAATTATTCTTGATTCCGCCCGGGAAGTGCTGGTGCTTTCATCCATTTCCACAGATTACAATATCCGGAAGCCGGAAACTCCCCTGACGCATTCCCTGACGGCTAAAAACGCGCGAATCCTGGCAAAAGCGCAAAAGGCGGGATGGAAAAAACTGGCGGCGGAAACGGAAGATTATTTTTCCCGGCTCATGACGCGCTGCCAGGTGGATCTGGGAGATTCCCCGGCCGGGGTCTCCGCCATGACCACCGCCCAAAGGCTGGAGCGGGTCAAACAGGGAAAGAAGGATCCGGATCTTCTGGAACAGCTTTTCCAGTTCGGCCGCTTCTGCACGATTGTCCACACCAGGCCGGGGCAGCTTCCCTGCGGTTTACAGGGGTTATGGAATCCGGAGTTGAGGGCGGCGTGGATGGGCTGTTATTTCCTGAACATCAACAGCCAGATGAACCAGTGGCCCTCCCATGTCACCGGGCTGGGAGAATTCCAGAACTCCTATCTTGATTTTGTCCGCAGCCTGCGCCCCCACGGAGAGAAATTCGCGCGCTTCATCAAGCGGGACGGCTTCTGCTTCGGCCACTATACGGATTGCTGGAAACGCACCTATTTTTCAGGCAACAATCCGGAATGGGGGGCCAGCCTCATGAACGGGGCGTGGGCGTGCGCCCACCTGGTGGACAGCTACCGCTTCACCGGAGACAGGGAAGACCTTAAAAAATCGCTGCCCATTCTGGAATCCAACGCGCGATTCATCATGTCCTGGTTTGAGGATGACGGCGAGGGCCGTTACCTTTCCGGCCCGGGGGTGTCTCCGGAGACCGGATTTTACGCGCCGGACGGAACAGGCCCCAACGTGCTTTCCTATGTTTCCAACGGCGCTTCCCATGACCAGCTTCTGGGCAGGGAATCCCTCCGCAATTACATTTACGCCTGCGGGGAGCTGGGCGTACAAACGCCTACTCTGCTTAAAGCCGTCCAATTTCTCAGGAAAATTCCCCAGCCAGCCATCGGCCCCGACGGAAGGGTGCAGGAATGGAAGCAGCCTTTTGAAGAAATGCAGAAGGGCCACCGGCACATCAGCCACCTTTACGGCCTGTTTCCCGGCACGGAATGGGACATTCTCAATACGCCGGAATACGCAGAGGCTGTGCGCAAGTCAGCCGATTTCCGGCGCAAGTACGCGGATATGGGAAACAATGGCATCAGGACCGGATGGAGCACGGCGTGGCTCATCAATCTTTACGCCGCCCTTGGCGACGGAAACGCCGCAGAGGACAGGATGTACACCATGCTGAGGCACTACATCAACTCCAACCTTTTTGACATCCATCCCCCGTTCCAGATAGACGGAAATTTCGGCTTTTCCTCCGGCGTGGCCGAATGCCTGATCCAAAGCCGGATCATGCAGGACGGGTTCCAGGTTATCCTGCTGGCTCCGGCTCTGGCAGACGGCTGGAAGAAGGGTTCCGCCACGGGATTGCGTACGCGGGGCGGGCTTAAGGTGGACTTGTCCTGGCAAAACGGCCGGGTGCAGGCCACAGCTACCGCTACGCGTCCGGGCAAATTCCGGTTCATGCATCAAGGCAGGAAAAAGGATTTGTCCATGAATAAGGGAGAAACGGCGCGTCTTGATTTTCCTCCGCTTTCCCATTAGGATTCCCCTCTCTGCGTTACCTCTTCAATTTCCGCCATGCATTTCTTTTCCATGACCTTCAGGCTCGGTCTGCTCATGGCGGTGGTCTGCATCGCCCTCAGCTCCTGTTCCAAGCTTTTTTCTCCCCGCGGAATCGGAAAAATACCGGACACGGACCAAACGGAAACGCTCCTGAAAGCGCATGTATTCCACCTGGCGGATTCCATCGGTGAACGGAACGTCTACCACCCCGGCTCCATGGAGCGTTCCGCCCGCTACATTGAACAAAAACTGGAGGGAATGGGTTATGCCGTCACGCGCCAGGCTGTCCGTATCCCACCCTCCGGAAAATTCGGCTCCGTCAAGGACTGGACGGCATATAATCTCATCGCCATCAAGAAAGGGACCTCCCCCCGGCCCAAAATGCTCATCGTCGGCGCGCATTACGATACCAAAGTGGGCATGGACAACTGGCACGACCACGGTCCTGCCCGGCCTTCCCGCACCGGAACGCCGGGAGCCAATGACAACGCTTCCGGCGTAGCCGCCCTGCTGGAAACGGCACGTGCCCTTGCAGCAACTTCCACCCTTCACGATGTTTGCCTGGTGGCCTACGCCAATGAAGAACCCCCTTTTTACCAGACGCCCGCCATGGGCAGCGCAGTGCATGCCAAATCCGTCTCTCATCATCCGGGCAGGAAAAAAATCATCGGCATGATTGCCCTGGAAACGCTGGGTTGCTATTCCCCCCGGGTGAATAAAAAACGCCAATCCGCCGTAGTTGCCGGATTGGCCGGCCTGCCGGACCGCTGCGACTATGTTGCCTTCCTCTCCACCAACACGGGCCACAAACTGGCACGCTCCTGCGCGGAGGAATTTTCCGCCTTGAGCCGTTTTCCGGTGCGTTCCGCCGTGTTCCCGTATTACACCCGCGGCGTTTCCTGGTCTGACGACTGGGGATACATGAAGGAGGGCATCCCCTCCTTTGCCGCCACGGATACGGCCTTCCTCCGCTGCGACGATTACCATGAAACCAGCGATACGGCTGAAAAACTGGACTATCCCCAGTTTGCAGAAGTGGTGCAGGGCCTTTCCAAACTCGTCATTTCACTGGCCAACAAACCATGAACAAAAAACAGATATTATTCTCCGCGCTTTTTCTGACATTCGCCTGCGCTTCAGCCGGGGCCGCTCCGCCTGAACCGTCCGCGCTGGGGGCCTTCTGCCCGCCCTCAGAGGGAAAATCCTTTCACTCCGGATGGATTTCCCTGGGGCTCAAAGCGGCGGACCTGAAAGAAAAACAAGCCTCCGCCGGACACATTACGGACGTGGGGGAAGCGCAGGTTCTGCTTCACTTTCCCGCCGGATGGAAGCCGCAGGACAAACGCACGGCCCTGTGTATCTTTCCGGGAGGGGGGTATTCCATCCAGGCCATTGAAAAGGAAGGGTGCCGCATTGCCGGCTGGGCGGCGGAACACGGCATGGTGGGGGTTGTCGTGAAATACCGCGTTTCAGGAACCAACAATGCCGTGGGGAGGTTTCCCGGTCCCCTGCTGGACGCCCGCCAGGCCCTGAGGACCGTGCGGGAAAACGCCTCCTCCCTGGGAATTGACCCTCTCCGCATCGGCGTCATGGGCTTTTCCGCAGGCGGCCATCTGGCGGCCATGGCTTCTACGCTGTGGAACCGCACCCTTCCGGAAGAAGCGGAAAATCCGCTGAAAAACATTTCCTCCCGTCCGGATTTCTCCATGCTCATCTATCCCGTCATTTCCATGGCGCCCCATACAACCCACGGGGGAACGCGCAACAAAATATTGGGCCCCCATCCCTCCCCTGCCCTGGAGGAGATGTGTTCCGCGGAGCGGCAGGTAACGGAACAGACGCCGCCGGTCTTCCTCGTCCACGCTCTGGATGACGGCGTTTCCTGCGCCAACAGCAGGCTGATGGAACAGGCCTGCCGGAATAAGGGGGTTCCCGTCAGCCTGAATCTCTATCCCACGGGAGGCCACGGGTATGGCATGGAAAAACGCGGGCATCCCACGGATCAATGGCCTGAGGCCGCCGAACAATGGCTCAGGGAACAGGGATTTCTTCCTTCCCCGGCTTCTGCCCGCAGGGGTGCGCCCTCCGGAGCGGGCACTTCCTCCGGAACACGGCGGGAATGAATGCGCTAGGCCCCAGGTGTGCCGCACCGCAGGGTTGACCGGAACCGGGTCCGGTGATACTTTTTCCGGGCATGAGTGCGCCCGAAAAGAATTATAAAGACACCATCCTGTTACCGGAAACCGGTTTCCCCATGAGAGGGGATCTGACGAAAAATGAACCCGTACGCCTGAAAAAGTGGGAAGACACCGGGCTGTACGAACGCATTTTGTCCCGCAGGATGGCCCAGGGCGCACCCCGGTTCCTCCTTCATGACGGCCCCCCCTTCGCCAACGGGGACGTGCACATGGGTACGGCCCTGAACAAAATTCTCAAGGACCTGGTCCTGAAATCAAAAACCATGGCCGGTTATGCTGCCCCTTATATTCCGGGCTGGGACTGCCACGGCCTTCCCATTGAATTCAAGGTGGTTCAAAAGGCCCGTGACCTGGATGCGGCGGAAATCCGCCGGCGCTGTGCGGAATTCGCCAAAGGATTCATTGACATTCAGCGCACTTCCTTCCGCCGCCTGGGCGTGTTCGGCGACTGGGAGAATCCCTACCTGACCATGAAGCCGGCGTATGAGGCCAACATCCTGCGCGTGTTCGCCAAACTGGTGGAAGACGGAGCGGTGTACCAGAGCCGCAAACCCGTCCAGTGGTCCTATGGGGCCTATACGGCGCTGGCGGAAGCGGAAATCGACTACAAGGAAAAGGTCAGCACCTCCGTTTTCGTGCGCTTCCCGCTTCTGGACAATCCCCTGGGGCTGAAAGCCTCCATGGTCATCTGGACCACTACTCCGTGGACGCTGCCCGCCAACGTAGGACTCGCCCTCCATCCGCGTTTCACCTACGTGGCAGGCAGGTTCATGAAGAACGGCCAGACGGAAAACCTCATCATCGTCAAGGAGTTGCTGGATGCCTTCGCTCAGAAAACGGGCTGGGCTCTTGCGGAAACCATCCGTGAATTCAAAGGAGCCGAACTGGAAAACTGCGAAGCCCGGCATCCCTTCCTTTCCCGCACGTCAACAATCATCCTGGCGGACTTTGTCACCACGGACACCGGAACCGGCATCGTCCACATCGCGCCCGGCCACGGCGCGGACGACTATAACGTGGGACGCCAATACGGACTGCCCGTCCTCTCCCCCGTGGACGACGACGGCAAATACACGGAAGAAGTGGGCGTGCCCTCCCTGGTGGGCAAACATGTCTTTGACGCCAACAAGGACATCATTTCCATGCTGGAACAGGGCAACAACCTCTTCGGCGTGGAAGAATACCGCCACCAGTATCCGCACTGCTGGCGTTCCAAGACGCCTATTATTTTCCGGGCCGTGGAACAGTTTTTCATCTCCATGGACAAGCTCCGCCCGCAGGCCCTGGAAGAAATAGACAAGGTGCAGTGGCTGCCCTCCTGGGGCCGCAACCGCATTTACGGCACGGTGGAAGCCAGGCCGGACTGGTGCATCTCCCGCCAGCGCACCTGGGGCGTGCCGCTGCCCGTCTTCTTTGACGAAAACGGCAAAGCCGTCCTGGACGCCGCTCTGGTTCGCAAAATCGCGGATATGGTGGAGAAACACGGTTCCAACATCTGGTTTGAACTCTCCGATGAAGACCTGTGCGAACGCCTCGGCCTGCCGAAGACCTGGAAAAAGGGCAAGGATACGCTGGACGTCTGGATTGATTCCGGCAGTTCCCATATGGCCGTCATGGACAACCGCCCCGGGCTGGACGCGCCGGCGGACCTTTACCTGGAAGCTACGGACCAACACCGAGGCTGGTTCCAGAGTTCCCTGATGCTTTCCGTCGCCTGGCGCGGCAAGGCTCCGTACAAGGCCGTGATGACCCACGGCTTCGTCGTGGACAAAGACACCGGAAAAAAAACCTCCAAATCCGACGCCAAGAGCGGCAAACCCATTGACGCGGCCTATTACTACGACAAATACGGCGCAGACATCGTGCGCCTGTGGGCCGCCTCTGTGGACTGGCAAAATGAAGTCCCCTTCGGGGAAGACCTCTTCAAGCAGGTGACGGAACCCTACCGCCGCCTCCGCAACACCCTGCGCATCCTGCTGGGCAACATCAGCGGATTCGATTTCGCCGCGCAGGCAGTCGCCCCGGAACACATGCCCCTCCTGGACCGCTGGATTCTGGAACGCCTGAACGCCGTCATCAGGGAAACGCTGAAGGCCTATGAAGCCTATGACTTCCGCAAGGCGTTCAGCGCCATCAACCAGTTCTGCACCAGCGACCTGTCCGCCCTGTACGTGGACACCACCAAGGACCGCCTGTACTGCGACTCATCTTCCTCCGTTCGCCGCCGCGCCACACAAACGGCCATGACCATCATCTTCAAGGCTCTGTGCCGTCTGCTGGCTCCCATCCTGGCCTTCACGGCGGATGAAGCCTGGGAATACGCGGGATATGAAGGCAGCGTGCATGAGCAGGACTTCCCCGCCCCCATGCCGGAATATGATACCCAGGAGGCGACCTCCGTTATTTCCCGTCTCCAGGAAATCAAGTCCGTCATTCAGGTAGCCATTGAAGAACAGGTGAAAGCCAAGGTGTTTTCCAAAAATAATGAGGCATCCATTACCCTGACCGTTCCCGTGAATGAGAGCGAAGACGTCGTGGCGCTTCTGGAAGACCGGGCGTTTGCCACGGAATTCTTCATCATCGCGGACCTTGACGTGAAAACCGGTCCGGAACTGGCAGCCTCCGCCGCAAAAACAGAACATGCCATGTGCCCGCGCTGCCGCCGGTATGAACCGGCGGCGGAAGGCGGGGACGTATGCGAACGCTGCGCGGAAGTTCTTTCCTGAACCGCATCCACTCCATTTTCCGACCTTTATATGGACCCCCAGACGGAAAAAGAACCCGCCCCCCATAAAAAGACGCCCCCCGGCTGGCTCTGGTGGAGCTTGCTGGGCGCAGGGCTGTATGCGCTGGACCAGGCCAGCAAGCTGTGGATTATCCGCCGCTTCCCGCTGAACTACCTGAACGAAAAGCTCCATAAGTACGCCTATCTGCCGGACTTTCCGGGCTTCCAGCACATCAATGCGGACGGCACGCTGGACTTCGCCACGAACGGACGCATGCCGGAGGCGGAACTGGCGCGGCTCCCGGACCTGAATCCAAACACGGTGGACGCCCTGAACAAACTGAGGGAACTGGAACCCATTTCCTTCCTGGACGGAACCATGAACATTACCCGCGTGCACAACACGGGCGTTGCTTTCGGGCTGGGGAACGGCACCGTCTGGTCCAGCTATCTTTTTCTGGCAGTTCCCGTGCTCGCCATCGTGGTCCTGGTCGTGCTTTACCGGAAAAACTTCTTCCACACGGCATGGCTCAAGCTGGCCTATGTCCTGCTGCTGGCGGGCGTAGCCGGCAACCTGACGGACCGCCTGATTCAGGGCTTCCTGATTCCGTATGAGCAGCAGCACGGTTTCTTCACCAAGCTGATGAACGGTTACGTGGTGGACTTCATTGACGTCACCATCCCCCTCTTCAACTACCGCTGGCCCGCCTTCAATGTGGCGGACTCCTGCATCTTCGTAGCGGCAATTATTTTCTTCATCGCCAGCATTTTCTCCGCCAGGAATAAAGAAGAAAAAACATCCTGAAACGCCCATGACCACCCGGCTCGTTATTCTGTCAGGACTGCTTTTGTGCGGGAGCCTCGCCTCCGGCAAAAATGAATTGTCCTTCAAGGAAACGGTGGTTCCGGTAAAGGTGGCTCCGGACCAGGACAGCATCACGGCATCCTTCTCCTTCACCAACACTTCCGGCACCCCGGTCACCATCAGTAAAATCCACGTTTCCTGCGACTGCACCACCGCCGGAGCGAAGGATAACAAGCTGACGTATGCCCCGGGGGAATCCGGCGTCATCAGCGCCGTAATGAAAACCGGCAACTTTTCCGGCACCGTGGACAAGGACATGACGGTGTACGCCAACGGCTCCGCCTACAAGCTGGTCATACGCGCGCAGATCCCGGACATCATCCGGATGGAACCCCGCAAGCTGGAATGGGCCAGAGGAGAGGCCGCCGCGCCCAAAACCATAAAAATCACCATCTCCAAAGAACTGCCCGTCAACCTGACCACGGTGGATTTGACGGGAGACGCCTTTGACTACGAGCCTGTGACCGTGAAAAAAGGCAGGGAATATAAAATCATCGTCACTCCCAAATCCACGGCCAGGCCGGCCTTCAACACCATCTGGGTGCGCACGGATTCCGCCGTGCCGCGCTACAAACGCCAAATGGGGTTCCTGGCCATCAAGGAAAACTGACATCCGCCCTTCCTTCCATGAGAGACGCCTTTTCCTCCGCTCTGAAACTCCTGCTGGCCGTATTTCTGCTGGCCGTAGGCGTCGCCGCGCTGGATCTGCGCGTCATCCAGCCGTTCCGCACGCCGCCCTGCAACCCGGAAACTCTGGAGGAAGGGCACGTGTGCCTCTCCCAGGTATTAAAGGAATGGCCGGGAAAAATCCTCTGGATAGATGCCAGAAAGCAGGACGACTTTGAACGCCATACCGTCACCCGGGCCCCCGTTTACCCCATCCGCCCGGCGGATGCCAATTACCAGGAACTCCTGGCGAATGCCATGGAAGCCCTGATGACGGCAGAGGACAGGGGATTCTGCATCGTCATCTTTTGCAGCAGGGACTGCACCTCCAGCGCGGCCGTGGCCAATGAACTGAAAAAGCCGGAATACGGCATCCGCGCGCCCATTTTCATTCTGGAAGGAGGCTGGGATGAATTGCGCAAAGAACCCTCACTAGTACCATAGCCATGCTTGACACAGCAACCATTCGCCCGCAGTTCCCCATTCTGGAAACCAGCGTGCACGGCAAGCCTCTCATTTACCTGGATAATGCGGCCACTACGCAAAAACCTCTGGCCGTGCTGAACGCCATCCGTCACTACTACGATACGGAGAATGCCAATGTGCACCGCGGCTCCCACTACCTGAGCCAGCTCGCGACGGAAGCGCATGAAGAATCGCGGGAAACGGTGGCGCGGTTCATCAACGCGCCGGAAACGGCGGAAGTCCTGTTCACCTCCGGCTGCACGATGGGCATCAACCTGGCGGCGGATACCATCGCCGGATCCGGCATGGTCAAACCGGGAGACGAAGTCATCGTAACCGCTTCCGAACACCATTCCAATATCGTTCCCTGGCAAATGCTGTGCGAACGCACGGGCGCCGTCCTGAAAGCGGTTCCCCTGACGCCGGGCCAGACTCTGGACATGGAAGCTTACCGGAACATGCTTTCCCCACGCACCCGCATCGTAGCCGTGGGACACGTTTCCAATACGCTGGGAACGGTTAATCCCGTGAGGGAAATGGCCGCGCTCGCCAAGGAGAACAGGCAGGAAACCATCGTGCTGATTGACGGAGCCCAGGCTGTTTCCCACATGAATGTGGACGTTCAGGAACTGGGCTGCGACCTGTACGCCTTTTCCGGCCACAAGCTGTACGCGCCCACCGGCATCGGCGTGCTGTGGGGAAAAAGGGAGCTGCTGGAGAAACTGCCGCCGTGGATGGGCGGTGGGGAAATGATCAAGGAAGTCACCTTTGAAAAAACCGTTTACAACGACATCCCTTTCAAATATGAAGCGGGAACGCCCAACATTGGCGGGGCAGTGGGTCTGGCGGCCGCCATCCGCTACGTCTCCGGGCTGGGCCTGGACAACATTGCCGCCCATGAACAGAAACTGACGGATATGGCGGTGGAAGGCCTGAAGGCCATGCCGCGCCTGACCATACTGGCCCCGGACGTGCCGCACAGCGCCGTGGTCTCCGTCCTGGCGGAGGGCATCCACCACTATGACCTGGGTACGTTGCTGGACCAGATGGGGATTGCCGTAAGAACCGGGCACCATTGCTGCCAGCCGCTCATGTGCGCCCTGGGCACCAC
>OCIU01001057.1_pt1 | contig 20704 bp, 17 predicted proteins | sample 1538471 | NCBI WGS metagenome assembly OCIU01 (sample SAMN04571693, study PRJEB22368) | human gut metagenome | biome: human gut; material: stool | host: Homo sapiens | place: Luxembourg | collected 2012-06-01 | reverse complement strand
GGCCATAACATGGAAATATCCGTCTTGCATCTTGCGCGGCGATGGCTCACAGGCCGAGTTCTACTCGGTGGCGGTGACAAACAACTATCAGGAGGCCGACACCGGCACGAAGATGATACACATGGGAAAGAACACCAAGTCGACAATCATATCAAAGGGCATCTCGGCAGGACACAGCCAGAACTCGTACCGCGGACTGGTGCGTGCCACCAGCAACGCCGACAACGCACGCAACTACTCGTCGTGCGACTCGCTGCTCCTCGGCTCCGACTGTGGCGCCCACACCTTCCCCTACATGGACATTCACAACGACAGTGCCGTGGTGGAGCATGAGGCCACAACATCAAAGATCAGCGAAGACCAGCTCTTCTACTGTAACCAGCGTGGCATACCCACAGAGCAGGCCGTGGGCTTGATCGTGAACGGCTATGCCAAGGAGGTGCTCAACAAGCTGCCAATGGAGTTTGCCGTCGAGGCACAGAAGCTCCTCAGCGTGTCGCTGGAAGGAACGGTGGGATGAGAAGGTTGAATGTTGAGTGTTGAATGTTGAATGGTTGCGGCTCTGCCGCAATGTTGAATTTTTGAATTTTGATTTGTGAGTTTCTAATAATCGAAAAAAAGAATAAATCAAAAATCCATAACTCAAAATTGCGCCAACGGCGCAATAATTCAAAATTCAAAATTCAAAATTCAAAATTGCGTCAACGGCGCAATAATTCTTGCTTAGGCAAGCGTCTCTACGAGCCGAGCGCAAAAATCAAAATTCAAAATTCAAAAATCAAAAATCGAAAACAAGTGTTTCGCAAAACAATAATATCGGCTGTTCTTGCAGCTCTTGCAGCTTTCCCGTTCAGCACACTGACTGCCGCCAATGTCGATGCTGCCGCTAACGTTGATGCTACCGCTAACGTTGCTGCCAATGCCGCCAATGATGACGACGATGACATGCCGCGCCGTTGGGCGGTCATAACGGGCATGAACCTTTCTTGTCCTACGACGGCGGACAGAGACCATAATGCAGCGCATGACGAGAGAGCGGCGTCGTTCGCAAACCCGTTGGGCAACATCATGTTGGAGTATTATCTTCCCAACGACCACTTTTCGGTTGTGGGAGGCTATAACGCCGAGGTGCTCCAATGGTTCAGCGGTGACGTGTCGGCAACGTTGCGCAACATCGTGCTGGGTGCACGCTGTTATCCGTTGTCTAACGGTTGCGCCATACAGCCTTACGCCGCCCTTGTGACCTACACCAACGTGGGGACGCAGAACGAGACTGGCTACATGGAGGCCAGCTCTTCTGGCATGGGAACAAGCTATAGCTATGAGCGCCACTACTCTATAAGCAATCCGCGCTTTAGCGTGGCACCAGCCATTGGGCTCGACTGCTATCTGTTCTCGTCGCTCGCCCTTGAGTTTCAGTATGGCTTCCCGCTTGCCGTCAATGGCAAGACAAGCGTAAGCACGACATATAACGGACAGCCCGAGACCTACGGCATGCGATCCAACATGCACCGCCACAACATACAGATTGGGCTGAAGCTTACCTTCCCGTTCAGGTTCACGTCTGACGACGGCAACACGCTCTACAAGTTTATAGCGACAGCGCTCGGACTCTATTGTCCCGACGATGAGCCTAAAAAGGAAACGAAGAAAGAACATCAGAAGGCAAGGTTGAAGCGTGTGCTCGATGCTTATTGATGAAGCGATGGCAGCCAGCCGATGCTTATTGATGAAGCGATGGCATCCAGCAGCCACAGAAGAAAACAGAATAATAAAAAAAGATAAAAACAAAGACGTCTAAATATGTTAGAAGTAAAGAACCTCCACGCCAAGATTGGCGATAAGGAAATACTTAGAGGCATCAACCTCACGATAAATGATGGCGAGATCCATGCCATCATGGGTCCGAACGGTTCGGGCAAGTCGACACTCAGCGCCGTGCTCACAGGCAACCCCCTCTATGAGGTGACCGAAGGTGTGGCTCTGTTCAACGGCAAGAACCTGCTTGACATGAAGCCAGAGGACCGCGCACACGAGGGACTGTTTCTCTCGTTCCAGTATCCGGTAGAGATTCCGGGCGTGTCGATGACCAACTTCCTCAAGGCTGCCGTGAACGAGAAGCGTAAGTATCAGGGACTGCCTGAGCTTAAGGCTGCCGAGTTTATGAAGCTCATGAACGAGAAGCGCAAGGTGGTGGAGCTTGACAGCAAGTTCACACGACGCTCGGTGAACGAGGGTTTCAGCGGCGGCGAAAAGAAACGCAACGAGATCTTCCAGATGGCCATGCTCGAGCCAAAGCTCTCTATCCTCGACGAGACCGACTCGGGTCTGGATGTCGATGCCATGCGCATCGTGGCTGATGGCGTGAACAAGATGCACACGCCAGAGACATCGGCCATCATTATTACCCACTATGAGCGTCTGCTCGACATGATCAAACCTAACGTCGTGCATGTGCTCTACAAAGGACGCATCGTGAAAACTGCCGGACCTGAACTGGCTAAGGAGATTGAACAGAGAGGATACGACTGGATAAAGGCGGAAGTGGAGTAGAGTTTTTGATTTTAAAGTAAAAAAACGAAACAATGCACAGCGAAAAACAATACATCGACCTCTACCGCGAATGTAGAGAACAGATCTGCGCTCACAGTGCCGCACCGCTAAACGCCGTGCGCGATGCTGCCTTTGAACAGTTTGAGCGACAAGGGTTCCCTTCAAGAAAGGTAGAGAGATACAAATATACAAGCGTTGACGAGCTGTTCGCACCCGACTATGGCGTCAACGTTAACCGTCTGGAGATTCCTGTAGACCCCTACAAGGCGTTCCGTTGCGACGTGCCGAACCTCAGCACATCGCTCTATTTTATCGTTAACGACCAGTTCCGCGCTGCCCTGCAGCCCAAGGAGAACCTGCCCGAGGGCGTGGTGGTCGACTCGCTCGCTGCCTATGCTCAGGCGAACCCGCAGTTTGTGGCTGACCATTATGCGCAGCTCGCACATGCCGACGAGGATGGCATAACAGCCCTCAACACCATGCTGGCACAGGACGGTCTGCTCGTCTATGTGAAGCGGGGCGTGAAGGTGGACCGCACCATACAGGTCATCAACATCTTGCGCTCTGACGTGCCGCTCATGGTGAACCGTCGCGTGCTCATCGTCATGGAGGAGGGCGCTGAAGCCAAACTGCTGTTCTGTGACCATGCTGCCGACGACCGCGAGTTTCTCGCAACACAGGTCATTGAGGCTTATGTGGGACGCAACGCATCGCTTGACCTCTACTGCATGGAGGAGACCCACTATAAGAACACGCGTGTGTCGAACGTCTACATTGAGCAACAGGCCGACAGCCGTGTTAACCACAACGTCATAACGCTGCACAATGGCACGACACGCAACCGTCTTGACGTGTTGCTCAAGGGCGAGGGAGCAGAGTGTTGGTGCAACGGATGCGTCATTGCCGACAAGGCACAGCACATCGACAACAACACGCTCATCGACCACCAGGTGCCCCACTGCACAAGTCATGAGCTTTACAAATATGTGCTCGATGACAAGTCGACAGGTGCCTTTGCCGGCCGCGTGCTCGTGCGTCACGGAGCGCAGAAGACCGTCAGCGAGGAGCGCAACCAGAACCTGTGTGCCACAAAGGAGGCACGCATGTACACACAGCCCATGCTCGAGATCTATGCCGACGACGTGAAATGCTCACACGGTTCCACCGTGGGTCAGCTCAACGACGCCGCTCTCTTCTACATGCGTCAGCGTGGCATCAGCAAGAAGGAAGCCAAGCTGCTGCTCGAGTTTGCCTTCATCAACGAGGTGGTTGACCAGATCAAGCTCGAACCGCTTCGCGACCGCCTTCACTATCTTGTCGAAAAACGCTTCCGGGGCGAACTGACAAAGTGTGAGGGATGCAAGATGTGCAAGTAAGTGAAGAGTGAAGAACGAAGAGCTTATTAAGTGAAGAGTGAAGAACGAAGAGTGAAGAACGAAGAGTGAAGAACGAAGAGTGAAGAATTCAATAGCTTTGCCGCTCTCGCTCTCTAATTCCCTTCGGTTTAGAAAGGCTTAGGTAGGCTTATAAAAAGACCCAACAGTGCTTAGGTAGGCTTATAAAAAGGCTCAACAGTGCTTAGGTAGGGTTATAAAAAGGCTCAACAGTGCTTAGGTAGGCTTATAAAGGCCTATCAAAGGAGGCCTATAAAGGCTTTGAAATAAAAAAGAAAAAAGATGTATAATATACAAAAGGTGAGAGACGATTTTCCTATTCTCTCTCGCACCGTCTACGACCGTCCGCTCGTCTATCTCGACAACGCGGCGACAACACAGAAGCCGCTCTGTGTGCTCGATGCCATGCGCGACGAGTATCTTAATGTCAACGCCAACGTGCACCGTGGCGTGCATTATCTCTCGCAACAGGCCACCGACCTGCATGAGGCGGCGCGTGAGACCGTGCGCCGTTTCATCAACGCTCCCAAGACCGAGGAGATTATCTTCACGCGCGGCACCACCGAGAGCATAAACCTCGTGGTCAGCTCGTTCTGTGAAGAGTTTATGGGCGAGGGCGACGAGGTGATCGTGAGCGTCATGGAGCACCATTCTAACATCGTGCCGTGGCAGCTGCAGGCAGCAAAGCGCGGCATCGCTCTTAAGGTCATACCCATCGACGACAGCGGCAACCTGCTCATGGACGAGTATGAGAAGCTGTTTTCTGACCGCACGAAGATCGTTAGCGTGGCGCATGTGAGCAACACCCTCGGCACGGTGAACCCCGTGAAAGACATTGTGCGCATTGCTCATGAACACGGCGTGCCTGTGATGGTGGACGGAGCACAGTCGACACCACATTTCAAGGTCGATGTGCAGGACCTCGATTGCGACTTCTTCGCTTTCAGTGGACATAAGATCTATGGCCCCACAGGTGTGGGTGTGCTCTACGGCAAGGAAGAGTGGCTCGACCGTCTGCCGCCCTATCAGGGTGGTGGCGAGATGATTGAGAGCGTGAGCTTCGAGCGCACGGTCTTCGAGCGTCTGCCGTTTAAGTTTGAGGCAGGCACCCCCGATTATGTGGCTACCCACGGTCTTGCCACCGCTCTCAACTATGTGTCGGCCCTCGGCATGGACAACATTGCGGCTCATGAGCGCGAGCTCACCGCCTACTGCATGGAGCAGATGCAGACCATCCCCGGCATCCGTCTCTTCGGCACCACCCCCGACAAGGACGCTGTCGTGTCGTTCCTCGTTGGCGACATCCATCATCTCGACATGGGCACCTTGCTCGACCGCCTCGGCATAGCCGTACGCACAGGCCACCATTGCGCCCAGCCTGTCATGGATCGCCTCGGCGTGCAGGGTGTGGTGCGTGCCTCCTTTGCCCTATATAACACAAAAGAGGAGATCGATGCTCTTGTCAGTGGGGTGAAAAGAGTGGCTACGATGTTTTAAGGGAAGAGGGTTCTTAAGTGAAGAGTGAAGAGGGAAGAGTGAAGAACGTTTATAAGTGAAGAACGAAGAGGGAAGAGTGAAGAATTCAATAGCTTTGCTTCACAATAACCAAGGCACATGAATTCTTCACTCTTCCCTCTTCGTTCTTCACTTAATTTCCCTCTTACACTTCAGCAGCGCCGATACCACCCACACCAGGCAGCCGATACGGACAACCCAAGGGGCTTCCACCGGAAAGAAGGCAGCGCCGAAGGCCAACTGAGCATTGATAAGAAGCCATGTCTGGCGCATGGTCAGCTTACGCTCCAACACATCAGAATAGTAAGAGCAAAGCCACTCTATCGGTCGACAAACCTTCTTCATGCAGCTGTTGAGGCTAATCTCTTTCTCGCTGTTGAGGTAAACCTCCTTCTTGCTGTTGAGACAAACCTCCTTCATGCAGCTGTTGAGGCTAACCTCCTTCTCGCTGTTGAGGCAAATCTTCTTCATGCCGCTGTTGAGCCTAACCTTCTTTGCGTAGTTGTTGAGGCAAACCGTTTTCAGGTTATTCCACAGGTTATATGTTTTCTTCACGATGTCGTTGAGGATAGAGGTCTTCACGAAGTTGCCAATGACTGCCTGTTGCTTTGTGCTGCGGCTGTCGATAAGGTAAATGTTCTTTTCCATAATGCTCATGATTACAGTTTGTTGTTATTTTCTGCTGCAAAAATAGCGAGGTAAATGGAAATAATGTTACCATATAGATAATCTTTAGTTAAAAAAACTATTATTCTTTCCGTATGTATAGGCACTTGTATCTTCTATAAAAGATAAAAGTATGAAAAATACAGATTTTGTTCGTTATAAAAGATAAAAACATAAAAACACAAGATTTTATTCGTTATAAAAGATAAAAGTTGTATATTTGTAGTGAATTATCTTGGCAAAGAAACCATCATCGTGCTTCATAAGTGGCATGTTTGCGCATCGTAATTGCCATGTTTACGCATCGTAATTGCCATGTTTACGCATCGTAAATGCCATGTTTGCGCTTCGTAAATGGCGTGTTTACAATCTTCAAGTGATGATGTTTTGGCTTGCAAACATGCTTCGTAAAGGATGCAAACATGCTTCGTAAAGGATGCAAAAATGTTAAAACGGGAGCGTTTTCGCCCCGGTTTTGCATAAATATACAGAATGACAGAAAGATAGCAAACGGGGCTTTATTCTTTCTTAATGTATAAAATTATAGTTAAAACCAAAGCGCGAATTGTTAACGGTTCTTAAATACACCCCTGTTTTGTCATTAAGCCTCTTTGAGGTCGTCAAAGAGGCTTAATGAGCTCCTCAAAGAGCCTCTTTGACAACGCAATAAAGGCACTTTCATTTTGTCAAATGGACTTAATGGAAAACTGAATAAATATACGGCCCAAAGTGCATATTTATGCATCGGATAAGGAGGCTGAATTTATTCCCTGATCACCAGATATGCCGTGCCTCCTTTTCCCACATTGTTGGTTCAAAAACCTCCATATCCGTCTTTTTGCCGTAGCGTGGCATCGGGTAGCATGGGTGACATTAGGTGACATTAGGTGACAATAGAAAAAGCCCCTATTGTCACCCGTAAACAGCTGATTATCAGATAGCTGTCTTGAGTGGTGACAATAGTGATATTATTTTGAAGAAAAAAGATTCATATAAGGCTCGTTTATTTCTATATTTTTTTGAACTATGTTTTTTACTTTGGTTTTAACATTGAAGACAAACCTTCCAACACCACCCACACTCCAGCATTGTCCGTGCCTTCATGCCTTATGATGCCAGCTTTCTGCATTGCCGACAAGTCTCTCTCAATTGTCCTTGATGTCACCGACAAAATCTCCGACATTTGTTTCGCAGAAACAGAAGGGTTTAAGTGGATAATAGCGACGATAAGACGCTGACGAGCAGTAAGTTTTATCTCCGACATGTCTCCGACATTAGTCTCCGACATGTCTCCGACATTTGCTCCCCGTTTGGCTATAACTTTGTCCATCGTTTCGCGCTGAATGATTACCATCACTCCACCACCTGTTTCCTCTATGGTAGGAAGTGGCATTTTGGCATGTTCAAACTCTTCAGCAATCTTCTTATATCCACGTCCCCACGACTCCACAAAGCCAGCCTTGTAGAACACAGTGGCGATGTTGTGGTTGCGAGGATATGACGAATGCTTTTTCAATAAGTCGGCAGGAGTCAGTTCCTTTGGGAGCAAACCATAGTTCCAAAGTTCTATACTGCGGTCGTAGATGCGCATTTGGATGGCAGGTCCACTGTAATCTTTATGAGCTATCGAATTATATATTAACTCTCTCAACGCCTTTTCCGGCACTTCCAACTGCTCCACACGTTGTAGTCCTTCATAATGGATAGGTGAAAGCAGATACTTTGTGCGGAGGGTGTCCACCACACGGCTTGCCATCTGAATGATGTTGCCCTCTATCACGTCTTGGACAATCAAATCACTCTCGTCTGTATGGAAACGCCCTATCTTGAACGTAGCAGATGGAAAGAACTGTCCGACATGCTTGCCAAAAAGCAAAATAGCGGCATTCTTCAACTCTCCATTTGACGTGACTAATCCGAGATTGCGCAACACGTTCTCCGTAGAAGTGTTGGCTTCTTCCTCGTCCATGCGCCCTGCCTTGATACTGCATTGCAGGAAATAATCGATAGCATTACGATCTATGTCGGCAATCGTGGCTCCTAAAACAGGTATGTCATCCCATGACTGTCCCATCTTCTTCATTACGAACTGTTGCAAGGCAAGTCCTTTCAGCTCCTGCTTGGTTGAGCCGCTGCGGTAGTGGTACGTCCCCTTATAGGCAATAGGCATATTGCTCGGAGCAACATCTATCTCGATGTATTCTTTATCATCTTCGGCAAGCAAGTTGACATCCTCAACAATGCCAAGGTAATTGACAATCTTGTTCGGAATGTCCTCCATCAGTTTCTTGGCATCAGGCAAGCCTATTACTTCCTTGTTGTCGTTCACACCAATGTAGATGCGACCGCCATGGGCATTGGCGAAGCCGCATATCCATTTCAGATATTCGTCTCGCCACGACTCCTTATATTCTATGTTCTGACTTTCGCTCAGCATATTTCTTGATTTTTATGCAAACATAAGCAAATTCAGTCAAGACACAAAAAAATCAAGAAAAAATATTCAATTCTACCGATAATTTCTTCAGAAATGTTTGTGTTGCGGATTTTCACTTTGTTCTTGTTTCGCGATGCAAAACTACTCAAAGTTTCGCGTAGCACCAGTTAGAGAATTATTGGAACAGTATTAGAAAACCATTAGAGCATTTACTCTACATAAAGTCGCCAAAATATAATAATCTACAAAGAAAGGAGGAAAAGTATGGGGTTTCGGAAAAACGTTGTATATTTGCAATAAGAAACAAAAATCCATGGCTATGGTAGAGACAAACAACAGAAGATTGCCCGTAGGCATCCAGTCTTTTGAGGAAATAAGAAAGGAAGGATACCTTTATGTTGACAAGACAGATATTATCTGGCAACTTGCCAATGAAGGAAAGAAGTATAATTACCTGAGCCGCCCATGCCGCTTTGGCAAGTCGGTGCTGGTAGATACTCTCGAAGCATACTTCATGGGTAAGAAGGAACTGTTCGAGGGATTGAATATAATGGAAATGGAGAAGGAATGGGTGAAGCGACCTGTCATCCGACTTGATATGAGTCGTGCAGGAGCAGAGCCTGATACCTTGCGCTCTTATCTCAATAATATTTTCAGACAATACGAAAAAGAATATTCATTGGTTCCTGCCCCTACTGATAGTCTTGCCGACCGCTTCGATGCAATAATCGTTGGTTCGTATGAGCAGACTGGACAACAGGTGGCTATTCTCATAGACGAATACGACTCCCCTTTGCAACATTCATGGAAGACTCCACACCACGAAGCATGCACCGCTATCTATAGAGAAGTGTTTGCCATATTGAAAGCCGACGACAAATACGAAAAGTTTGTCTTTATCACTGGCATCACCAAGTTTACGCAAATCTCACTTTTCTCTGTGCTAAATAATCTGAGCAATATCAGTTTTGAGCCAGAATATGCTGCCATCTGTGGTATTACTAAGGAAGAAGTTTTACGTGATTTCAAACCCGAAATAAGCAAATTGGCATCAAGAAATGGATGGACTTTCGACGAGGCTGTAGCACAATTGACAACCTACTATGATGGCTATCATTTTAGTCATGAGAATATGGTGGATATTTTCAATCCGTTCAGTCTTATCAATGCCCTCGCTGATTCCAAGCTGAGGAACTACTGGGCTTCATCGGGTGCAACTTCATTGTTGCCTAAGTTTGTGAATGATATGGAGGTTCGTTTGGCAGATTTTAATCATAGTGCTTTGTTAAGCACCATCATTGAGACTTCAGACGTAACAGGCGGTGGAGCTGAATTGTTTCTCTATCAGTCGGGGTATCTTACGATAAAGGATTACCAAATGGGAGTTTACATCTTGGGATTCCCCAATAATGAAGTAAAACAAGCGCTTTACGAAACGGTTTTACCAGCACTTACCTTGCGAAGTGCGGGTGGTATCCAATCTACCCAGTCCGGTCTGTTTCTCGCACTTCAGCTTGGCAAGCTTCCCGAAGCCATGAAAAGCTTGAAAGCCCTTATTGCTGATGTGCCTTACAGCAACAAGAAGCTTGCCGGCATGGACATGGAGGAGCGCTACCGCCTGATATTGAGCACCATCTTTAATGCCATCGGTTGTAGGGTGGAAGTAGAGAAGATGATTGCTACGGGCAGAATAGACATGGTGGTGGAAACAACCAACTTCATCTATGTCCTTGAATTGAAGCTAAGCAACAACGGTGGTATTGACGCAGCAACCGAACAAATCAGAACCAAGCAATATACCGAGCCATTCAAAGCCGATAAACGAAAAGTCGTTGCTATTGCTATAGAACTGGATGAGAAGGGAAAAGGATTGGTTGACTGGAAGGAAGTGTAAAATGCTATATAATCCGAATTTCAATTGTATCGAATTCGATACAATTAGAAATGCAGCAGGAAGCAACAATTATGTACTGTACTACCCTAGAAAAAGTTGAATGGATTTGTACTGTAAGCCTGAGGTTGGTTGAATGATTTTCGCCTTATCCCCAAACTCTGTTGAATAAATATGCTTAAACACTGATATTTCTTTTTGCGGACAAACATAGTTAAAATACCTTTCGTGTCACCCAAAATTAGGTGGTACAAAGATACAAAGTGCTGTTCGTCAATAAGTTATAGAACGCTGTTACAATTTTCATTTAAAAGTTTTTTCCGTCAAGGTGAAAGAGTGTAAACAAATATAGTTAATCGTCCTCAAATGTGACAACGTTTTTCAGGGATAGTCAGAAATTGAACAAAAGAATACCTAATGCATATATTTATTTCGCTAAAAGTTGTAAAAAATCGGTGTTTTAGCGAAATAAATACGTTTTTGTTTGAAATTTAACATTTGAATGGCTGTAATGTGAGAAATGTTCATTAACTTTGCCCCGTCATCATAAATAGTGAGCAGTATGTGTCAGATAATTGGTCGAAAACAAGAAATCGCAGAGTTGAATCGAGTCTTCGAAAGTGGCAGAGCCGAATTTGTTGCTGTGTATGGACGCCGTCGTGTAGGTAAAACATTTCTTATTAACGAAGTGTTTCGTGACAATATGACCTTTCAACATACGGGTCTTTCACCTTATGACCGCACACGCAAAGTGACGCTTCGCGACCAGCTCCAGAACTTTCATTTCTCCTTAGTCCGACATGGTATGGAGGGAGGAGAAGCACCACGTTCATGGATGGAAGCGTTTTTTAGACTTGAACAATTTCTGGAACGTCAAGACAACGGGACGCGTCAGGTAGTATTCATCGATGAATTGCCATGGATGGACACACCTCGCTCAGGCTTCCTCACTGCTCTTGAAGCATTTTGGAATGGTTGGGCGTGCAGCCGTCATAATATATGTTTTGTTGTATGTGGATCGGCAACCTCTTGGATGCTTGACAATCTCATCAATAACAAAGGTGGATTGTATGGCAGATTAACTAGCGAGGTTCATCTGTATCCTTTCAATCTGCATGAGTGTGAAGAGTTTTTCCTCAGTCGCAACATCAAAATGTCTCGTTATAACATAGCACAGGCATATATGATTTTAGGCGGAATTCCTTATTATCTCGACTTCTTTAATCCGTCAATGAGTCTGGCCCAAAACATTGATGCATTGTTTTTTTCTCGCAGAGCAAAACTTGGTGACGAGTTCGAGCGTCTGTTCAATTCCGTCTTTGACCATGCAGACATATGTATGAGCATTGTCCGCTATTTGGGAAGACGACATGGAGGATTTACACGTGATGAAATTGCCGAACATATCAACAAAAATGCTAATGGGGACTTTTCTAAAATACTCAAAGCTCTTATAGGTAGTGGCATTGTTTCCATTTATACGCCTTTTGGAAGTAATAAAAGAGATGTATTGCATTATAAATTGTCCGATTGCTTTTGCTGGTTCTGGATTCATTTCAAGGAGCTTCGCCATATAGAAGAAACGGACTACTGGATGCATCATCTTAAAGAGTCAGAGATTACATCTTGGCGCGGAATCGCTTTTGAGGAGGTTTGCTTGCAGCATATAGAACAAATTAAACATACACTGCAGATAGCTGGAGTTTCATCTCGTGAATCATCCTTTGTTCTTCGAGGTGATGATGGACAAGAGGGTGTACAAATAGACTTGATTATCAATCGAGCAGATGATGTAGTAAATGTATGTGAGATGAAATTCTGCAAGTCTGAATATGTTGTTATGAAAGCGTATGCAGAAAAAATAACCCATCGCATAGAAGTATTAGAAAAAATGTCGCCATCAAAGACATTCCACCCAACACTTGTCAGTGCAGCACCTGTACATAGAAATGAATACTCAGACATATTCGTTTCTCAAATAACCATTGATGACCTCTTTAAATAGGGACATTCAGCTTATTCCCACTTTATATTTCCTAAAGACAGCCAAATATCAGATTGTCCTCCGAGAAAATTGGTCGTGGAGGATAATCTGATGTTTTTTTTTGCCATAAAAAATAGCAAATGCGAGCCGTAAGGACACACTTGTCCCTTCCTTGCTTGCGCAAGGCCCCACAAATCTCCTTATTAGGCGGCCTTTTTTATTTCCGCTGCCATTTGCCGTGCGGCAAGTATTGCGGCATTTGCTGTGTGTATTCCGAAAAAAAGCAGCAATGTCTCACTGAACATGTTGCGTGCCTTGATGCACCCGACAGCATAGTGCTGTTTCTGATTACCAAATACACCAGAAGTGTATTTTGGGATACAAGGCTCTTATGTTGTGTTGGAGTGATGGCCGCACGCAGTTCATGCTCGACTTCTCGCTTCACGGCGAGAAGGGCAAGGTTGATGGTAAGGAGCAAGGGCTTACCTCTGAACAGAGGAATGGGCGTTATGAGCGCAAACGTGATGAGAAGTGTCATATTGCCAAACGCAAGGAAGAGTATTTCATGAGCAAGGGTGTCAAGCTGTTGGATATGGTAAAGAATGCGATACGCAACAAGATACCTTTCGATTACTTGCTGGTTGACAGCTGGTTCACATGTACCGAACTGGTTGATTTCGTTTATCGCCGCCACAAGAAATTCCATCTTCTCGGCATGGCAAAGATGGGAAACACCAAGTGAATGCGATTGGAATAATCTATATGTGAAAGGGCTTGCAACCAGGCATTGCCCCACCAAGTCTTACAGAAAGTTCTTGCCATAAACAAAAAAATATTGTTTGTTATAAAACACTACAAATGATTTAATATTTCTCTCTGAGCCAATAAGCAAAGACTGGGTCTTGCAAGGTAATGACATCAGGCATCACATCTATGAGATCCTTATCCTGCATCGCCTTTTTCAAATTCTTGATATTGGCAGATGTACCCAGTTGATACTTTGTCAAAACCTCTCGTGAAGAGAAGTTTTTCTCGCCATAAGCTACTGCTTGCAAGAAGCTGATTTGCTTGGCAGTCAAACTATCCACAAGATTACTGAATAACAAACTGAGTTGTCCCACCAAAGACTCAAAAGTCTCATCAACGATGGATTCCTTACAGCTTTTCTGCGTTCTAAGCCAAGCTAACTGCGACAACTGCTGCACATAGTAAGGGTGGCAATCCACCTTTTGAGTTATCAATCGGGCAACAGTCTCTGAGATTTTCTTCCCTGTGTCAGCAAAGCGAGATACGATAAACTTCACCCAATCCTCCTCGCCTATCTTATCCAAGAACATGATGTCGCCAAACTTATAAAAAGGCATCTCATAATTGCTGAAGATGTCGAGCAACATGTGGCGCTTGCTACCAAACATACAATACCCCACACGATTGTGCGTCTGCCAATGCGAGCGAAGTTTTCGCTGAAAGCCCAAGCTATCATCGTATGAACTAACATTCTGAAACTCGTCTATGCACACAATAAACTTCTTCCCTTTCTCCAAGGCTATTTTCTGAGGAAGATTAAGAATTTCGTCATAAGAATACTGCTTATCCTTGAAATCTACCCCTAGGGCAAGCTCATACTGCATGCTACTATCGCTCAATGTCAACTTTGGTCCAAAGGAACCTACATACTTCTTGGCGGCCTCTATAAACTCCTCCATCTTAGAGCAAGAAGCCTTCAATATAGCATTCACATAGGTTTGATAAAACTGTGCCTCTGTACGACAATTAAAAATATCCACCTTGCAAACGAGATATTCCTTGTCATCCCCCATTTGCTCCAAGGCATGATTCACCAAAGATGTCTTTCCCCATCTTCGTGGTGAGATAATGATAGTATTTACCAAGCCACGGAAGTTGTTCTTCAACTTCTCCGTGTCTACAACTCTATCGGTAAAGTCCTCACCATCTGCTATTTTTCCGAAAACGAAAGGTATGTCCATATTGCTTATATTTACTATTCGGGTGCAAATATAATCAAAATAATTGAAATAAAATCATTTCAAATCATTTTATTTCAAATTAATTGATTTGAAATGATTCTATTTCATTTCGGAAGGACTTTCTTTATCTCATCTTCCAATTGTAGACTTGTCTGTTTTTGTTTTAAGATTTGACAAAGCAAAACCGCCTGTGCCGACAACAATATCGGCACAGGCGGAGTTTAAGCTGTATATTGCAGACATTTGTCAATGAAATGCATCATTTCAAGCCGTGCTCACACAGCAGTTTTTTTTATGCCATGCCTCACACCGCTGTTTTTTTATGTCATGCCTCACATCTTCATGCTCTCAACCTCGTTCCTGATGTAGAGCATGAAGTTGTCGTCGCCCATCACCTTTATGTGGTTGAACAGGCCCATGACGAAACGGCCGATGCCGAGGTAGCTTGCCACGTCGGTGGTGAAAAGCCAGTGGCGCGGGTCATCGTCGACGGGAGAGATGCAGGTCGCCGAGGCGGGATATTCCTCAACAATGAGGTTGCGGGCGAGCTGGTCGAGGAGCAAGGTCACGGCGTGGCGCTCCTCGCCGCTGAACATGAAGAGGTCGGTGAACACCTGCTTGTGCTCCTTCTCCGCAATCCATTCAACGTCTAGCAGCTCCACCTCGCCAATGCGTGCGAGCTTGAACGTCTTGTTGGTGTGGCTCTTTATCTCGTGACACCTTATGTCGAGGCCGTTGTTCATGAAGAGAAACGGCTCCACAATGCGGTCGCTCACCGTCTTGCTGTGGGGCGACGAGTAGTTGCGCAACATGCACATACACTTGCGGTTCATGGCCTCTTTCAGCACCTCCGTGTGGCGGTTGATGGCAGAGAGCACCTCGGGTGTGCGCACGTCGGCGAGGTTAAACTGGCGTATGAGCTTCTGGCGTATGCTGTGGGCGTAGAAGTCGAGCTTGTTGTTGTTGAGCATGTGCAGAATGTAAGTGGCCTCGTCCTGTGACAGCACCATGTTCTCCGTGAGCTTACGAAAGAAGGCCGATGAGCGTCCGAGGCGATAGTAAACCCCGCTCTTCTGCACATCGAAGCCGCTGAACCTCAGATATTCGAGATAGTTGTAGAGGTTGCGGCGCGTAATGTTGAGCTTGTCGGCAAGCTCCTGTGCCGTGTAGTTCTTGTTTTCGGTGAGCAGAAGTATGAGCTTCAGCTCGTTGCCGTATTTGCCGTTGCGCATAGGGGTTGGATGAAGAGTGAAAAAAATCAGAAATCGAGGAACAGCTCCTTTTCTCCCGTGAGGTTATAGCTCTTTCTGTGATAAGGCGATATGCCGTGCAGCCTTATGCCCTCGCGGTGCTTCTTCGTGGGGTAGCCCTTGTTGCTCTTCCAGTCGTAGAAAGGATATTCGTCGGCAAGGCCGTTCATGTAGTCGTCGCGGAACGTCTTGGCCAGGATGCTGGCCGCCGCTATGGCCTGATACTTGCCGTCGCCCTTCACGATGGTGGCGTAGGGCAGGTCGCGGTAGGGCGTGAAGCGGTTGCCGTCGACGATGACCGCCTCGGGACGTGTGGTCAGCTGGTCGAGAGCGCGGTGCATGGCGAGGAAGCTGGCGTTGAGGATGTTTATCTTGTCGATCTCCTCGGGTTTGACCACGCCCACCGCCCACGCCACGGCATCGCGTATGATCTCGTCGCGCAGAGCGTAGCGTCGTTTCTCCGTGAGCTTCTTCGAGTCGTTGAGCAGCTCGTTGTTGTAGCCGGGAGGCAGAATGACCGCCGCCGCATAAACGCTGCCCGCCAGGCATCCGCGTCCTGCCTCATCGCATCCCGCCTCTATCTTTCCTTCAAAATAATGTGGTTCAAGCATATTTTCTTGTTTTATGGCCTTCAAAGCTTTTATGGCCTTAGACGTTTTTATAGCCTTCAACGTTTTCATGCCCTTCAAAGCTTTTATGGCCTTTAAAATTTTATAGGCTACAAAGATAAACATAATAAAGAAGGTTTCATGTTTTTTCTCCCTCTTTTTCTTAACAGAGTATTGTGATAATTAATGTTTAAGAAATGCGCGAAGCGCAAAAAAATGTTCTTTTTTCACATTGCCATCTGCTATTTAAGCTTGTAACTATCTGAAACAATGCTCGTTATTTACATGCGAAAGTTCAGTTAATAAGAAAATACGAAGGAAGCCGTTCCGACAAAAACGGTCTTTCTGATTTTGACTATAACTCTTTACAACTCTCTATTTTTGCAATGAATATTGCCGCAAAAACTTTATTGTTTCGCAATAAAGATGTATCTTTGCAGCACGCACTGAGCATTTTTACTCAATACACTGAGTAATTTTACTCAATACACTGAGTAATTTTATCCAATGTTCTTCGCACAACAAGCGTTACAGGCATGGCAAAAACGCTATAAAGGAAAGAAACAAACAACCGTACTATATATGTTTAAACGCGACATTTTCAACACCATATACAACAGGCTTAAGGAGCAGCGCCTGTTTGTACAGGTCATAATGGGTCCCCGGCAGGTAGGCAAGACCACCGTAATAAAGCAGGTGCTTGACTGCCTGGGCAAGCCGTTCATGCTGCAATCGGCCGACACCGTGCCGTCCACAAACTCGGCATGGATAAGCCAGTGCTGGGAGACGGCACGCCTGCAACTGCGCACGCAGGCGGAGGATGAGCTTATTCTTGTAATAGACGAGGTGCAGAAGCTGCGCAACTGGAGCGAGTATGTTAAGAAGGAATGGGATGCCGACACTCTGAACGGCGTAAACATAAAGGTGGTGCTGCTTGGCTCGTCGCGTGTCATGCTGGAGAAAGGTCTGGCCGAATCTATGATGGGACGCTTTGAGGAGGTCCGTATGGCGCACTGGAGCTACAAGGAGATGCACGAGGCTTTTGGCATGACGCTGGACCAGTACATATACTATGGCGGCTACCCCGGCGCTGCCGCCCTTGTGGGCGCTGGAGCAACTATGTGGCCGGAGCCATAATAGACTCTACCATAAACAAGGACATACTTATGGACTCGCCCATAGGCAAGCCGGCGCTGCTGCGCCAGACGTTTGAGCTGAGCGTGGCCTATTCGGGCAAGATACTGTCCCTCACCAAGATGCTCGGCGCACTGCAGGATGCCGGCAACACCGTTACGTTGGCAGGGTACCTCATGCTGCTGAACGAGAGCGGACTGGTGTGTGCGCTGCAAAAGTTTGCCATGGATACGGCACGCAAGAGAGCAAGCATACCCAAATACCAGGTGTACAACAACGCCCTGCTTAGTGCCTGTGTGGGCACGCCGTTCAGCCAGGCCGTGCAGGACCGCAAGCTGTGGGGGCAGTATTTCGAGTCGGCGGTAGGTGCGCATATCATAAACGAGGCTTTTGTCCACCGCTTCGAGGTCATGTACTGGCGCGAGGGCAACGACGAGGTCGACTTTGTGCTGCGCAAGAACCGCAAAGTGGTGGCCATTGAGGTGAAGAGCAACGGCGAGGCCGCAACAACGGGTCTTGCACGCTTCCGCCAGCTGTTCAGCCCCGCTTCCGCCTTCATAGTGGGCGACAGCGGCATAAAGCCCGAGGTGTTTCTGGGCATGAACCTTAACGGGCTGTTTGCCTAATCAGTAGCTTACCAGGCTGGCCTCCTTAAGCAGTGGCATTACGTTGCTTGCTGCACGCCGCTCCTTTTTGCCCTTTAAGGTGGTGCACCGCTCCAGCAGGGCGGGATGGTCTTTCAGTATGGTCGGCATCTGTCAGGCGATATAACAAAATTGTCTAACCATTATAAGTAAACGTTTATGGAGAAGAATACCAGATATACAGGGAAGACGGCCAACGAACTTACGCCGTTCATTCCTACACACCCTGGGGCTATTTTGAAAGATGAAATAGAGTGTCGCGGCATTTCTGTGCCGCGGTTGGCCGAAGATATGGGGGTTGAGTGCTCCGACTTGGAAGATGTGCTTAATGAGAAACGTCCGCTCACGGAGAAAATGGCCCTGCTACTGGAGGCAGCCCTCGACATAAATGCCGAACCGCTCATGAGGATGCAGACCAGCTATAACATGCAAACGGCTCGGCATGACCGTAGCTTCATGGAAAAATTGGCCATGGTGCGGCGTGTCGCTGCTGTGCTTTAGATTTTTATACGGAAAGCTCGCAAGTGATTTCTTTGCAGCACACGCTGAGTTATTTATTGCCTTGCCCTCGCCCATGGCCTCATCCAGACGTATGAAGAAGGCCATGAGGTTTTTCTTTAGGTCGTCCTTCTGCATACGGTCTATGAAATCTGTCATTATGGGGTACATCAAGCCTCTTTCCATTCTTCTATAGTGCCAGTCTTCGACGAGAAGCTGACGCCTATTTTGCGTATTTGGCGACTGTCTGCCTCGTACGGACGTGCGTAGCCCTTGTCTTCGATTTGCTGCAATGCCTCATCAGCTGTACCGTCAAGCTTGAATTCGAAGATACAGACGCAGGTTTTTGTTTCGATAATGCAGTCTGCTCTTCCCTCGCTCTGCTGCTTTTCGGTAAGCACAATATAGGTACTAAGGATGCGGAAGATCAAGTAGAACGTATAGTGGAAATAGCGCTCCTTCTCCGTTTCCATATCCTTGCGACGCATAGTGTAAGGTATGCTTGCAAAGAAAGCAGTGAGGCTCTTGCGCCATGTGTCGAGGTCGTCATGCTGTAAGGCACGATAAAGCTGAATGGCAAGCGTTGTTGCCGACTCTTTTGTTCCGAGATAGTTGGAGGCGAGAAGCGTCAAGAAACCTTTCTTCACCTCGTTGTTCGGAAGGTCAAGCAAGTATGAATTAGAATACGGGTCGTAATCCTTTATCGTCAGATATCCGCTCTGATAAATCATTGGCAACGGGCGCTCCACATCTGCTCTATAGTCAACAAACTCTGACGTGTCATAATAATTGCCTGTCAGGTCGTTAAGATTCTCGTTGGTGTGATTGAGCAGACGTACGAGATAAGTAGGTGTGCCGGTGCGGAACCAATAATCCTGAATGCTACGGCTGTTTAATGCATTGAGCACACTAAACGGATTGAAGATGTCGATCATTTTATTACTGAAGTGATAGCCGTCATAATGACGTTGCAGCATATCGCGCACTTCTTCGTAAGTCACGCCCATTTCCTCTGCCATTGCGTCAATCTCGCCGTGGAACACCGTCTCCAATTCTTCCTTCGTTATGCCACATATCGCATCATACTTTGCGTTCATACTGATGTCCTCGGGCTGATTGAATCCGCTGAAGACGCTCACTTGCGAGAACTTGGTAACACCCGTAAGCAGCACAAATCGCAAGTCTTGGTCGGCAGCCTTAAATACAGAGTAGAAACCTTTGAGCGTCTCACGGTTATAATCTTCCATCAACAGTTCCTCATCGTCAAGTTTTACTTTACGTTCTGTGTCGAGCACGTCAAGCAATGGCTTATCGTATTCGTCAACAAGCACCACACAACGCTTGCCCGTCTGCTTATGTACGTGGGCAAGTAGTCGGACAAAGCGTTCACCTGGTGAATAGTCTGGGTTTCCTTGGAAGCTGTATTCGTGCTCCCAGTCTTCAACGCGTCCCTTGATAAGTCGTTGTAGGGTATGAGGAACGGTGAAGTCGCTTCCGTTAAAGTCGATATGAAATATAGGATATTGCTCCCATTTGGTTTCCAACGAATCAATGGCAAGTCCAGAGAAGAGATCTTTCTCTCCACTGAAATAATATTTAAGTGTTGACACAAGGAGGCTCTTTCCGAATCGTCTTGGACGACTCAGAAAGTAAGTTTTGCCTTCATCTGCCAACTTATACAACAGCGCAGTCTTGTCTACGTATACAAAACCGTCCTTGCGTATAGTCTTAAAATCTTGTATGCCAATAGGATATTTCATAATCAGTTGTTTTGATTTACAAATATACTTTTTTTTAATGATTCGTACAAATATTCATCTGATATCTTTCATAAAGAAAAAATGTGTTGCGAAGCAATGGGCAAAGATACGGAAAAATTTTCGGCACAGTGTTTGTCTGCGGGCCTTTTTTTATTTGAGGTAAGTAGGTGTTCAAAATTAATTTAAATGATTCTATGCTCTATTTTGGTCTGTATGTTCAGCTCCGAAGAGGGAGTGTAGCGGGCTACACGACCGATGAGAGCTGGGCATACGGGCCAAAAGAGGGCGAGAGGCATTTGAAAGCATAACCTTTTTTATAAGATTCATCACTAGTGTCCACTAAAAACGATTAACAATCGTTGTAAGTGGTTGATATGCGACA
>OCIU01001048.1_pt1 | contig 20763 bp, 16 predicted proteins | sample 1538471 | NCBI WGS metagenome assembly OCIU01 (sample SAMN04571693, study PRJEB22368) | human gut metagenome | biome: human gut; material: stool | host: Homo sapiens | place: Luxembourg | collected 2012-06-01 | reverse complement strand
AAGACGAGGGATTCCGCAAGGGGGGGAGACGAGGGGCTTTGCCCCTAACCCCCAGCAGGGCGCTGCCCTGCACCTGCCAAAGGGTCTTCGACCCTCTGGACTCCCTTTTCGCGATTGAGTTGAGCGCACTTTCAGGCACTTTCCGCGTGTTTATCCGCGATCATTGAAAGGAGATTTTCCATGAGCAATATGTTCTCTCTGGAGGGCAAAATCGCCCTCGTCACCGGTGCGTCCTACGGTATCGGCTTTGCCATTGCCTGCGCCATGAGCGAAGCCGGCGCGACCATCGTCTTCAACGACATTAAGCAGGAATTGGTGGATAAGGGCATTGCTGCCTATGCCGAAAAGGGCATCAAGGCGCACGGCTATGTCTGCGACGTGACCGACGAAGCCGCCGTCAACGCCCTCGTCGCCAAGATTGAGGAAGAAGTCGGCGTGATTGACATCCTTGTCAACAACGCGGGCATCATCAAGCGCATTCCGATGTGCGAAATGACCGCAGAACAGTTCCGTCAGGTGATTGATGTTGACCTGAACGCGCCGTTCATCGTCTCCAAGGCGGTGATTCCGTCAATGATCAAGAAGGGTCACGGCAAAATTATCAACATCTGCTCCATGATGAGCGAGCTTGGCCGCGAGACGGTGTCCGCCTACGCCGCGGCGAAGGGCGGCCTGAAGATGCTGACCCGCAACATCTGCTCCGAGTACGGCAAGTACAACATCCAGTGCAACGGCATCGGCCCGGGCTACATCGCCACGCCTCAAACTGCGCCCCTGCGCGAGATTCAGCCGGACGGCTCCCGTCACCCGTTTGACAAGTTCATCATCGCCAAGACGCCTGCCGAGCGCTGGGGCGACGCGGCGGATTTGGGCGGCCCGGCGGTGTTCCTTGCGTCGGACGCGTCTAACTTCGTCAATGGCCACATCCTCTATGTGGATGGCGGCATTCTGGCGTACATTGGCAAGCAGCCCTAACGGATGCGCAGGCATAGGGGAGAAAATGCCGCCCGCAAGGGGGAGTTTTGCGGAAGAAATGCGCGCAAAAACCGCTTTTTCTGCAAAAGCCCCTTGCGTTCCAGCGAAAAATGTGATAGACTGTAAAGCGTTGATTTCTCCCCAAGGAGGTTTGAAGCATGAGTGCATTTGGTGTGGTTCTGACGGTCATCATCACGATTTCCGCTCTGTTCATGATTTTTACGGTTCTGATGCAGAGCAGCAACGTGAAGGGTCTGGGCGCAATCGCCGGCACGTTCGACAGCTATTTTGACAAGCACAAGGCCAAGAGCGCGGAAGCGAAGCTGGCGCTGGGCACCAAGATTGCTGCGGCGATTTTCGTGGCCTGCTCCCTGCTGATGCTGCTGGTCAAGTAATCAGCGGTTTCGCATGACAAAATAGGGCTGACAGGAGACTGTTTAGCCCTTTTTGTCGTTGATGGAAATGTACGTTCTTCGCGAACAGTGCGATTGTGTTGCAGGGGTTTCGCTCCTGCGGGAGCGACAAGGGGGGCTTTGCGATCGCCCCCTTGACTCCTTCGCACGCCCTTCGGAAGTTACAATTTGGTTATATTAACTGTTTTTGTTTAGTGAACGAATAGTACACGAACTATAGCAACTTTCGCTATAAACCAATATACATGGGTGCGCACCGAAGGTTTCCAAAGGGCGAGCGGAAAGCCCTTTGGTTGCGCCCGCAGGCGCAATTCCCCCTGCGAGAATCAAAATCAAGCATGAAATTGCCATCAACTGCACAAAAAAAAGAGCAGGTGGACTTGCAGCCTCCACCTGCTCTTTTCCCATTACTTAACCAGCTCGCAGAACTTGTCAATGTTCCCCTTGACAACCTCCAGACTGGAGCGCCAGAAGTCGGGATTCCGTACATCAATCCCCACGCTGGCAGCGACGTCGGCAATCGTGCCCGAACCGCAGGAGCGCAGCAGACGGCAGTAATCCGGCACAAACGCCGCGCCCTTTTGCAGATACTGCGCGAACACGCCCTTGGCGAACAGCTCGCCGAACGCATAGGGGAAGTTGTAGAAGTTGTAGCCGGACGAATAATAATGGCTCTTGCACGCCCACATGTACGGGTGGCGAATCTCCGGGTCAAGCCCGTCACCGTAGGACGCTTCCTGCGCGCGCAGCATGGCGTCCTTCAACTCATCGACGCTCATGGCATGGTCGGCGCGCGTGTCGATGACTTCCGTCTCGAACAGGTAGCGGCTGTAAATGTCCACAATCGTCTGGTTCGTTTCCATCAGGTTGCCTTCCAGCAGGGAAAGCTGCTCATCAGGGCTTGCGTCCTTGAGCACCATGTGCGCCAGCAGCTGCTCGTTGAAGATGGACGCGGTTTCTGCCAGCGGCATGGGCGTGTCAATCAGCGAGTACGGCAGCCCTGCCAAGCAGCGGTTGTGCCACGCGTGACCCAACTCATGCGCGATGGTCGACACATCGGAGAAGCTGCCGGTGAAGTTCGTCATCACCAGCGAACGGTCAGCAAAATGCACGGGGGAGCAGAACGCGCCGCCGGTTTTGCCTTCGCGCGGGTAGATGTCAATCCAGCGCTGCTCAAAGGCGTTGTCGATGAACTTGCCCATTTCCGGCGTGAACTGCCCCATCAGGCGGACGAGCATTTCGCGCGCTTCCTCCACCGTGTAGGTGTGCACGTTCTGCCCGACCGGCGCAAACAAATCGTAGAACGGCAGGCCATTTTGATGCCCCAGCAGCTTCGCCTTCGCCTTCATGTAGCGGCGGAAGTGCGGCAGATATTCGCGGATAGCGGTCAGCATGGCGTCCAGCGTCGCACGGTCCATGCGGGAGTCGCTCAGCGTCATGTCCAGCACGGAAGGATACCCCTTCGCCTTGCTCAGCGTGCGCGCCTCCATTTTGACGGCGTTCAGGCAGTAGGACATGGGCAGTTCCATCTTCTTGTAGGAAGCAATTTCTGCCTCGTAGGCATCCTTGCGGACGGAGGCATCCGCGTCGTACGCAAGCCCACGCACGGCGGACAGCGGAATCTCCTGCCCACGGTAATTCGCCGTGTGGGTGGAATCCAGCTTGTCGCGCAGCTGGCTGAACGCGCTGCCGCCGGACAGGCTCATCTCCAGAATCCACGGCTCAACCGCTTCGGGGATGGTGTGGTGCGCGTTCTCGGCGGATTCACGCAGGTGGAACGCGACCTTCTGCAATTTGGGGGACGCGGCAATCAGGTCTTCGAGGTTTGCAAGGCTGCCGATATAGCGCGTGACGGCGCTGCTGACGATGCGGCTGTCGTTGAAAATCACGTCCAGCACGTTCAGGTACTTTGTCGCGTCGGCATTGTTCGCGTCCACCGCCTGCGTCAGGCTGCAGAACGACGAGAGCCGGTCGGACAGCGCACCAAGAACCTCCTGCTGGTCGGTGAGCTTCTCCAGCTTCGTCTGCGGATCGTCGCCGCCGTCCAGAATCGCCTGTTCGACCTTGATTTCCTCCGGAAAACGCTTCAAATCAGCCAGAAAAGCCGGGTCATCAAAGCCCTTGTAGAGATAGGACAAATCCCAATTCGGGTTCATGGGGGTTACGCCTCCTTAAAAGATATAATCATTAACAAGATGATACCCCAAAGCGCGAACATTGTCAATGCCCGCTTGCCATACGCGGTGATTTTTCAGGTGCTCCGGGTCATGCGCGTCCACACCGAGAATGACGTCATTATGCCATTTTCGGGCGTATTCCCAGAATGGCGCGGACGGATACCCCCGCGTGTGCCCCTCCATCTGGCTGTTCAGCCCCAGCAGATTGTACTCGATGGGCATGTGCTGTTCTTTTGCGCACTGGCAGAGCATGTCCGCCGCTTCCTCGCACGCGCGATTGAACTGGTCGTCCGTGCGGTGGCGCATGAACAAATCCGGGTGGGCGATGTAGCAGAACAGCCCGGTGCGCATGGCGGCGACTGCGGATTGGGCATAGCGCAGCACACCCTCGTCCGTCTGGCACTCAAAGCCGATATACGGATTGTCCTCCTCGCTGTCGGCGTAATGCTGACCGAGGATGTAGTAGCCGATACCCTGCTCGCGCATCCGCAGCAGATGGTCGTGATAGCGCGGAAAGTACTCGCTCTCCAGGCCAAGGCGGATTTCGAGCTGCCCGGCGTAGCGCTGCTGGAGCGCGTGGACGGAATGGATGTAATCCGTCAGCTGATCAAGCGGCATCCGAATCCCGCTGACGAAGCCGTTTGCGAACGGGAAGGGCGCGTGGTCAGCGAAGCCGAGCACATCAAACCCGGCGTCCAGCGCGGCTTCGACATAGGCTTCATCCGTGCCGACGGCGTGCTGGCAGCGGGATGTGTGCGTGTGAAAATTATGCTTCATAATTGCTCCTTGCAAAAAGATGCACCGACGTATGTGGGCGGTGCATCTTTTGCCTGATTACATTTTTTGCAGATAGCGCTGGGTTTTCAGCGCTTCGAGGCATTTCTCCTTGCTGCGCTCAATGTGGCGGTGCATCAGCTTCTGGAAATGCTCCAAATCGCGCTGCTCGATATAGTCCACCAGCTTGTAATGCTCCTCGTGCGCCTGCAGCAGGCGGTTCTCCTGCGAAATCGCCATCGACGAGAAGCGCGTGATGTACTGGTCCTGCCCCTCAATGACGCGCAGAATGCGGTTCTGCCCGCAGATTTCGGTCATCTGGCGGTGGAAGGCGCGCGCCATGGGGGAAAGCGTCTCGAAATCGCGGCTTGCCATCACGCCGTCCATCTCGTGCAGCCGGTCGCGCAGGGCGGCGATATCATCCGCCGTCGCTTTCTGGATAATTGCGGGCAGCGTCAGCATTTCCAGCGCGTTGCGGATGGTGTAGATTTCCTCCACGTCGGCAATCGTGAACGCGCGGACGATCACGCCGCGCCGCTGTACATACTCCACCAGCCCGTCGCGCTCCAGCTTCCGCAGGGCTTCACGCAGCGGCGTGCGGCTGATGTGCAGGCGGTCGGCGTATTCTGTCTCGACGATGCGCTCGCCAGCGGGAATTTCCCCGGTGATAATGGCGTGCTTGAGCACTTCGTAGGCGATTTCACGAATCGGGCGGCTTTCCATCATGGGCTGAAAGGGGATGGCTGCCATAGCGAACAACTCCTTGTGGGTGGCTTAGAATCCGCCGCGTTTGTGTCCTTTCTGGTCAACACGTCCGCGGACGCAAAGTGCATTTTGTTTGCACTTTGTATACAAGAATAATACAAAAAGCAGCTCTTGTCAAGGGAAAAATCCATTTTTCCCGCAATTTTTGGCGGATTTTTTGCTGATTTTCGGAATTTGAAATACGCGCGCGATTGCAGGGGGAGACGACTTCATCCGTCGCAGGCGGATGAGCTCGGTTCTGCAACGATACCCCAAAAGGATGGGCGTGTGCACCCGAAGGGGTCGAGAGGGCGATCGCAGACTTCGTCTGTTTTCATGTCCCCTCGTCGCGTCCGCAGACGCGAAACCCGCTGCAATAAGAATAATCAAGTCACATCGAAAGCGAAAATCACGAAAAAAGCGCAAAGAAAGCCGCCTGCCTCCGCGCCTTTGCGAAAACAGACGGCTTCAAAAGTCAAATCAGGCGAATGCAATTATTCCAGAATCTCACGCCGCAGCGCATTGACATAATCCAGCTGCTCCCACGGCATGTCCGCCTTGCCGAAATGACCGTAGTTGCAGTTCGCGCGGTAAATCGGGCGGCGCAGGTTCAGCCGCTGAATGATGGCGTTCGGGCGCAGGTCGAACAGCTTGTCCACCGCTGCCGCCAGCTGGTCGTCCGAAACAACGCCCGTGCCCATTGTGTCGATGAACAGGCTCACCGGGCGCGCGACGCCAATGGCATACGCCAGCTGAATTTCGCAGCGCTTCGCCAAACCCGCCGCGACGATGTTCTTCGCGATGTGGCGCGCCGCATACGCCGCCGAGCGGTCAACCTTCGTCGGGTCTTTGCCGGAGAACGCGCCGCCGCCGTGCGGGGCATAGCCGCCGTAGGTATCAACGATAATCTTGCGCCCGGTCAGACCGGAGTCGCCCGCAGGCCCGCCGATGACGAAGCGCCCGGTCGGGTTGATGAGATAGCGGGTGTCCGCCGTCAGCATTTCCGCCGGAATCACCGGGCGGATGACGTGCTCCATCATCGCCGCGTAAATGTCCGCGTGGGCGATTTCGGGGTTGTGCTGGGTGGAGATGACGATGGTATCCACCGCCACGGGCTGACCGTCCTCGTAGGCAATGGTCACCTGCGCCTTGCCGTCGGGCCGCAGCCACGGCAGCGTGCCGTTCTTGCGTACTTCGGTCAGGCGGCGGGTCAGGCGGTGCGCGAAGGCAATCGCCGTGGGCATGTATTCCGGCGTTTCGTCACACGCGAAGCCGAACATCATGCCCTGATCGCCCGCGCCGATTTCGTTGGCATCCTGCGTGCGGGTTTCCAGCGCGTCATCAACGCCCATGGCGATATCGGGGCTTTGCGCGTGGATGCTCGTCAGCACGGCACAGGTGTTGCCGTCAAAGCAGAGGGAGGAATCATTGTAGCCGATGTCCAGCACAACGTCGCGCACGATGGCGGGAATATCCACCTTCGCCGTCGTGGTGATTTCGCCCATCACCATCACCATGCCGGTGGTGGCGCAGGTTTCGCAGGCGACGCGGCTCATGGGGTCTTGGGCGAGCAGCGCGTCCAGCACCGCGTCAGACACCTGATCGCACAGCTTGTCCGGATGACCTTCCGTGACCGATTCCGAGGTAAAGAGTTTCCGCATTTTTGTAGCTCCTTTCAGCTAAGCCAATAGGGGGATGGTTGAGAGCTGCAAAAAACCCGGCTTCCTTGCACACAAGGCAGCCGGGAATCAATCAGAGACGATTGTCCTTATCTGTCAGTGCTGCTCTGGATAGAGCCTGTGTGCGCACTGTGGGAATTGGCACCACGCACCTGCGTGCCGGTTGCCGTGGCTTCATTGGGCCCGTCCCTCTGCCACTCGTGATAAGGGGTATTACTTTTGCATCCGATATGCTACCACAATTCTGCCCGTCCGTCAAGGGCTTTTGCATCTTTTCTGTATTTTTTTCGGGAAAAATCACGATAAGAACGAACGTTCTCTTGCATTTGCGGCAAAAATCCGCTATACTACATAAGCCGTTGCAATGACGACCGGGTCCTGTGCGATCTGTCGGTGTGAACCTTGTCAGGGCCGAGAGGCAGCAGCAATAAGCGCTGGGCGGATGTGCTGCGGGGTTGCTCAGTCTGAGCGGCGGTATCTTCTATTTTGAATATCAATGGACAGGCTGCATGGGAAAGTGACTTCTCATTGCAGCCTGCTTTTTTATCGGCGCGGGATTGTGAAATGGTGGATGGCAAACAAAGCAAAAAACGCCGCGAAACTATTGTTTCTGTGCGGTATGTGTGCTATACTGACCATCGCGCAGAAGCGCAAAAAAGTTGGGAGGTATAACAATTATGCGGAAGTTCCTGTCCTTGTTTCTGGCTCTTGCAATGAGCATCGCCTGCTGCACGCTGGCAGCGGCGGAGGATACGGCAGAAGCAATGCAGTATACCGAAGAAAACATCACCATCGACGCGGGTGATCACCAGATTCCCGCAACGCTGACCGTGCCTGTTGGCGCGGAAGGGGAAAAGTTCCCGGCTGTTGTTATGCTGCATGGCAATGGCTCTACCCGCCACGAAGCGGGCAATGCCTATGATTATGCCGCGCTGGCCATGGCGAAGGCAGGCATCGCGACGATTCGTTTCGACTACATCGGCAATGGCGACAGCACCAGCGATTACATCGACTTCACCTATGACAAGGGTGTGGAAGACGCGATGAAGTGCTACGAATACCTCAAGACGCTGGGCACCATCGACATGGATCATGTGGGTGTGATGGGCTGGAGCCAGGGCGGCCGTCTGGCGCTGCTGACGGCTGCGCGCAACGAGGTGTTCACCTCCGTGCTGACGTGGGCAGGCGCTTACGATCAGAAGGGCAATGAGGAAGAACAGTACGCAATTGCCAAGGAAAACGGCTATTACGAAGTAACCTATGACTGGCGTGAACCGCTGAAGCAGTCTCCTGCCTACTATGAATGCGCGATGAGCATTGATTATCCGGCGGAAGTTGCTAAGATCAAGGTGCCGCTTCTGGCAATCAACGGCAAGGCGGACACGACCGTGGTGCCGGAAACCGCGCAGAAGATTGTGGATGCGGCGGTGAATTCCCCGGATGCGGAAGTGCTGCTGCTGGACGGCGCGGATCACACCTTCTGCGTCTTCAGCAATGACGACACGGTGCTGAAGACCTTGGTGCAGGATACCATCGACTGGTTCAAGAAGACGCTGTAAGCGCAAAAAGTCAGCAAGGGCTGCGAAGGAGTGGAGAACATTCCTTCGCAGCTTTTTTGCGTGTGTTTTGTACAAATTGTGTATTCCGACTGTACAAAAACGGAAAGCAAGGTATAATAATAGGAAAAGCAAGGAGGTCGTGCAGACATGGAACTGAACGTGATTCGACAGGCAGACCCGCAGGTGGCGGACGCGATTGAGGCGGAACTGAACCGTCAGCGCTCGCATATTGAACTGATTGCGTCGGAGAACTTCGTATCCCCGGCGGTGATGGCGGCGATGGGCTCGTGCCTGACGAACAAGTATGCGGAAGGGTATCCCGCGCACCGCTACTACGGCGGCTGCGAATGCGTGGATGTGGTGGAAAACCTCGCCCGTGACCGCGCTAAGCAGCTTTTCGGCTGCGAGTACGTCAACGTGCAGCCGCATTCCGGCGCGCAGGCGAATACGGCGGTGTACTTCGCCATGCTCCAGCCGGGCGATACCGTCATGGGCATGAGCCTGTCCAACGGCGGCCATCTCACGCACGGCAGCCCGGTCAACCTGTCCGGCAAGTACTTCCATTTTGTTCCTTACGGCGTGGATGCGCAGGGCTATATTGATTATGACGCCATGCGCGCGCTGGCGCTGGAGTGCAAGCCGAAGATGATTGTCTCCGGCGCATCGGCGTACCCACGCACGATTGATTTCGAGAAGATTCGCGCCATCTGCGATGAGGTGGGCGCGCTGATGATGGTGGATATCGCCCACATTGCGGGGCTTGTTGCGGCGGGGCAGCATCCGTCGCCCGTGCCGTATGCTGATTTCGTCACGACGACGACGCACAAGACGCTCCGCGGCCCGCGCGGCGGCATGATTATGTGCCGCGAGCAGTATGGCAAGGCGATTGACAAGGCGATTTTCCCCGGCACGCAGGGTGGCCCGCTGATGCACGTTATTGCGGGCAAGGCGGTCTGCTTCGGCGAGGCGCTGAAGCCGGAATTCAAGGACTATCAGGCGCAGATTATCAAAAACGCGAAGGCGCTGGAAGCCGCGTTCCGGGCGGAAGGCATCAAGATGGTGTCGGACGGCACGGACAACCATCTGCTGCTGCTTGATTTTTCCGGCACGGAGATGACGGGCAAGCTGCTGGAGACGCTGCTGGAAGAAGCGAACATCACGGTGAACAAGAACACCGTGCCGAACGAGACGCGCTCGCCGTTTGTGACCAGCGGCGTTCGCGTGGGCACGCCGGCAGTGACGAGCCGCGGCTTCAAGGAAGCGGACATGGCGAAGGTCGCAAAGTGGATTGCGCGCGTCGTTCGGGAAGGGGAAAATGCTGTTCCGTCGGTGAAGGCGGAGGTGGAAGCCTTTATGAAGAATTTCCCGCTGTATGAGTGACAGCAGGGGAACACTTTTGCGTTGTGTGAATGGACTTTTCTGATGTGAGCTGTTGATTTTTGTTGCAGGGGGAATGCGTCTGCGGGCGCACCAAAGGGCAATGAAAACAGACGAAGTCTGCGATCGCCCTTTGGAAACCTTCGGCGCCGCTGCTTTTGGGGTTATTTGCGGTTGGTTTATGCCGTGGTTTGGTGAACTACATAGAACACGAACTAAAAAGCTGCGATAACAGCCAATAAACTTAGATGGGGACGCGAAGCAGTCCAGAGGGCGACCGCAAAGCCCTCTGGTCGCGCCCGCAGGCGCGAAATCCCTGTGCAACACGCGGGTATAGCATGAAAGTGCGCTCAACTGAATCGCGAGAAAGGGTCAAGGGAGGAACTCCCTTGCGGGGTCAAGGGGCAGCGCCCCTTGGGTTCCCCCAATCAACACGCGGGCACACTATGCAGTTGCGCTCAACCCAATCGCGAGAAGGGTGTCGAGAGGGTCGAAGACCCTTCGCGGGTGCAGGGCAGAGCCCTGCCGGAGTCCAGAGGCAGAGCCTCTGGCGCCTCCCTTGTACACGAAAAATTCATACTTTCCTTGCAAATCCACCAAATTTGAGCCTGAATTTCGGCTAAATTCCGGTGGATTTTTTTTTGAATGTGTGCTATACTATATGAACGAGGGGTCTGTGCGTTGCAAAACAGACCGCAATCAAACGCCGCCATTCCGGAATGATGATGCTGGGGAAGTCGGAATTGTGGAATGAAGAAAAGGAAGTCGCCGGTGGAGGGCTTGCAATGCCCGTCCTGCGGTGATGGAATCGGCAGCGTTTGGCAAACGACGGGGAAATGCTGCGAAAGCGGACACGGGCAGGGCAGTCCTGCGCGGGCAGTTTTCGGCTGCAAAGGCGCAACGGATAAAATGCGTTTTTTCCCGGCATGGAAATAATGCTGATGAGGTTCGGCGAAACGCAGGCTTGCCGTGTCCAGCAGCAGTTTTCCGCAAAAATGGCTTTTTTACTTCCGTGATGGAAGTATGTGAAAGAGAAGGAACGAAAACGTTTGAAAGAGAGTGATGGTATGACCCCGAGAACGAAAGCAGCGCAGCCGGCAAGCCGCCTGCGGATTGTCAGCCTTGGCGGTGTGGATGAAATCGGCAAGAACATGACAGTTTTTGAATATGAGGATGACATTGTGGTGGTTGACTGCGGCAGCATTTTCCCCAAAGAGGACATGCTGGGCGTCGATCTGGTCATTCCGGATGTGTCCTATCTGGTGGAGAAGAAGCGCAATGTGCGCGGATACCTCTTTACCCACGGACACGAGGACCACATCGGCGCGACGCCGTACATCCTGCGCCAAGTGCCCGCGCCGCTCTATGGAACGAAATTGACGCTGGCGCTGGTGGACTTGAAGCTCAAGGAGCACCGCATTCAGGGCATCCCGATGCAGGTGGTGCAGCCGCGCGACGAGGTGCGGCTGGGCAAGAACTTCACGGCGAAGTTCATCCACGTCAGCCACTCCATCGCGGGGGCGTGCGCCATTGCGCTCACCTGCCCGGCAGGTACGGTCGTCGTCACCGGCGACTTCAAAATTGACTACACGCCCGTCGATGGGCATATCACCGACCTTGCGTCCTTCGCTGAGCTGGGCGAGCGCGGCGTGCTGGCGATGCTGTGCGAATCCACCAACGTCGAGCGCCCCGGTCACACCATCTCCGAAAAGAAGATCGGCGTGACGTTCGAGAATATGTTCCGCGACGCGCAGGGGCGTGTGATTGTCGCCATGTTCGCGTCGAACATCCACCGTATGCAGATGGTCATTGACAACGCCATGCGCTACGGCCGCCGTGTCTGCTTCATCGGGCGCAGCATGGTCAACGTCAGCCGCGTGGCGATGCAGATTGGTGAACTGCGGATTCCGCCGGAAGCCATTATTGAGGCGGACGCGCTCGACCAGTATCCGGACGAAAAGATCGCCGTGGTCACGACGGGCAGTCAGGGCGAGCCGATGGCAGGCTTGACGCGCATGGCGTACAGCGAGCACCGCAAGCTGCAAATCCGGCAGAGCGATACGGTGATTATCTCCGCCACGCCCATTCCCGGCAACGAGAAGAGCATCAGCCGCGTCATCGACCAGCTGTACCGCTGCGGCGCGAACGTCATCTACAAGGCGCTGGCGGAGGTGCACGTCTCCGGCCACGCCTGTCAGGAAGAACTCAAACTCATGCACGCGCTGGTGAAGCCGAAGTACTTCATCCCTGTCCACGGCGAATATCGTATGCTGTGGCAGCACGCGGTGCTGGCGGAGTCGATGGGCATGAACTCCACCGACATCGTGCTTCCCGAAACGGGTCAGGTTATCGAGATGAATCAGGAAGGGCTGTATCTGGCGGAACAGATTCCGACCGGCGCGGTGCTGGTGGATGGTCTGGGCATCGGCGACGTGGGCAACGTCGTTCTGCGCGACCGCAAGCACCTCAGTCAGGATGGCTTGATTATCGTCGTCATGGCGATTAACCGCGACGACCAGCGCCTTGTCTCCGGCCCGGATATCATCAGCCGCGGCTTCATCTACGTCCGCGAGAATGAGGACATTATCGAGAACACGCGCGATGTTGTCCGGCAGATTCTGTCGCAGTCGTCGCTGGCGGGCGAGGACTGGCCGGCGCTCAAGAACCGCATCAAGGATGAGCTGCACCGTTTCATCTTCGAGAAAATCAAGCGCAACCCGATGATTCTGCCCATTATCCTTGACGTTTGACATGGGGGCGCACATCTGATACAATAGGGAGGAACGCTGCAACACGCGTTTCTCCCTTTTTCGTGGGAAATTGGGATGAATCAAGCGGACAGAAACGTTTCTATTTACGGATAGCGTATCGAAAGGATGGACATGCTGTTATGGAACATGCTACGGCACACCGCTTGGCGCAGGAAATCCGCCAGAGCGAGGAGTATCAGACGTATCACGCACTGAAAGAGGAGGTTATGGCGGACGAAACGACCGCCGCGCTCCTGAAGGAGTACAAGAAGCTGCAGCTGCGCCTGCAAATGGCGGCTGTCTCCGGCACGCAGCCGGATAACGACGACATGCAGCGCTTTCAGGGCATTTCGGCGCTGCTGTTCGGCAAGCTGGAAGTCAGCCAGTACCTGCTGGCGGAAATGCGTTTGCAGCAGGAAGTGGCGGGCATTCTGCGCATCATCACCGACGCGGCGGACATTGACATGGGGATGGGACAATAATTCCGGATTCTCCAAAGGGGGGCAGGCTTGTTGAGCAAGAAGCATGACAGCTACGAGAGCATCCGCGACGAGCGGCGATATGGCCCGTACTGGTACAGCGCGCTGTGGCGCATCATCCGCCCAATCCTGATTGGCTTGGGTGCGGTGCTGGTGGTGGCGGGCATCCTGTTCAGCGTGTGGAACAAGGTGTACGGCGAGTTCATTGCGCCGCCGGATGAAAACAGCACGGCGCAGGTGCCCTTCACCATCGAGAGCGGACAGAGCCTGACCCGCGTGGCGAACCGGCTGGAGGAAGCCGGGCTGATTCGCAATCGCACGGTGTTCAAGTACTACTGCGACTTCGCGGGCTGGGGGCAGAAAATCCAGTCCGGCAGCTACACGCTCAGCCCGTCGATGACCATGCGGCAGATTGCCGACCAGCTCACGCGCGGCGACGGCAACCCGATTGTGCGCAATATCACGCTCATTCCCGGCTGGACGATTGAGCAGTTCGCCGAGCAGCTGGTCAAAGACGGCGTGCTGACGGACAGCGCGGAGTTCTTGTCCCTGTGCAAGAGCGGCACGAGCTTCAGCGAATTTTACTCCGTGCAGGACGTGCTGAACAGCCGGAACGTCAGCCAGCGCCGCTATGTGCTGGAGGGGTATCTCGCGCCCGACACCTACGAAATCTACATCGGCGCGACGGCAAGCGAAATCATCCGCAAGCTGATTACGCAGACCGAGCGGGTGTTCTCCGTCGCCTGTGAGGATCGCGCGGAAGAGATGGGCTACACGATGGACGAGATTCTGACGCTGGCAAGCATGATTGAGAAGGAAGCGTCCAAGGCGGATTTCACGAAGGTGTCCGCCGTATTCCACAACCGCCTGAAAGCGGGCATGAAGCTGCAAAGCGACGTGACGATTCACTACATCACGGGCGTAAGGAAAATGTCGCTGACGGGCAGTGATTTGGCGCTTGACAGCCTCTACAACACCTATCAGGTGACGGGGCTGCCGCTGGGTCCGATTTGCGCGCCGAGCGTGGACGCCATCAACGCGGCGCTCTACCCGGACGAGACGTTCGTGGCGGAAAACTACCTGTATTTCTGCGCGACGAGTCCCGAAAGCACGGAGCTGCACTTCTCCCGCACCTTGCAGGAGCATGAACAGGCGGTCGCCATCTACGCGCCGCTGTGGCAGCAGTACGACAAGGAAAGAGGCATTGAGTAAATGACCAACCGGATGCCGGAGCTGCTGTGCCCGGCGGGGAATCTTGAATCGCTGGAGGCGGCGCTGCATTTCGGCGCGGACGCGGTCTATGGCGGTATGAAGCAGTTCGGCCTGCGCGCTTTCGCGGGCAATTTCGACGAGGATGCGCTGACGCAGGCGGTCGAAAAGATGCACGGCGCGGGCAAGAAGTTCTACCTGACGATGAACATCTTCCCGTTTGACGACCAGATGGATGATTTCATCGCGGCGGCGAAAGCAGCACGGGACATCGGCGTGGATGCGGCGATTGTCAGCGATTTGGGGGCGATCGCCGCCCTGCGCCGCGAAGTGCCGGATCTGCCCCTGCACGTCAGCACACAGGCGAGCACCGTCAACGCGGAAGCCGTGCGCGTCTATCGCGACATGGGCTGCGAACGCGTGATTCTGGCGCGGGAAACGTCCATCGCGCGGGCGAAGGAAATCATCCGCCGCGTGCCGGAGATGGAAATCGAGACGTTTGTGCATGGCGCATCGTGCATGGCGTACAGCGGACGGTGCCTGCTCAGCGCGGCCATGGCGGGGCGGAGCGGCAATCAGGGCGAATGCGCTCAGCCGTGCCGCTGGCATTACAGCGTGGTGGAGGAGAAACGCCCCGGCGAGTACATGCCCGTCTGCGAGGACGAAAATGGCACATACATATTTTCCGCGCATGATTTGAACCTGATGCCGCTTTTGCCGGAACTGGTGGACGCGGGCATCAAGAGCCTCAAAATCGAGGGGCGGATGAAAACGGCGTATTACGTCGCGACGGTGACGGCGGCATACCGTCGTGCGCTGGATCTGCTGGCGGATGGCGGCGATTTCGCGGCGGCGCTCCCCGGCTTGATGGCGGAATTATCCTGCGCGAGCCACCGTGACAGCGACACTGGCTTTGCGCTGGGCAAGCCAGCAAATCCCGGCGGCGCGGATGGCTTCCATCAGGAGCGGGAATATCTGGCGCATGTGGTGGAGGGCAGCCGCACCGGGCGCGGCACACGCTTCCTGCTCAAAAATCGCTTCAAGGCGGGCGAGAAAATCGAACTGCTGACGCCGTCGGGCGTGCACGCCTTCGAGACGATGCCGTTCCTGCGCGAAAAGACGGGTGAAATCGTCGATACGCTGGGCATCGGCGGCGAAATCATCCGCATGGACGTGCCTTTCGCGACCGAAACGGGCGACTTCCTCCGCGGCGAAACGCGGAATCACCGAAAGTAAGCGCTATTTTTCCCGAAACCCGCAAGCAAGACAACAAAAGCCGGACAAAAGCCAAGCTGTGAAGAGCAGTCAAGCCGGGCAAGAACAGCCGCTCTTTCCCCCAATAAACATGGGTGGCGGGGGGAGTCCAGAGGGGGCTGAAGTCCAGACTTGCACGCTCTTCAGCCCCCTCTGGGCGTTCTTTGGTTACTTTCTGGCGCGCCAGAAAGTAACAACATCGCCTCCGCAGAGGCGACTGGAGCAGCAAGAAAAAACTGCCTGCATATCACAGCAATATCGGCTGTCATCCGATAAATCCCCCTTTCACGACAGCTGTGAAGCGCGAAAAAATCCCCGGAATCTTTCCAGCAAGGTTGCACAAAACCAAAAAGTGTGCTACAATCAGATTGATATTCCTTTCACATGAAGGAATTGGGCGAAAATGCCCCAAGATAACAAATGCACTGGAGGAGAATGAGGATGGCAGGGCATGTGTCTGACGCGGTAATCCGTCGGCTGCCGGGATATTATCGGCATCTGCGGGAACTGGAAAGCGCAGGTGTGGAGCAGATTTCGTCGCAGGAGCTGGGCGAGCGGATGCACCTCACGCCGTCGCAGATTCGGCAGGACATCAACTGCTTCGGCGGCTTCGGACGTCAGGGGTACGGGTATAAGGTGTCGGATCTGAAAATGCACATTGGCGAAATTCTGGGACTTGACCGTGAGCATACGGAGATTATCGTGGGCGCGGGCAATATCGGCTGCGCGATTGCGAAATATCCGACGTTCCAGCGCGAGGGCTTCCGGCCGCTGGCGATGTTTGACAACGACCCGGAGAAAATCGGCGTGCCGGTGGGCGATATTCCCGTGTACAGCATGGAGGAAATGCCGAACTTCCTGAAGGAGAACATGCCGGATATTGCGGTGCTGGCACTGCCCCGACGCGTCGCGCAGGAAGCGCTGGACAAGCTCTACGCCTGCGGCATCCGCGCGGTGTGGAACTTCGCGCCGACCGATCTGACCCATCCGGACGACATGCTGGTGGTCAATGTTCACCTGACGGACAGCTTGCAGACGCTGACTTACCACATGGCGCACCGGAACGAGGAAAACAGCAAGTAATACTATTTCCAGATTCACCTGCGCCATCTGCTTGCGCCTTTTCCGTTCTGGCGTCCGGTCGTTCCATTTAGCGTAGCGCTGCTACGCTGCATTCCACTCCCGTTAGCCAGAGCGAAAAATTCGCAGCGCATCTTGGCGCATTCTCATTTGGAAATAGTATAAATCACACACCCAGCCCTCCGCAGCAGCCGCTGTGCAAGGGCTGGAATCCATTTTGGAGGAATGACATGAGCAACATTTCGGGCGGAACGCAGCGCCCGCGCCGCAGCCAGCAGACGCGCCTGACGGAAAAATTGGCGCCGGAAACGAAGCCGCGCCAGCCCGCCATGCGCCAGCCGAAGGGACGCTCACAGCGGCTGATAGAAGAGGAAGCGCGCCGGAGCGCCCCGCCCAAAACACGCGGCACACCCACGGGCAAGCGTCCATCCGCGCCGAAGCGGAAAACGACACCCAAACCGCGCAAGGGGCGCAAAAAGCGCAGCAGCACCTTCCTATGGCTGCTTGTCATGCTGATTTCGCTGACGTGCACGGCGGGGCTGCTGCTGCTTGCCGCGCCGCAGATGCTGGGCATGGAGCTGGCCGGGCTGCCGACGCTGGCTTTCGTCAACGGCAGCATCATCCGGTATGACGCAGAGCGAATCGCGAATTTCAATGAGGCGGTCGCGCTGGTCAACACCGACCGCATTTTCCCCGGCGTGACGATTGACGGCATCAACGTTGGCGGAATGACCCGCGCGGACGCCGAAAGCGCCTTGGGGCAGGGCGGCGTGGACAACAATAGCGTCCACCTGCATGTGGTGGCGGATGCGTACACCTACGACATCACGGGTTACGACGTGCCGCTCTACCGCAACGTGAGCGAGATGGCAGCGGTTGCCTATGCCGCTGGGCGCGGGAACACAACCGCCCTGCGCGGTTCGGGGCGGACGCCGCTGAGCGAGCGCGTCGCGACGATTCGTGCGATGCAGCAAAGCCCCGTGACGCTTCAGACGCAAATCACCTACGACCGCGATGCCGTGCGAAAAATCGCGGAGAATATCGCGGCGGATGTGACCTGCACGCCCGTGAACGCGACGGTGGAGTCCTTTGACCCGGCGACGAAGCAGTTCACCTTCAACAGCGACATCAGCGGCGCGTATCTGGATGCCAACAGCGTCTATCAGACGCTCACGGGCGTGCTGGACATGGGCAATTACACCGCGTCCCTGCGTTTGCAGTCGGACACGGTGCTGGCGGACGTGACAAAATCGCAGGTTGTGGGCAAGTTCGGGCGCATTTCCACCTACACGACGAAAACCACCAGCAATTCCAACCGCAACACGAACATCGACCTGTCCTGCCAAGCCATCAACGGCTATAAGGTTGCGCCGGGGGATACGTTCTCCTTCAATCAGGCGACGGGGCAGCGCACGGCGGCGAAGGGCTACAAGGAAGCAACAGCGATTTCCGGCGGGCAGAGCGTGCCGGAGGTGGGCGGCGGCGTATGCCAGACCAGCTCGACGCTCTTCAACGCCGTCGCGCGCGCAAATCTGGAAATCGTCTACCGCAGCCCGCACGCGTGGCCGAGTTCCTACGTCCAGAAGGGGATGGACGCGACGGTCAACTGGCCGAATCTGGACTTCAAGTTCAAGAACGACACCGAGTGGCCGATTTACATCGTCGCGAATTATTCCAAGCAGAAGTGCACCGTCGAAATTTACGGGATGCTCCTGCCCGATGGCGTGTCGATTGACCTGGAAAGCACTGTCACGCGCACGATTGACCCGCCGAGCGACACCAAGTACGTCCAGAACACGAAACTCGCCGCCGGTACGCAGGAGACGACCATCAAAAAGCGCACTGGCTACGTCGTCGAAACCTACCAAATCTGGTATCAGAACGGCAAGGAAGTCGACCGCAAGCTGCTCTGCACGTCAACGTATAAAGCGTATCAAGAGACGGTGGAGTACAACTAAAAAAACCGCCCGGTTATCTGCCAAACACAGATGTACCGGGCGATTCTTTTTGCTTTTCGCGGAATCGCGAACAAATCATCGAATTCCGAATTCCCTTCAGTCTGCCGATGTGCTGACGGACTTGTTCCGCACGAACAGAATCAGCGACTGTTCGTCACTGTCGTAGATGGTCGTCGCGCGGAGTGCCGTGCGCAGGAACATGTCGGAGATGTACACTTCGCCGTTGTCCAGCCGGACGGCGCCGGATTCCATCGCAATTGCGCTGCCATCCACCATCACGGATAAACCGCTGTCCGTCTCGCGGACGACGACCGTGTAGCCTGCCGCGGACAGCACCCACACGCCGCTTTCGCTGACATCCAGCTGCCAGTCGTCGATGCAAGCCGCCAGCTCGCGCAGGGACATGACCGGGCTGCCTACTGTGTTCACCCACAGGCTCGGACGGCGTGTGTAGCCCACGCCATCCTGCGTGACGGTCATCGTCAGCGCCTGTCCATTGCCGCCGCTGCCGAGGAAGATGCTGCCATTCGGGAGCAGCGTCAAGCCATCCGGCGTATATACCGGCGCTTCGGTCGTCACCGTATCCACCGGGAAATCGCCGGACGCGCCCGGCAGAGGTAGATCATCCGCCGGAGATGCCGTTGGCGCGGCGCTCGGCGCGGGCGTTTCCGGCGCGGGGGTCGGGGTCGCCGTCGGCGGCACGGTCGGCGGGGAATAAGGCACAACGTTCGGGTCTTCAAACAGGCGCGTCTGCGTCGCCTGACCCGCAATGCCGTCCACGGACAGCCCGTTCGCCTTCTGGAAACGGCGGACGGCGGCGGTCGTCTTGCTGCCGTACGCGCCGTCATCCTCGCCCTCTGCCAGATAGCCCAGCTCAATCAGCTTTTTCTGCACCTTCAGCACGCCTGAGCCGCGGTCTTGCCACTGCACGGTCCTGTAGCCCATGTTGGGCGTAATCGTGGGTTCGGCGAGGCCGTCGGCGTGGCGGTGGGCACGTCGGTCGCGGCGGGCGCGTTGGGAATCGGGGATGCCGTCACGTTCGGCGGCAGGGGCGTCGGGGTCGGGACATCCTGCGGCAGCGGCCCTTCCTGAACGGAGAAGGCGACGGTCAGCGCGACATACGCCAGAAGCGTTTTCAAAAAGTCCATGAGGAATGTTCCTCCTTGCATTCTAAATCAGTTTCTATTATACGACAAAATTCTGGTTTGCGCAACCTGATAGCGCGTTTTTTCCGTTTGCAGATTGTAAAAATTGCAGATTCGCGCTATAATGGCGGCAGGAAAAACTCATCAGCAGGAGGAATCAGCCATGAAAGAACCGATTTTGGTGATGATGGCGGCGGGCATGGGCAGCCGCTACGGGGGACTGAAGCAGCTGGATCCGGTCGGCCCGGACGGCGAGGTCATCCTCGATTACAGCCTGTACGATGCGTACCAGGCGGGCTTCCGCCGCGTCGTGTTCCTGATTAAGCACGAGATAGAAGATGCCTTCAAGGCGATGGTCGGTTCGCGCGTGCCGGCAGGGATGGAAGCAAACTACGCCTTCCAGCAATTAGATAAGCTGCCGGATGGCTTTTCCGTCCCGGAAGGGCGCGTGAAGCCGTGGGGCACGGGGCACGCGGTGCTGTGCTGCCGCGAATTCCTCGATGCGCCGTTCCTCGTCATCAACGCGGACGATTACTACGGCGCGGGCGCGTTCAAGCTGGCGTATGAGTACCTGCGGACGCTGCGGGGCAAGCGCGGCGAGTACTTCATGGTTGGCTACGCGCTGAAGAATACGCTGACGGAGAACGGCTATGTGTCGCGCGGCGTGTGCACGGTCAACGAGTTCGGCTTCCTGAAGGAGGTGCGCGAGCGCACGCACATTATCGCCAGCTGCGACGGCCCGCTGTTCACGGAGGATGGCGAAATGTACCGCCGCCTGCCGGACGATACGACCGTCAGCATGAACTGCTGGGGCTTTACGCCGGATTTCCTCGATGCGCTGGCGGAGGGCTTCGTGCCCTTCCTGAACGAGGCAATGGAGAACAACCCGATGAAGGCGGAGTATTACCTGCCGACCGCCGTCAGCCGCCAGCTTGACCGCCACCGGGCGACGGCGCGCGTGCTGACCTGCCCCGACCGCTGGTACGGCGTGACGTACCACGAGGACAGGGCAGTCGTCGCCAAGGCGATGCTGCGCAAGGCAGAGGAAGGCGAGTATCCGCGGCCGCTGTGGGGGAAATAATAATTTAGGCGAAGCACCAAAAAGCCGCACGCGAGAGGAGCGGGGAAAAGCAACCAACTCAATCGCGCGAAGGGGTCAAGGGGGGACTTCGTCCCTTTTCGTCTGCCCC
>OCIU01001046.1_pt1 | contig 20800 bp, 19 predicted proteins | sample 1538471 | NCBI WGS metagenome assembly OCIU01 (sample SAMN04571693, study PRJEB22368) | human gut metagenome | biome: human gut; material: stool | host: Homo sapiens | place: Luxembourg | collected 2012-06-01 | reverse complement strand
GTTATATCTTCTTTCAGTATATTAAAATCCGTTTTGCCCGAAACGCCGATATACCGTTTTTGTGTAACACACAAATTATATTTACGCACATCCGATTTATAGTTTTTGCAGATATCCTTTGCATAATCGGTATATGTTTCGGCACTGCGGTAAGTGCGGTTCTCATAAAGCAGTTCTTCCGCATCCTTTGATTGCTTTTTACGAACAGGACCGGGAAAGCCTGCTTCTTCCAAATTTGAAATATGCGTATCGGTGATTTTCACCTGCGGCTGACGGGTGAACTTGTCAACCCATTCGCCGTTTACCTCGACTTGCTCACAAAAAGAATTTTTCGTTATTGTGTAATACTTGCAGCCGCAGGCTTCGGTTCCGTAATGAAAAATAACGACTTTTTCATCGGTGTCAGCGTCGGGGACAACTGCCACAACATAAATATACCTGCCGTCATACCGTCTGTAAAATCCGGCAAATATTCTCCTGTTCCGTTGCCTGCCCATACGCTCACCCCTTAATGATTCTGTGAGAGTATTTTATCATATTCTCGGAAACTTTACAATGCCTTTATCAATTATGAAATTCAGCAGAGAAATTCTTTTTGCCATACTGTATTTTATTACGATTCCAACTCCGGTGTGTATTCGTACACTTCCATCATCAGCCGAGCTGCCAACCGAAATCCGGTTGTGAACGCCTGTAGTTCATGCTTATCAGAAATCTCTGCTTCCGCCTTTTCGAACTGATCAAGCAGGCCTTTTTGGTGTTCTGTGAGAGCAGCTCTGAGATTTTTTTCGTGCCGTATGGCATTTTCGGTTAATTCACTTTTATTGCCGCCGTTCCATAAAGCGTGTTCATGCGGACGTATGCTGCCGTAATAAAGTTTTTCAAGTATATTCACGATTTTCACCTCTTTCCAAGCCAAACACCATACCACAATCGGTGTCATAAGTCCGGCATTCTTTTGAAAGAGTTTTAAATACCGGATTTCTCCTATATTTATCAGGACATTTAGAAAAATCCTGTAAACCTCATTAGTAAAAATTGCAAAATAAGACAGAGTTCTTATTTTTATAAATCTCCGTTTTTTAGTGTATAAAAAGCCGTGTGCTGCTGCACATAGGACTTGACAAAAATATTGTGCAGCAGCATACGGCAGGGTTTTAACGCCTGCAAAAACATATTTATTTAATTCAAAAAATATAAACGGCTTATGTTAAAATGTATATTTTATACAATGTGCAAATTCGGCGGTTGACAGCCTGCACTGAAATGCTTTATAATGCTGTCAAATCAAAAAAACAAATTTGAAACAGACAATGGCGCCTGGTAATAAAAAGGTGCGGTTGTCTGTTTTTTTATTTTAAAAGAAACGGAGCGACAGAAATGAACGGAAATGCAACCGAAATAATGCTTAAAAATATCGGCATGGAATATGAAAACGGCGTTACTGCTCTGACAAATGTAAGTATAGATATCAAAAAGGGAGAATTTATATCGCTCCTTGGCCCGTCGGGCTGCGGAAAAACCACCCTTTTAAGAATAATCGCCGATTTGATAAAGCCGACAAGCGGCGAGGTTACGGTCGGCGGCGAAACGCCGGAGGCTGCGCGCCTTAAAAGAAAATACGGCATTGTCTTTCAAAGCCCCGTCCTTTACGACTGGCGAACGGTAAAGAAAAATGTGATTTTGCCCATGGAAATTTTAAAGGTTCCGAAATCCGACAGGGAGGAACGGGCGATGCAGATGCTTGAGCTTGTCGGGCTTCAGGATTTTGCAGATCATTATCCGAAGCAGCTTTCGGGCGGTATGCAGCAGCGTGTGGGAATTGCAAGGGCTCTTGCCATTCAGCCCGAAATACTTTTAATGGACGAGCCTTTCTCGGCACTTGACGAATTCACCCGTGAAAAGCTGCACGAGGATCTTTTGAGAATTTGGAGAAAAACAAACAAAACAATAGTTTTTGTTACACATAACATAGCCGAATCGGTATTCCTTTCGGACAGGGTCTGCGTTTTGTCTCCCCATCCCGGCAGGCTTTCGGCGATTATCGACATTGATCTTCCGAGACCCAGAACGGTCGAAATTAAAGACACGCAGGAGTTTACGGATTATGTGGCAAAAACGCGCGACAGTTTTGAGGGGGTCTGAAAAATGAATACCTTAAAAAAGCTCTGCCGTGCCAAGTGGTTTATGCCGGTTTTATGGACGCTTATTATTATAGCGGTTTGGGAGCTGTTTGCCACGGTCGTGGAGCTGACCGAGCGCTCGCCCGAAAACTTTTTGCCCCACATAAGCGGAATAATAGGCTCGATAATTTCCACCGAAAAGATAAACGGTTCTCAGACGGCATTCGGCATGGTGCTTGAAAACGCGGGAGCGACGCTTTCCCGTGCCGGAATAGGCTTTGCGGTGGGAACGGCGCTTGGATTTATACTGGCGCTTTTGATGAGCCTGTTTGATACGGTTGAAAAGATTGCTTTCCCGTACCTTATGCTTATCCAGATGATACCTGTTTTGGGCTTGGCGCCCATTATACTGGCGCTTACAGGCGATATTGCAAAAAGCCGAATTGTTATAGCCGCGATACTTACCTTTTATCCGGTGGCGGCAAATACCCTTGCCGGCTTTAAGTCGGTGCAAAAGGAAAAGCACGAGCTTATGTATTCGTATGCGGCAGGCGTAGGGCAATTTTATTTTAAAACTATGTTTCCTGCCTGTTTGCCGTACTTCTTTACAGGACTTAAAATAGCCGCTCCCATGGCAATTACCGCATCTATACTTGTTGATACCTTACAGGGCGGCGTGGGGCTCGGATGTCTTTTGTCCCAGTCTCTTAAAGGCGCCATGACAAGATATGTTTTCTGGCAGATAATCGTGCTCAGCGCGGTTGTGGGAGTGTTGAGCTTTGTATTGATAGGCGCAGTTGAAAAGCTCGTTTGCAGACACAACAAATGATACGGAGGCGACGGACATGGTAAAAATGAAACTTCCTTCAAAGGGTCGGTACAGCGGAATAAAGGCGGTTGCCTGTCCGATTGTGTTCGGAGCGCTGATTATAACGCTTTGGCAAACCGGCGCACTTCATAAAATACTTAATACAACCACGGTCATTTTGCCGATGCCGACTAAAATCATGGAAATAATGAGCAGCAACGGTGAGGCGATTTGGCAAAATACGGCGGCCACCCTGTCGGTGGTCATTCCGGGACTTGTTGTCGGCTCGGTAATAGGATATTTGCTTGCGGTGCTTGCCTGCTTTTCTCCGAGATTCGGAGCTACCGGACTTACGGTCATCGCGGCGATAAGCGCCGTACCGATAGTTGCATTGTCGGCGGTGATGCTCCAGTGGACGAGAAAGGTCAGTCCCGATGTGTCGGTCAGAAGCTTTGTCATGAAGCTGCTTATTGTTGTGATCGTCAGCGTGGCGTCTATGACGCTTAACGCATACAGAGGACTTACCGAGCTGCCGCCCTTCTCCCTTGACCTTATGAAATCCTACGCGGCAGGGAAAACGACCGTGCTTTTAAAGCTCAGAGCGCCCAACAGTATACCCTTTGTGTTTACTTCGCTCAAGGTCAGTGTTCCGGCAAGCGTTATGGCGGCATTGGTCAGCGAATATTTCGCCGAAAAGGTTTGCGGCGTCGGCAGAATGATAAGAGAAAACATTTTAAAGGCGCAGTATTCCACGGCTTGGGCTTACATAGCGGTGGCCTGTATTATCGGAATAGCGTTATTCGCCGTTTTATCGGCAACAGAAGCTTTGGTGATGAAAAAGCGGCGTTGAATACAAAGTTGTTTGACGGAGCTTTTCATTATAAAATCAAAATATCGGAGGTAATTGAAATGAAAATGAAAAAAATTGCGGTAATTGCCCTGTCGGCATTACTTACCCTTTCCCTTGCGGGATGCGGAGACAAGGCCACTCAGACCGATCAGTCGACTCAGTCCGGCGAAATGACCGACGAGGAGAGAATCGTTTCGGCGGCCAAGGCCGGTATGGTAGGCAACTGGGGACTGGGCAACGAATATGAAATCCAGGCACTGCTCGCAAAATACGATCAGCCTACCGATTATGTCAGCATGGACTTCACAATGGATCAGTTTGATACCGACGCCATTACCCTGGCATCGGCCATGACATATAACGAGCTCGGTCTTGTTAAAAACGACTATGACGGCGGCTACGGCTACGGCGACAAGGTCGGCACGATAGATATGAACGACCAGGGCGTTGCAATGCTTGAGGATATGATTTTCTGCACCAAGGATTTCGCAGAAAAAAATCCCAACACGGTCCGTGCATTTGTTTCGGCCTCGCTCAAGGGCTGGAAATATGCCTGTGAGCATCCCGATGAGGCGGCCGAAATAGTTTACAAGGCAGGCTCCTCTGTTTCCTCGGCACACCAGGCTTATATGGCAAAGGAGGTCGTAAAGCTCGTTCAGACCGACACCAAGGGCAACACCGTTACCGATTACGGTCACATGGACGACGAGGCGCTGCAGCAAACCCTTGACCTTGCAAAGAAATACATAAAGCTTGACGACAGCACGGCTTCCGCAAAGCTTTCGGGTCTTACCCTTGACGACATCAGAAACGCCTCCTTCCTTACCGGAGACATAGGAACTCCCGAAAAGAAGGATGTATCCATTCAGCTTAAATGGCTGCCCCAGGCGCAGTTTATGGGCTATTATGTCGCAAAGGACAAGGGCTATTACGACGAGGTCGGACTTAATGTCACCATCACTCCCGGAGGCGGCGACATCGGTGAAACCACCGCAGTTGCGGGCGGCACGGTCGATTTCGGTGTAACATGGGTGTCGAACCTTATCACCGCAAATGCCGGCGGAATGGATCTTGTTGATGTGGCACAGGTCTATCAGCGCTCGGGTCTTGTACTTGTTTACAAAAAGTAAGATATTCGGGTCAATGCGGTTTTTACCGTGTTGACCCGGGAAGTTTAACGAAAGGATATGTTTTTATGGATCTGCTTATAAAAAGCGGAACGATCGTTACCGATTCGGAAATGTTTAAGGCGGATGTTGCGGTAAAGGACGGTAAAATTGTCGCCGTTGCCGAGGGTATCAGGCCGGAGGACGGTACAAAAACCGTAGACGCCGAGGGAAAGCTCGTGCTTCCCGGCGCCATCGACGCACACACCCATCTTGCAATGCCGTTCGGCGGAACAATATCGTCCGACGATTACTATGCCGGCACAAGAGCCGCAGCCTGCGGCGGTACCACAACGGTATTCGACTTTGTTTTGCAGGATTTCGGCGAAACGATGGTTGATGCGGTAAAACGGCGCGACAAGCTTTGCAGACCGGCAGCGGCGGTCGATTACGCATACCATGTTGCGATTAAGGATGTAAGCGGAGGCCTTATCAATTCGATAGACGAGGCGGTCGAATACGGCGTTCCCTCCTTTAAGGTTTTTATGGTTTACGATTTCGGCGTTAAGGACGGCGTTTTTTATCAGGTGCTTGAAAAGGCAAAAAGCGTCGGTGCTCTCATTGAGGTTCATGCCGAGAACAACGAAATGGTTAATATGTTTACAAAAAAATTCCTCTCCGAGGGCAAAACGGGCGCATGGTACCATTACCTTTCAAGACCCGAGTTTGTCGAAGCCGAGGCGGACGAAAGGGCAATTCAGTGGGCAAAATCCCTTAATGCCCCCCTTTACATAGTTCACCTTGCAAACAAGCAGGGCGTTGAGGCGGTGACAAAGGCACGGGACGAAGGCTTTGAGATATATGCCGAGACCTGTCCCCAGTATCTTGAATTCACCTGCGACGTTTATAAACGGGAGGACGGCAGAAACTTTGTTTGCTCGCCGCCCATGAAGGGTGAGGAAAGCCGAAAAGCCCTTTGGCAGGCGATTAAAAGAGGCGATATTGCAACGATAGCAACCGACCACTGCCCCTTCCAGGCCTACGAAAAGGATTGGGGGAAGGACGATTTTTCGAAAATCCCCAACGGGTGCGCGGGAATAGAGAATATGTATCCCTATATGCTGTCGGCGGCAAATAAGGGTGAGATCAGTTTCCCGAAGGCGGTCGAGCTGTGCGCGGCAAATCCCGCAAAAATATTCGGATGCAAAAGCAAGGGCTCCCTTGCGGTGGGCAAGGACGCCGACATTGTAATCTACGATACGACCGTCTGTTTTACAATAACGAACGATAAAATGCATTCCGACTGCGACCACACGATTTGGGAGGGCATAAAGCTGAAGGGCTACCCCGAAAAGACCTTTTCGAGAGGCCGTCTTGTATTTGACAAAGGCGAATTCACGGGCGAAAAGGGCTGGGGCAAATTCGTTAAATGCTCGCTTAAATAATCTGAAGAGACTTTGTTACAAGAAGGTGAGACAATGCTTGATGTAAAATTTGAGGCGGCAAGATGCCTTTTGTGTGCCGACGGCGCATGCGACAGAGCCTGTAAAAAAGGATTTAAGCCGTCGCGGATGCTGCGCTCGGTTTATTTTGAAAACGGTCAAAGGGCCGCAGAATTTGTCGACAGAGCCGTGTGTGCGGACTGCGGCGGAGACTGTGAGGACGCCTGCGTTCATTATGATATGCCCATAAGAATCAGAGAAACGGCAAAAATGCTGCCCGACCGCAAAAAAACCGAGCCAAGGGATCTGTCCATAGATTTTTTGGGAGTGCATTTTGAAAATCCGTTTATACTTTCCTCGTCGATCGTTGCCGGCAGCTACGAAATGTGCGCCGACGCCTTCAGGGCGGGCTGGGCAGGCGCAGCCTTTAAAACAATAGGCTTTTTAAAGCCAAAGGAGGTTTCTCCGAGATTTGACGTTTTAAACAAGGAAAGCACTCCGTTTATCGGCTTTAAAAACTTAGAGCAGATCTCCGACCACGATCTGAAGGATAACTTAGAGGATTTAAAACGGCTTAAAAGAGATTTTCCGAATAAGGTTATCGTGGCTTCGATTATGGGACAGAACGAAGAGGAATGGACAAGCCTTGCACGACTTGTAACAGAGGCGGGCTCCGACATTATAGAATGTAATTTCAGTTGTCCGCAAATGTGCGAAAAGGGACTCGGCTCGGATGTCGGACAAAGTCCGGAGCTTGTGGCGATGTATACGGCGGCGGTGAGAAGGGGCACGCATTTGCCCGTGCTTGCGAAAATGACGCCCAACATCGGGCATATGGAAATTCCGGCAATTGCCGCAGTAAGGGCGGGCGCCGACGGAATTGCCGCAATAAACACCGTTAAAAGCATAACGGGACTGTCCCTTGACTGCAAAAAGCCGAGAATGGATGTATCGGGCGAAAGCGCCGTTTCGGGGTATTCGGGAAAGGCCGTTAAGCCCATCGCCCTGAGATTTATAAGCGACATGAAGCACAACGCCGAGCTGAAGGATGTACCCATAAGCGGTATGGGCGGAATAGAGACCTGGCACGACGCGGCGGAGTTTATGGCGCTGGGCTGCGGCAGCGTTCAGGTGACAACGGCGGTTATGCAGTACGGATACCGAATTATAGACGATTTGTTGAGCGGTCTGTCCCTTTTCCTTTCCGAAAACGGCTATGAAAGGCTTTCGGATTTTGTCGGTACGGCGCTTGGTGAAATAGTATCGGCCGATAAGCTTGACCGAAACAGCATTGTTTATCCTTCGTTTAACAAGGGCAGGTGCGTCGGCTGCGGAAGATGTATGATCTCCTGCCGCGACGCGGGACATCGGGCTTTAACGATGAGCGATAAAACGCTTAAACCGAGGCTTGACCCGGAAAAATGCGTCGGCTGCCAGCTTTGCGCGCTTGTATGTCCTCTCGGATGTATAGGTCAGTCAAAGAGAATAGAGCTAAAGGCAAGCGGATATTAAAAAATATGGGGTGACGCAAAATGGCGATAACCATGCGTAAGCTTTGCGAGGATGCAAAATCGAAATACGATATGGAGCTTGTTGCGGGCAAAAGCGGCATAGAAAACACCGTCAGATGGGTGCATATGGTGGAGGACAGAGAGGTTCCCGATTTTCTCCACGGCGGCGAGCTTATCTTTACAACGGGTATCGGACACATTGAAAGCGACGACCGTATGCTTGAATTCACCCGCAATCTTTACGCCCACGGAGCCGCCGGGGTGGTGTTTAATATAGGTCCCTATATCAAAAGAATTCCCCCCGATGTCATAAGCTTTGCAAACCAAAACGGCTTTCCGGTTTTCACCCTGCCGTGGAAGGTGCATATAATTGATATTTCCTATGATTTCTGCGGCAGGATAATCGAAAACGAAAAAGCGGAAATGAGTCTTATGCAGGCCTTTAAAAATCTCATTTTCGCGCCCGAAAGGGAAGAGGATTATCTGCCGGCAATGCAAAAAAACGGCTTTAACGCCGCAGAGCATTACCGTGTTTTTGCAATTACCCTTTACGGAGCCGACGGCAAGGTTGTAACATCTCCGCTTTATTCAAAAAACAAGATGCTGCTGTGGCGCATTTTTTCGGGATCGGATTCACCGGCCGCGATGTTTATTTATAACTCCCGCCTTATTGTCGTAAAGCAGCGGTGCCCGGAGCATTGTGTTGAACGGATACTTACGGCGCTTGAAAAGGCCTTCAGCCAAAGCAGGACACGCTATAAAACAGGCATTTCGGACGAGGGAACGGGCTATCTTTCGGTGCCATACCTTTACCGCCACGCAGGCGCAGCGCTTGTTACGGCAAAATATGAAAACGCGGCCGTGGCAAGATACGACGATATAGGCGTAAACCGTCTTATCCTTGCGATTGAGGATAAATCCGTGGCGGAGGCCTATGCAAACGAGGTTCTGAGCGCGGTTATCCGATATGACGAAGAAAACGACACCGATTTAACCGGGCTTTTAAAGCTTTATATCGAGTGTGATTGCAGCGTTAACGCAACGGCCGAAAAAAGCGGAGTTCACCGAAACACCGTTAACAACCGCATTAAACAGATAAGGGAGCTGCTGGGCGGCGCCCTTACCGAAAGGAAAAAGGCCGAGCTTGTTTTAGCCTTTAAAATCAGAGATCTAATTAAGTTTATTTAACGGAGGCAGTTTAAAATGGATGCAAAAACTATTGTAGAGTATCACAAAAAGTATAATTTACAGTCATGGTCAAAGCAGGCGGCAATAAACCCCCTGCCCATTAAGGACGCCGAGGGCATATACATGTATGACTTTGACGGCAACAGATACGCCGATATGTCAAGCCAGCTTGTAAACCTTAATGTGGGTCATAAAAACCGTCAGATAATCGAGGCCGTAAAGGAGCAGGCGGAAAAATACTGTTATATGGCTCCTTCCTATGCCTGCGAGCCGAGAAGCACTCTGGCAAAAATGATCATCGACCTTATGCCCGATAATATGGCAAAGGTGTTTTTCACAAACGGCGGCGCCGACGCCAACGAAAACGCGGTAAAGATCGCACGCATGTATACCGGCCGTCATAAAATCTTTTCGAGATACAGGAGCTACCACGGCTCAACCTACGGCGCGGGCAATCTTACGGGCGAGCCGAGGCGTTATCCGCTTGAGCCGGGCGCCCCGGGCTTTGTAAAATTCTTTGACCCCTATGTTTACAGAGAAAAAATCAAATTCGACTCCGAAAAGGCTGCGGCGGATTATTATGTTGCAAAGCTCAGAGAGCAGATCATTTACGAGGGTCCCGACAGCGTGGCCGCAATAGTTGTGGAAACCATTACGGGCTCTAACGGCGTAATCATTCCCCCGGAGGGGTATTTAAAGGGCGTCAGAGCCGTTTGCGACGAATTCGGTATTATGATGATCTGCGACGAGGTTATGGCAGGCTGGGGCAGAACGGGCAAGATGTTTGCCTTTGAAAATTTCGGTGTTAAGCCCGACATTGTTTCATTCGCAAAGGGCGTTACCTGCGGCTATGTTCAGCTGGGAGGCGTTTGCGTATCAAAGGAAATAGCGGCGTTTTTCGACGATCATTTGCTTTCCTGCGGACTTACCTACAGCGGACATCCTCTTGCCTGCGCCGCCGGCGTTGCCTGCTTAAATTATTATAAGGACGTAAACATTCTCGAAAATGTCAACAAATCGGGCAGGGCGCTCGGCGAGTGCCTTGAGGAAATGAAGAAAACACATCCGTGCGTCGGCGATGTAAGATATATCGGACTTTTCTCGGCCTTAGAGCTTGTTAGAAGCAAGCAGACAAGAGAGCCACTTGTTCCTTACGGAAAGGATCCCGACGGAATTATGGGAAGGCTTATAGGCGAGCTTAAAAAGCGCGGCTTTATGACCTATTCCCACGAGAATATGATTATAGTTGCTCCTCCGCTTATTATAACGGTCGAGCAGATTAAGGAAGAGCTTAAAAAGCTTGACGAGGTGCTTTATATTGCCGACGAAATTGTTGATAAGAGGTGACTTATATGTCGGGCGGACACTATGAAAACATAAAAAACGCAAATTTATTTGACTGTATCGGCATTTCACAGATCCGTCTCGTTCCGTCTAAACTGAGAAATGTTCCGGTCGGATATTCCGAGGTTCCTCTTATATTCCACCTTAAATCCGAAACTGTAAAAAAGCTGGCGTTTAAGGTGCCGTGGGGCGGCGTTGTGTACGGCTTTGCAAATTCCGCGCAGCAAACCGAGCAGAGGCTCGGTCTTAATTCCCACATAACCGACATAACCGTTTCGGACTGGGACGGCAGATTTATGCTTATATTCGAAGCCGAAAACGAAGCCGACTCGGTGGCCTTTAATGTGGCCGGGGAGGATGTTATAAAAATGTTGAACGAATGCCGCAGACCGGCAGAAATGTGAAAGGATGAAGACCTATGTATAAATGCAGCGAAGAACGAATGAAGGATAAAATCGAAACCTTTTCAAAATTCGGCGATGCCGGACACGGCGGCATAACAAGATACTCCCTGTCCGACGCGGCAATTAAGGCTCGCAACGAATTTGTAAAGCGTATGACCGCCATAGGAGCAGCTGTTGAGACAGATGATGTTGCCAATGTGTACGCAACAATTCCCGGCTCCGACCGTGATGCCAAAAGGATAGTTATGGCGTCCCATGTTGACTCGGTTAAAAACGGCGGTAATTACGACGGTATACTGGGCGTTATGTCGGCTATGGAGGTGCTTGAAACAGTTGTTGAGCACAATATACCCCACAGGCACCCCCTTACCGCAATGATATGGACAAACGAGGAGGGCTCTCTTTATCCCCCCGCAATGATGTGCTCGGGCATTGTTTGCTACGATTATCTGCCGGAGGACATTCGTCAAAAGTTCAAATATGAGGATATGCTTGCAACAAAAAGCATGTTGGATCCGACAAAAACCTTCGGCGAGGCACTTGATAAATCGGGCTTTAAGGGGGACAAAAGCAACCGCATTTCCCCCGAAAAATATCAGTATATGTTTGAAACGCATATCGAGCAGGGCCCCATTCTTGAAGACAACCAAAAAGATATCGGGGTTGTTGACTGCGTTCTCGGTATGTTTAACTACCGCGTGAAATCCTACGGTCAGACCGTCCATGCCGGCACCTTCCCGATGCCCAAGCGCCGCGACGCGCTTTATGCGGCGTCAAAGGCTCTGTGCTATCTTCACGAGGAAATAGACAAGCTTGCAATTCCCGAGCTTGTTTATACCACGGGCGAGATCGTCTGCCACCCCTGCGTGCATACCTGCGTTCCGGATTATGTCGATTTTTCGATAGATGTCCGCCACCAAGACCCCGAGGCGCTTGCCAAGGTGCTTGCGGTGGTGAAAAGCTGCGGCGAAAGGGAGTGGGCAGGCTGTAAATGCGAGGTCGTAAAGGCGTGGAACAGAGATACAGTTTACTGGGATAAAAGGCTTGTCGGCTATGTTGAGGAGTCGGCGACCGAAAACGGCATACCGCATATGTCAATCCATTCGGGTGCCGGTCACGACGCGCAATTTGCCTCATATATGCTGCCCACGACCATGATATTCGTGCAGTCTAAGGACGGACTTTCCCACTACGAGCCGGAGTTTTCTTCGGTTAAGCACTGTACCGAGGGAGCAACGGTAATGCTGGGCGCCGTGCTTAAAGCGGACAAAGATTGACTTAAAAAACGCCTCTCCCGCAAAAATTGCAGGAGGGGCCGTTTGATGAACGAGGGTGAAAAACATGTCACGGGAATTTTTTATACCGAAGAAAATTATTACGGGAAGCCGGGCGCTTGACGCGGTCGGCGAAATAATTAAAAATTACGGCAAAAAGGCGCTTATAGTTACGGGTAAAAATGTCCGAAGGCTCGATTGCTTTTCGGCTCTTTGCAAAACGCTCGAGGGCTGCGGTCTGTCATATGCCGTTTTTGACGGAATAACAGGCGAGCCGGACGACACCATGATTGCGGCGGGGGCAGCGAAATATAAGGACGAGGGCTGTGATTTGCTTGTTGCGATAGGCGGGGGCAGTCCCATTGATTCCATGAAAGCCATTGCCGTAAACGTTTCGGGAGAAAAGGAAATATGCGATTATTACCAAGAGGCAATTGATATTAAATTGCCGATGATGACGGCGATACCCACAACCGCGGGAACCGGCTCCGAGGCCACGCAGTTTACCGTTATAACCGACACAAAAAGAAATATAAAAATGCTTTTAAAGGGCGCGGTCTTAGTGCCTGATGTTGCGGTGGTAGACGGCAGCTTCGGCATTTCCGCTCCGAAGTCCGTAACAGCGTCAACCGGACTTGACGCGCTTACTCACGCCATAGAGGCGTATACCTCCCGCCGTGCTCAGCCGCTTACCGACAGTGTTTGTATATCTGCCGTAAAACGGTTGTTTAAATATCTTCCCGCCGCATATACCGACGGTAACGATTTGACGGCGCGAAACGAAACGGCAATCGCCGCGCTTGAAGCAGGTATCGCTATTAACAATTCCTCCGTAACCGTTGTTCACGGAATGAGCCGTCCGATAGGCGCGCTTTACCATGTGCCGCACGGACTTTCAAACGCAATGCTGTTGTATAAGTGTATGTCCTTTGCGCTTGACGGAGCTACCACCCGTTTTGCTGTTTTAGGCAGGGCGATAAATGCGGCTGACTGTAAGGCAGACGACAAAACTGCCGCGACGGCTTTTCTGGATGCAATCGGCGATATTTGCAAAAAGCTCGAAGTACCGACCCTTTCCGAGTATGGCATAGATAAGGAGGATTTCTTCGGCAATATAGAAAAAATGGCAGATGACGCACTTGCAAGCGGGAGCCCCGCAAATACGGCGAAAGAGGTTACCAAGGCGGATATTATAAACATTTATAAATCGTTGTTTTCTTAATATCGGTTGGAATTAACAACCTTTCACCGAGGTGGCGTTACCATCAGGTTCTAGTCGGGGCAACTCGGTGGAGGTTCAAGTCCTCTTATCCGCACCAAACACCTTGAGGTTTTCAGGAAAACCTCAAGGTGTTTTTCTTTTCACTTTTCTCTCTTCTTTCTTCTCTTTTCTCTGAAATTGTCGTTAACGGTTAGATTTTAATGTCGGCTTCTTTTTCTGCTCGATGATAACATTCGGACATTTGCATAGGTGTAAAATCAGTTACATTATACCAACCTGTTTTACTTTCAATCTCAATAACTCTATTTGTCGCTACGACAAACACCTTATCAAAGTAAAACTCTTTATCTATATTCTCCTTCACAACAACGTTTCTGATTTTTTCGGTATATTCATAAAGCGGCATTTTTAGTGAAAGGACAAGCCAATGCTTTTTATAATTGTAAAACCAAGACTCCAGCTTTTTCATTTTTTTGTTAACCCCTTTGCAAATAGAATCACATGGATCCGGGTCAAACGAATTTGATATATATCCTGCTTTTGTCATTTTTCCATTTTTCAATAGTTCACGTGTTGCTTTTTCACAGTCTCTGAAACGTCCACTTTTCAACTTTGCATATTTCATCGAATTGGAATACGAATTGGCAACTTCTGCAATTGTCACTTCCATTCCAATTTCTTTTTTTGTATCGAAAAAATCCGGGGATTCAAATTTCACAAAATTTAAATCGGGCTTTATTTTTTCAATAACTGCCCTGCATATATACTCTTGATAAAATTTGTTCTCATCATGTTTTTTCATATTTGACATCACAGCATCACTCCAAGAACCATTCTCATATATTGACAATTATGCCCATGTACACATTGTAAACTTTTTACTTGTGTTTGTCAAGTGTTTTTGTTAAATCGGAAATTTTAAAAAGCAAAGAGGTTTTGGGTCTGCGGTCGGGGCATTAAAATTTCATATAAAAAGTTTGCTGTACCTGTACTCAGGTACAGTTTATTTTTTCTCGTTTTAAAGATATAAAACGCTTGGGTTTTACCCAACTGCCTTGCGTAAGTAAGTCCTTTATAGCAACAATATTCCAGCACTATCGGTTCTCTTGCGTAAACGGCCGCCGCGTGTTTTTCTAAAAGCAGGCCGACTGTAAAGCTTAGGCTCCCTTGTGTAAAGGGAGCCGTCGCGCAGCGGCTGAGGGATTGTCTATTTTCACATAGCTTTAGCAAAAAGCGACACTTTAGGCCTCACAACCCCTCCGTCAAAATCGAAGATTTTGACACCGACCGCTCACAGGGGAGGCTTAAAGAACACGGCTTTTTTGAGAGGATTTTTCCTTTCACGATAAAGACCGCTTTAATATTTTAGCCCGGTAGTCGGCAAACCGCTTCTGATATACCAAGGAGTTTTTTTGTCTACTCTACTTCTCGCTATAAGCTATTTCTTTTTCCCATGCACATCAGTAGGTTCTTTATCTCGTACAAAAAACAAAGCAGGCTTTACGGTGACGCAAAGTCTGCTTTGTCTGTGTTTAAAAAATTGCTGACAATGGATGTCAATCGGCTATGAGAGAGGCGATTTCGTCGAGTGAAATGTTATATATCTTCCCCTCCATGTCCCGCTGGCAAAGGCGCTTTTTCACCGACTCCCTGTCATACCTGCAGCCGACGATGGCGTCGCATATTTCTTTTTCCGAAAGGGTGGAAAAGAAATCCCCGAAAACGGCGGCCGAGTCGATCAGTCCCTTTTTAATATCAAGCTTGAACTGAATTTTTCCCCCGGCAAATCGTCCGGTGCGCTCGATGTTGAACTTGGGATTTTTGCCGTAGATATAATCCCAGTTTGAAAGCTTTTGCTCCCTTATGACCGATATTTCTTCGATGTCCTCGGGCGTGAGAGCATAGCTTTTTCCGCTGCCCTTCATTATATGGGAAATCATGATTTCCTTAAACTTTTCGGGAGAAATTTCGCTGTCGAGGTGGTCGGAAATGTTGGTCACCCGATCCCTGACCGATTTTATGCTTTTGGAAATTATCTTATAATCGTCCACCGTTGTGGAGGCGACCATCTGCTCAATATCGGTGGAAAAAAGCAGCGAGCCGTGATGAACCACGCTGTCGCGGAGGCGGTATTGGGCGTTTCCGGAAAATTTCTTTCCGTCAATGGTAAGGTCATTGCGCCCGTTGAAGGCGGCGGGAACGCCGAGACTTTTAAGGGCGTCGATGACGGGGGCGATATACTCGTGAAACTCGATTTCCCGGGCATTTTTTCGCTCGATAAAGGAAAACTGCCAGCCTCCCATGTCGGTGTATATTGTGCCGCCGCCCGAAAAACGGCGGGAGACGGTTATGCCGTGTTCCTTTGCGTAGGGCAGATTTATTTCCTCGGCGACGTTCTGATATTTCCCCACCATAAGGGTCGGGGTGGTGCGCCAAAAGAGGAAAACCGTATCGCCGAGATCCTTTTGCTCGGCAAAATAGTTTTCGACGGCAAAATTATAAAAAACGTTGCAGGAATTTGTCTCAATATAAATCATCTACGCCCTCCAAAACCTCCCATGCCTTATAGGAGCTTCGGGCAAGGGGTGCCGAGGCAACATGGCGAAATCCCTTTTCAAGGGCGATTTTTTTATAACGGGCAAAATCCTCGGGAGTCGCATATCTCTTGAGAGGATAGTGCTCCTTTGTGGGCTGAAGATACTGGCCTATGGTCAGAATGTCGCAGCCGGTGGCGAGCACGTCGTCAAGAAGAGCGTCGATCTGCTCCTCGGTTTCTCCGAGGCCGACCATAAAGCCGGTTTTGGTGAGAAGGGTTTCGTCCTTTTGCTTGAAATAGCGCAAGACATTCAGCGAGCGCTCGTAATCGGCCTGAGGACGGATGACCTTTTGAAGCTCCTTTACCGTTTCCACATTGTGATTTATAACGTCGGGGTGAACCTCGGCGATAATGTCGAGGGCGGCCGTGTTCATCTTCATGTCGGAAATGAGGGTCTCCACCGTTGCGCCGGGGCAAAGCCTTCTTATGGCGCGGACGGTCTTTGCAAAATGCTCGGCGCCGCCGTCGGGAAGGTCGTCGCGGGTAGAGCAGGTCAGCACCACATGGCGAAGTCCCAGCTTTTTTGCCGCCTTTGCGACGTTTTCCGGCTCGTTTTCGTCGGGAGGCAGAGGCCTTCCCGTGGTTACGTTGCAGAATTTGCAGTTTCTCGTGCAGATGTTGCCGAGAATCATAAATGTGGCGGTGTGTTTTTTATAACATTCCCCGAGATTGGGGCAGTTGGCCTCCTTGCAGACGGTGTTAAGTCCCATGTCGCGCATGATTTCGGCGACCTCGGACACCGCCTCCTGGTTATATCTCACCTTGAGCCAATCGGGTTTTCTTTCCATAATATCAATCCTTATCGGTTTTAAGAAGTCCCACGGCGGTTCCGACCTCGACCGTATCGCCCTCTTCAAAAAGCTGCTTGTCAAGCACGCCGTTCTCGGAGGCCTCGATCTGATTTACCACCTTGTCGGTTTCGATTTCGAAGATGGGCTCGCCGGCCTTTACCTCGTCTCCCTCTTCCTTAAGCCACGCGCACAGCACGCCGTCCTTCATTTCGGGACGGAGTTTCGGCATTTTTATTTCCTTTTCCATTGTTTTCATTCCTTTTATATTAGATATTTTACAAGACGGCCGTCGCCGCAAAGGGCGGCCGAAATCATTTTGAGATTTTCAAAGGCGATGCTCAGCCCCGAAAGATCACCTTTTCCGCCGCAAAGAAAATCGCAAAGAATATACCCTTCGGTTATAAAACCTCTTTTGGCGGAATATTTCACCTCAATGGGCCGATTTTCGAAAATCCCCTTCTTTTCAAAATCGAAGGACGGGGTTTTGCCGAAGGTCCATGCGTCGCTTTGATATTTCTCCTTTGCAAGCCTTTTCACCTCGCAAAGCTCCTTTTCGGAAAGCTCGGCGGTCTTTGCCCCGCAAAGCACGGCCCTCTCAAGGCGGCTTTTAAACTCCTCCACCGACATTTTTTCCTTTAAATGCTCGGAAATGTCGGTGACGGCGCTGACCGTCGAAAGGGTACCCTTTGTGACAATACTTTCGTTTTTCGTTTTTGCGGTTATTTTGTCCAGCAGCTCAAGGTCGGCGGAAAAAAGCAGCGTTCCGTGGTGGAGCACCCGCCCCTTGCTTGTGCGCTGGGCACTGCCCGACACCTTAAGCCCGCAAACGGCAATGTCGCACACCCCTCTTTTGGCGGCGTCAAGCCCGAGAGAGCGCAGAGCCTTTATGACGGGGTTTAAAAAAGTGTCATAGCAAAGGTTTTCCGACGCATCGGAAACGAAGGTATAATTGACATTTCCGAGGTCATGATAAACCGTGCCGCCTCCCGACATTCTGCGAACGACGGGAATATTTCGCTTTTCAAGCTCGAAAAAATCCACCTCGCGGTAGATGTTCTGATTTTGCCCCACAATGACGGCGGGGCGATTTTGCCAAAGAAAGAAAATATCGTCGTCGGTGTAATTTTCGAAAACATATTCCTCAAAGGCCTGATTGAAAAAAGGGTCGGTGCAATCATTTTTAAATGTAATCATAATAATCCCTCCCTTTTTGTCGGCAATCGATATTTTAACACACAAGGCCGCCTTTTTCAAGTTTTGCATACCAAAGAGTCAAAAAAAACATGGCAAAATATTAAAATAGGTATTGTTATGCGGCGGAATTTGGTATATAATAAGTCGATAACAAGCGACATAATTATGAATTGGAGATATATTTATGGAAAGATGTGAACTGTGCACCCTGCTTCGCGGCTTTGAAAACTTTGACGGCAAGGAGGTCACGGTGTCGGGCTGGGCGAGAACCGTCCGCGACTCCAAGACCATCGGCTTTATCGAGCTTAACGACGGCAGCTCCTTCAAATGCGTCCAAATCGTCTTTGAGGACGGAAAGGTGGACAATTTCAAGGAAATTGCAAAGCTCAACGTCGGCTCGGCCGTCACCGTCACGGGAACCGTCGTGCTCACTCCCGAGATGCGCCAGCCCTTTGAAATTCACGCAAAGGAAATCACCGTCGAGGGTCTCTCCACTCCCGATTATCCCCTTCAGAAAAAGCGCCACAGCGTGGAGTTTCTTCGCTCCATCGCCCATCTTCGCCCCCGCACAAATCTTTTCAACGCCGTTTTCCGCGTGCGTTCGGAATGTGCCTTTGCAATTCATGAATTTTTCCACAGCAAAGGCTTTGTTTATGCCCACACCCCCCTCATCACCGGCAGCGACTGTGAAGGCGCCGGCGAGATGTTCAGGGTGACCACCCTCGACCCCAAGGACCCGCCCCTTAAGGAGGACGGAACCGTGAATTTCGGCGAGGACTTTTTCGGCAAGCCCACCTCGCTGACCGTTTCGGGCCAGCTTTCGGCCGAATGTATGGCCATGGCCTTCGGAAAGGTCTACACCTTCGGCCCCACCTTCCGCGCCGAGGCAAGCTTCACCAACCGCCACGCCGCCGAATTTTGGATGATCGAGCCGGAAATGGCCTTCTTTGACCTTAAAGATGACATGGAAATTGCCGAGGCCATGATAAAGCACATTATAAATCACGTTCTTAAGACCTGCCCCGACGAAATGCAGTTTTTCAACAGCTTTGTTGACAAGGGTCTGCTTGAGCGCCTCGACTTTGTGAGAAGCTCCGATTTCGGCTGTGTGACCTACACCGAGGCGGTGGAAATTCTCGAAAAGCACAACGACGAGTTTGACTATCCCGTCAGCTGGGGCGTCGACCTGCAAACCGAGCACGAGCGCTATCTCACCGAGAAGATATACAAAAAACCCCTTTTCGTCATCGACTATCCCAAGGAGATCAAGGCATTTTATATGCGTCAGAATGACGACGGCAAGACCGTCGCCGCAATGGACTGCCTTGTGCCGGGAGTCGGCGAGATCATCGGCGGAAGCCAGAGAGAGGAACGTCTCGACGTGCTGCGCGCCCGCATGGAGGAGCTGGGTCTCGACGAAAAGGACTATTGGTGGTATCTCGACCTTCGCAAATACGGCGGGGTCAAACATTCGGGCTTCGGTCTCGGCTTTGAGCGCATAATCATGTACATCACCGGCGTTCAGAACATCCGCGACGTACTTCCCTTCCCCCGCACCACCGGCAGCGCCGAATTTTAACTTTATATACAATTCAAATATTTTTGTGAAGGATTTGATGGATATGCAGTTTAAGGACATGAGCAAGGAAGAGCTTTGCTCGCTTAAAAACGATTTGCAAAAACAGTATGACGAATTCAAAAGCAGGGGTCTTTCCCTCGATATGTCGCGAGGCAAGCCCTCTCCCGAGCAGCTTGACCTGTCCACCGGGCTTTGCGACTGCGTCGACTATGAAACCTACAGCAAAAACGGCGGAATAGACTGCCGCAACTACGGCTGTATCGACGGCCTTCCCGAGGTCAGACAGATGTTTGCCGACATTCTCGGCGTTTCGGCCGACAGCGTTATTCTCGGCGGAAACTCCTCCTTAAACGTCATGTTCGACTGCATTTCCCAAGGCTATACCCACGGTTTCGGAGACACCCCTTGGTGCAAGCAGGGCAAAATCAAATTTCTTTGCCCCTCCCCCGGATATGACCGTCACTTCTGCGTCACCGAATATTTCGGTTTTGAGCTTATAACCGTTAAAATGACCGAAAACGGTCCCGACATGGACGCCGTCGAGGAGCTTGTAAAGGACCCCGCCGTCAAGGGAATTTGGTGTGTTCCCAAATATTCCAATCCCACCGGAATAACCTATTCCGACGAGACGGTGCGCCGCTTTGCCGCCCTTCGTCCCGCCGCAAAGGACTTCAGAATTTTCTGGGACAACGCCTATGCCGTTCACGACCTTTACGAGAACAAAAAAGACACCCTTTTGAACCTTGCCGACGAGTGCAAAAAGGCCGGTAACGAGGACATTTATTTCATGTTCGCTTCCACCTCCAAAATCGCATATCCCGGAAGCGGCGTTTCGGCCGTGGCCTGTTCCGAGGGTAACAAGAAAATCTTGCTCAGCCGTCTTAAATATCAGACCATCGGCCCCGACAAGATGAATCAGCTGGGTCATCTCTGCTTTTTCAAAAACACTCAGGGTATTCTCGACCACATGAAGCTGCATGCGTCAAAGCTTCGCCCGAGATTTGAAACGGTGCTTTCCCGCCTTAAAAACGACCTCGGAGAGGACGGGATCATCACTTGGACCGAGCCTGTGGGCGGATATTTTATCAGCGTCGATTTGACCTACGGCTGTGCCAAAGAGGTTGTGGAGCTGTGCGAACAGGCGGGCGTAAAGCTCACCGGCGCAGGCGCCACCTTCCCCTACGGAAAGGACCCGGAAAACAAAAACATCCGTCTTTCCCCCTCCTTCCCGCCCGTTGAGGAGCTCGACCTTGCCATGCGGCTGTTCACGCTGTGCTGCAAGCTTGCCTCGGCGGAAAAGCTCATCCAAAGCAAATAACATTGATTTAACGGCCTGTCTTTGGGAGCGCTCCCTCGGCAGGCCTTTTT
>OCIU01001032.1_pt1 | contig 21031 bp, 19 predicted proteins | sample 1538471 | NCBI WGS metagenome assembly OCIU01 (sample SAMN04571693, study PRJEB22368) | human gut metagenome | biome: human gut; material: stool | host: Homo sapiens | place: Luxembourg | collected 2012-06-01 | reverse complement strand
CGGCGCAGGCCGGGGGCAGCTCCTCCTTGCACTCGTGGTGGTCCGTCACCACCACGTCCATACCCAGGGAGTTGGCGTAGGCCACCTCCTCCACGCCGGTGATGCCGCAGTCCACCGTTACCAGCAGGCGGACCCCCTGCCCATGCAGGGACAGGATGGCGTCCTTTCCCAGGCCGTAGCCATCCTCGATGCGGCGGGGGATATAGTGCACCACGTCGCCGCCACGGGACAGAAGATAGTCCACCAGGATCACCGTGGCGGTGATGCCGTCCACGTCATAGTCGCCGAAAACGGCGATCTTTTCCCCGCCGGCCAGGGCGCGGCTCACCCGCTGGGCGGCCTTGTCCATGTCCTTCATCAAAAAGGGGGAATAGGGCAGGTCCCGGTCCCGCTCCAGGAAAGCGGCGGCCTCCTCCGGGGTGGTGATCCCCCGGGAGGCCAGCACCGAGGACACCAGATAGGGGTACCCGGCCCCGGTGAGCCGGTCCACTGCCCCGGCGGGCAGCTCCGGTATGCTCCACTGCTGATATTTCATGACAGGACACCCCTTTCCCGGTACTGCAAATAATATTTTATTATAGCAAACGCCGAATGACTTGACAAGGGGCGGACGTTGGATTTTCGGGGATCCGCGGGAAAAACCGGGTCTGCGGGGCGGGCCTTTCCGGCAGAAAAAGGCGGCAGACACGATGGTCTGCCGCCTGAGACTGTCCCAAAAGGGCTTTGCCCTTTTGGAACAAGCGGGTCACGCTTCCTTTTCCTCCGGGCTGTATTCCAGAATGTCCCCGGGCTGGCAGTTGAGAACGTCGCAGATGGCCGCCAGGGTGGAGAAGCGGATGGCGCTGATGTGGCCGTTTTTCATCTTGGATAGGTTCACGTTGGCCACGCCTACCCGGGCCGACAATTCGTTCAGGCTCATCTTCCTGTCGGCCATGACGCGGTCCAGCCGCAAAATGATCTGTCCCATTCCTCCGCCTCCTTACAGGGTCTCGTCCGATTCCTTCTGCAGCTGAACGCCGTAACGGAACACCGCCACCAGGGCCATGGTGACCACAAAGGCCAGCAGAATGCCCCACTGGATGCTGACGCCGCCCTTTCCGGCGGACAGAAAGCGCCCGGTCAGCGTGTCGCTGGCGGAGGCGAATACCGCCACCGGCAGCAGGGAGAAGCCGAAGCTCCGGAGCCTGGCCACCACGTCGCCGCAGAAGGGGGAGTCGCACCGGGTCAGCACCGCAAACAGCCCCCGCAGCATCCAGAGTGCCCCGGCGGAGGAGGCCGCGAACAGCGCCGCCAGAACGAACACCGCCACCAGCTTCTTGGCGTTGTACTCCGCCGGGGCGGCCTCTGCCTCCATGACCTTGCTGCCGCCGTCGGAGTGTAGCCGGGCGGAGTCATAGAAGCGGTCAAACAGCTTCAGCTCTGTCTGAAACTCCTGGTCCTCCGGGGGCGTGACGGTGGTTTCGTCCCCGAACAGTTGGTCCGGGCCGCCGCTGCCGGAATAGCTGAAGCTGCCGCCCAGGATGCCCCACAGGGCCGCGAAGCGCTCCGCATTGAAGCGAAGCTCCGTGTGCTCCACCACGCGGACCGTCAGGGCGTCCTCCGGCAGACGGGCCACATAGGCGGCGGCCAGGCCGCAGAACACGGTGATCAGCGCCGCAACAATGGACAAAACGGTCATGACGAGCCGGCCTGCCTTGCCGAACAGGCGGAATCTGGAAAGAGTTCTGGTATTCATAGGAAGCCTCCTGATGATTTTTTTAGATGGTCCGTCCGCTGAGCACCGTCAAAGGCGGCGGACAGCTTCTTCATGGCTCACCCGCCGATGGAGGAGATGCGGCCGTCGGACCCGAACCGGACCGTCACCGTGTAGTCCTTCATGGAGATGGGCATGTCGCCGTACCGCCAGGAGAAGGTGAGGCGGATGTCTTCCGTGCCGCTGCCCGGGTGGGAGAACACGAACACATAGGTATCGCCGGAGGGGCGGCTGTCCTTCAGGGCCAGGGAGGCAGCGTCGGAGTTCTCCAGGCCATAGGTCTCGCTGCCGGTATAGGGCAGGGAGATGGTCAGCTCCCGGCCATCGCCGCTGATCTGATAGTGCACGTCCTTGTCCGGGGCCTTGCGGAGGGCGGCGAACATGGGGATGTCGTAGCCCATCTTGGCCTGGAAGAGGATCACGCCCAGGGAGGCCGCAAAGGCGGCCACCAGGACGGCGGACACAATGGCGGCTGCCTTGGCTCCGGCGTGTCTTCTGCCGTTTTCATCGCCGAAGGACCAGCCGTCGGCCCACAGGGCGTCGATCTCCTGCCGCTTGGCGGGGCGGATCAGATACAGGGCCAGGGCTACGAACAGCAGAGTGCCGAACACGCAGAACAGAATGTCCATGCCGGTGGCATTGCCGTCGAACACGGCGATGAAGGCGGTGATATCCGTCAGGGTGTGCAGCAGCATCACGCCCCAGATGCTGCGGGTGCGCAGATAGATGGCCCCGTACAGAACGCCAAGACCGGCGGTGTAGATGACCTGGACCAGGGCGGCCAGGGGGTCGCCGGTGACGATGACGTTGGTGGCGTGGAGCAGGCCGAAGGCACCGCCGGAGACCAGGGCGCAGCGGAGAATGCGGTGGGGCTTATCCTTCCAGATGCGCATCAGATTGGACACGGTAAAGCTCCGGCAGAGGACCTCCTCGGACACGCCGGGGCCGATGCCGTGGACCACGGCGGCGCACACGGCGGCGGTGCCGGTGACCAGGGGCGCGTCATATACCTTGATCTGCAGCAGGTTCCACAAAGGGACGATCAGCTCCGGCAGGGCCAGCAGAAGGCCCAGCTTCACCAGGCCGCCCCGGAAGCCGAAATCGCACTTTCCCCGGAAATACAGCGGCATCACCAGGACGATCAGCCCCGCCATGATCAGACGGGAGATGTCGTCGTTTATAAGGTACAGAAACGAGTCCTCGCCGCCTATGGACAGGAACAGGGGCTGGGTGAGAAGGGCGATGGTGTCCCGCAGGGTGAAAAACGCCAGCGGGAGAAGCAGGGCGGTGAACACCGCGCTGTTTAAGAATTTGTGGGTTACAGGCTTTTCCATAGATAGGACCTCCAGTTATGTTTAACGTAAATGATTTAACGAATGTCGTTAAACGGATGATATCACAGAGGAAGAGTCCTGTCAAGAGATTTTTTACGTTTATCGTAAAATTTTTGATGTTAGAGGCTGTCAGGAAGGCAGCCTTCCGGGATTTTCGACGGGATCAATACACCTATTGTAGAGTCTTTGCGGCTTTTTTGCAAGCCCCGGAACGGGCCGGAGCGGCGTCGGACAGAAAAAGTTCCGCAAAATTTTGGTCATACCATTGATTTGTGGGCCGACAGCGTGTAAAATAACAGTTAAGGATTTGAGACTGTAAAAAACCCCGGAAATCTTCCACCATCGGAAAGGAAGATCGTTACGAAAGAAACCCATCAGGAGTATCTTTCGTTTGCAATCACAGTTTTTTCAGAACTTTTCAAGTTCTGAAAAACCGCACGCAGCTTGTCAAAAAGCCTTTTTTGACAAGCTGAAAGATTTATCATCATATGGAAAGGGCATAGGAACATGGCCATGCACATTGAAAAAATTCAGCAGAACACCAACCCCCGGGTCCCGGAGCTTATCATGCAGTCCCTGATCAAGGCCATGGAGGACGGCCACATCCGGGTGGGGGAGGACCTGCCCTCCGAGCGGGACCTGGCGGAAATGCTGGGCGTGGGCCGCGGCTCCCTGCGGGAGTGCCTGGCGATCCTGGAGTTCCTGGGGGCCATCGACGGCCGCGGCAACCGCAAGGTGCTGCTGCGGGGCGCGGACTATATCCAGAAGGCCCGCTCCTGGATCGAGTGCTCCAACGAGATGGGCGGCACGGAGCAGTTCAACGAGTTCCGCCGGGTCATCGAGGTGGGCATCGTGGGCCTGGCCTGCGAGCGGGCCACCCCGGAGGACATGACTGCCCTGGACGCGGCGGTGAAGCACCTGGACCAGGACCCCTCCAACTATATGTACGACGTGGAGTTCCACGACGCCCTGGCGGTGGCCAGCCACAACGCCATGCTGGCCTCCACCATCCACCTGGTCAACAACCTCATCGCCGACGTGCGCATCCGCTTCTGGGATCTGCCCAGCTATTACGAGCAGACCCAGCAGTCCCACCACGCCATTTATGAGGCGGTGAAGGCCCGGAACGCCGCAAAAGCCCGGCAGGAGATGATCCGCCACCTGAACATCGTTTCCGAGTTTGCCCGGAACTATCCCGCCCGGGACCGGGGCGAGGAGGAGGCCCCTGTGCCGGAAAAGACCACATAACGCCCTGCGGCGAAACGGAGACGCGCCTGTATAGGTGCGTCTCTTTTTTTGATGTTTTCTGACGGTCCGCCCCGGTTTTATACATAATCCACAACAAATGCCAGGAAATTTTGGCCTTTTCCCAAGTTGACGATGGAGCCGAATCGTGCTATTTTGGTATTGTGGTTAGATGGTAATACCAAATTACCAAAAAGATCGCTGGGTTGAAAATGTAAGAGAGCAAGGAGGAATCGTATGAAGAAGCTATTGGCAATGGCGCTGGCGTGCCTGATGCTGGCGGGTATCCTGTCAGGCTGCGCAAACGCGCCGGGCGACGAAAAGGTGGAGTACCGCTGGAAAATGGCGCTGAACTCCACGGAGGGCGACAACGCCTATGACACGGGCGTTCTGTTTGCCCAGAAGATCAAGGAGCTGACCGACGGCCGGGTGCAGGTGGACCTGTACGGCGGCGCGCAGCTGGGTACCACGGCGGAGGTGCTGGAGGGCATGTACGCCGGTGTGGCCGACGTGATGTGCGAGTCCATCGGCACCCTGGCCACCTTCACCCCTCTGGCCAACATCGAGGCCATGCCCTATATGTTCAGCAGCTATGACCACTTCATGAACGTGTGGTACAGCGACCTGGGGCAGGAGATCAAGGACGCCGTGGGCGATGACGCGGGCTTCAAGCTGATGGGCGCTTCCTATCGCGGCCCCCGGGTGGTGTGCGCCACCAAGGCCCTGCGGACCATCGAGGACTTCAAGGGCTTCAAGCTCCGGGCCCCCAACCTGGAGATGTATCTGAAAACCTGGCAGTGGGCGGGAGCCAACCCCACCCCGGTGCCCATGAACGAGGTTTACACCGCCCTGCAGCAGAAAACCGTGGACGGCCAGGAGAACCCCGTGGTGGACTCCGTGAACTACGCCTTTGACGAGGTGTGCAATTACTGGATCAAGACCAACCATGTGTATGGCTGCAACGTCATCATCATGGACAAGGATTATTTCGAGAGTCTCCCCGCCGATATCCGGCAGGCGGTGGAGGAGGCGGCCGAGTTTGCAGGCCGCGCCATCAGCGAGCAGCAGGCGGATAAGGACGCCGTGGCCTGGCAGGAGCTGGAGAGCGAGGGCAAGACCATCATCGAGGTGGACAACGCCGCCTTCGCCGAGCACTTCAGGGACTTCGCCGCCGCCAACTATCCGGACTTTGCCGACTGGGTGGAGCGGATCGCCGCCATGGACCCCGATAAGGGTTAAGGAAGGAGGATATCAGCTGTGATCAAAGCGTATTCCAAGTTTCTGGACATTCTGGAGAAGATCCAGATCGTCCTGCTGACGGTGTCGGTGCCGGCCATGGTGCTGATCATGTTCTATCAGGTCATCATGCGGTATGTGTTCGCCAACTCTCCGGCCTGGAGCGAGGAGCTGGTGCGGTATCTGTTCATCTTCAACGTGATGATGGCGGCGGCCATCGCCGTCCGGCGCAACAGTCACCTGCAGATCGACATCCTGCTCAACGTGCTCAAGCCCCGGGCCCGGACGATCTTCACCGTCTGCGCCACCGCCGTGGGCACGGTGTTCCTGGTGTATCTGTTCATCCTCTCCCTGGAGCTGGTGCGCAGCGGTATGCCCAACACCTCCGCCGGTCTGGGCCTGCCCATGTCCGTTCCTTATACCTGTGTCCCCGTGGGCACGGCGCTGATGGCGCTGACGTCCGTGGAGGTCATTCTGAAAAATCTGCAGGAGCTGTTTCATAAGAAGGAAGGAGGCGCCGCATGAACGCAGGTCTGTTGGTATTTATTCTGTTGCTGGCTTTGTCCTTTTTGGGCATCCCCATCTACATCGCCCTGGGCATCGGCACGCTGGTGGCCCTGAACATGGCGGACCTTCCGATGCTGGTGCTGCCGCAGAAGCTGTTCGCCGGTATGAACTCCTCGTCGCTGCTGGCCATTCCCTTCTTCATCCTGGCGGGCAACCTGATGTCCCGCAGCATCACGGGGAAGCTCATTGACGTGGCCAACGCGCTGATCGGGCGCATCAAGGGCAGCCTGGCCCTGGTGACGATCGTGGCCTCCGGCCTGTTCGGCGCCATCTCCGGCTCCGGCGTGGCCACGGCCTCCGCCATCGGCGGCCTGACCATCCCCGCCATGAAGAAGGAGGGCTATCCCGCTCCCTTCGCCGTGGCCGTGTCGTCCGTTTCGTCCATTCTGGGGCCCATCATTCCCCCGTCCATTACGCTGATCGTGTACGCCTCCATCACCAACGTGTCGGTGTCCAAGCTGTTCATCGGCTCGGTGATCCCCGGCCTGATGCTGGTGTTGTGCCTGATGGGCTATGCGCTGGTGTATGCCAAGCGCCATGACCTGCCTGCCCACGAGAAAATGCCCGCCAAGGAGGTGGCCAGAACCTTCAAAAGCGGCATCTGGGCGCTCTTAATGCCCGTTATTATCCTGGGCGGTATCTTCGGCGGCATTTTCACCGCCACCGAGGCCGCCGCTGTGGCGGTGGTGTATGCCCTGGTGGTGAGCCTGTTCATCTATAAGGACACCAAGTGGAGCGAGCTGCCCGGCTCCTTCGTGGAGGCCTCCGTTTCCACCGCCACCATCATGGTGATGGTGGGCCTGTCCAAGGCCTCCAGCTATGTGGTGGTCACCTCCGGCCTGCCGGCGCTGCTGCTGGACACCTTCTCCAGCCTGACGGAGAGCCGGGTGCTGATCCTGCTGCTGCTGAACCTGCTGTTTCTGATCATCGGCATGCTGATGGAGGCCAACGCGGCCATCATCATGATGACCCCCATCCTGATGCCCCTGCTGACGCTGTACGGCATCAATCCGCTGATGTTCGGCATTGTGATGAGCTTCAACCTGTGCATCGGCCTGGTGACGCCGCCGGTGGGCCTGTGCCTGCTGCTGAGCAACCAGATCGGCGAGACCAGCCTGACCAAGTCCCTGAAGGCGCTGATGCCCATGTTGCTGATCAGCATCTGCGTGCTGCTGCTGATCACCTATGTGGATCCGCTGACCACGTGGCTGCCGTCCCTGCTGAAGAAGTAAAAAAGCTGAAATCGGTTCTCTCCACAGCCCCTGCGTGCTCCGCCTCTCCCCCAGGGGGCGGGGCATCAGGGGGCAGCGCAGAGAGGACGAAAGAATATAAAGGAGATGTGACGCATGAAGATCGGTTTTCTGGGCCTGGGCGTTATGGGTCTGCCCATGGCGAAAAACCTGCTGAAAAAGAGCGGCTGCGAGGTTCTGGGCTACGACGTGGCCAAGGCCCGGCTGGAGGAGTTTGCCGCCGCCGGAGGTACGCCGGTCAGCGACCAGCTGGATATCTATAAAAACTGCGATGTGATCATGCAGATCCTGCCCACCCACGCCATCATCCGCGACTCCGTGGAGAAGGCCGTGGAGTACGGCAAGCCCGGCAACATCATCATCGACCTGAGCTCCACCGCCCCCGACATCATCCGGGAGCTGTATCAGGAGGTCAAGGCCGCTGGCATGTCCCTGCTGGATTCCCCCATCAGCGGCGGCAATCCCATGGCCATTGCCGGCACTCTGGCCATTATGACCGGCGGCGACCGGGAGGCCTTCGACCGGGTGAAGCCCCTGCTGGAGTGCATGGGCCACCCCGTATACACCGGCGGCAGCGGCAGCGGAAGCGTCACCAAGCTGGTGAACAACATGGTGGCCGGGGCCTATATGGTGGTCATCGCCGAGGCCTATGCCTTCGCCGCCAAGGCGGGCATCGACCTGCAGACCACCTTCGAGGCCACCCGCGGCGGCTTCGCCGGAGGCCCGGTGTATGAAAACAAGGTGCCCAAGCTCATCAAGCGGGACTATGAGCCCGGCGCCCGGGTGGCCGTTCACCGCAAGGACATCCTCAACGCCAAGCACTTTGCCCACCACATGGGCGTGGACACGCCTATGACGGATGTGGTGCTGCGGGTTATGGACTGGATGAACGACAACGGGCACATTGATGAGGATCAGATCGCCATGGTCAAGTATTACGAGGACAAGATGGACGTGACCGTGGGCGGCGAGAAATAAGCCCATGGAGCGCTTTCCCATCCGGGTGACGCTGCTGGCCAACGCCGGTGTGCTGATCCGATACCGGGGGGTCTCGCTGCTGCTGGACGGGATTTTCGGGCAGAAGGACAATCCCTTCAGCCCGCTGCCCGAAGGCTGCCGGGAGGCCATGCTCCGGGGGGAGCCGCCCTTTCAGGAGCTGGACTATCTGCTGTTCAGTCACTATCACCCGGACCACTTCGCGCCGGAGATGGTGCGCGGGCTTCTGGAGCGGCGTCCGGTCAGGGGGCTGTTCTATCCCCGGGACGACGCGCCGGAGGTAAGGCAGCTTTCCGGCTGGCTGCGGCAGGAGGTGATCCCCTGCGTGCTGCTGTCCCATAAGACGGACCGGGCGGTGATACAGATCGAGCCCCACATATCGGTGCAGGCCTTTATGACGGCCCACCTGGGACAGGAATACCGGGACGTGCCCCACGCCTGCTATCTGCTGACCTTCGACGGGCGGCGGGTGCTGTTCACGGCGGACACGGACTATCTGTACGAGACGCTTTCCCACCTGTCGGGAACGCATCTGGACGCGGTGTTCCTGAACCCCCTGTTTTACCAGGCCTGCTTCAACAGGCGGCTGTTCCGGGGGTATTTTGACACGGACACCCTGTGCGTGTATCACGTCCCCTTCCGGGAGGACGACCGGATGCACATGCAGGATATGGCGCGGCGGATGCCGCAGGCTGCACGGGAGGCGGGCCTTCGGGTCCTGCCGCTGACAGAGCCCATGCAGCAGATCGAAATCTGATACAAGGGAGATCGGAACCCATGAAGGATATTCTGGAAATGGCCCAGGGCCAGCTGACCCGGGTGATCGCCGTGCGGCTGCGCCCGGGCACGGACGTGCTGGCGGGGCTGACGGAGGCCTGCAGCCGGGCCGGGATCAGCAACGGCGTGATCCTCAGCGCTATCGGCAGCCTGGACGGCGTGGCCTACTGCAACCCGGTGGAGTTGCCGGAAAAGAAGGCGGGCTATGGCTACGGCGAGGTGCTGCACCTGACCGGCCCCATTGAGCTGACTGCCGGCAGCGGCATTGTCTGCCATGACGACCAGGGAAACACGAATCTGCACGTGCACATGAGCCTCAGCGACCGGTACGGCAGCGCCCACGGCGGCCACCTGGTGGAGGGCACCCGGGTGCTGCTGACCGTGGACGTGGTCATCGCCGAGATCGGCGGACTGGTCATGGGAAGAAAGTTTGACGAGGAATTGGAAGTGCCCCTGTTCGCGCCCAGGCAGGCGTGACAGGCGGATAAAAGAAAGGTGTGAGAACATTGGCTGAAACGAAAAAGGAAATGTACAGCAAGGAGCAGCTTCTGGAGTTCTACCGCACGATGGTGCGCATCCGGACCTTTGAGGAAAAGGCCGCCGAATGCTTCACCAAGGGTATGCTGGCAGGCAACATCCATCTGAGCATCGGCCAGGAGGCCGCCGAGGCCGGCGCCTTCGCCGCCATCGGCCCCCAGGACTATTTCACCTCTACCCACCGGGGCCACGGCCACGCCATCGCCCGGGGTGCGGATCCCAAGCTGGCCATGGCCGAGCTGTTCGGCAAAAAGACCGGCTACTGCAAGGGTAAGGGCGGCTCCATGCACATTGCGGACATGGAGAAGATGAACCATCTGGGCGCCAACGGCATCGTGGGCGGCGGCCAGCCCATCTCCGCCGGCAGCGCCCTGGCCTCCAAGATCCTGGGCGACGGCGCGGTGACCGTGGGCTGCTTCGGCGATGGCGCCACCAACGAGGGCAGCTTCCACGAGGCCCTGAACATGGCCGCCGCATGGCACCTGCCCATGGTGTGGTTCATCGAGAACAACTGCTACGGTGTGTCCACCGAGATCCACCGCGTCACCAATACCCCCCATCTGGCCACCCGGGCCGAGGCCTACGGCGTGCCCTATGCCATCGTGGACGGCACCAACCCCACGGAGGTCTATGAGGCCATGCAGAAGGCCATGGACCACGCCCGCAGCGGGAAGGGCCCCTATCTGGTGGAGGCCACGGTTTACCGCTATCAGGGCCACTACTGCGGCGACCCCGCCGTGTACCGGCCCAAGGAGTATATGGAGCACGCCCTGGAAAACGACGGCATCGAAAAGCTGGGCCGCCGCCTGCTGGCCCTGGGCGCCTCCCAGGAGGAGCTGGACGCGGTGAAAAAGGCCGCCGATGACGAGATGAACGAGGCCGTGCGGTTTGCCGACGAGTCCGAGTATCCCGATCCCGCCACGGTGCTGGACGATATGTATGTGAGCGACAATGAAAGGTGTGTGGCACGATGAAAAAGATCACTGTCAGCAAGGCCATCGGCGAAGCGCTGCACGAGGAGATGCTCCGCGACAAGAACGTCTTTATCATGGGCGAGGACATGGCCGTTATGGGCAACGTGTTTGCCATTACCAAGGGCTTTCTGGAAGAATTCGGCCCCAACCGGGTCATCGACACCCCCATCTCCGAGGAGGGCTTCGTGGGCATGGCCGTGGGCGCGGCCATGCGGGGCCTGCGCCCGGTGGTGGAGCTGATGTATGACGACTTTGCCACCGAGTGCGCCGATCCTCTGTTCAACCAGGCGGCCAAGATCCGCTATATGACCGGCGGCCAGTGCAACGTGCCCATGGTGCTGCGCGCTCCCATGGGCGCCGGACGCCGCAACGCCGGTCAGCACTCCCAGTCCCTGGAGAACTTCTTCTGCCACTTCCCGGGGCTGAAGGTGGTGGCTCCCTGCTCCGCCGCGGATGCCAAGGGACTGCTGAAAACCGCCATCCGGGATGACGACCCCGTGATCTTCCTGGAGCACAAGCTGCTCTATGCCAAGAAGGAGGAAATTCCCGAGGAGGAGTATACCATTCCCCTGGGCCAGGCCGCCGTGAAGCGGGAGGGCCGGGACGTGTCCATTATCACCTGGAGCCGCGAGGTGAACTTCTCCATGGAGGCCGCCGCCGCCCTGGCCCAGGAGGGCATCGAGGCCGAGGTCCTGGACCTGCGGACGCTGGTGCCCCTGGATTGGGACGCCATCGTCAGGACCGTGTCCAAGACCCACAACGTGATCATCGTGTCCGAGGAGGTCAAGCGCGGCAGCTTCGCCGGTGAGCTGTCCGCCCAGATCGGCGAGGAGCTGTTTGACGAGCTGGACGCCCCGGTGGAGCGGGTCTGCGGTCTGAACATCTGCTCCCCCTTCAGCCCCGTGCTGGAGGACAAGAACTTCCCCCATCCGGAGGACATCGCGGCCGCGGTCAAGCGCGTGCTGAACAAGTAAGGAGGGAGAACTATGGCTTACGAAGTATTGATGCCCCAGCTGGGCCTGACCATGGAGGAGGGCACCGTCTCTCAGTGGGTCAAGCATGAGGGCGACCCGGTAAAAACCGGCGATGTGCTGTTGGAGATCACCACCGATAAGCTGACCAACGAGGTCACCAGCGAGCACGACGGCGTGCTGCTGAGGATCGTGGCCCAGGAGGGCGAGGACGTGCCGGTGAAGGGCCTGCTGTGCTATGTGGGCCAGGCCGGTGAGTCCGTGGGCGATGCCCCCGCCGCCGCTCCTGCCGCTGCCGCACCTGCCGCGGCTTCCGCAGCTCCCGCTGCGGCCCCTGCAGCCGCTCCTGTTGCCGCCGGGGCGCGGCTGCGGGTGTCCCCCCTGGCCCGGAAAACGGCCGCCAAGCTGGGCGTGGACCTGTCGAAGCTGACCGGCTCCGGCCCCAGCGGACGCATCCGCCAGCAGGACGTGCTGGCCGCCGCCAACGCGGCCCAGGCTCCCGCCGCCGCTGCCGCACCGGCCGCCAGGCCCGCCGCCAAGGGCGGTCTGGAGCTGATGGAGGGCGACACCGTGGTGAAGCTGGCCGGTATGCGCAAGGTGGTGGCCCAGCGGATGCTGCAGTCCCACACCGAGATTCCCCCCGTCACCCAGAACACCAAGGTGGACGTGACGGAGCTGATGAAATTCCGGAAGATGCTGCTGGCCGAAACCGGCAGCAAGTATTCCGTCAACGACCTGATCCTCAAGGCCACGGCCAAGTGCCTGCGGGCGCACCCGGAGGTGCTGGTGAGCCTGGACGGCGACCAGATCATCCAGCGGGCCCATGTGAACCTGGGCATGGCGGTGGCCCTGGACGCGGGGCTGATCGTTCCCGTGATCCGGGATGCCGACCGGCTGGGGCTGGACGCCCTGTCCGCCGCCGCCAAGGACCTGGCCTCCCGGGCCAAGAGCAACAAGCTGACGCCGGACGAATATAAGGGCTCCACCTTCTCCGTGTCCAATCTGGGCATGTTCGGCATCGAGACCTTCACCCCCATCGTCAACCAGCCGGACGCCGCCATTCTGGGCGTGTGCGCCGTGGAGGACGAGCTGGTGATGGACGACCAGGGTAGCATCTCCAAGCACCAGGTCATGCGTCTGTCCTTTACCTATGACCACCGCCTCATCGATGGCGCAGTGGCCGCCAAGTTCGTGATGGCCCTCCGGGATCTGCTGGAGAAGCCCATGAGCATCATCCTGTAAAGCAGGGAGGGTATCAAAATGGCTTATGAACTGAAAATGCCCCAGCTGGGCCTGACCATGGAGGAGGGCAGCCTCTCCAAGTGGCTCAAGCACGAGGGCGATCCCGTAAAGGCCGGCGAGGCGGTGGCGGAGATCACCACCGACAAGCTGGTCAACGAGCTGACCAGCGAGCAGGACGGCGTGCTGCTGAAGATCGTGGCCCAGGAGGGCGACGATGTGCCGGTGAAGGGTACCCTGGCGTGGATCGGTCAGGCCGGCGAGTCCGTGCCCGGCGCTGTGCCTGCCGCCGTGGCGGCGGCCGTGCCCCAGGCATCGGCGGCTCCGGCGGCTCCCGCTGCCGGCGGCAGGAAGTCCGTCATCGTCATCGGCGGCGGCCCCGGCGGCTATGTGGCCGCCATCCGGGCGGCGCAGCTGGGCGCGGACGTCACCGTGGTGGAAAAGCAGTATCTGGGCGGCACCTGCCTGAACGTGGGCTGCATCCCCACCAAGTGCCTGCTGCACTCGGCAGAGCTGGTGGAGCAGATCAAGACCCAGGGACGCGACATCGGCGTGGAGGTGGACGGCGTGCGGGTGAACTTCCCCCAGGTCATCGCCCACAAGAACGCCATCAGCAAGCAGCTGACCAGCGGCGTGGCGGGCCTTCTGAAGCTGAACAAGGTGAAGAAGATCGACGGCGAGGCGAAGTTCATCGGGGAGAAGAAGCTGTCCGTGAAGAAGGCGGACGGCTCCGTCCAGGAGATGACCGCCGATGCCATCATCGTGGCCACCGGCTCCGTCAACGCCCAGCCCCCCATTCCCGGCCTGAAGGAGAACCCCAACTGCATCGACTCCACCGGCGCACTGTCCCTGGAGAAGCTGCCCCGGACCATGGTGGTCATCGGCGGCGGTGTCATCGGGCTGGAGCTGGCCTGCGCCTATGCGGCCTTCGGCACCAAAATCACCGTGGTGGAGGCCATGGACCATATGCTGCCCATGCTGGACGGCGACCTGACCAAGATCGGCGTGGCCCACATGAAGAAGATGGGCATGGAGTTCCATCTGGAGTGCCCGGTGCAGGCCGTGGAGGCCAGCCCCGTGGGCGCAAAGGTGGTGTGCAGGGATAAGAGCGGCAGGACCGTCAGCTTTGAGGCGGAGAAGGTGCTGGTGGCCATCGGCCGCCGGGCCAACACCGCCGGGCTGGACCTGGCCGCCGGTAACATCGGCAACGACAAGGGCCGCATTCTGGTCAACGACCGGATGCAGACCAACGTCCCCGGCGTGTACGCCATCGGCGACTGTGTGTTCGGCCACGCACAGCTGGCCCACACCGCCTCCGCCATGGGCGAGGTGGCGTCGGAGAACATCTGCGGCCTGGAGGCCCACTACTGCGAAAAGACCAATCCCACCTGCGTGTACATGGAGCCGGAGGCCGCCTCCGTGGGCCTGACCGAGGAGCAGTGCAAGGCCCAGGGCATCGCCTATAAGGTGGGCAGGTTCCCCATGAGCGCCAACGGCAAGGCCCTGATCCTCAACGGCGGCGAGGGCCTGGTGAAGATCATCGCCGGGGCCGAGTACGGCGAGATCCTGGGCATGCACATCATCGGGCCCCGGGCCACCGACCTGATCGCCGAGGGCGCCCTGGCCATCGAGGGGGAGATGACCCTGGATGAGATCATCGACACCATCCACTCTCACCCCACCGTGACGGAGACCCTGCGGGAGGCCGCCCTGAACGCCGAAAAGCGGGCCATCCACACCAAGAATTAACCACGTTATCCTCCTGCCCCCTCCGGGAGTTCCTCACTCTCCCTCCCGGAGGGGGCATTTGTCTGATACCAAAACCTGTTAAAAAGCTTGAAAAGCTTTTTAACAGGTTTTGGTATCAGCAGGCCAGCGCCCTGCTGCCGGAGGACGGGGCCGAGGACCGTGCCATTTGCAGCGCCGTGTACGGCAGTCTCCTGCTGAGCCCTGACCGGGCCAAGGGGCATCTGCCGGAGCTCATCGCCGCCCTGGAGCCGCTGGCCCGGGACCCCGTGGACGCGACAGCCCGGCTGCGCCTGTATGACCTGCGCAGTCTGCTGAAAAATCCCGGATAAAAATCCGGGGCCGGGGCTTGCATCCGGCGGAATTATGCAGTATAATGCGGTTTCCCAAGGAACCTGCAAGGCGGTGAGTCCCACGAGGAAAGACAGCTCCTGGCCCGCGGTATTCCGGGCCGCCTTTCCCCATACCGTTCCCATTATGACGGGCTATCTCGTGCTGAGTCTGGCCTACGGCGTGCTGATGCGCTCCAAGGGCTACGGGGCCCCGTGGTCCCTGTGCATCATCCTGCTGGTGGCGGCCACCATCCTTACCCGGTTTCTGCCCTTTATCCTGTTTCCCCAGGGGAAAAAGCACCCCAGGATCATCGACCAGCTGAACCCCCTGTTGCCTCCGGCCATGATGGGCCTGCTGGTGGTGTACTGCCTGCGCAGCGTGGACGTGTCCGCCCCGCCCCACGGGCTGCCGGAGCTGATTGCCATCGCCGTTACCGCAGGGCTGCACCTGTGGAAGCGGAACACCCTGATCTCCATCGGGGCCGGTACGGTGGTGTATATGCTGCTGGTGCAGCTAATTTTTTGCATAACGACACACGCAGTGCGCCGCTTTTGCGGCGCGCTGTATTGTTGTCCATGTTTCGTATAAATGGCGGTTCCGGTAACGGCGGATTCCTTGACGAGGGGGGCGGTTTGCGGTACAATAGGGCCAGAATGCGGTATTATGCCCGGGGATTTGGGGCAGTTATGATAACATATAGGGAGATTTTTCCATGAACTTGCTTGAAAACACAGAGCTTTACCGGACCTATGGCGCGCATCCGGCGGGGGAGGGCTGGTCCTTCCGGGTCTATGCCCCCAGCGCCCGGGAGGCCGCCCTGGCCGGTGACTTCAACCGCTGGCAGCCCGTTCCCATGGAGCGGCAGGGCAGCGACTGGGTCCTGACCGTTTCCGACGCCCGGCCCGGCGACTGCTATAAATACGTCATCACCGGGGCCGACGGCCAGGTCCGCTGGAAGGCGGACCCCTACGGCACCTATGCCCAGCTGCGGCCCGACACCGCCAGCCGCCTGTTCGACGTGTCCGGCTTCCGCTGGCACGACGACGTGTGGCGGGAGCGCCGCCGGGAAACACCCCTGACCGAGGGACCCCTGAACATCTATGAGGTCCACTGCGGTTCCTGGCAGCGGGGAGAGGACGGGGCGTTCCTGAACTACCACCAGCTGGCGGACCGGCTGGCCCCCTATGTCCGCAGCATGGGCTACAACGCCGTGGAGCTGCTGCCGGTGACGGAGTATCCCCTGGACGACTCCTGGGGCTATCAGTGCGTGGGCTATTTCGCCCCCACCAGCCGCTACGGCGACCCCCACGACTTCATGTATCTGGTGGACCGGCTGCACCGGGCGGGGCTGGCGGTGATCCTGGACTGGGTCCCCGCCCACTTCTGCAAGGACGCCCACGGCCTCATCGACTTTGACGGCACCAGCCTGTATGAATACGGCGACCCCCTGAAGCGGGAACACGAGAGCTGGGGCACCCGGGTCTTTGACTTCGGCAAGGACGACGTGCGGTCCTTCCTGCTGTCCTCTGCCCGGTGGTGGCTGGAGGAATACCACATCGACGGCCTGCGGGTGGACGCCGTGGCGTCCATGCTGTATCTGGACTATGGCCGGACCGAGTGGCGTCCCAACGTCCACGGGGGGCATGAAAATCTGGAGGCCATCTCGTTTCTGCAGGATCTGAACCGCCTGGCGGCATCCATGGATCCCCCGGCCCTGACGGCGGCGGAGGAGTCCACCGCCTGGCCCAAGGTCACCTGGCCCATTGAGGAGGGCGGCCTGGGCTTCGGCCTGAAGTGGAACATGGGATGGATGAACGACGTGTGCCACTATCTGAAGATGGACCCCTGGTTCCGCCAGTTTCACCACAAGGACGTGACCTTCTCCATGATGTACGCCTTCTCCGAGCGCTTCGTGCTGCCCCTGTCCCACGACGAGGTGGTGTATATGAAGGGCTCCCTCCGGGGCAAGATGCCCGGCGACGACTGGCGGCAGCTGGCAGGGGTCCGGGGCTTCACGGCCTATATGCTGGCCCACCCCGGCAAGAAGCTCACCTTTATGGGGGCGGAGCTGGGCCAGTGGCACGAGTGGGACTTCCGGGGCCAGCTGGACTGGTATCTGCTGGACCGGGACGACTGCGGCCGCACCCACGCCTGCATCCAGGCCCTGAACCGGTTTTATAAGAAGTCCCGCCCCCTGTGGGAAAACGACCGGGACTGGAACGGCTTCCAGTGGCTGGTGGCCGACGACAACCACAACAACGTTCTGGCTTTCCTGCGCCGGGACAACAAGGGCCGCGAGCTGATCTGCGTGGTAAATTTCTCGCCGGAGGCCCACGAGGGGTATCGCTTCGGCGTGCCCGGCAAGCTGTTTTATGAGGAAGTGTTCAACACCGACGACGCCGCCTGGGGCGGCTCCGGTGTGTGCAATACAGGACCCATCCCCGTGGAGGATATCCCGTCCCACGGGCGGGACAAGTCCATTGCCCTGCGGGTGCCGCCCCTGGGCGCGGTGTTTCTGCAGGGCCGGGTCCGGCGCAGAAGCAACAAGGCATAACCGACAGACTGGAGGGAACGAACAGACATGAAAAAAGAATGCGTGGCCATGCTGCTGGCCGGCGGACAGGGCAGCCGCCTGTATGTCCTCACCGGCGACATGGCAAAGCCCGCGGTGCCCTTTGGGGGCAAATTCCGCATCATTGACTTTCCCCTGTCCAACTGCACCAATTCCGGCATCGACACCGTGGGCGTGCTGACCCAGTACCGCCCCCTGGAGCTCAACAGCTATATCGGCAGCGGCCAGCCCTGGGAGCTGGACCGGCTCAACGGCGGCGTGCATATTCTGCCGCCGTACCAGAGCGCCTCCGGCGCCTCCTGGTACAAGGGCACCGCCAACGCCATCTATCAGAACATCGGCTTTGTGGACCTGTACGACCCAGAGTATGTGGCGGTGCTGTCCGGGGACCACATCTATAAGATGGACTATTCCCGGATGCTCCAGCACCACAAGGACGCCGGGGCCGCCTGCACCATCTCCGTGATGGAGGTCCCCTGGTCTGAGGCCAGCCGCTTCGGCATCATGTCCGTGGACGAAAACGACCGGATCACCGCCTTCGCCGAAAAGCCCAAGGAGCCTAAGAGCAACCTGGCCTCCATGGGGATCTATATCTTCACCTGGCAGAAGCTGCGGGCCTATCTGCTGGCAGACGAGGCCGACCCCACCTCCGACAACGACTTCGGCAAGAACATCATCCCCGCCATGCTGGAGGCCGGAGAGGTCATGTCTGCCTATCGGTTCGAGGGCTACTGGAAGGATGTGGGCACCCTGGACTCCCTGTGGGACGCCAACATGGATATGCTGGCCCCGGGCAGCGGGCTGAACCTGCTGGACAAGAAGTGGCCCATCTATTGCCGAACGCCCTCCTGCCCGCCGGCCTTTCTGGGCCCCCACGCCGACGTGGGCAACAGCGCCGTGGCCAAGGGCTGCGGCATCCTGGGCGAGGTGAAAAACAGCGTCCTCAGCTATAATACCCAGGTGGGCCAGGGGGCCAGCGTGTGCTACTCCGTGGTCATGCCCGGGGCCGTCATCGAGGAGGGCGCGGTGGTGCAGTACGCCATCATCGGCGAGCGCTGCCGGGTGGGCCGGGGGGCCCAGGTGGGCACGCCGCCGGAAACCGCCAAAAATCCCGACGACTGGAGCATCGCCGTCCTGGGGCCGGACACCGTCATCGCCCCCGGCGAGGTGGTGCCTGCCAAGGCCCTGCTGGACCGTCATCACGGGGAGGTGGAAGCATGAACGGAATGCACGGCATCATTTTCTCCTATGAAAAGAAAACCGGACTGCGGGAGCTCATCGAGCAGCGTATCCACGGCTCCATCCCCTTCGGCGGCAACTATCGGGTGGTGGACTTTATGCTCTCCAACATGGTCAATGCCGGCGTCCGGGACGTGGGCGTCATCATGCACGGCAAGTGCCAGAGTATGCTGGACCACCTGGGCACCGGCAAAAGCTGGGACCTGAGCCGCAACCACGGCGGCCTGACCCTGCTTCCGGCCTTTGCCTACGCCGAGCGGCGGGGCGACGCGGGCCGGTTCCGGGGCAAGGTGGAGGCCCTGGGCTGCGTGATGGACTATCTCAAGGACATCCGGCAGGACTATGTGGTGCTGACCGACAGCGACCTGGTTATCAATCTCCCCCTGGACGACGTGCTGCGGGACCACATCGCCTCCGGCGCGGACATGACGGCGGTGTGCACCTCTCTGCCGGGGCCGGAAAGCGACACCTATTTTCAGCTGGATAACTCCGGGCGCATTGTGGACGTGGCCCACGACGTGTTCACCCCGGAGGGCTTCCGCTGCCTGAACATCTTCGTGCTGCACCGGGATCTGCTGATCCAGCTGGTCACCGACTGCATGGCCCACAACCAGTACAGCTTCCGCCATAATATTCTCCAGGACAGGAAGGACACCCTGCATTTCCGGGCCTATGTCTGGGACGGCTATGCCGCCCGCATCGACACCATCGAGGCCTATTACCGCCGCAGCATGGAGCTGCTGCGGCCGGAGATCCGCATGGAGCTGTTTGCCCCCCAGCGGCCCATCTTCGCCAAGGAAAACGACTCCCCCTCCTCCTATATGGACGGGTCCTGCGTCAACTCCCTTATCGCCGACGGCTGCGACATCCAGGGCACGGTGAAAAACTGCATCCTGTTCCGGGGCGTCCGCATCGAGCCGGGGGCCGACGTGGAGGGCTGCATCCTGTTCAAGGGCACCGTGGTCCGCCGGGGCGCCGTCCTGCGGGGCGTCATCACAGACAAATACGTCACCGTGCAGGAGGGGCGCACCCTGATGGGCCACGAGAACTATCCCCTGGTGGTGGCCCGGGGCGTCACGATCTGAAATATGACACACGTTCATCCGGAGGTGACCATATGAATATCCTGTATATCACCAGCGAGGCGGCCCCGTTCTGCAAAACCGGGGGCCTTGCGGACGTGCTGGGCAGTCTGCCCCCGGCGGTGGCGGCGGAGGGCGGGTGTCCGTGCTGCTGCCGCTGTACAGCCAGATCGCCCAGCGCTGGCGGGAGAAGATGAACTTCCGCTGCTATATCTATGTGGACCTGGGCTGGCGGCACGAATACTGCGGGCTGTTCTCCCTGGAATACCGGGGCGTCACCTGGTATTTTGCGGACAACGAGCGCTATTTCCGCCGCCGGGGCCTGTACGGCGACATGGACGACGGGGAGCGCTTCGCCTTCTTCTCCAAGGCGGCGGCGGCCCTGCTGCCCCACCTGGCGGAGTATCCCAACGTGGTCCACTGCAACGACTGGCAGACGGCTCTGGTGCCGGTATACCTGCGGGACGCCGGAAACGACCTGCCGGTGGTGTTCACCATCCACAACATCGAGTATCAGGGCAAGTACGGCCCCGAGACCGTGGAGGACCTGTTCGGCCTGAACCGGGGCTGGTACGACGGCGGCATCCTGCGGATGGACGGGTGCGTGAACCTGATGAAGGGGGCCATGCTCACCGCCAACGCCGTTACCACTGTCAGCCCCACCTACGCCGCCCAGCTCCATGACCCGGCCTATGCCTGCGGCCTGGAGCAGGTGGTGCACCTGATCGACTATAAGCTCTCCGGCGTGCTCAACGGCCTGGACACCGAAAGCTATGACCCCGCCCACGACGGCTCCCTGCCCCGGATCTTTGACCCAGACCATATGGAGGGCAAGGCCGTGTGCAAGGCGGAGCTGCAGCGGCAGCTGGGCCTTGCCCAGGAGCCGGACACCCCGCTGATGGCCATCGTCAGCCGCCTGGTGGGCCACAAGGGCATGGACCTGGTGTGCCAGGGTCTGGAGGGCATTATGGCCACCGGCTGCCAGTTGGTGGTGCTGGGCCAGGGGGAGTCCCAGTTTGAGGACGCCTTCCGCTGGGCCCAGAGCCGGTGGCCCGGCCGGGTATCGGCCCAGATCACCTATTCCGACAATCTGTCCCGCCGGATCTACGGCGCGGCGGACCTGTTCCTGATGCCCTCCCGCAGCGAGCCCTGCGGCCTGAGCCAGCTGATCGCCATGCGC
>OCIU01001031.1_pt1 | contig 21035 bp, 28 predicted proteins | sample 1538471 | NCBI WGS metagenome assembly OCIU01 (sample SAMN04571693, study PRJEB22368) | human gut metagenome | biome: human gut; material: stool | host: Homo sapiens | place: Luxembourg | collected 2012-06-01 | reverse complement strand
CCGCTGATACCTCATGCGGTGGTGGTGTCGCTACCTTCAGCGGGGGTCAAGGGGGCATCCCCCTTGCAGCTCTTTCTTTTCGAGTTTTTCTTTCTCCGGAGAAAGAAAAACGGATTGGCTCTGACGCAGTCGGATAATCTCTGTCGCCAAAACACGCCCATCAACATAAACATCCCTCACACAAGGAGCCCGCCGGCATGAAAAAAACAAACCCGAAAAAAATCTTAAATGCCGTAATGGAAGCCCTCTGCCCCGATGCCTGCGTCGGGTGCGGCGAACCTCTCGGAAGAGCGGGAGACAGGGTGTTCTGCCCTGCCTGCAGGAAGAAATATTTAAACGAGATATCCGCGCCGTGCCCTTCCTGCGGGAAAAGCTACGACCTCTGCGAATGCCGCCCGAAAAATTTTCTGCCGGACGGATATGCTTATTTTCTGCCGTACGACAAGGCTGACGGAGTGACCCGCAAGGCGCTTCTGTGCTGCAAGAACCGGAGATTGAAGCCGCTTTTCGCCGAGCTTGCCGGAATGATGCTTGAGACTGCGAAAAAGCGGGGATATTACGACGGGACAGAGCTTGTGACATACGTTCCCCGCTCGACGGCAAAGGCGGTAAAACGCGGCATCGATCAGGCAGAAGAGCTTGCACGGGAATTCTGCCGGCAGTCCGGAGCGGAGTTTGCCCAGCTTATCCGTCACGCGGCATATACGGCGGAGCAGAAGCTTGCCGGGATCTCCGACCGGTCGCTCAACGCCCAAAAAAGCTATGTCCCTGCGGTATCGCCCGACAGGATCTCGGGGAGAAGGATAATTCTTATCGACGACATAGTGACGACCGGCGCAACGGTAAACGTCTGCACGGAGCTTCTCAGGGACGCGGGTGCGGCGGAGATCATCTGCCTGAGCGCTGCAAGAAGCATAAAGCCCTCTCTGCGCGAGGGCGCAGAATAAGATATACAAATAATTCACAATCAGGGAGGAACAAGCAATGACAAGAAAAATCGGCATCGACATCGGAAGTCTCAGCGTCCGCACCGTCCTTTACGGAGACGGGGCAGACATAACCGAAAGCCCTGCGGTTTACTCTTCGGTCGGGGGTACCGTCGCCGGCATCGGAAGCGCCGCGGTCAGAATGAATTCCGGAGTACCCGGCGCGGTGACGGTTCTGCCGTTCATTCCGGCGGGGGACGAGCTTCCCGACCCGGATGCGGCGTACACGCTTTTCTCCGGGATCCTGCGCGGGTACCGGATAAAAAAAGCCGACATCTGGCTCTCCCTCCCTGCCGACTGCGGTGAAGAAGCCGAAAGGCTGTTTGTCGAAACGGCACAGCAGGCGGGGGCGCGCGACGTTTTCTCCGTTTCAGCCGGATATGCCGCGGCATTGGGCTCCGGAGTGCGCGGTGCGGGGGACTCTCTGACGCTTCACATCGGGGCGCGCTGCTCCTCGCTTATCGCCTTTTCAAAGGGTCAGAAGATTGCCTCTTCAGTCACGGAATTTGCGGGAGATGCCTTTGACCGGGCGATCGGCTCGTATCTTCTCAAAAAATACCGTGTCACGGCGACCCCTGCGGAGCTGAGGCGGATAAAGCATGAGGTCGGCTCGCTCAATCCCTCGGACAACAGCATGAAGGCAAAGGTCATGCGCGCGGCATTCGGGCTTCCGAAGGAGATAAAACTGACCGAAAATGAGATATCGGCGGCAATCGAGCCGGTATTTGACGAGCTTGCCGATGCCGTAATTGCACTTATAAGAACCCTCCCCTGCGAACCTGACAGGATAATCCTCACCGGCGGCGGAGCGGAGATGACGGGGATCGCTCCGGCGATGGCGCCCCTTGTCGGAATTCCGGTCACCGTCGCGGAAAAGCCCGGGCTTGCTGTGGCAAGGGGACTTATCTCGTCAATGACATCGGAAGAATAAGAGGAAATGAAAAATGATAATATCCGATCCCGGCTATGCTCTTGCCGGAAAATTCGATCCCATGCTTCCGCTCGGGCTTACGCTTTCGACCGACGGAGTGCGCACCGTTACGACCTTTGACGAAACGCGCGATGCGGCGGAGTATCTTGACGCGCTCCCCGAAGACGAAATATTCACCGAAAAGACAAAAAAACACCTTATCAGCCTGCTTGAAGACAGGATGGCGGGCTTCGGATACGACACCGAAATTGTTTTTGCAACGGAATATGTGCTTGAAAACCGTCCTGATGTTGACCGGTCGGTGATACGTACCGATACCGAGCCGCTTCTGCCGGAGCACGGGTACGATAATCTGACGGAATGCGAACCCGATCCGCTGGGGGAGGGGCTTCTCTGCTTCGGCACGGTGATCGACGGGAAAATCGTCTCAGCCGCCGCGGAAAATCCGCATTCGCCTGACGACACCGTTATCGACATCGGGGTCGAGACGGCAGACGGTCACACCGGAAACGGCTACGGAGCGTCTAACACAGCCTCGCTTGCCTACTATCTCCTTGACCCCGGGATAAAGGTCACTTACATCGCCGAGGACGACAACATCGCATCGGTTAAGATTGCGGAAAAGGTCGGCTTCACACCCGGAACAAGAGAGCTGCGGGTGGTTTGCAGGAAAAGATAGCTAATTGTGCGGGGGGATCCCCGGCAAAAAGTCAAGGCAAAAAATGCATAATTCCGCCGCGCGGCGTCAATCAGCAATATCCGACCGGTTTTCCGCAAGATTAATTATTGATTTTTCGGCTCCGATATGTTAGAATGCTTACGGGTGTGGGGAATGTGACTGAATTTTTGCCGTCATCTCCGGAAATCCCCGCCCATATTGCTGAAACATTTAACCCTGAAAGGGTCAGAAAGGTACGGTAACAAAAATGGCAGGAACAGAATCCAGTCTCGACGCCTTCAAGGAAGTCAGAAACGACAAAAGCGTCGATACCACAAGAAAAATGAGAGTCGGCATCATCGGAACCGGCTGGATCGCGGGGGCTCACATCAAGTCCTATCTCAACCAGCCCGACGTTGAAATCGTCGCCGGCGCAGACCTCATCCCCGGCAAAGCAGAAAAATTCTTCAGCGACTGGGGGGTAAAGAACGTAAAGTGCTACCCCTCCCACAAGGAAATGCTCGACGACGGGTCGCTTAAGCTCGACGCGGTCAGCGTATGCACCTACAACCGCCAGCACGCGGCACCCGCTATCTACGCTCTTGAAAAGGGAGTGAACGTCCTTCTTGAAAAGCCCATGTGCGTCACGGTCGAAGAGGCTGCCGGCATCATCCGCGCAGAGAAGAAGAGCGGAAAGGTCCTCTCCATCGGCTTCCAGCCCAGAATGGACGAGAACATGAAGGAAATAAAGAAGATCTGCCAGTCCGGTGTGCTCGGAGACATCTACTACATCCAGACCGGCGGCGGACGCAGACGCGGCATCCCGACCCCCTTCGGCACCTCCTTCATCGAGGACGAGACCGCGGGAATCGGCGCTCTTGCCGATATAGGCTGCTATTCGCTTGATATGGTGCTCAACGCGATAGGCTATCCGAAGCCCCTCACCGTCAGCGGCTACAAGTCCGCTTTCTTCGGCACCGACCCGAATTACTGCGGCTATCCCGACGACAAGAAGGCAGAGTACGCAAAGAAGTTCGGCGTCGATGACTTCGCGGCGGCGTTCATCCGTCTTGAGGGCGGCATCATCCTCGACTTCCGTATCGCATGGGCTATGAACATAAATACCCCCGGCGACACGATCATCCTCGGAACCAAGGGCGGACTCAGAATCCCGTCAACCGACTGCTGGAACGGCACCGTCGGCGGCGAAATGACCCTCTATCACGAGGTCGGCGGACTTCAGACCGAGACAAAGATCCCGATCATTCACACAAACGGCGACCTGTTCGACCTCAAGATCAGAACCTTCCTCGACGCCTGCAAAAACGGCGGCAAGGCTCCGGTTCCGTCCGCACAGATCCTCTACAACCAGGCTATCATCGACGGCATAGTCAAGTCGGCAAACGCAGGCAGAGAGATCGAGATCACGATCCCCGAGGTCTGATCTCCGCACTGCACCGGAAGAAAGGAAGCATCGGCATGAAAAAGATAAACATCGGCATCCAGATGTACAGCGTCAGGGACGACCTTGCAAAGGATTTTGAAGGCACCCTCCGCAAGGTGCGCGAAATGGGCTACGACTACGTCGAATTCGCCGGATATTACGGCGGGTATACCGACGGAAAGAAGCTGAAGGCTCTTCTCGATGAGATCGGACTGAAATCCGTCTCCGTCCATCAGGGGCCCGATATGTTCCTCGAGCAGGGACAGAAGGCATACGATTTCTTCAGGGACTACGGCGTGAAGTACATAGTCATCCCGTGGTACGACGGCTCAAAGCTCCCCGGCAATGCCGCGTGGGAGGAGACAAAGAAGCTCTTCACAAGAATCAGCGACGAGGCGAAGCAGAACGGCATGAGCCTGCTCTACCACAACCACGACTTTGAGTTCACAAAGGTCGGTGACGAGTATCAGTATGACATCATGTTCCGCGACCTGAATGGTCACCTCGATCCCGAACCCGACACCTGCTGGATGAAGCACGGCGGTGTCAATCCCGCAGAGTACATCAGAAAGTACGGCGACAGGATCAACGTAGTCCACCTCAAGGACCTCACCTACGTCGACGGCGAGGGCAAGCCGGCATACGCGCTCATCGGCGACGACGGCAGCGAGGCAAAGCAGGGCGAGGCAGAGAAAAAAACCGTCGTCCTCGTTCCCCTCGGCAGGGGCATCAACGACTTCGGCTCCATCCTTGAAGCCTGCTCCGACAACAACGTTGAGTACGCTATCGTCGAACAGGACAATTTCACCGGCATAACCCCGCTTGAGGGCATGACGGAGAGCAGAAGATATCTCAAAGATACCTTCGGGCTCTGATAATACATTAATACAGAGGGTGTTAAAGAAACTCGGAATGAGTTCTTTAACACCCTCTTCTGTTTCCGGACCGGGCGGCACACATTACCGCCGGTATTCATCCGTTCAACGACGGAACCGCGTCAGGCGGGGCGAAAAAAACAGCAAAAGCGCGCATTTCTGCGGCTCCGCTGTTTTTTACGGATACGTTATTTCAGTCTCCCGTCGCCTGCCATAAGCTCCGTCATCTCCTCTATCCGCTCAAGCGGGAAGGGCGGCGAGCCTATCGGCTTCATTGCAACGCTCATCAGCTTCATGGGGTTATCGTCCGCGGCTATCCTGTTGGAGCTCAGCGCTCCGCAGCGGCGGCAGCGGTGGATGATCGCCCACTCGCCGTTTTTCCGTACCCAGACGGCAATCGGCTCCATGATCCCTCCGCAGCCGCTCTCACGGTCGCCGGGTTCGATATCGACGTGAAGGCTGCAAAGACAGTTCGGGCAGTGATTGCGGTGATCCGACCCGGCATTTTCCGGGGTGACCGTCCGACCGCATACCTTACAGGTAAAGCTGTCTCTGCACGGGTGTGTTTTATAGTATCCTTTTTCAAATGTTCTCCGCTTGTTTTCACGGTTCACGGTGTTGTCCTCCTGAATGATATATTTTACATATCAGCCGGGAGGTTCGGCTCATGCTCCGCCTGACCTCCCGGTCAGAGAACAAGATCCGATAATGATGTTCTGTATTTCAAACAGTACTCCTTGATGAAAAAATATGATATTCCGGAAAACTCCGGCAGTATCCTTTTCAGTCCCTGACATCAAACAGGGATTTTCTTTCCGGGCGGTATTTCTTCGCCGTCAGGTGCATTATAAACTCCTCCGACGAAGCGAGAAAAGCCACAACGGTGATGAAGGTGTAATACGGTACCGCAAAATGCGTGCAGACCGCATACGGTGCAGGGAAAAGCGCAAGCCCCGTTGCTTTGTTCAGCCACGTGTGAAGCGAGGCAAACCTTTTGTATCTGCAGAACGCGGAGACATAGGCCGCGGCGCGGATGGCAAGGACAGCCCCTACCGACCACCACAGCCATGCGGGAAGCAGTCTTATCAGGTGAGGCAGCAGCTTCAGCAGCATGACTGCATAGAAAAGCAGATCGGCAACACTGTCGAGCTTTGCGCCGAATTCGCTTTCCAGCTTCAGCTTTCTTGCGACAGTGCCGTCAACCGCATCGGTCAGTCCGCCGAAGGTATAAACAACATAGAACCCCGTTGAAGGCAGCGCAAAAAACGGCATAAGAGCCGCGCAGACTATGCGTGCCGAGGTCAGAATGTTCGGAAGTGACAGAAACCTTTTCAAGTTTATCTCCTTTGGTCAGCAAACGGGCGCTGTACCGGAACGGCAAAAGGCGGTCATCGGAAACGCCCGCTTATTATGATATCACCGATCGCGCGATTTGTCAACCTCAGGAGAAAAAAGTCGGAAAATCACCCGAACTCTATGCTCCATCCGACAGTGCCGGAAGAGGAACAGTCGGGTTCGAGAACACAGATTCCGCATAGTTGGCATATGCGTTGTTGAATTAGGCTTTCATTACATTATCTCCGTTTATTCCCGTGTATATGCGGACTGCGTCACTTTTCAAGGTTCTTTTTCGGCACTTTCAGCCGATTCTGCAATCAAAGGTATTCCCACTCCGTCACCCCGGTTTTCAGCCTGAAGGAGAATTTGCTCGGACGGCACCCGTGACCGGGCAGAAAACGCCGATGCGGGAGGATATCTGACGTCCGGGCATATGCCTCTACTGCAAAAGCCCACGAGAACTGTCGGCAATGCCTTCCGCGACCATATTCCGAATTCATACAGATGGATCACCGAAAATAAGGGCACCGCTCCTGACAGCCTCGCCGTTATCTGCGCATGGGATGAGATCGATGAGGGCAGATACATAATCCCGACAAAGGGCGGGGGCTTGGCAATGCTTGAGGGCATGAGAGAGACGGTCGGAGTAATTAACGGAAATAAATAACATCTCCGTAAAGGGGTTCCTTTAAAAGGGGCTGTTAAAAAACCCGATGTTTTTTAACAGCCTCTTATTTTTTTATTCCGGAAAACGTCATTTCCCCGCCACGATGACGCGGACACCGGCTTGCCTCAGCTTTTCGACATATGACGCATCGTTTCCGTCGGTTATGATTCCGTTGATCCCCTCGACCGATGCGTATCTTATCGATGATATTATGCCGAACTTGCTTGAATCGGCAAGGATATATTTCTGCGACGAGCCGCCGAACGCAAGCCTTGTTAGCCTTGCGGACGAAAAATCAAGTGTCGTCAGCCCGCCGTCGATATCGATACCGTTTGCGCCGAGAAAGCACTTGGAGAAATGAAGCGGTTTCATTGCCTCCTCCGCCATATACCCCCTGAAATCGTGATGCTGCTGATAGTATTCGCCGCCTATAAGGAATATTCCCGTCACCTTGGACAGGATATTGAGATTGATCAGCGAATTTGTAAACACCTGAAGCCTGCCGAGCTCTTTTTCCTCGATGCGTTTTGCAAGGGCTATGCACATATGCGGAAGCGTTGTTCCGTTTCCGAGAAAGATGTTGTCCCCGTCCGAGACAAGCTTTGCCGCCGCAAAGCCGATACGCCGTTTTTCGTCGACAAGCACGCTCTCGAACCGCTCGTAGGTATATTCAAGGTTGTCTCTTGCAAGTGCGGCTCCGCCCTGTACCCTTGTTATCAGCCCCTCGCTCTCCATGTCGGCAAAAAGACGGCATATGGTTGACCTTGAGACGCCGAGAAAGCTCATCGCGTCCTCTACACTGATCTTTGATGTCATTTTAAGAGCATCAAGCAGTTTGTTTTTTCTGTCCTGTATAGCTGTTCTGTTCATTTTTCTCCACAATATTTTCAAATTTTCATCGTTAATGTGCCCGGTTCGGTTTATTGTCTCAATTATATCACATTTCGGGCGTTTTTTCAACTGAAAATGAAAATATTTTTCACAAACAGCTCAGATTCCGGTGCGACCCTTCCGGCACGGCGCATAGGGGCTGCCGTAATCATCGGTTTTCTTAACAGCCCCCGTAAACCGCCGTGCCGCGGAAAGCAGTGCGGCACGGCGGAGGGGTGCCCGGATTATTTTCCCGCGTTTGAATTCCAGTCGTCAACCACCCTTATGAGATCCTTCAGAGCCGCCTCAAGCAGGGGCCTGTATGTCTCGTAGAAGGATGCAATATCAGAGGTCTTTGCGATACCGGTCAGCTCATAGGAATGTCCCGTGACCCCGCGTATCTTGTCGGAGAAATACGCAAGACCGTAGAACTCTCCGAGATCGTAAAGACGCGAATCGAAAATGATGTCAAGCATTTTCTTGGTTTCCTCGTCCCGCGCGATCTTGTTGTCAAGCACCTTGTCATAGAATTCCGGGTTGACGGAATAGTACGACTCTGCCGAAAGCGCCTCAATGATTACGCCCGTGCGGTCGGTATCCTCCGCATGGTACGGAACGGAAATAAGGTTGTTGGAATACACGCTGACCGGGCAGTAATATTCCTTCTGTGCGGCATCGAATTTCGGCACCGGAAGGATTGCGTATTCAGAGCGCATATTGCGCAGCTTCTCGCCCTCATCAAGCGCCCTGATAAAACCGTAGAGACAAAGCATTCTCCGCGCTGCTTTTTCTGCTTTTTAATAAGCGAATTGAAGCCGCCTATCGTATCGCTTTCAAGTCCTGCCATTGAACCGCTGCGGTCCAGAATGAATACAAGCTCAGTGATATTGTTTTTAACCTTTTCCATTTTCATTACCTCCGAAAAAATAATGTGATTGTCGGGTTTCTTAAACCTTACAATCACATTATAGTCATGCAGAGGATCTGTTTGGTCGCATCGTATGCGACAATGTAAACTATTTTCCGCTGAATAGTTTCCCGAACAGTCCTTTGTGCTTGGATAAATTCTGATGGTTGTTTAAACCTGCCGTTATCCCATTGCTGTTTTGACACCTATCTTTATGTTCTAATATCGTATATTCGCTATCTGGGGACATTTTGCAGAGCATCAATGTAGCCATGTGTGCATACCGTCCCGGTTGTCAAGGGTCGAGATGAACGGCTTCGCCGCCCTTGACAACCAATCCGATTTACGCTATAATACAATCAAGAGGTCGATACCCGACCTCTCGAAAAAACAATTTTCGCTATGTTTTACACCGTTCCTGCGGAGTTTACACAAAATTCGGGATAGAGCCAGATGGTACAAAAATCAAAATAATAATCATAGACTAAGGAGATCTGTTTGTTATGAATTGGAACAAAATATTGGATATGATGAATTGCTCAGTGAATAGAGTGTCTTTAAACGAAAGTATCACGAATAATTCTACTGCTATTAGAGAATTACAAATCGATGAGTTTTCTTCTTTTGGACAGGTAATCCTGCACGTAAATAGAATGGTTATCAATGGCTACCTTCGTATTTTTGGTGAACACATTTTAGAAATTAACCGGAAAGTCAAAAATGTATATCACGGAAACAAAATCGTTATAGCAACCGATGTGTTTGGAGGAATTTTTGCCATTAACAATGGAGACTTTTGCGGGAACCGTGCATCGATTTGGTATTTTGCTCCTGATACACTTGAGTGGGAAGACCTGAATATTGACTACACTCATTTTCTTCAATGGGTGTGCAGTGAAGACTTTAACACATTTTACTCTTCTTTTTTGTGGAGTACGGCTGACGATATAATAAGGATTATTAGCGATGATGAGGCCGTGTTGGTATATCCGTTTTTATGGTCTAACGAGTGCAATATTGAAACCGCAAGTAAGAAGATAATACCTTTTGATGAGCTGTTATCATTGAATGCTGAATATAAGCATAAATTCGATAACGAGTAACCAGTATTTATCTTAAATCGAATAGTTTTTGTTGACATAAAGCTACTTGTGCAATGATTGTGTTCTGACAAGGTATAGTGTTGCTCTATTTGCCTTTTGCATAGCAAGACTTTTAATGAGGTGACACAATTAAAAGATTGTTTTAATACTGTGTCTTTTAGAAGTCTAAATGGCTACCTTTCCGACATTAACAATCAGGCAGAAGCTATGTTTATTCGGCAGGCAAAAGAAATGGCAGAAAAGAAAGGTGTAACCGAAGCACTTAAAGCTGAAAATCAAATGGAGTGGGCTGGGCGGACAAACAATATCTGCAATCAAGCAACAGAATTTGTAAATTCTGAACTTATATAATTAAATAGATATGACAAATCGCCTGCCAAGATATTTTGGCAGGCGATTTTACTTTTACTTTATTTCAGTTTTCCAAAGTCCGTGGAGGTTGCAGTAAGCATAAACTGCAACAGGTTTATCTTCGCCGGTGCAAAAGGTAGCTTCCGGTGTATCGCCAGGTTTAAAGGCTCTCCGCTGACCTCCGTTCTCCGTTTCAAGGTAAATCCACTGAATATAATGCTCCTCAGTCATCGGATGCGTTGTTTCGCCGATCCTTACATAAACAGAACCGTCTTCCAAATTCACAAAAGGCAAGTGCTTTTCTCCCGACGCTTCGGTGGTGTTAGGAACCAGCGCCTCCATCTTCTGTCCACAGCACATCATAGGAACCCCTGCATCGTGAATAAGACCGATCAAATTACCGCAATGGCGGCAAATATAAAACTTTTCTCTCATTTTTCATTCACCTTAATAATTTTCTTTACGAACTTCAAAATAGGCCTGCGGATGCTTACATACAGGGCAGGTTTCGGGAGCCGTAGTACCAACAACGATATGTCCGCAATTGCGGCATTCCCAAACTGTTACACCGGACTTTTCAAATACTGATTTGGTTTCAACGTTTTTAAGAAGAGCACGGTATCTTTCCTCATGTGATTTCTCAATAGCTGCAACGCCACGGAATTGCTCAGCCAAATCGTGAAAGCCTTCTTCATCTGCTTCTCTTGCCATACGATCATACATATCAGTCCACTCAGCATTTTCGCCTTCCGCTGCATGGAGCAGGTTTTCCGCCGTGTCGCCAAGCTCACCCAGAGCCTTGAACCACAGCTTTGCGTGTTCCTTTTCATTTTCGGCAGTCTGCAAGAAAAGTGCTGCAATTTGCTCGAAGCCTGCCTTCTTTGCAACAGAAGCAAAGTACGTATACTTGTTTCTTGCCTGAGATTCGCCTGCAAATGCTTCCCAAAGGTTCTTTTCGGTCTTGGTACCGGCATAGGGATTCTTGGATTTTTCCTCAAGCTTTACGAATTTTTCTTTCGGCTGTTTGCAAACAGGACAGGTTTCGGGAGGAGTAACTCCCTCGTGAACATAACCGCATACGGTGCATTTCCATTTTGCCATTTTCGTTATCTCCTTTTTTTCTATATTTTCATTGAAATTTATGTTATGAAGCAATGCTTCAACTACATCCGCCGGAATATCGGGATAGGATTTTATCTGCTCCAAAAATTCTTTTGTGTTGGCGCTTTGCGGAAGCATAAAGCCTGCTTCCCGGCAAAGGTCTTCTGCCATAAGTCGACACGATTTTGCTACCGCCTCCGAAAGTGTATCGGGCAGCTGGGAAGCGATGTTTTCAGCCTGCGCTTTGCTTTGAACGAGAGCACGCAGCGCCTCGACTACTTTATCCGTTTTAGGCTGCTGCGGAGGCAATTCCTTCGGCATCATTGAAATGGCACCTGAAGGACATGCCCCGGCACATACGCCGCAGCCGATACACTTATTTGGATCAATGATGCTGTCTTCTGTATCCGTAGCGCCGGTAGGGCAAACATAAAGGCAAAGACAGTCTTTTGTGCAAAGCCTTAAATTTCGTACTGCATATTTATCTGCCATTATCTTGCACCTCCTTCTATTTTTTCAAACTTCCACGCAGGGACTTTGCATACCGGACAAAGCGCAGGCGGTGCATCGCCAACGAATACAAATCCGCAGACTGTGCAGACATACACACCTGTGTTTTCAAGCATCTTGTTACCCTCAACCTCATATCGGGTGAGAAGTGACTGCAACATTCTCGTTACTTTTTCTGCCCACACCTGACAGCGAAGTCCGCCACGGTCGTGCTGCTCTTCCGCGGCTGATTTTCCGTAAGGAAATCCTACCGAAATATCATGATTAATCAATTCAAGCAGTGTCTCTGTGCCGGCATTACTGACAGGCTCTGCTTTTTGATGGAAGAATTCTGCGAGTTTTCTAAAGCTCTCGGATTCTTCGGGCATATACTGCTTTTCGCATCCTCTTGCAAGATTGGAGCAAATGATGCTCATCTCCATTGGGGATAATTCTTTTTCTGTATGCGGCTTTTCAAGGGTTTCTTCTGCTTTAGCAGTTTTCTCCTTCAGCACAAAAGCATCCTTACCTGCACCGCAAAGCGGACACTTGAAATCATCGGGCAATTCGCCTTCGGCTTCATGGATATATCCGCAGACTGTACATATATATTGCTTCATATTTCCGCCTCCTTTGATTAAATAATAGCATATTTCAGATTACAATTCTGTGATGTTATCACATTATTTAATGATTCCCGCAATGTCCGTGACCGCAGCCGTGGTCGCCGCAGATATGGGTTTCCCCGCCGTGTTCATGATCGTTGTGTTCACAATGCACATCGGGATTGAAAGCAAGATTGCCGGCAACAAAAGCATTTACCGCTTCATCGGCATTACCGCTGACACCGCCGTAGAGCTTTATTCCGTTTTATGCCAGCACCATTTGTGCACCGCCGCCAATAAGTACATATGCTTTTACAGCGGAGAGTACGCCGGCCAATGCACCGTGGTCGGAGCCGTTGGTATCTATAAGCTCTGTTTTAATGACCTTGCCGTCTTCAATATCGTACAATTTGAATTGCTCGGTGTGACCGAAATGCTGAAGCTCGCCGCCCTCAATTTTCAGTGCGAAGCCAAGCACAAGTGCGTCTGCTATCTTTTTTCTTGCGGTTTCATAGATTTTCTGCGCGGTTGTTCTGCCTACGCCGAGTTGTGCCCCGCATTCTTCTTGGCTTAAGTTTTCTTTGTCAATCAGCCGTATGGTTTCAAGCTCATCAACTGTCAAAACAATTGGTTCCCCGCTCACTGCTCCCGTTGGAGAAAATTCAAGAACTTCAGGGAAAATAACACACTCGGCGACACTTCGTCGGTCTTGGCATTTTATCACCTTTCCACATATTATAGCACAGGTTCGGGCATATGTCAATAATATTATTGACATATGCCCGAAATTACGCTATACTAAAAATACTGAAAAAGGAGACACGGCTTATGAATTACTTAACATACTTACCTGTATTTGATAAACTGACGAAATCACAGCAAGACACGCTTACAAGCTCATCTTTTGTTCGTAAATTCGGCAAGGGTGAACTCTTGCATAACGGTTCGCAGAATTGTACGGGACTGCTCCTTGTGCTCTCCGGTCAAATTCGTGCTTTTACTATATCTGATGATGGCAGAGAGATTACGATGTACCGCCTTTTTGAGCGAGATATTTGCCTTTTCTCTGCATCTTGTATTATGAACAGTATTCAGTTTGATATTACCGTTACTGCTGAAAAGGAAACTGAGGTTTTAGTCATCCCGTCAGAAGTTTACAAAAGCATTATGGATGTTTCCGCACCGCTTGCCAATTACACAAACGATGTTATGGCAAGCCGGTTTTCGGATGTGATGTGGCTGATCGAACAAATCATGTGGAAAAGCTTCGACAAGCGTCTTGCCGGTTTTCTCTTAAGCGAAGCCAATATAGAAGGCTCAAACACACTGAAAATCACCCATGAAGAAATCGGCAACCACATGGGTAGCCCCCGTGAGGTCGTCACACGGATGCTTAGGTATTTCGTGAACGAGGGGGCGGTCAAGCTGTCGCGCGGGACAATTGAAATTGTTGATGAAAGCAAACTTGCAAACATTGCGGAAGGATAAATTATGGAGCTTGTATTACTAACCGCCCTCGGTGTGGGCGGTGCTACCGTTATCGGTTCGCTGATAGGTTTTATTTTCAAAAACATATCGCATAAATTCTCGGATATCATTCTGTCATTTGCCGCGGGCGTGATGCTTGCCGCGGCGGTTCTGGGACTTATCATTCCGTCTCTTGAATACGGCGGAAAATACGGAATACTTGTCACGGTTGCAGGTATTTTTGCCGGCGCTGTCTGCCTCAATCTCATCGACAAGTTAGTGCCGCACTTACATAAGATCGTCGGTGTCGAACCCGAATCGCACCACAATGCAAATCTGAGCAAGGTTCTGCTGTTTGTTTTGGCGATCGCCATACATAATCTGCCGGAAGGCATCGCCGCAGGGGTAGGCTTCGGCTCGGGCGATACGACGCAGGCACTGATCATTGCAGGTGGTATTGCTCTGCAGAACATTCCCGAAGGCATGGTGATCATAGCGCCCATGCTTGCGGCAGGGATTAGCCCTCGCAAGACCTTCATTCTCGCCATGATCACGGGACTCGTTGAGGTTGTGGGCACGCTGATCGGCTATTTTGCCGTCAGTATATCCACTGCGATTTTGCCCTTTGCGCTCGCATTTGCGGGAGGAACGATGCTCTACGTCATCAGCGACGAAATGATACCCGAAACCCACGCACACGGGAGCGAGCGAGGTGCGACCTATGCTTTGCTTATAGGCTTTTGCGTCATGCTTGTCACGGATGTGTTGTTGGGGTAAAACTCAAAAAATAAATCGATATTTGCGGAGTTGGCTAATATGGAATGGTTTAATGTTTTTGGGTTGATTTTTATGGCAGTCATTATGATACCCAATATCATATTTTCGATTAAGTGCAAAGATGGCTTTGCCCATAAGTGGAACAATAAATATCTTGAAGTTATAGAACAAGTGGGCAGATTTGGCTGTTTCGGATTCATGATAATCAATATTCCGGGAACTTGGTTCGGGTGGTGGTCTGACGAAGCATTTGCGCTGTATCTGATAGTAGATGTCATATTGGTAATGTTTTATTGTGCAATTTGGATGATATGTTTTAAGCAAAGCTCCGTTCTCAGAGCATTGGCACTTTCTGTTATCCCTTCAATTTTGTTCTTATTCAGTGGGGTTATGAGCAGGTCAGTGTTATTGATCATTGCATCGGTATTATTTGCGCCAAGTCATATTGTGATTTCATATAAAAATGCAAAATGATCCTTGAAATTCCGGCTTATAACATTGTTTGAAACAAGAAATAAGCGCCGGGGTCTCCGTGACGGATCTCCGGGCGCTTTTTCTTTAGTCTTCTTTGCTGAACTGTTCTTTACCTACGCCGCACACAGGGCACTCAAAGTCTTCGGGAAGATCTTCCCACTTTGTGCCGGGGGCAATGCCGTTATCGGGATCGCCGACGGTTTCGTCATAGACATATCCGCAAACATCGCAAACATATTTCATTTCGTTTCCTCCTATCATTGATTGTCCATTCCGCAAGGAGTGGATTTTTTATTTAACGCTTTATCATTACGGACTGCATCATAGAATCGGAAACCACCTGCAAAGTTATAGGCATCAAAGCCGTTGCCCATTAGAATTCTGCTAGCGATATAGCTTCTCAATCCACTTTGGCAGATAACATACACAGGCTTGCTCCTGTCCAGCTCACCTATACGTTCACGCAGTTCATCAACAGGAATATTGATAAATCCCTTCACATGACCCATGCTGTACTCCATTGGTGTACGTGTATCAAGAAGTGTTATGCTGCCGTCACGGGAAAGTGTTTCATCTTCCTCATAATACCATTGCTTTACAATGCCGTTTTTCATGTTTTCAATGATATAGCCTGCCATATTCACAGGGTCCTTTGCGGAGGAATACGGCGGAGCATAGGCAAGGTCAAGTTCTGTAAGTTCGTATGCTTTTATTCCGGCACGGGTAGCGGTTGCAAGCACATCAATCCTCTTATCGACACCGTCAAATCCTACAATTTGAGCCCCGAGCAGACGATATGTGTCTTTCTCGAACAACACCTTTAAGGTCATAATCTTACCGCCGGGATAATATCCGGCATGGCTCATGGGAGAAAGAATGACCTTATCTGTATTAATACCAAGTGACTTTGCGGTTTTTTCGTTAATACCCGTAGCGGCAGCAGTCATGTCAAATATTTTGATGACTGATGAGCCCTGTCCGCCGGTATAATGGCTGTCACCGCCGCAGATATTATCGGCGGCAATTCTACCCTGCTTGTTTGCAGGTCCGGCAAGAGAGATGAGTGTGTCCTTATCCGTTACAAAATTTTTGATCTGCACCGCATCTCCAACCGCATAAATGTCAGGTATAGATGTTTCCATTTTGTCATTGACCACAATACTGCCTTTAATGCCAAGTTCTATGCCAGTATCTTTCGCAAGTGTGGTTTCGGGAGCGACGCCGATTGCCATTACAACCATATCGGTATGAAGTGTCGGAGCATTTTTGAGTTTCACATCAATACCGCAATCGGTATCGGCAAAACCCTCAACCATAGTATCAAGCATTAAATGGATACCGTTTTTGCGGATCTCAGTATGAATAAACGATGCCATATCCCTGTCAAACGGAGCCATAAGCTGATCCGCCGCTTCCATTAGCGTTACATCTATTCCAATATAATGCAGATTTTCCGCAACCTCTATTCCGATAAAGCCACCGCCGACTACCACGGCAGACTTCGGTTGATGCTCATCCGTATATTTCTTGAGTCTAAGCGTATCCTCAACGGTGCGCAGGGCAAATATCTTATCGCTGTCAATACCGTCAAACCCCGGCTTTATCGGCTTAGCACCGGGTGAGAGCACGAGCTTGTCATAACTCTCGGTAAGGATTTTACCATTTTCAAGATTTTTTACGGTAACGGTTTTGCTGTCAGGATGAATTGCCGTAACTTCATGATGGACATTCACCTTAACCCTAAAACGCCTCCAAAAGCTTTCAGGTGTCTGCAAGGTTAGATCATTTTCTTCTTCAATGGTGCCGCCGATGTAGTACGGCAGACCACAGTTAGCGTATGAGATAAATCCTGAACGCTCAAAAACAACGATTTCCGCTTGTTCGTCAAGTCTGCGTATTCTCGCCGCCGCAGTAGCGCCGCCTGCAGCACCGCCTATAATTACAACCTTCATTTATTTTACCACCTTTCCACGATAGCTGCTGATGCCTCCGATATTTTTTGCATTTGTGTAACCAATTTGCTTCAAATAGGATACAGCTTGTCCACTTCTACCACCGCTTAAACAATGCACATAAAGCGGGGTGCTTTTGTCCTTGACGGTATTCTAAACGTAAGAAATTCTATCAAAAGGTATGTTGACGCTTCCGTCAATGTGCCCGTCACGGTATTCCTCTGCCGTCCTAACATCAAGCAATACAGCGCCGTCGTTTGTTTCGTATTCCGCAACACTGGTGTTGATGTCGGCGGTGTTGCGGAAGAAATTAAACAGTCCCATCTTTTTCTCCTTACAGCATTGCTTCAATTTGCTCTTTCGGTCTGTAGCCCACGACCTGATTCTCGAGCTTTCCGTTTTTGATCACAGCAAGCATCGGGATGCTCATTACCTGAAACTGTGCCGCAAGCTCCGGCTGTTCGTCCACATTGATTTTACCGACCTTAACATCGCTTCGCTCATTTGCGATTTCCGATACGATCGGACCCACCATACGGCAAGGGCCGCACCAATCGGCATAGAAATCGAGAAGTACAGTTTTATTAGAATTCAAAACTTCGCTTGCAAAATTTTCTTTATTAATTTTAATGACAGACATCTTCGTGTCCCCCTTTGTTTTATTGTGTCTTTATTTTAACCGATTTGAAATCAGAGTTCTGTGATGTCATCACTTACCTCTTTTTTCTGTTCCTTAATTTGCAGATTGCCTGTGTCATTGTTCCCATCGGACAGAAAGCGCACCACGTTCTCGGCTTAAAGAAAATCATAACAATAAGACCGATTAGAAGCGATGTAAGCATCAGGCTGTAAAATCCGAAGCTGAACTGTGCCACCCAATCCGGGAATATACTTCCCGAATATGTCCATCCCCACGGAATACGGAATGTCCAAAACAGTTTGATTGCTTCACGCAGATTTTCCGAACCGCTTGCCACAAGGTAGGTCTGAAAAACCATATTGCCGAACATGGCAAGGAAAAATATCAGAAACCATATCGAAACCATCAGCTCCGAGACGAAGACCTTTGATTTTATCTGCCGGCGTTGATTTCGCCGTAACGAAAATTACCGGCGTTCCTTCTATGTATTCCATGATCTCAAAGCCCGAATACTTTGGAGCATTACATCAAGGATGATGAGATCGTATTTGAGCTTCAGCGCCTCGGTCAGCCCCGATTCACCGTCAAATACCTGGCTGCACTCATGTCCGACCAGCTCGAGATTGAATTTTACAAGATCGTTGATCGCTTTTTCGTCCTCAACAATGAGTATTTTAGCCATGTTTCCACCCCTTTTCGTGTATTGTTTGCGGATATACCTATCCCACTTTAATTAAATAATAACATGGACTTGTTGCCAACTTGTATCCGCCAGCACGCATTTTTCAAATTTGTAACAGAAAAAGCCTGTAACTTCTCTGAAGAAAGCTACAGGCCACACCATTTTCGGGGTTGATAAGCATATAACCACACCGAGAAAGTTTTAATTTATTATATTATATCATACATTTGTGACTTTTTCTACCCTTATTCTAAAGCATAATAACTACAGAATAGGGATACATGGATTTATGAACGACAAAAATCCGATCACTCATTCGATGATCGGATTTTTGCTTGCCCCGTACCGGCTTTCTCCCATTGGTCATTTTTTGTCCCTTTGAGCAAAAAGCCTTGATTTCTCAAGGGTTTTGGGCTTTTGTGCTTTATAGTCGCACAATAATGACAGTGGCCGCGGTACTTGTACTGACGGCAATCTTCACCTCGTGCAGAAAGGACAGAACCGACCCGGCATCGTCCGGTTCCGCCCCCGTCAGCAAAATCGAACAGACCGGCGAAACAAAGCCGGACGGAACCTCAAAGCCGGAAGAAACGACCGAACCGCAGCCGACCGAAAACTGGGTTCTTGCCACCGACTATGAATTCTTTGACAAGGACGGAAACGAGGTTTCACCCGCTCCGGGCGGCGACCCGTGGTCGTACTTCGACTACTGGACCGGCTGGGACGACACGCAGATCTATGACTCGCACGGCGAGGGCTATTATATGACCGCAAAGGTCAACGCAAGCAGGATCAAGGTCGGCTTCGGCAACGGAGACAAAAACGGACACACCAACATAGAAATATATGTTGACGGCAGACTCGTCGCCACGCACCGCCAGAATGGCTGGGGCGAGGGCTATCCCGACGGGCTCAACCAGACCGACATAATCAGGGTCACTCCCGGAGAGCACACAATAAAGGCCGTCGCCGGAACCCCCGCGGAAGAGGGCTGGAACGGAATGTGCGTCAACGTAATAGAGTACGTTTATGACGAAAACAAGCCCACACCGCCCACATCCGACGTTCTTCTTCCGGCAGTGATCGTCTGCATGACAGCAGCGGCCGCAGCCGTCGTTCTGAAGAAAAAGCACAGCTGATACCGTAAGACCGTCTGAGCGGTTCCGCAAAGGGGCATTGCACCGAGTACCAAAAAACCGATTGGTGCAAATGCCCCTTTCCCCGTAAATGCAATAACAGTTAAGGATCGAATCCATGAAAGAAATAATCAAGACAAACAAACAGCCCCTCGTCTCCGGCTGGTCGGTCGGCACCGATCCCGATAATATCGGAAAGGACAGCGGATATCCGCTTTCTCCGACAGAATCGGCGCGTCCCGCAGAGGTGCCGTCGGCGATACAGGAACGGTTTCCGGAATACTGCGGCGTTGCGTGGTACTGGTGCCGTTTTGACTGCCTTATCGGCGGCGGCGGCGACAGGCTCATCCTACGCTTCGGCGTTGTGGACTACATGGAGGTGTGGCTGAACGGCAGCTGTATCGGCTTCTGCGAGGGCGGCGAAACGGCGTTTGAGTTCGATGTGACAGACAGCATAAGAAAAACCGGAGAAAACCTCCTTGCCGTCCGCGTGATCAACACCTGCGGAAAAGACATCGACGGCATGACGATAACCAACACCCCGAACCGCAACAAGCGCCTTGTTCTCCAGAGCGGATATACGATAAACTACGGCGGAATCCTCGGAGACGTCACCCTTTGCGCAAGAAAAGCCGTCTCCGTCTCCGACATTTTCGTGACCGGCGACCCGGAAACGGGAAAAGTCACGGCAAGGCTGACGATAACAAATACGACCGGCACCGCAGCCGGCGCCGGCATCACTCTGACCGTCCGCGAAAAAGGCGGCACCGGAGCGTCCGCGGGGGCGCTGAAGGACACGGTTCAGGTTCCGGCAGGGGTGTCGGAGCAGTGCTTCATGCTCAATGTTGACTCCCCCCTCCTCTGGAATCTCGACGACCCGAATCTCTACGGCATTTCCTGCGTTCTTGAGACGGAGCACGGAGTGTCGGAGGAAACGGTGCGCTTCGGCTTCCGCGATTTCCGCGTGGTTGACGGATTTTTCCGTCTGAACGGAAAGCGCGTTTTCCTGAAGTGCGCCCACACCGGAAACGTTTTCCCGATAGGCCTCGGATATCCGAAGGTGCGCGATTTCGTGCGCCGTGACTTCATAAACGCAAAGGCATCCGGCTTCAATGCGGTAAGATGCATTTCCGGAATGCTCCGCGCGGAACAGCTTGACTTCTGCGACGAGCTCGGACTTATGGTTATCGACGGCTGCTACGCCGGATGGATGCTCGGTATCGACGTCAATCCGGAAACTCCCACGCCGGCACCCGATCCCGAAGCATATCTGTACCGATTTGACCTCAGCACCGCGAATATGATCCGTCAGGACAGGAATCACGCCTGTGTTGCCGCGTTTGAGTTCCTCAACGAGACCGGCGACGGCCCCGTGTTCAGACGTGCGGTCGCCTTCCTTCCGAAGGCAAGAGAGCTTGACCCGTCGCGCCTTATGCTCCTGAATTCCGGGCGGTTCGACAGCGACTATTCGATAGGCTGCGTCGCGAACCCCGGTGTGTCGGAATGGACAAAGGTCTGGGGCGCGGACAAAAAATCGGAGATCGACGGCATCCATGACATCGGACCGTCGCTCATCGGAGCG
>OCIU01001013.1_pt1 | contig 21237 bp, 19 predicted proteins | sample 1538471 | NCBI WGS metagenome assembly OCIU01 (sample SAMN04571693, study PRJEB22368) | human gut metagenome | biome: human gut; material: stool | host: Homo sapiens | place: Luxembourg | collected 2012-06-01 | reverse complement strand
GTGATCGGCTGGAATCTTCTTTCCAGTGCTGCATCTTTTTCGATGTATTTGCGATACTCTACGATCGTCGTTGCACCGATCAGCTGCAGTTCTCCTCTTGCAAGGGACGGTTTCAGAATATTAGACGCATCCATTGCTCCTTCTGCGCCGCCTGCACCGATGATCGTATGGACTTCATCCAGGAACAAAATGATATTACCTGCTGCCTTTACCTCCTGGATCAGACGCTTCATACGCTCTTCAAACTCTCCACGGTATTTTGATCCCGCGATCATGCTCGCCAGATCCATCGTATAAATACGTTTTCCACGAATTCCTTCCGGCACGATACCTTCTGCAATCTGCGTTGCAAGTCCCTCGATCACTGCCGTCTTACCGACACCCGGCTCTCCGACCAGACACGGATTGTTCTTGGTCCGTCTGCTTAAGACCTGCATCAGACGTCCGATCTCCTCTTCTCTTCCAATAACAGGATCAAGCTTTCCTTCTTCCGCCTCTGCTGTCAGATCCGTACCATACTGATCCAGTACCCCGTTCTTTCTTCCTCCTTCCGGTCCGTATTCTTCCTGATAAGCCTTCGGGTCAATGCCAACAGTCTCAAATATTTCCTGATATATCTTCTGAAGATTGACTCCAAGTGTCGTTAAAATCTTTGTCGCTACACAGTCTATATCACGGATAAGTGCTATCAGCATATGCTCTGTTCCAATCTCTTCTGAATGGAATTGTTCCGCTTCTACTTTACTGTCTTCCAGAATGTATTCCAGTCTCGGACTGAATTCCGGTCTCTTTCTGCCCGTCATCTCTCCTGACGGAGATATCAGTTCAGACATTACTTTCTGTATATTCTCCTCATCTACTCCGTTCGCACCCAGAACCTGCGCCGCAACACCGGTGTATACTTTTCTGAGTCCCAGAAGCAGATGCTCTGTTCCCACATAAGGATGTGCCATCTCTTTCGCACTTTTTTCTGCGATCTTCAGCACTTCCTTCGCTTGTCTTGTATAATCCATGCCTGTCTGTTCCTTTCTGTCTATCTTCTATATTCGTCAAATATCTCATCTACCAATGCATGCACATCTTCTCTGCTGATATTCTTGCAGCATCCCTTTGCAAGTAATATCGCAAGCTTTTCCCGGAGTTTTAGCATGGCCTGTGCCTTATCCGCATCAATGGCGACCACTGCTCCCCTTCTTCTGTCCAGCTGAATAAATCCTTCCTGCCTCAGGATCGAATATGCTTTGTTCACTGTGTGCATATTGATTCCTACTGTATCTGCCAGCTGTCTGACGGACGGCAGGGTATCTCCCTCACGGATTGCGTCTGTTGCGATCCCCATGATGATCTGATTCTGCAACTGTACATAGATTGCTTCATTGCTGTTAAAATCAATTTCTATCAACATCTTATCACCTGTTACCTGTCATTTTCTTTTGTTATAGAGATACTATAACACAACTAAAAAGAGCTTACAACCTAAATCGTAAGCTCTTTCTTTCATTCTTTTTGCATTAAATTCCACTGCAATTCACAGTTTCCATATTTTTTGCTGTTTACGCCTCGTCAATTGCTTTTCCAATATCATGACGCATATATTTATTATCGAATTTCACCCATTCCGTAGCCGTATATGCATTGGCTCTTGCTTCTTTCAAGTCTTTTCCCTTTGCTGTCACGCCAAGTACACGTCCGCCATTGGTCACGATCTGGTCTCCGTCGAACTTCGTTCCTGCATGGAAGCAGTAATAACCTTCATGTTTCCCAAATTCATCCAGTCCGCTGATTGGGAGTCCTTTGTCATATTTCACCGGATATCCGTCACTTGCCAGAACGACACATACTGCCGCATTGTCTTCAAACTGCAGGTCGATCTGATCCAGAGTACCGTCTATACAAGCTTCTACTACATCAATGATATCATTCTTCATTCTAGGAAGAACAACCTGTGCCTCCGGATCTCCGAATCTGGCATTGTATTCCAGAACCTTTGGTCCATCTGCTGTCAACATCAGTCCGAAGAAAATAACACCTTTGAAAGGTCTTCCTTCTGCTTTCATAGCATCTACTGTAGGCTGATATACATATTTCTTACAGAACTCGTCTACTTCCTCTGTATAGAACGGGCTTGGGGAAAATGTTCCCATTCCGCCTGTATTCAGACCGGTATCTCCATCTCCTGCGCGCTTGTGATCCTGTGCGGAAGTCATGGTCTTAATCGTATTACCATCTACAAATGATAATACAGATACTTCCCTTCCTGTCATGAATTCTTCAATAACCATCTCATTACCGGCTGTACCGAATTTCTTATCCAACATGATCGTCTTCACGCCTTCTTCTGCCTCTTCCAGATCCTTACAGATCAGCACACCTTTTCCAAGTGCCAGACCGTCTGCTTTTAATACGATCGGGAATTTGGCTTCTGTCTTCAGATATTCGATTGCCTTGGCAGGATCTGTGAAATTCTCATACGCTGCAGTCGGAATGTTGTATTTCTTCATAAGATCCTTGGAAAATGCTTTTGATCCCTCAAGGATGGCTGCATTCTTTCTAGGTCCGAAGGTGCGGATGCCTGCTGCTTCCAGTTCGTCTACCAGACCGCCAACCAGTGGATCATCCATTCCTACGATTACGAGATCAATCTCTTTTTCTTTTGCAAATGCTACGATCTTGTCAAATTCCATAGCTCCGATCGGTGCGCATTCTGCAAATTCCGCAATTCCCGCATTGCCCGGAGTGCAGTAAATCTTGTCTACCTTATCGCTTTTTGCAACGCTGTATGCGATTGCATGTTCTCTTCCGCCACTTCCAACGATTAATACTTTCATCTTACACTGCTCCTTTATCCTCTATGACTCGATCGTCACATGATGTCCTTCTACTTTTACTTTGCCGTTTGCAATCAGATCAATGGCTCTTGGCAGGATCTTCCACTCTGCCTGCTCCATCACACGTCTCTGCAGAACTTCCGGAGTGTCTCCCTGTTCTACTTCAACTGCTTTCTGTAAAATGATCGGGCCTGTATCGGTCCCTTCATCCACAAAATGCACTGTGGCTCCTACCACTTTCACGCCGCGTTCCAGTGCTTTTTCATGCACCTTCAGCCCATAGAACCCGGTTCCGCAGAATGCCGGGATCAGGGATGGATGGATATTGATCATACGGTTTCTGTATTTTGCGATCATTTCTGCAGGAATCACTACAAGGAATCCGGCCAGTACGATCAGATCCGGCTGCAGAGCATCTACAGCCTTCATAAATTCCTGATTGAAAATCTCACGGCTTTCATAATCTTTTGGAGAAATGCACTGATTCGGAATGCCGTGTTTCTCGGCACGCTCCAGTGCATATGCATTTTTATTATTACTGATCACACCGGCGATCTTCGTGTTCGTGATCACGCCGGAATCTACCGCATCTATGATTGCCTGCAGATTCGTTCCGCCGCCGGATACCAGAACTACGACATTTAGCATAATGTCACTCCTTTTTCTCCGTCTTCGATATGACCGATCACATACGGAGTATCACCTGTCGCTTTGATTGCTTCCATTGTCTTATCCACATCAGCAGGATCAACGGCAACGATCATACCGATACCCATGTTATAAGTATTGTACATTGCATGCTCATCAACGTTACCCTCTTTTGCAAGCTTTGTGAAAATTGGAGGAATCGGGTAGCTGTCTTTTTCTACAACGGCTCTTACTCCGTCTTTTAACATTCTCGGAATGTTCTCATAGAATCCGCCGCCTGTGATATGGCTGCAGGCTTTCACTTTCACGCCTGCGTTCTTTACGCTCTTTAATGCTTTGACATAGATTCTTGTCGGCGCAAGCAGTGCCTCTCCAAGTGTCGTTCCAAGGTCATCATAATATGTATCTAGGGATTCTTTTGTCATCTCGAATACTTTACGTACCAGAGAAAATCCGTTGCTGTGGACACCTGTAGATGCCATACCGATCAGTACATCTCCAGCTTTTAAGTCTTCTCCTGTGATCATGTCTTTCTTGTCGCACACACCAACTGCGAATCCTGCAAGGTCGTATTCGTCTTCCGGCATAAGTCCAGGGTGTTCTGCCGTCTCACCACCGATCAGTGCTGCTTCTGACTGGAGACAACCTTCTGCCACACCTTTTACGATCGATGCGATCTTCTCCGGATAGTTCTTGCCACATGCAATGTAGTCTAAGAAGAATAATGGTTCTCCACCTGCACATGCGATATCATTTACACACATAGCTACTGCATCAATTCCGATGGTATCATGCTTATCCATGATCATGGCAAGTTTTACCTTTGTTCCACATCCGTCTGTTCCGGATAACAGTACCGGCTCTTCCATCTCTTTGATCTTCGCAAGAGAGAATGCTCCTGAGAATCCTCCGAGTCCGCCCAGAACTTCCGGACGCATGGTCTTCTTTACATGCTCTTTCATAAGTTCTACTGACTTGTAACCTGCTTCAATATCCACACCAGCTTTTTTGTAATCCATAACCCGATCTCCTTTGTACTCGTTGTTTATTTTGTACTCTTATATCTATTATTTTGATGCCAGATATGCCTCATATCCGATAGAATCAAGCTTTGCTGCTTTGGCTTTGACTGCCTCTTTCTGCTCTGCTGTATAAGCTTTTAATTTATTCAGAAGTTCTTCATCTGAAGCTGCAAGAATCTTTGCTGCAAGAATTGCTGCATTCTTTGCTCCGTCGATCGCAACGGTTGCAACCGGAACCCCCGGCGGCATCTGCATGATTGAGAACACTGCATCCATTCCATCCAGATTCTTTCCTGAAAGAGGTACACCAATAACCGGAAGGGCAAATAATGCTGCACACATTCCCGGAAGGGCTGCTGCCATTCCTGCACCGGCGATCATAACCTTGATTCCACGGTCTTCTGCTCCTCTGGTCCATTCAATCAGTTCATCTGGTTCACGATGTGCTGAGATGATCGTCATCTCATACTCGATTCCTAACTCTTCCAGCATTACTGCAGCCTTACTCATAACCTTAAGATCTGAGTCACTGCCCATAATAATTCCTACTTTTGGCATAATTTTCATCCTTTCTTATAAGTTTGACAAATAAATCATACCCTATTTATTAGAATTTTTCAATGGTTCATTTAAAATCTCTGTGCCAGGAAGTACAAATTTTCCATTTTTCAGTAATGTGATCTCTTTTTTATCCTTTGTAATAATTGTAATACTGCCCAGTTCTTCATACGGGATCGTAATATCTGTATGGCAATGGAAATATGCTTTTGACACATCTTCTTTTCTGCGAATCGATACCGAATTGTCTCTGGCAATGATCTCTTTTCCGTTCGGGTTATAGACTTTGATATCCTCACACCAGCTGTAACAGGTATCTCCCACTGCAAAATGTGGTCCCATTTTCTCCGCGATCAGGATCGGCATCTTATCTTCGATTCCGTACTTCTTCGCAGTTACGTATGCGGTTGTATTCGTTCCGATTGCAAACTCACCGAGCGGCAGTGTCGGATGCTTGTACAGCACGTTATCATGAATATATGCTTTATTCTCCAGTTCACGTTCAAAATTCGCACAGTTGTATTCTGATACCATACCGTTCGAGAATGTGATTTCCAGATCACGGTACTGCAGTTCATTCAGATAGACTTTGCTAACATGCAGGACTCCGTTCGTTCCTTCCAGTACCGGTGAGGTAAATACTTCCCCGACCGGAATATTTACGTCTGCCACGCAGTTCTCAAAAATTGTCTCTTTTTTCGGATCATTCAGTGGATGAAGCTGTACATTCAGGTCCGTACGGTTGCCATTTGTCCCGAGAATGTGTACGTATTCTCCCTGATCCAGGGCATCGATCAACGTCTGCTGTACTTTCTCATATAATTTGGCATCCAGCGTATTGATACGTATGATCTCGTCGAAGATTTCTTCGTACTTCTCTCCGATCTCCGGTACCGGATAGGCAATGATCGTAAAGCTTCTTTCTTCTCCCTTGATATACTGGTTCACCATCTGGCTCTGGCGGCTGTCATACTGAAGGATCATCTCTTCCTGACTCTTTGAAAGCTTTGCGACTGTCTCTTTTGCTTCCGGTTCAAACGGCTCTTCTCCGAACATATCGATGCATGCCGGTCCTGCGAATCCAGCGGCTTCTTTCTTATGATGCTCGTAAGTCGTCTGCATCACTTCCAGTTTACGCTCCAGATATTTCTTATCCATGAAGAGTGCCTGGTCATCTTTGTGATCATATTCATACTGCTTGTTCGCCACTGCTCCATAATATCCAATCTTAATATGCTGTCTCTTTGTCAGCACACTGACTGCCGCACGGTAGATGACCGGTTTTAAGCCCATTTTTTCGAAATTCTCGATTGCTTTTTTTACCACGCGCTCGAATCCAAGAATGTAACGGATGTTTACCACTGATTTCTTCGAAAGGTCTTTTCCCGTATTCACGAATCCGATGCGGTATCCTTCTGTATAGACATCTGCCATCTTCCGGATCGTCTCTTCTGGAAGACTGTTCAGATGCTCTGCCGTCTTCCATTCATTTTCACTGATGTACTCTCCAAACTGATACAGATATCTGAGATCTGTAAGATCACTGTTCATGATCAGATCTGTTGCAAATGACTCCTCCGGCAAAACCTGCTCCCGGATGCGGTCCGCAAGGAATACATCACAGTAATCACTGGCATACCAGTAGAACGTATCCCGGACAGCCTTCGGATCCGGTTCTTCTTCGAACTGGTTGTATACCTCGATCAACAATTCATACAGGATTGCCAGATATTCTGTCTTTCCTTCAAAAACATAAACGACTGCCCCACGAAGTTCCGCATATAACATTCCCAGAATCTGTCCCGATTCTTTTCCTAGCATCTTACACGCATAATCCGGATTCGCATAACTTTTCTCATACTGCCCCGGCAAAACATCCTGATACAGCCGTCTGTTCCATTTTCTTAATTCATCTAATTCAAGCTTCTGGTATCTGCCATCCAGAAGTTCTGTTCTCAGTTCGTCCAGCATAAGCACGAACTCTGCCATCTTCTTAAAATAGTCTCTGTAAGGCTCCCCAACCGTATCTTCTGTCTGCATCAGACGGATACGGTCAAGTGCCAGCTCATATCTTTCTTCTATCATCTACATAAGCCCCCTGACAAATAATGCAACCATAGCAACAAGGAATACCGCATTTACTGTGATTCCAACCTTGCAGGTCGTATAGATCTTTTCGCGTTCTCTGAATCCCTTGATGCCAAGCCAGATTCCGATCACTGCCATCGCACAGGTTCCGAGTCCGAAAAATCCCATTAATATATTCACATTTCCTTTATTCATAAACGAAAAGAGGATCATGACGATCACCAGGAAGGCAATCACTACTGCATAAGTACAGGAATAGACACCCCTTTTGGAGTGTCTGACTGCTTTCTGTCCATATTTCGTTTTGATCATTTTTTTACGCTTTTTCTTGCGTGCTTTCGCTGCCGCTTTGATTCTGTCATCTTCTGTTCTTAGTTTTTTTCCCAGCATGTCTTCTCCTTATTGCCGCACATATTACAAATAGTATATATCCACAGATTCCTCCGATCGTATTCAGTAACAGGTCATCTACATCAAAACTTCCGACTTTTGTGATAAACTGGAACACTTCCACACAAAGGCTCAGTCCAAAACTGTAAAATGCTGTACCGAAAAAGCTTCTTTGCCTGCTTCCCATCGGAAGGAAAAATCCAAATGGAACAAATATGAGTACATTTCCAAATAAATTAGTGAACATTGCAAAGAATCCCACCTGCTCACGGTACTGCCAGAACCTTTTGATTTCTTTAAACAATACCAGATTGTAGTGGTATTCCCGCATCTCCCCCGTACGTCCATACCAGTCAGAGAACAGAAGGAAATATATAATAAATATTACATATAATATAAATAATATCTTTCCCAGTATCCGGATTCTTTTTCGCTTCTTTGAATCCAATGTCCTACAACCTCCCGTATCTCTTCGGTATTAAAAAAGTATTCCTTTTTTCTCTTTCAGTAAACGGGCACCGCTGATAATAGAGATCACACCTGCTGCGATTCCTACTACTGTAACAACAATACCCACTGCAATTCCTGCAGCACCGGCTAATCCCATTGCTTTATATGCTTTTTCATTCATACTCGTGTTCTCCCCCGTTCCTATTTTGCTCCGTACTGTTCATAATATGCGTCGATTGCTGCTTTTAATGTATCATCGATCACAACTTTTCCATTGCATTCTTTGTTATACAGGCATTCTACAACTTCTTCCATCGTTACGATTGCTGCTGTATCGAATCCGTACAGATCTTTGATCTCATCTAACGCACACTTCTCGCCGCCTTTTCCGACTTCCATACGGTTCAGAGATACCATCAGACCTACGATTGTTACATCTGCTGCGCCTTTTACTTTCGGAACAGTCTCTTCCATGGATTTACCTGATGTTGTCACATCTTCGATCATGATCACACGATCTCCATCTTTTAATTTGCTTCCAAGAAAGCTTCCCTTATCTGCACCGTGGTCTTTCTCTTCTTTACGATCAGAACAGTAACGTACTTCTTTTCCATACAGATCACTGTAAGCGATCGCTGTTACAACTCCAAGCGGAATTCCCTTATAGGCCGGTCCGAATAATACATCAAAGTCATCTCCGTATGTATCATGGATTGCTTTTGCATAATACTGACCTAACTTCTTAAGCTGTGATCCTGTTACGTAGGCTCCGGCATTCATAAAAAACGGGGATTTTCTTCCACTCTTTAATGTAAATTCTCCAAATTTGAGCACGTCGCTCTCTACCATAAATTCAATAAACTCCTGCTTATAACTTTCCATTTTGATTACCTCCATATATTTCAAACGCTGTGTGTCTTATTATTGCATCATAATTCCATTTAATTTTATCATAAGAAAATCACTTTTTCAATTCACGCATACAGAAAAACTGTCACTGCCTGTATTTCTTATATACTTCGGCCAAAAAAGAAAGGGTTCGGAAGGCACACTCTCCTTCCGAACCCTTTTTATATACCAAAGTATGCAAGAGAAGTTGCCAGTGGCAACTTCTCTGTACTTTCGCTTTACATGATCTTCGTCTCTTCCAGTTTTTCTGCAAATGCCTCATTCATCCGGATCACCGGTTTACGAAGGAGCAATCCAAGGATCAGGGACAGGATCAAAAAGATTCCAAGCTTTCCAAGTTCTGTCCAGTAGGTCATACCATACATACCGCCAATTGTCTCCCTAAGCGCCGCCATGCTGTGAACGAATGGCAGTAACGGATATACGGCTTTGAAGAAGGCCGGTGCGACTTCAATTGGGAAGGTTCCTCCGGAACCTGCCACTTGCATAACCAGAAGTACAACGCTGACCGCTTTTCCGATATCTCCGAATGATACTGTCAGTGTATAGATGATATTCACATATACAATGCTCGAGAACCATCCTGCCAGCATGAAGAGGAACGGATGCTTACACTGAATTCCCAGGTATAACAGATCCCCCAGACAGATCAGGGTACTCTGCAGTAGACCTACGATCAGGAAGAGGAGATATCGTCCCAGGTATTCCTGATGCGGTTTTACTTTCTTAAGACCTTCGGTGCATTTTGACGAAACGCCTGTCTTTAACATGGCAACCAGCACAATTCCACCGATCCAGATCGACAGTGTGGAATAGAACGGTGCCATCGAAGAACCATAATTTTCAATCTTATAGACCTGATTTGTCTTCAGGCTTACCGGTGCTGCCAGGAACTCTCCGATCACATTAGAATCCCCGGAGATCAGTTCTTCTAATTGTGAGAAATCACCGCTTTGCTGCATTTCTCCGATTTTTCCTGTCGTATTGCTGATTTTTTCTGCTGCTGTATTGAGCAGATTGCAAGAATGATTCAGCGCTGTGTTAATCTGTGTCAGATCAGCCGACGCTGAAGTTGACAAATCATATACCCCGTCTACACCTTCATCCAGGCGATCCATCAAAAGGTTCAGATTACTGCTTGTGTCTCCCATCGAATCTCCCAGTTCATCCAGACTGCTCTTTACATTCTTCTCAAAGTCTGTCTTGATTCCGGCAAGGCTGTCTGCACTTGATTTCACCAGTTTATCTAATTCTGCTTTATCCGTTACTGCTGTATCTGCCGCTCCCTGAAGCGAAGATGCTGTGGACTTAAGCTTATCCCGAAGCTCTGTCTGTGTCGCAATCGTCTCTCCCAGTTTTCCGGAAATACTTCCCTTTAATGCATTCAACTGCGCATTATTTCCAACGTTTATTTCATCTATTGCCGATTTCAGCGAAGTATAGGAATCAATCACTTTCTGAACTCTGGATGCCAGGGTATTCAATGTTCCCGCCACATCGTCCGCGCTCTGAGAGTTTGATGAAAATGCTGAATCAATAATTTCCGACATCTGATCATAGAATTCTTTTCCGGAATTAATTGCCGCATTTACTCCGTCTGTCGCACCGCTGACTGTCTCATCAATTCCACTGAACGATTTTTTCACCTTTTTCAGTGAATCTGTCGTGTTCTTGGAATGCTCCTGTGTTTCCTTCAGGAAACTTCCTGTTGTATCCAGAAGCTGCTGTGCAGAAGTTGTCATTCCCGAAAAAGAGCTTAATGTAGACGATGCCGCACTCAAATCCGAGCCGATGATTTAAATTATCCGCAAGATTTTGTGCGATTGCTGCCACTCCGTCCTGATCCGCTACATTCGTAACTGCCTTAAACGCAGTGATCACAGTATCGCTGATCGTCTCTACAAATACCTCATTAACCTGTCTCTGGATCGCACTTGCTCCTTTATCCGTTACTTTTGGTGCGATTGCATTTTCCTTGGCATTCGAATAGTATGTGATACTTGGTTTCTGGATATTTTCAGAAAAAATACTCATCATATTTGAGCTGAAGTCCTTTGGTATCACAATTGCTGCATAATATTTTCCGGACTTTACACCGTCTATGGCTTTTTTTCTTCCGGTAAAAACCCAGTCAAGCTGCGAATTGCTTCGAAGCGATGTCAGTACCTGATCTCCCATATTGATCTGTAACGGAATCAGGCTTCCCTCATATCCTTCATCAACACTTGCGACTGCAACCTTCAGATTACCGGTATTGCCATACGGATCCCAGCTTGCTGCTATATTGAACCACGCATAAAGACAGGGTACAACTGTAATTCCCATGATAACAATCATTGCGATTACATTATTTTTAATACGCTTTATATCTCTTCGGAAGATTTCCCATATATTTTTCATTCGCCTCTTTCCTCCTTTATCTCATGGATCAGATCTTCTGTTGTCATACCTGTCATAGCAAGCTGTCTTTGCATCTTGTCATGCAGATATTCTACAACGATCAGATATACTGCAAGTCCGATCAGCGATACGATCCACAATATCAGGAAGACCAGTTTTGACTCCAGACTGAACATCAGTATCAGGAAAACCAGTGGTATGATGATCATTCCAAGGAATCCCCATCGGATCATCTTTGGATAACGTTTTTCAAATTTTTCGGATTTCACAAGAAATTCCTGTTTCCATTCATCATCTTCCATAAGTGTCTTCATCATCATTGTCAGTTCCGGACGTTTCCGTTCGGCCGACTCCGTCTCCCCAAGCATTAACTCTGTCTCAGACAGACGTTTATCGAACAAGTGATTCAGGTTCATAAGCAACGGACGTAATACCAGACCGATGAAAAGAGAGATTGGGAAAAATATCGCAAGAATCCCCAGATACTTCCAGATATTTGCTCCATACATTCCTGCAATACATTCACGCATGGCACTGATTCCATATGTGAATGGAAGAAGCGGATGCAGTCTCTGGAAAAATGCCGGTGTCATCTCGATCGGATACGTTCCTGCCGATCCAGGAATCTGCAGGATAACAAGTACAACTCCCAGTGCCTTTCCAATGTGTTTAAAGGTCAATGCCAGTGCGTAGATCAGATTAACATAAACAAACGAACAGAATACACCCACACATACAAACGCTACCGGATGTACACACTGTACTTTCAATAATAAAATATCACCGACACATACGATCAGTCCCTGTACAAGACCTACTGCAACAAATAACAGCCATCTTCCAAAGTAGGCCTGTCCGGCTGTAAACTTCCGTACCTTTTCATCTTTATCAACTTCCTGTTTCAGAATTGATACCAGAATCAGTCCTCCTACCCAAAGTGCAAGATTTGTGTAAAATGGTGTCATTCCCGATCCATAATTTTCTACATCATATAACACATTTGATTTGATGCTCACCGGAGAAGACATAAAATCTGCAATTGAATCCGCATCAAGTCCTTCCAGTGAAGTCAGTTTCTGATACATCTCTGAACTCTGTAATGCATTTAAATCCGTCTGAACAGCTGCCAGTGACTCATCAATCTGTGTTAACACATCTCCTGTCTGTCCCAATGCAGACGCACTGCTTTTCAGGCTGTCATTTAACTGATTTAAAATCGTCTTTAATTGTTCTACTGTCGGCTCAACTCCGGTCAAAGAAAGATTTCCGCTCAGTGAAGCCAGACTGTCCAGTGACTGATTCAGCTGTGGCAGAATCTTCTGATCCAGATTGGTACGGTAATTTTGCAGACTGTCTTTACTTTCTTTCGCAAGTTTTTCCAGTGAAGTACGTGTATTCTTTGCTGTTGTCACTGCGTTTTGAATCCCTTGATTCCCTGTTTTCAGTGAAGATACCAGCTCCTGTAACGATGCATTCTGGTTCTCCAATTCTGTAATTTTCTGTCCGATCACAGCAGATATCTGTTGTCCCAGTTCTGTATGCCCCTGAATCTTATCATTCAATTCTTTCAGCTGTTCCAGAAGTTCCTGATTTTTATCCAGCAGAGACGAAGCCGTTGAAAGGCTGTTGTCTACTGCTGTCAGTGCCTGTCCGGCTTTCGTCTCAAACACGCCCAGTTTTGCCGATGCCGAGACATACGTGTCATTTAAAAGTGTCTCTCCGTTCGATAACCCATTGGAGAATTCTGTTGAAAACTGTCCAACCGCTGTTCTGGTATCTGCAAGCACATTTCCACTGTCTTCGATTGCTTTTGCTCCTGACTCTGCAGTAACCGTAACCTGATCCAGCATACTTACCGCACTCGCCATGATCTCATCTGACTTATCCACTGTCTTCTGGAAGTTTTCCAATACCTTATTATATTCGTCCAGATTCTTTCTGGTATCTGCGATAGCTTTGATCAGACTTGAATTTTCTTCACTTACTTTTCCGGATAATTCTCCGGCCTCTTTACTCAATAATTCAGAAATGCTCTCTGCAGCTACGGATGTGAATGTATCATTGATTTCCTGCTGAATCGTGCTCGCACCTGTATCCGTGATCTTTGGTGCTATTGCATTTTTCTTTTCATTAATATAATAATCCAGCTTCGGCTGTTTGATATCTCCTGATAAAATACTCAGAAGTGATTCACTGAAATTATCCGGTATTACGATCGCTGCGTAATATTTTCCGGATCTCACTCCCTTTTTCGCTTCTTTTGCATCTACAAACTTCCAGCCAAGCTGGTCATTTTTCTTCAGATTGTCTACAATATTTTGTCCTGCGTCCAGTGACATCTGCTCACTGTCGGCACCTTTATCCTCATTGGCAATCGCAACCTGGATTCCCTTGGTATTTCCATACGGATCCATATTGGCAGCGATGTTGAACCATGCATAAAGAGACGGCAGCACACTGATTCCAACCAGGATCAGTACTGCTGCACGGTTACGGAACAACCGGCCAAGATCTCTTTTGAAAATCTGAAATGATTTCTTCATCCACTAATCCTCCTTTGTTATTGTCATATAGACATTAGTATAACAAAAACACTTCTGAAAATCTACCCAAAAACTGACGAACGGTCATATTTTTATTGTGCTATTTGCACTTCTGAGATGAAGCGCAAAAATGCATCAGTACAGGTCAATTCCCTATATTGATGCATTTTTATCATTTATTTATTTTACAATGCCAACCATATCTTTCACGGATTCAAATCCATTTTTCTTCATATATGCTTCGATTCCGTCAATAATCTCGATCGTTGCATTCGGATTATAGAAATTTGCAGTTCCTACAGATACTGCAGACGCTCCCGCAAGGATCATCTCAATGGCATCTTCCGGTGTCGCAATACCGCCCATTCCAATAATCGGAATGTTCACTGCCTGTGCCGTCTGATATACCATACGGACTGCAATCGGATGTACAACTGGTCCCGACACACCGCCGGTCTTATTTGCTACCGCAAATGTTCTGCGGTTGATATCAATCTTCATACCCGTCAGTGTATTGATCAATGACAGGGCATCTGCTCCGCCGGCTTCTGCTGCCTTCGCAATCTCCGTAATATCCGTAACATTTGGCGTCAGTTTCATGATGATCGGCTGCTTTGCAATCTTTTTGATCTGAGCCGTCAGCTCCTCTACATGCTTTGCATCCTGCCCGAACGCCAGAAAGCCTGCATTAACATTCGGGCACGAAATATTGATCTCCATCATATCAATCGGCTCATCAGCCATTCTTTCCACCACTGCCAGATATTCTTCCGGTGCATGGCCACAGACATTGACGATGATCTTCGTATCATATTTCTTCAGAAATGGAATATCTCTTTTGCAGAACAGATCGATTCCCGGATTCTGGAGTCCGATCGCATTCATCATTCCTCCGTAAACTTCAGCTACACGTGGTGTCGGATTCCCCGGCCACGGGACATTTGCCACGCCCTTGGTCGTTACCGCTCCAAGACGGTTCAGATCCACAAACTCACTGAATTCTTCTCCCGAACCAAATGTACCGGAAGCCACTGTAACCGGATTCTTCCATTCTACGCCGGAAATATTTACTTTCATGTCCATTATAAATCCACCTCCGTAGATAAGAATACTGGTCCGTCTTTACAGATTCTCTTATTGTTCACATTACTGTGTGCATCTTTTTCTTTTGTCTTGCAGACACAGGCCAGACAGGCTCCGATACCGCATGCCATTCTCTCTTCCAGGGAAATATAGCATTCTATTTTCTTCTCTTCTGCATAGGCCTTGATCGCACGCAGCATTGGTGTAGGTCCGCATGCAAATATAATATCGGCATCCAGACTCTGCTCACGGATAGCATCCATGACATTTCCTTTTGTTCCCACGCTTCCATCCTCTGTGGAAATATATAAGGTTCCGTTCTGTTCAAACTCCTCTTTCAGGAACGTATGCGCATCTCTATAGCCGACAACAATCTGCTTTTCTTCACACTGCATCTGCTTTGCAAGTTCCAGAATCGGCGGAACACCAATCCCGCCGCCCATCAGGAATACTTTCTTTCCTTCTGCCTTTTCATATGGAAATCCATTTCCCAAAGGTCCGATCACTGGTACAAAATCTCCGGCCTTTAATTCTGAAAACTGTTTTGTTCCGGTCTTTTCTCCTGTCACACGATATACCAGTCTTAATCTTTTTGCTTCTTTATCAATTTCACAGATACTGATCGGGCGTGGAAGTAATTTGCTTGCATCTGTCGTGTATACAGACACAAACTGTCCCGGTCTGGCAGTCAGCGCTGCTTCTGTCTCAATCCACAGACTGTAGATTCCATCTGCCAGCATCTCCTGTGACAGAACTTTCGCCTGTTCTTTTTTTCTCTCCATCTTCCTTTATCTCCTGTCAAGATTACTCTGTCTTACTTTTTTCGTTATCAGTCTTTTTTCGTCTGTTCAGACATTATCTGTTCTCAAGTGCTCCCTTGATGTCTGCGATCATCGTCTCAACTGCTGCTCTGGATGCATCACCAAAATTCTCAGCTCCAAATTTTGCATACTGCTCCTGCTTATATGCCGCAATGATTCCTCTGGAAGAGTTTACGATTGCTCCAAGGCCATCTTCATTGAAGAAATGTACCAGGTCTTTTCCTTTTCCTCCCTGTGCACCGTAACCAGGAACCAGAATGTAAGCTTTTGGCATCACTTTTCTTAATACTTTTCCCATCTCCGGATAAGTTGCTCCGACTACTGCTCCGACATAGCTGTACTCATCGCCCATGACTTCAGATCCCCATGCGGCAACTTTTTCTCCAACCAGTTCATATAACGGACGGCCGTCGATCTTCTGATCCTGGAATTCACCGCTTGACGGATTTGATGTCTTAACAAGTACGAAGATTCCCTTCTTTTCTTCTTTACATACGTCCAGGAATGGATTCACTCCGTCTGAACCAAGGTATGGATTCACTGTTACAAAGTCTTCATCAAATGGTGCGTATGTCTTGCTGCCTACTTTCACCTTACCAATATGACCCACAGCATAAGCTGCTGATGTAGAACCAATGTCTCCTCTTTTAATATCACCGATGACAACCAGTCCTTTTTCCTTACAGTAATCTACCGTTTTCTTGAATGCTGCAAGTCCCGGAAGACCAAACTGTTCATACATAGCGATCTGTGGTTTTACAGCCGGAATCAGATCATAAGTCTTGTCCACGATTTCTTTATTGAACTGCCAGATTGCTTCTGCTGCTCCTTCCAGTGTCTCACCATATTCTGCGAACGCTTTTTTCTGTACCTGCTCCGGAATATAGTTCAACATCGGATCTAATCCTACTACAATCGGTGCTCCTGTCTTCTTTATGTTGGCTACTAACTGATTAATCAATGTTTTTTCCTCCTACCTTATATGTATAATCTAAATTTCATATTGTTTATATTTTACCATAAGGCATAATAAAAGGGAATGCCAAACTGCATTCCCTTCAAAACTCTTATTTTGCTGTGTCACCATCCACAAACGATTACTTCATCTGTGCTTTTACTTCCTCCACAGATTTATCAAGCTGATTGTCTGCATCCGGATTTTCTTCATTATTTTCGTATTCGACCTTTACATCCGGTGTAATTCCTTTTCCGTTGATGCTTCTTCCCTTTGGAGTGAAATATTCTGCAATCGTAAGTTTTACGGCTGTTCCGTCATCCAGATCAAAAATCTGCTGTACGACACCCTTTCCATATGTCTGGGTTCCGACAATCTTACCGATTCCGTAATCCTGGATTGCCCCGGAGTAAATCTCTGATGCACTGGCACTGTTGCCATTTACCAGAACTGCCAGCGGTTTTGTAAACTGATGTTCTTCGTCAGATTTCATCTCTGTCTTTTTGCCATTTTTATCTTCCGTATACACGATCAGGCCCTTTGGCAGCATCAGATCCAGCATATCACATACTGTACTGAGCGAACCTCCAGGATTATTACGCAGATCCACAACCAGCCCTGTCATTCCCTGTTTTTCAAGATCATCCAATGCTTCTTTGTACTGATCATACGTCACAGTATCAAATTCAGACACTCTGATGTAACCAATCTTATCATCCATCATCTTATACTCAATTGTCTGTGCCTGTACGGTATCTCTTGTTGCAGTCACAGTTACTTCTTTGGCATCTTCACCTCTTAATACGGTGAGTTCTACCGTTGTTCCTTTTTCACCCTTTACCTTACTTACAACTTTAGAGAGATCTTTTCCTGTGACTTCTTTTCCTTCAACCTTATAAAGGATATCATTCGCCTTAAGTCCTGCTTTCTCAGCCGGAGAATCCTTATATATCTGGACCAGAGTGATCACTCCTGTCTCTGTATTCTGAGACATCACAGCACCGATTCCGGAATATTCACCACCAGTTGATTCGTATAATTCTTTTGTTTCTTTTTTGTTATAATATACCGAATACGGATCATTCAGGCCATTGATATAACCTTTATAGACCCCATCTTCCAGATTCTTTTCTTTTACATCCCCCATATAATGCTTCTCGATCAGGTTCTGCAGTTCTGATATCTTATCTTCTGTTTTTGATGTGATATCACTGTTTCCATTATTCACTTTTAATCCACAGGACACGAGTCCTGCCACTAATAACATAGCAAGGGCGCCACAAAGCGCCCCTTTCAAAAAACTTTTTCTGTTTTTCATTTATCTTGCCTCATACTATGATCTGTTCGTTTCTTACAGATAGTTTGCCGGATTTACCGGTGTTCCATTCAACATTACCTGAAAATGCAGATGTGGTCCGGTTGAATTTCCTGTAGTTCCAACCGCTGCAACATTCTGACCTCTGCTGACTTTCTGTCCCGCACTCACATAAATCGCATTGCAATGCATATAATATGTAAGCAATCCGTTTCCATGACTGATTACTAACAGGTTTCCCGCATTTCCGGCATATCCGGCTGAAATAACTGTTCCTGCCGCAGCCGCATAGATTGGCGTTCCTGTTGCTGCTGCAAAGTCAATCCCTTTATGATTCGTACTTGCACCTGCAATCGGCTGTGTTCTGTAACCAAATCCACTCGAAATATATCCACCCGGACAAGGATGTGTAAATGTTCCATTTCCCGACACCACCGATGCCCCGGCGGAACCGGCCGAAGACCCCGATGAGCTTGTATTCTTTTTGGCTGCTGCCTGAGCCTTCTTCGCAGCTGCCGCTGCCGCTGCTGCTTCTTTCTGTTTACGTTCGGCTTCGGCAGCTGCCGCTTCCAGCTGTGCAAGCTTATTCTTTGTATCTCCCAGTTCGCTGGTCAAACTCTGAATCTCACTTTGCTTATTCTTTATCAGTTCATTTACGCTGTCCTGCTTTGTGATCAGATCATCCTGCATCGTCTGCAGTTCTTTATATTCTTTCTTGAGTTCTGCTTCCTGATTCTCGACATTGGTTACAACCTTCTGGAATTCTACCAGCATGTTTCTGTCGTATCCTGATATTCTGCTGATATATTCAGCATTATTCAGCAATTCTCCAATTGACTTTGAAGAGCAAAGGATTTCTACAAATCCTGTATTTCCATTTTCATACATATAACGGATTCTCTTCTTCATACTTTCATACTGTTCATTCTCATCCGCTTTTGCAAGAATCAATTCTTCTTCTTTATTTGTGATTTCATCTTCTTTTGCAGAAATCTTTTTCTTAGTTTCTTCCATCTCACCCGTCAGCTTTTTCAGCTGATCTGCCAGAGATGTTTTCTCATTTTCAGCAGCTTTCTTCTTGCTTTCCAGTTCTTCTGCTTTTTTCTTTGTATCATCAATTTCTGTTGCATATGTCTGCACAAACATTCCGCTTACAAGCGTAAGCACCAGCAGAAGGCTTATCATCTTCTTTCTTTTTATCATATGACGCTCCTTTCCGAGCCAGAACTTTTATACCTTCAGATGTTTGCGGATTGTAAAGAAACTTCCCACAAAACCGATTCCAACACCCAAAGCAATTCCGATTGGAAGTAATGTTCTGTAAACAGTTGCTACCGGAAGGAAATCTACAATATTATTCAGAAGGCTGAATTTTGTCATAATGTATGTAATTGCCTTATCATACATAAAATAAAGCAATACGAGCGGGATTACAGCTCCGACAGCTCCGATAATCAGACCCTCTATTACAAACGGCGCACGGACAAATCCGTCTTTTGCTCCGATATATTTCATAATTGCAATTTCTTCACGTCTTACCGTAATACCCATAGTGACCGTATTACTGATCAGGAAAATTGACACTGCCAGAAGAATTGCAATAATTGCTACCGATACATATCCCACCAACTTGTTCACACTGGTAAGAGTCTTGGCTACTACGTCTGATTTATTAACTTTACGCACCCCATCCAGCGACTTTGCATAAGACACTACATCTTTCTGCTTTGATACGTCTGAAAGATATACTTCGTAGTTATCTGAATTGGCAAGCGGGTTATCACTCTTAAATCCTTCTGCCAGATCACTTGATTCTCCAAAATACTGATCTTTAAACTTATTCCATGCTGCATCCGCACTTACATAATTTACTTTCAGTACTCCATCTTCTTTCTTCAGCTGGGCACCAATTGTATCTTTTTGTTCTTTTGTAGTATCTTCATTAAAAAATACTGTAATAGCAACACCTTCTTCTGCTTTTTCTACAATATAACTAAAGTTAACTACAATGGAATAGAACAATCCGAACAGGAAAATGCATGCCGCCATCGTTGCGATCGAAGCAACGGAAAACATCTTATTTCTGCGGATGTTCTTAACCCCTTGTTTCATCGAATATCCTATTGTACTAATTCTCATGCTTATACCCACCTTTTTTCTCGTCGCTTACGATGACACCCTTTTTCATCGTAACAACTCGCTTCTGCATTTCATTTACGATCTCCTGGTTATGCGTAACGACAAGAACTGTAGTTCCTCTGTCATTCGCTTCTTCCAATAACTTCATGATTTCCCATGAGTTTGTCGGATCCAGGTTACCCGTAGGCTCATCTGCCAGAAGAATAGCAGGTTCATTCACGATCGCTCTTGCAATCGCAACCCTCTGCTGTTCACCACCGGATAATTCCTTCGGAAATGCTTTGTATTTCTGGGCAAGCCCTACCAGTGACAGTGCCGCCGGTACTTTTTTCTTGATAATTCTTGTAGGTGTCTCTGTAACTCTCTGCGCAAACGCAATATTTTCATAAATATTTCTGTCTTTCAACAAACGGAAATCCTGAAATACAACGCCGATATTTCTTCTGTACATCGCAACTTTGCGATGTTTCATACGGCTTAAATTATTGCCATTTACAATAATCGTTCCCGAAGTAGGTTCCAGTTCTTTCATGATAAGCTTGATCAAAGTAGACTTACCAGAGCCGCTGTCTCCTACAATAAACACAAATTCACCCTGTTCAATCTTCAGATTGATTCCATTCAGGGCTGCAACCCCTTTTGAGTACTCTTTCGTTACTTCTCTTAGTTCAATCATATGTTCCTCCTGATTATTAATACTCCAGTGACTCCATATACTTCATATATTTCACAACCATAAGTGCGATTTTGAATGTAATGGCGTCTTCGAACACACGGAGATCCAGACCGGTACTCTTTTGTAATTTGTCCAGTCTGTATACCAGTGTATTACGGTGTATATATAATTGTCTGGATGTCTCTGATACGTTCAGATTATTCTCAAAGAATTTATTGATTGTTGTCAATGTCTCCTCATCGAAATCATCCGGTGATTTCCCCTCAAAAATCTCACGTATGAACATCTTACACAGCGGAATCGGAAGCTGATAGATCAGACGTCCTATTCCCAAAGCACTATATGCGATGACACTTCGCTCACTAAAGAAAATCTTTCCGACATCAAGTGCCAGCTTGGCTTCTTTATATGA
>OCIU01001000.1_pt1 | contig 21482 bp, 15 predicted proteins | sample 1538471 | NCBI WGS metagenome assembly OCIU01 (sample SAMN04571693, study PRJEB22368) | human gut metagenome | biome: human gut; material: stool | host: Homo sapiens | place: Luxembourg | collected 2012-06-01 | reverse complement strand
TACGATGATTGACAACCCGTCAGTGTTCGTGTACACAATCTAGTGTACACGAACAAAATATGTAAAATTGTTTTCAAATTTTGTTGACATTTTCCTAAAAAATCGGTATAATATATAAGTAAAATGGGTAAAAATGCAATTATGATTTGCCCTAAAAAGAAAGGTATCATGTTTATGGAAATGACAATGGAAAAATTTGTAGCATATCTTAAACAACTTGGTTTTGTATATCAAGGTAGTGAGATATATGGTGGTCTAGCCAACGCATGGGATTTTGGACCATTGGGAGTAGAATTAAAGAACAATTTGAAGAAATTATGGTGGAAAGCATTCGTACAAACATCACCTAACAATGTGGGAATCGATTCAGCAATCTTAATGAACCCAGAAACTTGGGTAGCAACAGGACATGTAGGTGGATTTAGTGATCCGCTTATTGATTGTAAACATTGCCATACTCGTCACAGAGCAGATAAATTAATTGAAGATTTCACACACGGTAAAGAAACTGGTGATGGCTGGGATAATGATAAATTATACAAATATGTTGTAGATAATAAAATTCCTTGTCCTAACTGTGGAAGTTCAGATTTTACAGAAATTAGAAAATTTAATTTAATGTATCAAACTCATCAAGGCGTTGTTGAAGATGCTAAGACAGTAGTATATTTAAGACCTGAAACAGCTCAAGGTATCTTTGTTAATTTTAAAAACATTCAAAGAACAACTAGAAAAAAAGTACCATTTGGGGTTGGTCAAATTGGTAAAAGTTTTAGAAATGAAATAACTCCAGGGAACTTTATTTTTAGAATTCGTGAATTTGAACAAATGGAAATGGAATTTTTCTGTAAACCAGGTACAGATTTAGAATGGTTTAAATATTGGAAACAATTCTGTTTAGATTTCTTAAAAAATATTGGAATAAAAGAAGAATTAGTTAGATACCGTGATCATAAACCTGAAGAATTATGTTTCTATTCAAAAGCAACAACCGATATCGAATTTAAATATTTCTTTGGTTGGGGCGAGTTATGGGGTATTGCCGATAGAACTGACTATGACTTAAAAGTTCACCAAGAACATTCAGGTGAAAATTTAATGTACTTAGATCCTGAAACTAATGAAAAATACTTACCATACGTAGTTGAACCAAGTCTTGGGGTTGAACGTTTATTATTAGCCGTAGTTACTAGTGCTGATGGAGAAACTCGTGAAGTATTGCATTTTGATCCACGTGTTGCGCCAATAAAGGTTGCGGTATTACCACTAGTTAACAAACTTAATGACAAAGCAAGCGAAGTTTATCGTGATTTATCACAACACTTTATGTGTGAATTTGATACAAGTGGTAAAATTGGTAAGAGATATCGTCGCCAAGATTCAATAGGTACACCATACTGTGTAACTGTTGATTTCGACACTTTAGAAGATAATACTGTTACTGTTCGTGATCGTGATACTATGGAACAAGTAAGAGTAAAAATTGAAGATTTAAACAAATATTTTAGTGAAAAATTTTAAATAAAGGAGGTTTGTAATGATTTCGTGGCAAGTTAAACAACAAATAATTGATCAGACGAACATTGTCGAAGTTGTCGGCGAAGTCGTACAACTTTCAAAAAAAGGTAGCAGTTACTTTGGATTATGTCCATTTCATAATGATCGCCACCCATCAATGAGTGTCAATCAAGAAAAAAAGATGTTTAATTGCTTTAGTTGTAACACTAAAGGTAATGTAATATATTTTTGGTCACGCTTTAATCATATTTCTGAAGACCAAGCAACAATTCAACTTGCCAAAAGAATTGGCATAGAAATATCAGAAAGTGATAACAAAGAAGCAATCAAAAATGAACGTTTGTATAAAGTAATGAATGAAGCATCTAACTTTTATCAGTTTTACTTAAATAATTCTAAAGAAGGTCTAGTTGCATTAGATTACTTAAAAGCTAGAGGCATTGATGAAAAAATTCGTAACGAATTAAAAATTGGTCTTGCTAGTGGCGAACGTGATTATCTTAATAAAGCATTAAATCAAAAAAACTGTTCTGAACTAGATCAAATCGAAGTCGGATTAGTAAAACTTGATGATAAAAACAATACCTATGATACTTTTAGAGAACGTATAATGTTTCCTATCACTAATCCTTCAGGACAAATTGTTGGATTCAGTGGTAGAATCTACACTAAAAGTGACCAAGCAAAATATATAAATTCTGTTGATAATGCTATTTTCCATAAAGGGCAAATACTATATCACTTTCATGAAGCATTAGATGCTATCAAAAAGAATGATAAAATCTTTTTGTTAGAAGGCTTTATGGATGTTATCGCTTGTATGAAAGCGGGTATAAACTATGGAGTTGCCACTATGGGAACAGCTCTAACAAGTGAGCATATCAAATTAATACTTAGTGCCACTAAAAACATTGTTTTATTCTTTGATGGTGACGGTGCTGGTATTAATGCAATGAAAAAATCTTGTGGTATATTAGCTGGATATGGTATCTTACCTAAAGCAATTGTACTACCAAATAATCTTGACCCTGATGAATATGTAAAAAATTTTGGAGTTGAAAAATTCTTAAAATATATTACTGAAAATGAAAAGAGTGCTTATCAGTGGTTATATGATTTAGCTTTAAAAAATTATATTAAAGGGGACTTAGAAAGTACCGAAAAGTTTAAAAAAGAAGTTTTTAACTTTATCAGAATATCAAAACAAAATACGATAATTGAACATTTTATTAGAAAACTTTCTACTGATACTGATATTTCTTATGATATATTAGTAAAAGACTTTGGTAAATCAATTTATACAACTCCTTCAATTGAAGAAAGTTTTGAAATTGAACAAAAGAAGATAAAAAAGCCAGTAAGAAATAATAAAATTAAACCAAAAGTAGTAAGAGCATATCAAATTATCTTAAGACATATGATTGAATCAAAAGAACAATTTTTGATTTTCAATGATAAATTTTCAGATACTTTCTATTTAGATAATAGCTTGATAATTTATTTTGAATTTATCAAGAAAATGGCTTTATTTTACGTAGATCAAGAAGTTATGGATCATGATGACTTTTTAGAAATTGCTAAAAAATTAGATGAAGCAAATGGCGTGACTAAATATACTGATTTAGCAAAAACTATCTTTGAGGATAGTCTAGTAAATCCTAAAGATTTAGTGGAATTTGAACAATGCATGAAAACAATTATGGAATGTCAAACTGATTTATCAAGAATTAGATTGTATAACAAAGCCTTAGAAACTAATGACATAGATGACATTAGAAATTTTGAAAATGTTCGTAAAGATCATGTTAAAATATTGCCCCGGGAGGAATAAATGTTAGACGAAATTTTATATAAAGAACAATTGGATCAAGTAAAAGAATACGTCAAGAAAAATCAATATATTTCGCTTACAAAAATTACTGAAATATTTGGTAGTGATACAAATGATGAACTTTTAGATGATATCGTTGAATACCTTGATAATGCGGGAGTTGAAATCACTCGTGACAGTGAAGAAGTACCTAGCGAAGAAGAACTAATGACTGAAATTGTTGATGACGATTTCGAGGCTTTCGTTGAGGACTTAGAAACTGATGATGAGTTAGATGAGCTTGCTACAGCGGTTGATAGCGAAATAAAAGTATCAGATTTTGAAGATATTGTTTCATCGGGCTATTCAGCTGATGACCCTGTAAAAATGTACTTACATGATATTGGCCAAATTGACTTATTAACAATTACTCAAGAATCAGAATTTGCGAGAATGTATCAAGAGTCTTTAATGTGCCAAGAAAAAATCAATTCTTATAAAAAACAAGGTAAACAAATACCTGAAGAAGAAATGAAAGAGTTACAAAAGAAGATTGCGGATGGAGAAGAAGCTCGTAAGATTTTAATTGAATCTAATTTAAGATTAGTTGTTTCCATTGCTAAAAGATATTTAGGACGTGGTTTACTATTACTTGATTTAATTCAAGAAGGTAATATGGGGTTAATGAAAGCAGTTAATAAATTTGACCCAACTAAAGGCTTTAAATTCTCAACATATGCAACTTGGTGGATTAGACAAGCAATTACTAGAGCTATCGCCGATAATGCACGTACTATCCGTATTCCTGTTCATATGGTTGAAACAATCAACAAACTTGTTCGTACAACAAGAAGATTAACTCAAGAAAAAAGACGTGAACCTACGCCTGAAGAAATTGCGGCAGAAATGAAGATATCTGTTGAAAAAGTTCAAACTATTCAACGTATAGCTCAAGAGCCTATTTCTTTTGATGCGACAGTTGGTGAAGATGACGATTCAAGCTTAGGAGATTTCATTGACGATAAAGATACATTAAATCCACTTGAATATACCGAAAATATGATTTATCGTGAAGAAATTGAAAAAGTGTTACAAACTCTAACGCCACGTGAAGAAAAAGTAATTAGACTTCGTTATGGCTTAGATGATAATAGACCAAGAACCCTTGAAGAAGTTGGTAAAGAATTTGGTGTTACTCGTGAAAGAATTCGTCAAATTGAAGCAAAGGCTATTAGAAGATTACGTCATCCAAGTAGATTAAAACGTCTTGAACAACATCGTATTAAATAAGAATAAAAACACAAATGCAAAGCATTTGTGTTTTAACAAAGAGGTTATATGCTATCAAAAAGATTAAACAAAGTATTGACCTACATTAATAACACTGATAAATTAGTAGATGTAGGATGTGATCATGGTTATTTAGCCATTGAAGCGATTAATAAAGGAGTAAAACTAGTACAATTAGTTGATAATAAAACCATGCCCCTTGATTGTGCAAAACATAATCTTGAAAAGCTAAATGGATTACAAGATGTAGAAGTAATCTTTACGCTTGCCAGTGGTTTGACGAAGATTGATGATAGAATCAATGTTGCAACCATTTGTGGAATTGGTGGCGATTTAATTGCCCAAATAATTGAAGAATCTTTTGAAAAGGCAAAAGCACTAGATTCCTTAATATTACAAGCTAATACAAAAGTTGAACATTTAAGACTATATTTAATAAATAAAGGATTTACGATAATTGATGAGTCATTTATTAAAGATAAAAATAAATATTATCCGATAATTGTGGTTAAATACAGTGGGGCAGTCTCAAAATTAACAAGTACACAAATTAAGTATGGTCCTATTATATTAATTAAAAAAGAAGACGATTTTATTGATTATCTTAACAATAGACTTGTTCACTTAAATAATATTTGTAAAAATCATCAAAAATTACTTAATGAAATAAAAGAAATCGAGGAAATAATGAAAGATGAAACTTGCGGAAATAATTAAAATATTACAAGAGAAATATTCACCAGAACTTGCAAGCAGTTTTGATATTGGAAAAATAGGTTTACAATTTGGAACTGCTAATGCGGAAGTAAAAAAAATTATGGTTGCCCTAGATGGCACTAGCGCTGTTGTCGATGAGGCAATTGAAAATCATGTTGATTTATTATTAACCCACCATCCATTTATGTTTAATCCAATGCTATCATTAAATTATGATAGTCCATTTGGAGTAAAAATGTTAAAAGTATTTAAAAATAAGTTAAACATCTACGCGATGCATACAAATTTTGATACCGCAGTAGATGGTATGAATGATATGCTTGCTAGAAAATTAAATTTAGCAAATATTCATGCCCAAAAAGAAGAAATAGATGGCAGTTGCTTCTTAAGAATTGGAGATACTACTCCTATGGATTTAGAAGAATATGTTCAAATAGTATTAGAAAAACTAAATGAACCCGGCGCAAGAGTAGTTGGTAATCCTTCTAAAAAAATAAAAAAAGTCGGCATCGTTGGTGGTGCTGGTGCCAGTGAACTAATGCTTGCTAAAAATTTAGGATGCGATTGCTTGATAACAGGTGAAATTAGACATAATAATGCAATTGATGCAATTGAAAATAATTTTGCCATTATTGAGGTAAGCCACAGTATTGAAGCATTATTTAAAGAATACATAAAAAAAGAATTAGAACAAATCTTAGATGGTGTAGAAATAGTTACATCAAAAGTAGAAAAAGATCCATTTAGATGGATCAGTAAAAAATAAAAAAGCCCTTTGAGGCTTTTTTTACTACTCTTCTACGATAGCGCTAACAGGGCAGTTTTCTTCGCAAACGCCGCAATCAATACATTGATCAGCGTCGATTACATAGATGTCGCCTTCTGCTATGCATTCTACAGGGCAGTTTGCAGAACAAGTTCCACAAGCAATACAAGCATCTGTAATTTTTCTTGGCATATGTTGTTCCTCCGTATTTTAGATTAAAGATAACTAGATTATAGTAAAAAAATAAAAAAAAGCAAGGAATGTGCTAATTATTTTACTTTTCTTAAGATGGCATTTAACTTGAAATGTTGACAAACATTTGGTATAATTCTAGCAGATTCGATAGAAAGGAGACTTAAACTATGGTAAAATGGTTTTGGTTATTAATTGTTGGCGTTAGTTGTTTAATCGTTGGTTTTATTATTGGTTTCTTTGTAATTCGTTCAGTATTTACTAAGCAACTTGAAAAAAATCCACCAATTAATCGTGATATGATTCGCGCAATGTTCATGCAAATGGGAAGAAAACCTTCTGAGAAAGATATTACACGTGTAATGAATTCAATGAATCAGTATAAATAAAAACGTAGGCACTAGTTTGCCTACATTTTTTATACTTATTTTTCCTTCTTAGAGAAGTCGATTTTATTTTCTTCACCTTTTATTAATCTCATAATATTTGAGCGGTGCTTATAAACAATTAAAACAAACATCAGTGATATCATAACAAGAAGAGGAATATCTTTAATACCTAAAATAAAATAACTTACAATTAGCATAAGTGAAGCAAGCATTGAAGATATTGATACAATTTTTGTTATTAAAAAGACAATAATAAAAGTTAAAAAAGCGATAACTGATATTTGCCAACAATATAGAACCATTACCCCCGCAAAGCATGATATTCCTTTTCCGCCCTTAAACTTTAAAAATACCGGAAAAAGGTGACCAATTATGGCAAGTATACCATAAATTAGGGGATGAATCAAATAAGTTGGATAATCAGCAGGCCAATTTATTATATATTTAGTAATTATAATAGGAATAGCACCTTTAGAAAAGTCTAAAATGAAAACTAAAATCCCAAGAGCTGGTCCTAATACTCTTAGAGCATTAGTTGCCCCAATATTGTGACTACCATAATTTCTAATGTCAACGCCTTTTAATTTACCTATTAAAATACCAAAGGGAATTGAACCTAGTAAATATGAAAAAAACATTAAACATATAGGTAAAAATACTTTCATGATATGCCTCCTAGTTGATGCGTCTAATTATACTATTTTTTGCTTTTTTTTTCAAATAATAATTCTTTTTTTTATTTATCGAATAATGTAAAATTTGGTCAAATTGTTAATTTATCTATGATTTAGTTAGATTTTTTAACTATTTTTCTTGCAAAATATTTTTGGTTGTGTTATAATGAAAATAATGTTTGAAAAAAGGAGTGATGCAAATGGCTAAACAAACAAATGTTTATAATGAAGATTCCATTCAGGTTTTACAAGGGCTAGAGGCAGTTAGAAAAAGACCTGGTATGTACATTGGATCAACCGATGCAAGAGGATTACATCATTTAGTTTGGGAAATTGTTGATAATGCGATAGATGAAGCATTATCTGGCTATGGCTCACAAATAATCGTTAATATCCATAAAGATAATAGTATAGAAGTTATCGATAATGGACGTGGTATTCCTACCGGTATTCACAAAGTAGAAAAACGTCCTACCCCAGAAGTAATTTTCAACACTCTTCATGCCGGAGGTAAATTTGACGCAGAAGGGGGATATAAAGTATCAGGTGGTCTACACGGCGTTGGTTCAAGTGTTGTTAATGCTCTTAGTGAGTGGCTTACTGTAACAATTTATCGTGATGGTAAAATCTATAACCAAACTTACCGTAATGGTGGTAAAATTATAGAAAAACCACGTAATTTAGGTGATACCAAAAGAACTGGTTCAACTATTCATTTTAAACCAGATCCTAAGATTTTTTCATCAACAATCTTTGAATATAAGACTATTTCACAAAGACTTAAAGAATCGGCATATTTAATAAAAGGTTTAAGAATTGATTTAAATGACTTAAGAACTGGTAAGTCAGAAAGTTTTCATTTCCAAAATGGTATTGTTGAATTTATCAAATCACTTACGGTTGGAAAAGAAGCACTTTATGAACCAGTGTTCTTGAGTGGTAATATGTACAAGATTAATGTTGAAGCTGCCTTAGTATATTGTGAAAAAACTTACAATGAAAATATTCTTTCATTTGTTAATAACATTCGTACACGTGATGGTGGGACTCATGAAGTAGGTTTTAAATCTGCAATTACTAGAGCCTTTAACGATCATGCTAGATTAATTGGTGCATTGAAAGATAAAGATATAAATTTAGATGGTGCTGACATTAGAGAAGGTCTTACCGCTATAATTTCTATCCGTGTTCCTGAGGATTTACTACAATTTGAAGGACAAACTAAAAATAAATTAGGAACTCCTGAAGCTAAACCGGCGGTTGAACAAGTAGTATATGATCAAATGAAGGCATATCTTGCGGAAAACGGACAAATTTCTGCTAACCTAATAAATAAAGCTATTAGAGCATCAAAAGCAAGAGAAGCAGCTAAAAAAGCTCGTGATGAAGTTAGAATGGTAAAACAAAAAACTTCAAAACCTGCTAATTTGTTAGGTAAACTTACTCCTGCTCAATATAAAAATCCAAGTAAGAATGAATTATTCCTAGTCGAAGGTGATTCAGCTGGTGGTACCGCTAAACAAGGTAGAGACCGTTCTTTCCAAGCCGTTTTGCCACTTCGTGGTAAGGTTCTTAATACCGCAAAAACTAAAATTGAAGAAGTATTAAAAAATGAAGAAATAATGTCAATAATTAATGCGGTTGGAGCCGGTTTTGGAGCAGACTTTGATTATACTAAATCTAACTATAATAAAGTTATTATTATGACCGATGCCGATACCGATGGTGCCCATATTCAAATACTACTTATGACTTTTTTTTATCGTTATATGAAAGGTCTTGTTGAAAATGGTATGGTTTATATTGCCACACCGCCACTGTATAAGATTACATACAAAAATGTAGTAGAATATGCTTGGTCTGATGAAGAACTTCGTGAAAAAATTCAAAAAAAGAATGCCCAAATTCAACGTTATAAAGGACTGGGTGAAATGAATGAAAGACAACTTTGGGAAACTACTATGGATCCTGCTAGAAGAAGTCTTATTCAAATCAACATTGGCGAAGAAGGCGATGTTGAAAATAAAATTAATATTTTAATGGGTGATGATCCTGAACCAAGAAGAGAATGGATCGAAAATAATGTTGTATTTGATTCAGATGACAATTTTATATTAGAAGGAGATGATGAAGATGAATAATCCAAAAAATGCTTCTAAAAAAATTGACAAATTTGTTGAACATTATGTAATTGAAAATTTTGAAAACATCATGGGTGATAGATTTGGAAGATATTCTAAATATATCATTCAAGATCGTGCTCTTCCCGATGTAAGAGATGGTTTAAAACCTGTTCAACGTCGTATTCTATATTCAATGTTTAAACTTGGTCTTGCTTCTAACAAGCCTACTAAAAAATCAGCTCGTATTGTTGGTGATGTTATTGGTAAATATCATCCCCATGGTGATACTGCTGTATATGATGCAATGGTCAGAATGAGTCAACAATTTAAAGTAATGCTACCACTTGTAGATATGCAAGGTAATAATGGTAGTATTGATGGTGACCCTGCTGCCGCAATGCGTTATACTGAAGCGCGTATGAGCAAGTATTCCGAACTAATGATTGAGGATTTAAATAAACATACAGTTGGATTTGTACCAAACTTTGATGATGAAGAGTTAGAACCGATCGTTTTACCTTCAAAATTTCCTAATATCTTAATCAATGGTGCAAGTGGTATTTCTGCTGGTTACGCAACTGAAATTCCACCTCATAATCCTGGGGAAGTAATTGACGCAACGATTTATCGTATAAATCATCCAAATTGTACAACTGAAGAATTGATGCAATTCGTTCAAGGTCCCGATTTCCCTAGTGGTGGTATTGTCCAAGGTATTGACGGTTTACGTGATGCCTATGAAACAGGACGCGGAAAAGTAATAATTAGTTCAAAATATACTATTGATACTACTAAAGCAAATGATCCTAGAATTGTAATTACTGAAATTCCATATGATGTTAATAAAGCATTACTTGTAAAGAAAATGGGTGATGCATTACAAACCAAAAATGTTGATGGTGTTCGTGAAATTCTTGATAACACAAGTAGTGAAGGTTTACAAATCGACATTCATTTAAGAAAAGATGTAAATCCTGAAACAATATTAAACTTCTTATTAAAACAAACCGATTTACAAACAAGTTATAACTTTAACGTAGTTGCCATATCGCAAGGTCGACCAATGCAAATGGGACTTGCGGAAATACTAGATGCTTATATTGTTCACCAAAAAGAAGTTGTTACAAACAGAAGTAATTTCGAACTTGAAAAAGACTTGAAGCGTCAAGAAGTAGTTAAAGGGTTAATATCAATGGTATCAATATTAGATGCAGTAATTACAACTATCCGTAATTCGAAAAATAAAACTGATGCCAAAGAAAACATCATTTCAAAGTATGGTTTTACTGAATTACAAGCAGAAGCCATTGTTACATTGCAATTATATAGATTAACCAATACCGATATATTTGCATTAAAAACAGAAGAAAAAGAATTAGAAAATGATATTAAGCGTTTACGTCATATCTTATCTAGCGAAACTGCTTTATTAAAAACCGTAATTGCTGAATTAAGTAGAGTAAAGGAAATTATTGATTGCCCTCGTAATTCAACATGAAATTACCGAAGTTGAAGTAAAAACAGAAGAGTTCATTGCAAAAGAAGATGTAATTTTAATGATTACCCATGATGGATATCTAAAACGTCTCAGCAAAAAAGCTTTCTTTGGAACCAATGAACCCACTAAATTAAAAGATGGTGACGTTATTACTGATTTATATGCAGTAGCAACAACTGATACTTTGATTCAGTTTACTGACCGTGGTAATTACATTTTCTTACCAATTCACAAGATTCCTGAATCTAAACATAAAGATCAAGGTATTCACATTAGTACTTTAATTGGTATGGAACCTAATGAAAAAGTTATTTTCTCATTCCCAGTTACTGACTTTAAAGAAGAAAAATATGTACTTCTTGCCACTAAGTCTGGTTTAATTAAACGTATTCAATTATCTAGTCTTTACGTTACAAGATATTCTAAAGCTCTAAAGGCTACTAAATTAAAAGATGATGATGCGGTAGTAAGTGCTGACGTTGTTAAGGGTAGCAATTATGAAGTTGTTATTGCAACTAAAGATGGCTTCATGAATAGATACGATGCATCAGAAGTTAGTGTTATTGAGCCTGCTTCATTTGGTGTTAAATCAATTGAGCTTAAGAATCGTCCAAACGATTACGTTGTCGGTGCTAAATATGTTAGTGAAAAAGACATTGTCTTGATCTTAACTAACCGTGGAAACATTAAACGTATGCGTCCTGAAGAAATCAATAAAGGTAAGAAGAATAATGTTGGTAAGATGTATTTGAAAGCAGTTCGTTCAAATATGCATGAGGCAATTGATTTAGAAGTAATTCATGCTAAGAATGCCAATTCGGATTTAGCATCTTATGTTTTCTGTGAAAAAGGCTTTGTTGAAATTGACTACACAGTCTTACGTACAGCTATTGCCGATAATGGTAAAAAGTTTGTAACCAACGATTTAGGTAAACCTTCTGAGATTGTAATATGCCGTAATGATGCGGATTTAGAATTGTAAAAAATATTTATCATTAATACAACTTGAAAATACAATTTATGGTATAATGTGGCAAGTGAGGTGAAATTATGTTCAAAATAGCCATTGATGGACCAGCCGGTTCAGGTAAATCAACAATTTCAAAAATACTTGCCCAAGAATTAGGCTTTGAATACATAGATACTGGCGCAATGTATCGTGCTATTACACTAAAAGCAATGCGTTTAGGTATTGATATGAATGATGAAAATGCCTATGGTTTTTTGAAAAATACTGAACTTGATATTTGTAATGGTCGTTTCATAATGGATGGTGAAGATGTTAGTGAAGCTATCAGATCAGTAGACGTTACTAACCAAGTTTCAACTCCTTCCAAAATAGGTTGCGTTCGTGATTTTCTTGTCGATTATCAACGCAAAATAAGCAATTCAAAAAATTGCATTATGGATGGACGTGACATTGGAACAGTTGTGCTAAAAGATGCACCACTGAAAATCTATCTAGATGCGACAGTACTATGTCGCGCTAAACGTAGAATGCTTGAAAGAGCAGAAAAAGGAATTGTTTTACCACTTGAAGAAACAATTCAAGAAATTGAAATACGAGATTGGAAAGATTCAACTCGTAAACACAGTCCTCTACGTTGTGCAGAGGATGCGGTAGTCATTGATAGTACCGATTTATCAATTGATGAAGTAGTTAGTCGGATTATACAATTAGTTAATGAGAGGAAAAACAAAATGAGTAAAAGCACTTACAAAGAAGGACAAATCGTAAAGGGTTGCATTATCAATGTTACTAAAGATGCAATCTATCTAATCTTAGGCGATGAAACAAAAGCTGTAATTTATAGCAATGACTTAAAAGACTATAATGAAGGGCAAAAGCTTTATAATATCTATCATGAAGGTGAAGAATTTGAAGCTACTGTTAAAAGTGTTACAAAAGACAAAAAGACAGGCGAACCACTTTGCATTTTGTCAACTAAATTAGAAGCTGAAAAAGAGAAATTAAATCTATTTGAAGAAATTAAGGAAAAAGATGAAATTATTAAAGCGAAAGTTGTAAAAGTTACTGCAGCTGGTGCTGATTTAGATTATCAAGGATTTAAATTATTCTTACCTATCAAATTTATCGATTTAAAAGAAGAAGCATTAAAGAACTTAAGAGGTCAAATGCTTGATGTTATGGTATTATATGTAAATAAAGATCGTCTTCAAGTTACTGTTTCAAATGTAATGGCAATGAAAAAACAATATCGTCTTGCTAAAGAAGCTGCATATGCTGCATTAGCTGTAGATATGGTTGTAGAAGGTGAAGTTGTTAACGTTTTACCATACGGTGCTATAGTTAGTCTTGGTGAAGTAAGTGGCTTATTACATCAATCAGAAATAGATCATAAACCTGTTCGTAATGTTAGCAACAGATTAAAAGTTGGTGACAAAGTACAAGTTAAGATTATTGGTATTGACGGAAATAAAATTTCTTTATCAATGAAAGCACTTGTTAAACATCCTTGGGATGTATTAAAAGAACAATATCATGTTGGTGACGTATTTGAAGGTCACGTTGAAAAGATTATTCCTGCAGGTTTAATTATTAAACTTACTGATGATTATTCAGGCTTAATGCCAAGAAGTGAATATTCATGGTTCAGCAATGTTAAAATTGAAGATGAAGTAACTGAAGGTTCTACATTAACAGTTAAAGTTTTAAATATTGATGATGCTAAAAAACGTGTAAGTTTATCACACAAAGCTACATTAGATAATACTTGGGCAGATGTCCGTTTGCATCGTGGCGACAAGATTATGGTTACAGTTGCATCTGTTAACGATCGTGGTGCATTAGTTAACTATAAAAATGTTCAAGGTTTCTTACCAGTAAATGAAGTAACTTCAACTAAACGTATTACACGTGTTGATGAAGTTTACCCAGTTGGTACTGAAGTAGAAGTAATGGTACAAGATTGCGATCCAAGCGTAGCTAAATTACGTGTAAGTTCAAAAGCAATTGAAGTTGCTAAAGAAAGAGAAAGCTTTGATAAATATTTTGCAGAACAAGCAAAAGAAACTCCAACAAGCACAATAGGTGACCTAATCGGCAACCTTAACTTAGACGATAAGGAAGAAAAATAGTCTATGAAAAGAGGTACAGTAGCGATTATTGGGCGTCCTAATGTTGGAAAATCAAGCCTATTTAACCGACTTTCTGGCGATAAACTAGCAATCACTGATGATGCTAGTGGTATTACCCGAGATCGCTTGTACACTAAATGCGAATGGCTAAATCAAGAATTTTCAATTATTGATACTGGTGGGATTGAACTTAAAAATGTTCCATTTATGGAAGAAATAAAAGCTCAAGCTCAACTAGCAATTGATGAGGCCGATGTAATAATCTTAGTAACTGATGGCAGAGTTGGTGTTACTAATGGAGATAAAGATGTTATTAAAATTCTTCATAAAAGTAAAAAACCTGTTATCGTTGCGGCAAACAAAATAGACGACGTAAAATTCATGGATAATATCTATGAATTTTATAATTTAGGCGTAGATGATGTTATTGCCGTGAGTGCATTACATGGAATTGGTGTTGGTGATTTACTCGATAAAGTAGTAGAATTATTACCAGAAAAAAAAGAAAAAAGATACGATGATGCGGTAGAATTTTGTATCATCGGCCAACCTAACGTTGGTAAAAGTTCACTTACTAATGCAATACTAGGAACTGAAAGAGTTATTGTTAGTGATATAGCAGGAACAACTAGAGACGCAATTGACTCAAAATTTACTAGAGATGGTAAAAATTACGTTGTTATTGATACCGCTGGTATTAGAAAACAAGGTAAGATATACGAAAATGCAGAAAAATATAGTGTTCTACGTGCAATTAAAGCAATTGAACGTTCGGAAGTAGTTTTATTTGTCTTAGATGGGACTAAAGAAATAGAAGAACAAGATAAACGTATAGCTGGTTATGCGGCAGAGTATAATAAAGCAGTTATTATAGTTGTCAATAAATGGGATGCTGTTGATAAAGACGAGAAATCAATGAAAGAATTTACAGAAAAAATCAGAAAGAATTTCTTATTTATCAGTTACGCACCAATTGTATTTGTTTCAGCGTTAAAGAATCAACGCATTCAAACTTTATTCGAACAAATAAAAATAGTATATGAAAACTACAATCGTCGTATTGCAACCAATGTATTAAACGATATAATACTTGACGCTTCAATAATGAATCAAGCTCCAATATTTAACGGAGATCGTATAAGAGTATATTATGGATCACAGGTTGATACTAAACCACCAACATTTGTTTTATTTGTTAATGATCCTAATTATATGCACTTTTCATATCAAAGATATTTAGAAAACCGTTTTAGATCAGCATTTATGCTAGAGGGAACACCAATAAAGTTAATTTTAAGAAAGCGAGAAAATTAATGAGTAAAGTAACTGTTATAGGAGCCGGAAGTTGGGGTAGTGCTCTAACAAGAATACTAGGTGACAATAATAATGAAGTATTATTGTATGATAGAGATGAAAAGACAGTTGATGAAATTAATAATTTTCATACTAATATAAATAAATTACCTGTTGGTAAATTACCAGAGACAGTAAAAGCTACAACTGATGTTAAAAAAGCTATTGACTTTTCTGATATTATAGTTATTAGTGTGCCAACTAAAGTCTTAAGAACCGTTTTAGAACAAATTGCACACGTTATTACAACCCCTAAGCTTTTTGTCAATACTTCAAAAGGCTTAGAACCAGTTACATTCTTGAGAGTCTCAGAAGTTGTAAAACAAGTAATTGATAGTAAATACATTAAAGGGTTTGTAGCGCTTACGGGGCCATCACATGCCGAAGAAGTAATACAACAACTTCCAACAACAATTTGTTCAGTATCAGAAAAACATGATGATGCTAAACTAATTCAAAAATTATTTAATAATTCAACATACTTCAGAGTATATACTGGTCATGATCTGATTGGCTCTGAATTATGCAGTTCAATAAAAAACGTATATGCAATTGCTTCAGGAATGCTTGAAGGATTGGGATATGGAGATAATGCTAGAGCTGGCCTAATGCGTAGAATAGTTGTAGCTATGGGTGGAAAAGAAGAAACAATATATGGCTTAACTGGTGTAGGTGATTTAGTTGTAACAACGACATCACATCACTCTAGAAACTACCAAGCAGGGGTAAAACTTGCAACTGGCAAGAACTTGGAAGAAACGATTGCTTCAATGGCTATGGTAGTTGAGGGTGCAAGAACTGCAGAAGCTATCTATAACGCTTCAAAAAAGATGAATTTAGAAACTCCGATTATTGATGCGGTATACCGCGTTATATATGAAAAAGAAGACGTAAATAAGGCTATTTTAGAGCTTATGAGTCGTTCTTTAAAGGATGAATAGAGGAAAGATTGGTTAAAAAACCAGTCTTTTTTTTAGTTAAAAATTAATTTTAATACAAAATTAATTGCAAAAGCTGATAATCGGTGTTATAATAAACTTGTAAAAATAGGAAAGGAATTTAAAAAAAATGTCAAAACTTTGTAAAAGAATACTATTAATTCTTGCAGTGTTTAGTTCATTTTTGACTTTATTTGCTTGTTCTGCAATTCAAATTGACACATACCACGTAGAACTTCCTCAAGATAAATATCAATTGAGAGTAGGTCAAGAAATTGAAGCTTTACCAATAGTTTCAAAAAATGGTCAAGAATGTGATTTAGAAGTATCATATCATTCATACGATGCTTCAATTGCAACTTATGTAGATGGCAAAATCGTTGCTTTAAAATCCGGAGAGGTGCGAATTAAAGTAACTTTAAAAAACAATTCAAAAGTTTATGCTACAGCTTTAGTTACTGTCGTAAACGATGATTCTTTAATTGTAGATTTCAATTATGAAAAAACAATGATTAAAGGAACTACTCAATTGATAACTTATGAATTGTTGGTAGAAAAAAATCGAAAATTAACTTTTACATCAAGTAACGAAAATGTAGCTACTATCGATGAATTAGGAAACATCAAAGCAATCACAGTAGGTACTACAACAATCGAAACTGTTGTAAGCTCACTTTATGATGAAGGTGTTTCAAAAACTTACAAATTAGTGATTGAAGTAAAAGATTTAACATTCGCAATAAATTACGTACTAGATGGTGGTACCAATTCTGAAAATAATCCAAATGAATATGTACCTGAAAAATTACCATTGTTATTAGAAGATCCTACTAAGAGTGGATATAAATTTGTTGGCTGGTACGATAATGAAAATTTCACTGGAGAAGCTATGACTGAAATTTCAGCTGGCACAATGGGGGATGTCACTCTATATGCTAAATGGAATGCCCTTGATTATAGAATTTCTTATGAATTAAACGGTGGAACAAATGCAGAAAACCCTGATGGATATGATGTATCAGATCTTCCAGTTAGTTTACATGCTCCTAGTAGAACTGGTTACATTTTCAAAGGTTGGTATATGGGTGAAAACCGTGTACTTGCTATTCCAGTAGGAACTACTGGTAATGTAGTTGTTTCCGCAAAATGGGAACCAATAACTTATACAATTGATTTTAATACTAATGGTGGTTTACCAACTTTATCTTCAATCGATTATACAATTGAATCTGATAGCTTTACTTTACAAGAAATAACTAAAGTAGGTTATACATTTGATGGTTGGTATAATGGTGAAACTAAAGTAACTGAAATAACAACTGGTACATATGGAAACATGACACTAGTTGCAACATGGACTCCTGATTTATATACTATTAGTTATGACCTAGCTGATGGTGTAAATAATCCAGAAAATCCAACATCATACACAATTGAAAGTGGTTTAATCACTTTAAAAAATCCAACAAGAGATGGCTATACTTTTTTAGGTTGGTATAACGGAGAACAATTAGTAACAATAATTGATTCTAACACACTTGAAAACATTACGCTTACTGCTAAATGGAAAATTACTACTGATCATGAAGGTACTGAAGTTGATCCATATAGTGATGATGATGCATTAAAAGTAGCTGGTACACTTACTAAAGGTAATTCTACAGCTGATAAGTATTATATAAAAGGTATAGTTTCTGAAATTACCGAACTTAGTACTTCATATGGCAATGCTACATTTAAAATTACAGTTGATGGTAAAACGATTCTTGTTTTCCGTGCAAAAAATGAAGGTAACCAAAACTTTACTAGTACCGATGATTTATACGTAGGCGATGAAGTTGTAATTTATGGAAATATAACTAATTATAATGGTACATTAGAAATAACTAATTGTTATGTTGTTTCTAATAATAAAGTTGCTAGACCTGAGCCTATTGAAGAGCCTGAAGTAGTAGATAAGACACTTCAAGAAATTATTGATATGGATGATGCAACTAATAAAGAAGCCTCATATAAAATCACCGTAATTGTATTAGGTTGGGGTAAAAGTTTGACAAGTTATGATACAACTGCAAATAAATACGGAAACATGATAGTTAGTGATTTAGAAAGCCTTAATAAAATAGTTGTATTTGGTGCTACTGCAACAATTTCTGCTTTAGTTTGGGATTCAACTAATGGTAAATATACATATACTAATAAACAAGACTTCTTAACAAATGCTATCACTAAATCAATAAACATTGGTGATACACTAGAGTTAATTGTTATTAGAGATTCATATAATGGTAGTACTCAATTGAATGCAATAGTGACTAAAGTTACACCTAAACCAGTTGTTACTTCTAACATTGTCTTTGATTTAGATGGTGGAATATGTGATAATTTACCTACTACATATGAAGAAGGTAAAGAATTAGTATTACCAACGCCAACAAAAGATGGCTATGACTTTTTAGGTTGGGAATATAACGGCACAGTAATCACAGTTATTGCACCTACTATGACTGGTGATTTAGCTTTAAAAGCAAAATGGCAAGAAGAATATACTACGAAAGCTTATTTCAAAAAGGTAACTGATGTTTCTGAATTAACTGAAGATGCTATGTACTTAATTGTATATGAAAGTGGAGAAAAGGCATTTGCTTTTGATAGTTCACTAACTTCTAAACTTGATGTTGCTAAAAACTATAAAGAGTTTGATATTACATCATTAGGAATATTAGTAAATGAGGAATCTAAATCAGTTATATTTAAAATTGCAAAAAATACTGATGGTAGTTATGCTATTTTAGCATCAAATGGTAATTACATTTATCATACTGGTACTAAAAATACTCTTAGTGAAGAAAAAAAGGTAAATAATTCAAAACACACAATTACTTTTGATGCGAACGGAAATGTTATATTAAAAATGTCATCTGCGGATTATTCTGTAAGATTTAACTCTGCAGACAGTGATATGAGATTCAGATATTACAAGTCAGGTCAACAATCTATCAGTTTATATAAATATTCTACATCAACATCAGAACCATCAACATCACATAAAATTAACTATGCTAACCTTCCGGAAGGAACTACTAATAGTAATCCTACATCTTATACTGAAGGTGAAACAATTACTCTAGTTGATCCAGTATTAGCTGGCTATACTTTTGATGGATGGTTTGATAATGCTGAATGTACTGGTACTAAGATTACTGAAATTTCTGCTAGTTATACAACTGATATAACTTTATATGCAAAATTTACAAAAGATTCTAGTGCTAAAGTAACAAAATGGAAATTAGTTACAGATGCAAGTTCACTAAAAGTTGGCGATGAAATTGTTATTGCTTCAAATAGTAAAGGCGCGATTGCAGGAAGTTTAAGTGGTAAATTTTTAACTGTAGTAGAGGCAACTTTCAATTCTGGTAAATCAGAAATCACTTCATCAATAGCATCTGAGTCAATTTTTGTTTTAGGCGGTGAAGTGGATAAGTGGACATTAACAAATTCTAATGGCAAAATGCTTGGAGCTTCAGCAGCAAAATCACTTGCTGAAGCCAAAGGAACAACAACTTGGAAAATAACTATAGCAAGCAATAATGCTACTATTAGTAGTACAAATAGTAGTTATGGAAAAATATTATATAATGTTAATTCTCCTAGATTCTTAAATTATACATCTAATACTAGTGCTAGTATGTTGCTACCTCAAATTTATAAAAAAGTAGTGGAATAACAAAATCAGGATGGGAAATTCCCATCCTTTTTGTAACATATTTAGGTATTTGTCATATATTATACTGAGGTGTTAAAGTGAATTTAAATAAAGTTATGAATTTTATTTCTGAAAATAATATTCAACCTGATGCGGTATTCGCATTAGTTGAAAAAGTAAGGTATATGGATCTAAATGATGAAGCAAGTATTAGACAAGTAATTAAAGATGTATCAGTGCTTGCTGGAAAGAATTTAGATAAAGCAGAAGAGAATAAATTAGTTCGAGACATTATGACAAATGGTGTCAACGAAAATATCTTTAATTCTTTTAATAAAAAATAAAACTTGTTAATTAATTTACAATAAACACTCCTTGTGGTAAAATCTTACTGTATATAGGAGGTGTTATTAATGAGTATCATGCATAAAGAAATGTTTGGTATTAATGAAACTTTAGCAAAAGAAATTCTTGAAGTTGCATTGTCAACTGGTGGAGATTTCGCTGAAGTATATATGGAAAAAACAACAAATGAAGTTCTTAGACTACATTCTGGTAAATTGTCTACCGCAAACGTATCAAAGGTAAAGGGTGCCGCAATTCGTATTATTAAAGGCGAATTAGAGGTTAACTCATCAATTACTGATTGTACATATGAGAATTTATTAAAAGCAGCTAAGACTTTAGCTGGAAGCTTTAATGATAAGAAACATGTTGAAGTGCAACCATTTGTTGAAAAGAAAGTAGAACTTGTTGTTAACCCTAAAAATGTTAGAGGAAACGACATAAGTCGTGAAGTTAATTTATTGAAGACCGCAAGTGATACAATTTACGCATATAGTAAAGAAATTGTTCAAGTAATTTGTAATTTAACAAAAACGGAAAAACGTATATTTGTTTTTGCCAGTGATTCAACTTGGCAAACTGATTATCGTTGCAATACTAGACTTTCTTGTCAAGCTGTTGCTAGCGATGGTAAGGAAATGGAAACTGGTTTTGATTCATTTGGTCGTAATCAAGGTATGGAAATGTTTGATGACTTTGATGTTGTTCCTTTCGCAAAACAAGTTGCCCATGATGCTGTAGAAATGCTACATGCTGAACCAATGCAAGGCGGCGAAATGCCAGTAGTTATTAACAATGGTTTTGGTGGAGTTATCTTACACGAAGCTTGCGTTCATGGATTAGAGGCAACATCAGTCGCAAAAGGCATGAGTGTATTTTGTAATAAATTAGGACAAAAAGTAGCTAGCGATATTGTTAATGCCGTAGATGATGGAACTAACTTAAATGCTTGGGGTTCAATCAATGTCGATGATGAGGGAACTCCTTCAAAATGCAACGTCTTAATTGAAAATGGTATCTTAAAATCTTATTTAGTTGATAAACGTAATTCAAAGAAGATGAAT
>OCIU01000992.1_pt1 | contig 21593 bp, 19 predicted proteins | sample 1538471 | NCBI WGS metagenome assembly OCIU01 (sample SAMN04571693, study PRJEB22368) | human gut metagenome | biome: human gut; material: stool | host: Homo sapiens | place: Luxembourg | collected 2012-06-01 | reverse complement strand
GAGAAGTGTCAGCCCTAATTTATTTTGTTTGAAAAAGTTTTACCGGACAGCAATAAAACGGAATGAATGTCGGTTTCCAATCCTTTTGGTTGAGCTGATACGGACACTCCAGTCTTATGTGTGCGGTTTCGAACAAGTCAAGCTGTACGTCAGCTCCAATATACCCTTTGTCACCATAGATGCTACAGTCGTGATAAGTATGTTTTACATCCTTCATATAATGGAGGTCAGCCACACTTGCCTTTGACAGATCATAGGAATGGATAACTCCACTTAACCCACAGAGAGCGTGTAACTTGTAACCAAAATAATACGTGTTCTGCGAAGCACAGAATCCGAAGTCGGGAGCTTGAGAGAAATTGCCGGTACGTCCCATCTTGCAACGTTTTCCTCTTGCAACCCTACAGACCTCTATCGGCTTGGAGTCAACAAAGAATTGTTCCTCTCCGCCATCCATTTCCATGGCAATCCTCTTGCGCAGTTCCTCACACAGGCCTGCCGTTTTCTTCCTGCGGTCATTGAACCGTCTCCTTGATATGAGATTGGGAATGCAGTCCTTGTACTCTTGCAATTTATAGTCGAACAACCACTTCTCACTATCAATGCTCTCGGTCTCTGCCGTCAGGGATAGCGCCACCACTTCCAAATCCGAAAACTTGGGAACAGGACCACGACGTGGAACATTACCCGATTCATTGACGAGATTTTCAGAGAATTGCTTGCATATCTCAAGTATTTTGACGAATTTTGTATAAAGGTTGTACATACGATGGCTTGAACTTAATGTTTTGGTCACCACTAAGTTACTAAAAATCAGCGATATGTACAACTTTTTACTCATATTTATCAACTTAAATTAATTCCGCAAACGGGTAATAAAACCTAATTTATGAATGAAATAAGAAAACCGTTTTCAGAGGTTATTACCGAAGAAAAAATGGATAATTTATACAGAAGACTTGCTTATGATAAGGATGATAATGACACATTCTTTGAAGGCAATGATTTTATTAACGGTCTTGCTTTGGTAAAAAGCGGTGTGCGCGATGCTTATTATTTTGATGATGAAGTTAGCTATATTGTTGACACAGAAGGGAAATTCGTTGATATATCTCTTGATAAAAACATAAAGTATTCAAACGGAGAAATTGTTACTCTTGACGAAAGTGACAGAGGCTCTTATTTCTTTAAGGTTGAGCGTATTTGGGAAAGGAAGTTTGAAAACAACAAAGAAGTTGAATGTTGCAGGATAGAAACTTCATTCTTTGTCATAAAAGTCAAACGATATTCTAATCGACGTAACGAGGCAGCTGTTGATTTGTCCTATGTGATTAACTCTAAATTGGAAGTAATAGCATCTTTTTCAGATACCAACACGTGGGGCAATGAATTTGATGGCTATAAGAATGTCAACATCTACACAGAGAGAGACTTCTACTTCATAGACAAAAGGCGAGACTTCATGGTATTCTCACAAAGGTTAGTTGCCAATTCCGAGGATAATGGATTTTATGAGAGACACATGTATGGATTAGAGCCAAACGAATTTGAAGATTTGATGCAGGAAGATGAACTTTTCTCTTTTGTGTATGATAATTCTATTGAAGAGGAAGAAATAGATGATGAGTTGATGCAGAAGGTCGTAGCCAAGTACAACGGTGAATTAGATGAGAACGATGATGAATATGACGATATTCCATATTTGGAAGATATAGATTTCTTCTTTGAAGACACTAAAAATGAATTCTATAAGGATGTTTTTACGAAAATATATAAAACGCTGTATGGTATAATTGATTGCAATGAGAAAGCTGCACAGCAGCTGTTACCATTTACAGATAAAATGTCAAAAGTCTCTAATTTGCTTTGGGCACGATTATATACCAATAAGGACATAGAATTTCGTTTGTTAAACTATGGGTGGGATCCTGGTGACATACGTTACCGTGGTTATGTTTTGCAAAATAAATTCTTCGAGTATCCTTCATATGTAAAAGGATTTACTTTGAAATATTTGTATAAATACTATCCTAAGCAACTTGAAAATCTCGGAAACGGATATTCCGTGCTTATACCCAACAAACTTTTAGATACATTGGAAGACAGCGAACTTACAAGAAAAATAAGACTAAATCAAGAAGTTCATCTTACATTTTCTGATATTTGTTCTGTTGCAGCCCCCCTTAAAAGTTCAGAAAAGTATGGCATTGTTTCGTCTTTTCAAGGTAAAACGATTGACGAGATTGTCTATTGCAAAGGAGGTACAAAATATTTAGTTAAACTCTTGGAATTGGGTAAATTAAAGGTAGAAAAATCTGTTCTGTTGGATTTGAGAGCAAAGGCTTTAAACGATATTGAAGAAAAATGCTATAACATTCTATTAGATGTCATTGAAGACATTAAATGGAAACAGAGTAAGTATGACGATATGATTCAGAAAGAACTTGATGAATATAACATCAGAGAGGTGAACAGAGAGTTCAATGATATGATGAACGACATGGATGCATGGGGAAATATCGATTAGAGTGGATTGTTGTCGCACCGTACCCAATTTTCATTGAAGAAAAGTCAAGTTCATTTTCCCCCATAAACGGTGACATCACTCTGCCAACATAGTCAATGATGTGATTGGTAAGTTTTTGATGTTCCTCCTGCTTTTTACGCTCAGACTCGGCACAATGGGCTTTATATTCTTGGTGTCATCGGTTGAACTCTGCAGACTGGAGTGGAAAGTGTCTCTATTGCTGTATTTGTTTCTTCTGTTTCAATGCTGATAGGATTCTTCCTTGACAGCCAAATACTCATCAAGTCAACAGGCTGGTATTGGAACGATATCAGAACAATAGCCATAACTGAGCATTGCAGCCAAAGAAGGAAACGGTGTTCACAAATGTACCTGTTGGCGGAATTAATTTAGTGCATACTTAATTCTACCAATGGGCTTGTCGTTAATGAAGTTTACGTATTGCAGAATGGTAAGTGCACTAATTTTGCCAATGATTCTGGCAAACAAACCATTCGTTATTTTCGCGTAGTTCCTGATGACCAGGAACTGGTCTGTAAGTTGAGAGAATATTGTCTCAATCCTCTTTCTTGCCTTTGCAAACGGGATGAATGTCGGTTTCCAGTCCTTTTGGTTGAGCCGATACGGACACTCCAGTCTTATGTGTGCGGTTTCGAACAAGTCAAGCTGTACGTCAGCTCCAATATACCCTTTGTCACCATAGATGCTACAGTCGTGATAAGTATGTTTTACATCCTTCATATAATGGAGGTCAGCCACACTTGCCTTTGACAGATCATAGGAATGGATAACTCCACTTAACCCACAGAGAGCGTGTAACTTGTAACCAAAATAATACGTGTTCTGCGAAGCACAGAATCCGAAGTCGGGAGCTTGAGAGAAATTGCCGGTACGTCCCATCTTGCAACGTTTTCCTCTTGCAACCCTACAGACCTCTATCGGCTTGGAGTCAACAAAGAATTGTTCCTCTCCGCCATCCATTTCCATGGCAATCCTCTTGCGCAGTTCCTCACACAGGCCTGCCGTTTTCTTCCTGCGGTCATTGAACCGTCTCCTTGATATGAGATTGGGAATGCAGTCCTTGTACTCTTGCAATTTATAGTCGAACAACCACTTCTCACTATCAATGCTCTCGGTTTCTGCCGTCAAGGATAGCGCCACCACTTCCAAATCCGAAAACTTGGGAACAGGACCACAACGTGGAACATTGCCCGATTCATTGACGAGATTTTCAGAGAATTGTTTGCATATCTCAAGTATTTTGAAGAATTTTGTATAAAGGTTGTACATACGATGGTTTGAACTTAATGTTTTGATCACCACTAAGTTACTAAAAAAACAGCGACATGTACAACTTTTTACTCATATTTATTAACTTAAATTAATTCCGTCAACGGGTAATAATTATAAAGATAACTCACTTTTATGAATGCGAGTCTTATAACAATTCTGAATGTCGGAAGCTATAAATACTGCTACGAAAATGGTAAATTCACATTCATTTGATCCTTCTACCATAAAAATATTAAAAGAGAAATCATTTGATGGGTGGCCACCTATCAAATCTGCCCGAGTATGTTTTTTGCGATTGTCCTAATCTTGCTTCCATATTAGCAATAGGTGTCATCAAAATTCATTTCAAAGCATTAAGAAACTGCAACTCTTTAGAGCACTTAAAGTTTGCAGAGGAATTCTATGAAGATAATTTTGATAGGTATTTTGATGAAAGAAATTATGATACTTCACTATGTGGAATCGAAATAGGCAAAGATGATAAATATTCGTACATATGGTGCCTAACTAACTTTAGGTTTTATTATACAGATCGTTTAAGTGATGAATGGTCAAATAAAATCTTCAGTTTTAATCACATAAACCAACGCTCTTTTTGTATATTTTTCGGAAATATTGACATTTACAGTAATTATAAAGATCATTATGCTTCGAATATATCTGAGGGCTTTCCTAAAACTTCATGGCGTTACAAAATAACCCACAAAGGAATAAATATTGGAGTTGAAGATTTACAAAGAAATGCGATTCAATACTATTATTAAGTCAATAAAAGGTTAAAGACTGACATCAGAGATGTAATAAAAGAAATTGAAAGAGAAGTTGACAAATTGGACATTGACAGTATAATAGACTCATATGAAACGACTGTATCAGAATGGACTCTATTATAATGAGAGATCTACAACATAGGGCATTCAAGAAAGACGAAAAGGCCATTTCTGAATTAGTTCAGTTGTTCATAGGACATCACGAAGATGAATGGTATTCACAAACCGTGTATCTTATGGCTCTCGCAATTCCCAAAGGTGGCATTGCAGCAAGAAACACTGTTTGTTACGGCTGTTGGACAATTCGGAAAAGAAAAATATTGCTGCGGCATTAGCTGCTCGTGACAAACGTATATCCGCTGTCGGATTGGCGACGTTACGCTGTCGACTGGCGAGGACGGAACGGTCAGCGAGTCGGGCGGACGCTTGGCTGAGGGCACCACGCTTTATATCACCGCTACTCCTGCCGAGGGTCATCACTTCGTGCAGTGGCCGGACGGCGTTACTGACAACCCACGTTCTGTTGTCGTCGGCAAGGAGGAGGTTACGCTTTCTGCCGAGTTCGCACTCACGTCCTATCTTCTCACCTACACTCTTGACGGCGTTAGCTACAAGGAGTCGGACGTGCTCTACGGCACTGCTTTTACTCTCGAACCTAATCCCGAGAAGGAGGGCTATACGTTCTCAGGTTGGCAGGGTCTGCCCGAGACAATGCCGGCTCACGATGTTGAGGTTCACGGCACGACGACGGTAGTAAGTGGAATGGAGGCGATATTCGCCGACAGCGACACGCGCGTCACAATCTGCTCGATGAACGGCGTCGTGCTGTTCCGCAACACGACGGTGAAGGAGGCGGCGCAGAAGCTGAAGCCGGGTTTGTACATCGTTAACGGTCGAAAGATGGTGGTGAAATAGACTGCTGCTATAAGCAGACACACATAAGTCAAAAACAGAAAGGGCTGGATCCCATGCAAGGAGTCCAGCCCTTTTGCGTTTATGTGTCGGTAGAAGCAGCCGGTTACAGCTGTCTGCCGAACAAAAACAGATTGATGCCTAAAACAAGGATTATTACCAAGGCATGGTAACATCATTACAGATACGCGGTAACGATATTTCCTGTGCGTGGTAATGATGTTACCTGTGCGTGGTAATGATATCGTATTATGCAATAACTTGTAGTAAGCGCTTGCGAATGTAAGCAATAAATTATATCTTTGCACATAGTAATATGAACAACGATATGGTAAAAAGACAAAGGAAGGGATTCGTGGCGCGACTGTTGTCGCTCGTCGTGGTGGTGCTGATACTGGCTGCGGCGGCGATACTGCGCGACGGCAGGATATTAGGACACGACTTGCGAGAGGCGCATGAGGCGAAGGCGCTGAAGAACGACACGCTGGAGGTGACGCCCGACGGAGCGTTCGTGGTGAACACAAAGCCGCTGGCAAAGGACGTGCAGGGATACGGCGGACCGGTGCCGCTGAAGATACATATAAAGGACGGCAGAGTGGCGGCTGTTGAGGCTGAACCCAACGCCGAGTCGCCCGACTTCTTCAACCGGGCGAAGACGCTGCTCAACCACTGGCAGGGCAAGGAGGTGGACGAGGCGTTGGCGGAGGAGGTGGACGCCGTGTCGGGCGCTACGTTCTCGTCGAAGGCGATAATAGCCAACATGCAGCGCGGACTGGCTTACGCCAAGCAGCACGGTCAGTGGGGTGAGGATGGCTCGGTTGGTGCACTTGGGACAAGTGCACCCCCTATAGTGGGGAGTGAGGATGGCTCGGTTGGTGCACTTGAGACAGGTGCATCTCCTATAGTTGCGCTGATTGTCGTGCTGCTCGGAGCCGTCGTTCCGCTCTTCTACAACAACCGCCGACTGCATCTTGTGCAGCTCGCGGTGAACGTTGTGGTGCTCGGTCTGTGGACCGGCACGTTCGTCTCCTACACGCTCTTCATGCGAATCTTCGCCGGCGGCGTGAGTCTTTCGGCGATTGGCGCATTTGCCGCTCCGCTGCTTATGCTGATAGTGGCGCTGATATACCCGTTGGCGGGTCGGTCGGGTCACTACTGCGCCAATGTCTGTCCGTTCGGATCGGCGCAGGAACTCGCCGGAAAGCTAAGTCGACGCAAGCTGCGCATCACGCCGCGCATACTGAAACTGCTATCCGTGCTGCGCAATCTGCTCTGGGGCGTGCTCATGGCGCTGCTGCTCACCGGCACATGCACCGCATGGATCGACTACGAGCTGTTCACGGCGTTCCTCTATTCGTCGGCGTCGGTGTGGGTGATAGTGCTCGCGGCGCTGTTCCTCGTGCTGTCGGTGTGGGTGCCGCGCCCGTACTGCCGCTTCGTGTGCCCAACGGGAGCGCTTGTCAAGAGTGTTGAATGAGGAATTGAAGAATTATACAATTAAGAATTATGAATTTACAGAATAAGTCAATCGTTTTGAACGTAGTGCTCGCCATTGCCGTCGTGGTGCTTGGCGTGCGCTTGGTGTCGGGCGCAGAAGACGCCGGCGAGTCGCAAACGCAAGAGCAGGCTGTGCTCGACAATATCGCTACGCGTACCAGTATACGCGACTACGAGGCGCGCCCTGTTGAGAAGGAGAAAGTGGAGAAGATGCTGCGTGCGGCGATGGCTGCACCTACGGCGATGAACAAGCAGCCGTGGCACTTCGTGGTTGTAGAACAGCGCAGCGTGCTCGACAGTCTGGCGGGTGCCAATCCTTATGCGAAGATGCTGCTCAAGGCTCCGCTCGCCATTGTGGTCTGCGGCGATATGGATAAGGTGATAGAAGGCGGCGGACGCGACTTCTGGATTCAGGATGCGTCGGCTGCAACAGAGAATCTCTTGCTTGCGGCTCACGCTATGGGGCTCGGCGCCGTATGGACGGGCGCCTATCCTTCCGAGGAACGCAGCAAGGCGATAAGCGCAACGCTCTCGCTCCCCGACAATCTCGTTCCGCTTAACATGATCGTTATTGGCTATCCGGCGGAGCATCCGCAGCCGAAAGATAAATTCAAGGAGGAGAACATAACTTTTAAAAGTAAAAAAGTAAAAGAGTAAAAAAGTAAAAAGAGTGAAAGAGTAAAAAAGTAAAAGAGTAAAAAGGCAAAAAAGTAAAACTAATCTACAATGAAGAAATTACTATTCTCTCTCGGCATGTTGCTGCTCACCGTTGCAGCCTACGCCGACGGCACAATCCTGTTCAGTACGGCGAAGGGCAGCATCGATGTTCCGCCTTATCGCATACCAGGCATCACCTGCGGCCACGGCGGACGACTCGTTGCGAGTGCGGCACGCCTCGTCTGCGGCACCGACCCCGGCTACGGACGCGTCGACTGCGTGGTGAAACTGAGCTACGACAACGGCAGAACATGGAGCGAGCATGAGATTGACGTGGCTTGTGGCGACGCTTCGCTCATCAACGCTCATAAGACTCCGATGGAAGCTGCCTACGGCGACCCGGCTGTCGTGATGGATCGCGAGCGCAACGAGGTGCTCATCATGGCTGTTGCGGGCTGTACGGTGTACGGCAAGCCCAGCACAAACAGACAGAACCCGAACCTCATCGCCGCAATACGTAGTACCGACGGCGGACGCACATGGCAGAAGCCGGTTGACCAGACCGAGGATATATACGGCTTGTTCGACAAGGGCAATGTCGTGGACGCCGCCTTCGTCGGCAGTGGCAAGCTGTTCCAGAGTAGAGTGGTGAAGGTGGGCGACTACTATCGCATCTATGCCGCACTCACGGCGCGCCCCAACGGCAACCGCGTGATATATTCCGACGACTTCGGACGCTCATGGCACGCTCTCGGCGGCGCTGCTGCTCTGCCCGTGCCCGGCGGCGACGAACCGAAGTGCGAGGAATTGCCCGACGGTCGTGTGATAATAACCAGCAGAGCGTCGGGCTGCCGACTGCTAAACATCTACACCTACAGCAACACAAAGACCGGCGAAGGCTGCTGGGACAAGCCCGAGAAGGCTACGATGGACGGACTCGCACTCGCGCCGAGCACCAACCCCACAAACGGCGAGATGCTCATCGTTCCAGCCATGCGCAACAGCGACGGCAAGCCGATGTACGTAGCGCTGCAGTCGGTGCCTACGGGCACGGGTCGCAACAACGTTAGCATATTCTATAAAGAACTTGCCTCACCCGACGACATGCGCAACGCGAAAGCCTTCGCCTCGGGCTGGGACGGATGCTATCAGGTAAGCACCACGGTGTCGATGTACAGCAGTATGGACCTGCAGGCAGACGACCGCATAGCGTTCTTCTACGAGGAGACGCTCACACGATGGGGCACAAAGCCCAATCCCGTCAGCACAAGTTTCCCGCAAGGCGAGGGCGAACACAACTATGACGGCTGCGAACTCGTGTACAAGTCGTTCGACCTGGAGACGATAACAGACGGAAAGTATTGCGTCAACCGACGCCTCAACCGCGGCAAATTCCTGAAAGCCTACTATGAGGACATCGTGGACAGCTTCGTGCTGACTGCCGCGCAGAAAAGAAAGGTGAAGGATGTGATAAAGCGCTTGCCTGCCGAGCCTACATCTGCTCAGATGGATGCGATATTGAAAGGCGAAGTGCGATAGAGCAAGAAGATGTAAAGCGGCTCTATGCGCAGAAAAATATGATGTAACGGTTTACACTGCCGTAAACGTAGCGGAGGTCTCCGGCCTCCGCAGCACCAAGTCGAATAACAATCTTTAGTGGTTTAAAGAGTTATCATCATTGCGTGCTGCGGAGGCCGGAGACCTCCGCTACGTGTTTATAGCTTCTTGAGCTATGTGTTTAACCCAAATCTCTAATGACCGATTTGGGTTTATTGAGCTACGTGTTTATAGCATTTCGGGGAGCTCGAACAGGCGTGTGCCGTTGCTGCCCTTGATGAGGATGTAGCGGTCGCGAGGCTTCTCAGAAGCAATTGCTTCCTTCACCTCCGCTACGTTCTCAAACTTGCGGAACGCAGCCGGCGTCGCTGTGTGCTCAAACTCCGAGCCAACGAGCCACACTTCTTCGAGCTTCATGCGGCTGAGCTGGTCAACGATGCGCTGATGCTCGTCATGGCTCACGCTGCCAAGCTCCTTCATGTCGCCGATGATAGCCATCTTGTGGTCGGCATTGATAGCCTCGAAGTTGTTCAGTGCCGCCGCCATGCTTGTCGGGTTGGCGTTGTAGGCATCGACGATGAGGCGGTTGCAGGCTGTCTGCTCAAACTGTGAGCGGTTGTTGCTCGGCGCATAGCCGGTCAGCGCGGCGTCAATCTTGTCTGCCTCCACACCGAAGTAGGTGCCGACGGCGATGGCTGCAAGCATATTCGTGATGTTGTACGCACCGATAAGGTGGCTGTCAACATGGTGCTGCGCCTTGCCCTCAGCCGCCCACGAGAAGCTGAGCATCGGCTCGCTTTTTACGTCCTCAGCCGCAACGTAAAGTTTTTTATCAGCGGCGTTTAAGCCGTAGCGCACAAGGTTCAGTCCGTCGGCGATGCCGTTGAGATACTGGTTGTCGTTGTCGATGAACACGCAGCGCGGGCGCTTCACTTCGCGTATGGCGTAAGCATCATTCTCGCCGTTGGCAGCCGCACGCACAAAGTCGTACAGTTCGCCCTTAGTCTTTATCACGCCTTCGAACGAACCGAAGCCCTGCAGATGCGCACGACCCACGTTTGTGATGAGCGCATAGTCGGGCTCAACTATCTCCACCAGCGTCTTGATGTCGCCAGGGTGCGACGCGCCCATCTCCACGACCGCGATGTCGTGTGTGGAGTTCAGGCGCAGCAATGTCTTAGGCACGCCGATGTCGTTGTTGAAGTTGCCCTCGGTGTAGAGCACGTTGTATTTCTGCAGCAACACCGCAGCCGTGAGTTCCTTTGTGGTAGTCTTGCCGTTGGTTCCGGTGATGCCGATGATAGGCGTGCCGAGCGCACGGCGGTGATAGCGTGCGAGCTGTTGCAGAGTGTGCAGACAGTTGTCGACGAGAATGAAGCGAGCGTCGCCCTCAACGACGTACTCCGCTTCATCGACAACAGCATAAGCGCAGCCCTTCTCAAGCGCAGCCGCAGCAAACTTGTTGCCGTTGAACGAAGTGCCTTTCAAGGCGAAGAACAACGAACCGACGGGGCAGTCGCGACTGTCGGTTGTAACAACGGGGTGTTGCTTAAAGATTTCGTAAAGTTCGGATATTTCCATTTTGCTTTTATTTTTGTCGGCAAGCGTGCTTGGCGCAGCCGAATCTTTCCTCAGAGTCTGTTTCTCTTTCCTCGAAGGTTTACTTCTACTTCCTCAGAGTCTGTTTCTCTTTCCTCGAAGGTTTACTTCTACTTCCTCAGAGTCTGTTTCTCTTTCCTCAGAAGGTTTACTCTACTTCCTCAGAATTTACTTCTCTTTCTCCAGTTCGTAGAGTTTCACCCAGTCGATCTCCATCTCGACGGGCAACTGTTTGGGGTCTGCCTTGCCCACCCACGAGCCTTCAATCTGCATGTCGATGAGCAGATAGAACGGTTTGCCGAACGGATACTGTCCCTTGTCCTTATGCTCCTCAACGCGTGGATATGTGAACGACGGCTGTCCGTTGATTGAGAATACGAGCGAGTCGGGCAGAATCTCCACGGCGTAGGTGTTGAAGTCGTCGCGCTTGATAGGATGCGTGCCGCCGTGAGGCGGGTTCTTTTTCTGCTTCAGAATCTGCGTGTAGTAAGAGTGAACCGTCTGATAGGCGATATTGTCGTGGTTGAGATGTTCCATGATGTCGATCTCGCCGCCTTGTGGCCATTTCACCTCATAGTCGGGCTTCATCCATATAGCCGGCCACACGCCCTGCGCGCAGTCGAAGCGTGCGCGCACCTCCACCTTGCCGTATCTCACGGCGTGCTTGCGCTTGGTGTAGAGTCCGCCGGTTACGAAGCGAGCCGTGTCGGCTTCGAGGTTGGTGTTGAGAGCGCCGCGCAGAACGAGCTTGCCGTCGTGCACGGCGTAGAGCGAGTCGGCGTCCGACATATACTTACGCCAGTCGGGTGCGCCGCGCTTTATCTTTGTCCACGAGTGGCTGTCGAAAGTGGTGCCGTTGAAGTCGTCCTGCCAAACGAGGCGGTACTTGTGTGGCGAGGATGCGAGAGCCGTTGCGCAGAAGAGCAGAGCAGCGAGAGTTGTCTTGAGCTTCATGTCTTGATGGGTTTTATGTTGCAAAAGTATGCAAATAATCTGTGTGCGCAAAGAGAATGTCTGTATAAATCGTTGCGCGTGTGCGAAATAATCGGTTTTGGGCGTGCGCAGAGCCCAACTTTTTGAGTTAAATATTTGGCAGTTCGGATATTTATTGCGTAATTTGTGGTCGGTTATTAACTAATTATCAAGAGAATATGCAATACACAATAAACGTGCGAGGCCGACTTCTCGACCTCTCGAAGCCCATGGTGATGGGCATACTGAACGCAACGCCCGACTCGTTCTACAGCGGATCGCGCAAGCAGACCGAGGCAGAGATAGCCGACCGCGCCAACCAGATAATCGCCGAGGGCGGACGCATCATCGACGTGGGCGCTTTCTCCACACGCCCCGGCGGCGCCGACGAGGTGAGCCTTGAGGAAGAAACCGAGCGTCTGAAGCGCGCCCTTGCGATAGTGCGCCGCGAGCTGCCCGACGCCATCGTGTCGGTAGACACCTACCGCCCGCTTGTGGCGCGCAGATGTGTGGAGGAGTTCGGCGCCGACATCATCAACGACGTGTCGGAAGGCGGCATAACGGGCATCGTAGGCAAGGAGATACACGAGGAAGGCGACATGTTCGAGACCGTGGCGCAGCTCGGTGTGCCCTACATACTGATGTCGGTGCAGCCGACGCTGGCGAAGATGATGCAGAACTTCGCGGCTGAGGTGCAGCGCCTGCGCGACCTCGGAGCGAAGGACATCATTCTCGACCCCGGCTACGGCTTCGGCAAGACGCTCGAGCAGAACTACGAGATAATGAGCGAGGCGGAGCGTCTGCTTGCGCTTGAGCTGCCCGTGCTTGTAGGCGTGTCGCGCAAGAGCATGATATATAAGCTTATCGGCGGCGACCCCACGACGGCTCTCAACGGCACCACCGTGCTCCACACCGTGTCGCTGCGGAAAGGCGCCTCGATACTGCGTGTGCACGACGTGAAGGAAGCCTTTGAAACAATTCGAATTGTGCAGCAATTAGGATAGCTTCAAAGGAGTTTTGAGTTTTGAATTTTGAGTTTTGAATTATTGCCTTTGGCAATTTTGAATTTTGAATTTTGAGTTTTGAATTATTGCGGTTGCACCGCAATTTTGAATTACTCAATTTTGAATTCAAAAACTCAAAACTCACAACTCCTAACTCACAACTGGTTAATTCAAAATCGGCGCAGCCGATAATTCAAAACTCAAAACTCAAAACTCAAAACTCAAAATGCGCGCAGCGCACAATTCAAAACTCAAAACTCAAAATTCAACACTCAAAACATGTTCGACTTCGGAATAAAAGACATCATCGACATATTTCTTGTCGCCCTGATGCTCTACTACATCTATCGTCTGATGAAGGAGAGCCGTTCGCTCAACGTCTTCATCGGCATCATCGTGTTCGTGCTCGTGTGGCTTTTCGTGAGTCAGGTGCTCGAGATGCGCCTGCTCGGTGCCATCCTCGACAAACTCGTGTCGGTGGGCGTCATCGGCATCATCGTGCTCTTTCAGGAAGAGATACGCCGCTTCCTCTACTCGCTCGGCGCCCACCAGCGTTTCCGCGCCTTCGCCAATCTGTTCGTAGGCGCAAGCAAGGAGAAGATAGTGGACAAGGAGACCATCATGCCCATCGTCATGGCGTGCATCGACCTCTCGCGCGGCAAGGTGGGAGCGCTCATCGTCATTGAGCGCGGCATACGCCTCGACGACATCGTTGACACCGGCGACGTGATAGACGCACGCATCAATCAGCGACTCATAGAGAACATCTTCTTCAAGAACTCGCCGCTGCACGACGGCGCCATGATAATCGTGGGCAAGCGCATACGCGCCGCCGGCTGCATCCTGCCCGTGTCGCACAACCACGACATACCGAAGGAGCTCGGACTGCGCCACCGCGCCGCGCTCGGCATCTCGCAAGACTCCGACGCCATAGCCATCGTCGTGTCAGAGGAGACCGGCGGCATCAGCGTAGCTATCAAGGGCGCGTTCCAGTTGAGGCTCTCGGCAGAGAAACTCGAGAATATTCTCTCGAAGGAAATGAACCTTTAGGCTGAAAAAAGCCACGTTTTCTTCGAATAATCAACGCATTATTCGTAAATTTGCATTTCTTTAGGAGATGTGCATGCCGATGTCTTGCAGCCTGAAAGTGCAGGCTGAGTCATCGTGCACCGAACGCAACCCGATCGGACACCGAACGCAATCTGATTGGACGGCGGACGCAATCTGATCGGACACCGAACGCAATCCAATCGGACGGCGGACGCAATCGGTCGCTCTCCCTTGACTTTTATATACGAAAATGGAAAATAAAGATACAAAAAACGCCTATGTGCGCCAGGTGGCGGAGCAGAAATACGAGTACGGCTTCACTACCGACGTGCATACAGAAATAATTGAGAAAGGACTCAACGAGGACATCGTGCGACTCATCTCAAGCAAGAAGGGCGAACCCGACTGGATGCTTGAGTTCCGTCTGCAGGCTTTCCGCCACTGGCAGACGATGAAGGAGCCGAAGTGGGGCCACGTGCACGTGCCCGAGATCGACTATCAGGCGATTTCGTACTACGCCGACCCGCTCGCAAAGAAGAAGAACGAGAATAAGGAGATAGACCCCGAGCTGATGAAGACATTCGACAAGCTCGGAATACCTCTCGAAGAACGACTCGCACTCAGTGGCGTGGCGGTAGACGCCATCATGGACTCCGTGAGCGTGAAGACCACCTTCTCGCAGCACCTCGCCGAGAAAGGCATCATCTTCTGCTCAATCGGCGACGCCATAAAGAACCATCCCGACCTCGTGCGCGAGTACTTGGGAAGCGTGGTGCCCTACCGCGACAACTTCTTCGCTGCGCTCAACAGCGCCGTGTTCTCCGACGGATCGTTCGTCTACATACCCAAGGGCGTGCGCTGCCCGATGGAGCTTAGCTCCTACTTCCGCATCAACGCACGCAACACCGGCCAGTTCGAGCGCACGCTCATCATTGCCGACGACGACGCATACGTGAGCTACCTCGAAGGCTGCACGGCACCGATGCGCGACGAGAACCAGCTGCACGCAGCCATCGTGGAGATCGTCGTGAAGGACAACGCCGAAGTGAAATACTCTACCGTGCAGAACTGGTACCCCGGCGACGAGCATGGCAAGGGCGGCGTGCTCAACCTCGTGACGAAGCGAGGCGACCTGCGCGGCGTCAACTCGAAACTCTCGTGGACGCAGGTGGAGACCGGCTCGGCCATCACATGGAAGTACCCCTCGTGCGTGCTGCGCGGCGACGGCTCGCAGGCGGAGTTCTACTCCGTAGCCGTCACCAACAACTATCAGGAGGCAGACACCGGCACGAAGATGATACACATGGGCAAGAACACCAAGTCGACAATCATATCGAAGGGCATCTCTGCCGGACACAGCCAGAACTCGTATCGCGGACTGGTGCGCGCCACAAGCAACGCCGACAACGCACGCAACTACTCGTCATGCGACTCGCTGCTGCTCGGTTCCGACTGCGGAGCGCACACCTTCCCATACATGGATATACACAACGATACGGCAGTGGTGGAGCACGAGGCTACGACGTCGAAGATTTCGGAAGACCAGCTCTTCTACTGCAACCAGCGCGGCATACCCACCGAGCAAGCCGTGGGTCTCATCGTCAACGGATACGCCAAGGACGTGCTCAACAAGCTGCCTATGGAGTTCGCCGTAGAGGCGCAGAAGCTGCTCAGCGTGTCGCTTGAGGGAACGGTGGGATAGAATTTTGAATTTTGAGTTTTGAGTTTTGAATTATTGCCTACGGCAATTTTGAGTTTTGAATTTTGAATTTTGAATTTTGAATTGTCGGCTACGCCGATGAGGAATTGTTCAATTAGGAGTTGATAACTCAACAATTCACAACTCACAATTCACAACTCAAAACTCAAAAATTCAAAATGCGCAAAGCGCACAATTCAAAATTCAAAATTCAAAATTCAAAACTCAATATATGTTCCGTAGGATAATGACCGCCACAGCAGCTCTCGCAGCCTGTGCAGCCACAGCCGCAGCAGGCGACGACGACGTGTCGCGCCGTTGGGCGGTGATAGCAGGCATGAATCTCTCGTGCCCGACGACGGCAAGCGTAGAGTGTTCGCCGCGCGACGCAGGCAACATCGCAGCGTTCGCCTCACCCCAATGCAACGTGCTGCTCGAATACTATCTGCCGCAGCAGCACTTCTCCGTCGTAGGCGGCTACAACGCCGAGACCGTATAATGGTTCGGCAGCGAAGTGGATGCCACAATGCAGAACATAGTGCTCGGCGCACGCTACTATCCCCTGAGCAAGCGCTTCGCCCTGCAGCCCTACGCCTCGCTCATAACCAACATCAACGTAGCCGGTCGGCACGTGCGGAGCAGCATGAGCGGATGGAACGCTGACGGTAGCTACGAGCGCAACAGCACAATAAGTCTGCCGCGTGTGAGCGTAGCGCCGGCGATAGGAGTAGACTGCTACATCTTCTCGTCGCTCGCGCTCGAGTTCCAGTACGGCTTCCCACTCGCCATCGATGGCAAGGCGCACGTAGCTACGACCTGCAACGGCAGCCCCGACGTATATCGGATGCGCTCCAACATGCACCGCCACAACATACAGATAGGCTTGAAGGCTACGTTTCCGTTCCGCTTCACTACAGCCGACGGCAACAGTCTCTTCACGCTCATCGAAATGGCACTCGGCATATACGACCCCGCCGACGAAAAGAAACAAGAAACGAAGAAGGAACGCCGCCGGATGAAGCTCGGACGCGTGCTCGATTCGTATTAATATAAAAATTCAAAACTCGATATGTTAGAAGTAAAAAACCTCCATGCCACTATCGCTGGCAAGGAAATACTAAGAGGCATCAACCTCACTATAAACGATGGCGAGATACACGCCATCATGGGACCGAACGGTTCAGGAAAGTCAACACTCAGCGCTGTGCTCACCGGCAATCCGCTCTACGAAGTTACGGAAGGCGAGGCGTGGTTCAATGGCAAGAACATCCTTGAGATGAAGCCCGAAGACCGTGCGCACGAAGGCCTGTTCCTCTCGTTCCAGTATCCGGTGGAGATACCGGGCGTGTCGATGACCAACTTCCTTAAGGCGGCTGTCAACGAGAAGCGCAAGTATCAGGGACTGCCCGAACTGAAGGCGGGCGACTTCCTTAAGCTCATGAACGAGAAGCGCAAGATAGTGGAGCTCGACTCTAAGTTCACACGCCGCTCCGTCAACGAAGGCTTCTCGGGTGGTGAGAAGAAGCGCAACGAGATATTCCAGATGGCAATGCTCGAACCGAAGCTCGCCATACTCGACGAGACCGACTCCGGACTCGACGTGGACGCAATGCGCATCGTAGCCGACGGCGTCAACAAGATGCACACGCCGGAGACGTCAGCCATCGTCATCACCCACTACGAGCGACTCCTCGACATGATAAAGCCCGACGTCGTACACGTGCTCTACAAAGGACGCATCGTGAAGACCGCCGGACCCGAACTCGCAAAGGAGATAGAACAGCGAGGATACGATTGGATAAAAGCTGAACTTGAAGAAGAATAAAATTCAGAACAATGACTTCAGAACAACAATACATCGACCTCTACCGCGAATGCCGCGAACAGATCTGCGCCCACAGCGCCGATGTGCTGAACGCTGTGCGCGACGAAGCCTTCAACAGCTTCGAGCGTCTCGGCTTCCCTTCGCGAAAAGTGGAGCGATACAAATATACAACGATAGACAAGCTCTTCGAGCCCAACTACGGACTGAACATCAACCGTCTTGAAGTGCCGGTAGACCCGTACAAGGCGTTCCGCTGCGACGTGCCCAACCTCAGCACATCGCTCTACTTCATCGTCAACGACCAGTTCCGCCAGTCGCTGCAGCCCAAGGAGAACCTGCCCGAAGGCATCGAGGTGGCGTCGCTTGCCGAATACGCGAAGGCTCACCCCGAGTTTGTGGCTAAGCACTACGCACGCCTGGCGAAGAGCGACGAAGACGCCGTGACTGCACTCAACACCATGCTGGCGCAGGACGGACTGCTCGTTCACGTCAAGCGCAACGTCGTTGTCGACAAGACCGTGCAGGTCATCAACATCCTGCGCTCGGACGTGGCTATGATGGTGAACCGCCGCGTGCTCATCGTGATTGAGGAGGGCGCCAACGCAAAGTTCCTTTTCTGCGACCACGCTGCTGACGACCAGCAGTTCCTCACAACCCAGGTGATTGAGGCTTACGTCGGAGCAAACGCATCGCTCGACCTCTACTGCATGGAGGAGACTCACTACAAGAATACACGCATCTCGAATGTATACGTAGAGCAGGAGCGCGACTCGCGATTCAACCACAACGTCATCACGCTGCACAACGGCGTGACGCGCAACCGACTCGACGTGCAGCTCAAGGGCGAGGGCGCAGAGTGCTGGTGCAACGGCTGCGTGATAGCCGACAAGACTCAGCACGTGGACAACAACACGCTGATAGATCACCAGGTGTCGCACTGTACGAGTCACGAACTCTACAAGTACGTGCTCAACGACAAGGCGACGGGAGCCTTCGCAGGCAGAGTGCTCGTGCGCCACGGCGCACAGCATACGGTGTCGGAGGAGGTGAACCAGAACCTTTGCGCCACAAAGACAGCGCGTATGTATACGCAGCCGATGCTCGAGATATACGCCGACGACGTGAAGTGCTCGCACGGATCTACCGTGGGTCAGCTCAACGATGCGGCTCTGTTCTACATGCGTCAGCGCGGCATCAGCGAGAAGGAGGCAAAGCTGCTCCTCGAGTTCGCATTCATCAACGAGGTTATCGACAAGATACAGCTCGAACCGCTGCGCGACCGCCTGCACTATCTCGTGGAGAAGCGCTTCCGCGGCGAACTGAGCAAGTGTGAGGGCTGCAAGCTCTGCAAGTAATTTCAGTTGAGAGTAATTTCAGTTGAGAATTGAGAATTTGGAGTTGAGAGTTATGATTACCTTTTCAGCAATCTCTTTTAGCTACAATAAATAAATCTCATTGCATAATATAAATCTTATTGCATATCATAACTCTCAACTCTCAACTTTCAACTTACAATTCTCACCATCTCACCATTTCAACTTAACAACATCATGTATGATATAAATAAGGTTCGCGCCGATTTCCCAATCCTTTCGCGCACCGTCTACGACCGTCCGCTCGTCTATCTCGACAACGGAGCTACCACGCAGAAGCCGTTGTGCGTGCTCGACGCCATGCGCGAAGAGTATCTCAACGCTAACGCCAATGTGCACCGCGGCGTACACTATCTCTCGCAGCGCGCCACCGACCTGCACGAAGCGGCACGCGAGACTGTGCGCCAGTTTATCAACGCGCCGAAGACAGAAGAGATAATCTTCACGCGCGGCACCACGGAGAGCATCAATCTCGTGGCTGCATCGTTCTGCGAAGCGTTCATGGCGGAAGGCGACGAGGTGATAGTGTCCGTAATGGAGCACCACTCGAACATCGTTCCCTGGCAGTTGCAGGCAGCGAAACGCGGCATTGCGCTGAAGGTGATTCCGATGGACGACAGCGGAAAGCTCGACATGCAGGCATACGAGCAGCTGTTCTCTGAGCGAACGAAGATAGTAAGTGTGGCTCACGTGAGCAATACGCTCGGAACAGTGAACCCCGTGAAGGAGATTGTGCGCATAGCGCATGAGCACGGCGTGCCGGTGCTCGTAGACGGAGCGCAATCGACGCCCCATTTCGCTGTAGACGTGCAGTCAATCGACTGCGACTTCTTCGCCTTCAGCGGACATAAGATATACGGACCGACCGGCATCGGTGTGCTCTACGGCAAGGAAGAATGGCTCGACCGCATGCCGCCCTATCAAGGAGGCGGCGAGATGATAGAAAGCGTGAGCTTCGAGAAGACCACCTTCGAGAAGCTGCCGTTCAAGTTCGAAGCCGGAACGCCCGACTATGTGGCTACGCACGGACTGGCTACGGCGCTCAACTATGTGTCGGCACTTGGCATGGACAACATCACCGCACACGAGCGCGAGCTCACCGACTACTGCATGAAGCGTTTGGCGGAGATAGACGGCATGCGACTCTTCGGAACCACCGAGGGCAAGGACGCCGTGGTGTCGTTCCTCGTGGGCGACATACATCATCTCGACATGGGCACGCTGCTCGACCGACTCGGCATCGCCGTGCGCACCGGTCACCACTGCGCACAGCCCGTTATGGACCGCTTCGGCATACAGGGCATGGTGCGTGCCTCGTTCGGACTCTACAACACGAAGGAAGAAGTGGACGCTCTCGTGGCTGGAGTGAAGCGCGTGAGCCAGATGTTCTGATGCCGCGCAGCGCAGCACGCAGACATCTACGACGCAGAGGCGCCGCATCAGCAGCCTATCCCCTGCACTTCAGCGGTCTATCCTCTGCACTTCAGCACCGCCCACAGCATCCAAGCGCATACGCCGAGATGCACAAGCAGCGAGTCGTACGTAGGGAATACGCACATAACGAAAGCAAGCTGCGCATGCAGGTAGCGCAGAGTCTGACCCATAGTCACTTCGCGCTCGAGCACGCTCGAATAATACTGCCGTAACCACTCCATCGGAGTGGTTGCGGCTTTTTTCATGCCGTCGAGTAGGGCAGAAGTCTGCACCTGCTTTGCGTTGATAACACGGATGTCCGACTGCTGGAGTGTGATGTTCTTTTCCATAATCTATATATTATATAAGGTGATACATATTGTTTCTTATCTTCGCTTGCAAAATTAGTGGGCTTTATGGAAATAACATTTCACTTTCTGTATTTCTTTGTTAAAGAAATCTTACAATCGCTTTGTGGTTTGTATTATAAAAGCTAACTTTGCAAACGGAAAAGAGCTGCACCCGTAAGCGGGTTTATTGCACATTGAAACAGACAACAATGAAAAAACAGGAAAGTAAGACACATTTGCTACCCCATTACTATACCGACCTCGTCGAAGCAGGCTGCGACGAAGCCGGCAGAGGCTGTCTTGCCGGAAGCGTATACGCCGCCGCAGTCATTCTGCCGCCCAACTACGACAACGCTCTGCTCAACGACTCGAAGAAGCTCACCGAGAAAGCGCGACGCACGCTGCGCGACCAGATAGTGCGCGACGCCGTGGCGTGGGCTGTAGGCGTGGTTACGCCCGAGGAGATAGACCGCATAAACATACTCAACGCCAGCTTCCTCGCCATGCACCGCGCGCTCGACCAGCTCACCGTGCGCCCCGAAGCCATCATCGTCGACGGCAACCGCTTCACTCCCTACCGCGACCTGCCCCACACAACGATAGTGAAAGGCGACGGCAAGTATCAGTCGATAGCCGCAGCGAGCATTCTCGCCAAGACATTCCGCGACGAATACATGGACCGTCTCGCAGAGGAATATCCTTACTACGACTGGCAGAAGAACAAGGGCTATCCCACGAAGGCGCACCGCGAGGGCATACGCCTGCACGGCACCACGCCTTACCACCGAATGAGCTACAACTTGTTGGGCGGAGGACAACTCGAACTGAAGTTTGAGGAGAGTCCCTCCCAACCCTCCCCGTCGGGGAAGGCTTAGGATTGCTTAGAACAGAACGCCCTCAGCTTAGAAAGGCTTAAAAGGTTTAAAAAGGTTTAGTCTGGCTTATAAAGGCTTGGAAAGGCTTAGTCAGGCTTATAAAGGTTCAAAGATTCGCAGCAAGTCTTATACTCAAGTTTCGGATTTAGAATGAGTTCATAAAAAAGTTCATAAAAAAGGCTTTGAGTATTTCCGTATATCACGGAAAATGAGTAAATTA
>OCIU01000989.1_pt1 | contig 21637 bp, 13 predicted proteins | sample 1538471 | NCBI WGS metagenome assembly OCIU01 (sample SAMN04571693, study PRJEB22368) | human gut metagenome | biome: human gut; material: stool | host: Homo sapiens | place: Luxembourg | collected 2012-06-01 | reverse complement strand
CATTCTTGCGCTCCGTAGGTGCTCAGGCGCTTCGCGGAGTATGAACATCAATTTTTCCGCGCGAAGCGCGTATTAATGATAATTAATGGGTCATTAATGATAATAACTCCGCGAAGCGCCTGAGCACCTACGGAGCGCAAGAATGTTTAAAACAAACGAGCGCAAAGCGCGATGTAAATAATAAACTTTACGAAAGTTCAGTAAGAAATAAAAAAATAAAAAACAAGAAATAAAAAATAATAAATAAAAAGTAAGAAATAATAAATAAAAAGTAAGAAATAATAAATAAAAAAATGAGCATTAAACAATTTATCGTATCGGCTGTGGCCGTGCTGGGCGTGGGCTTCATGGGCCAGGCGTCGGCTTACGACTATCAGCAGGTGAAAGGCGACATGATGCAGAGCCGCATCTACACGCTGAAGAACGGGCTCACCGTCTACATGTCTGTGAACAAGGAGAAACCGCGCATACAGACCTACATTGCCGTGCGCACAGGCAGCCGCAACGACCCGCACGAAACAACGGGTCTGGCCCACTATCTCGAACACCTCATGTTCAAGGGCACACAGCAGTTTGGTACCTCAAACTACGAGAAGGAGCTGCCCTACCTCAACGACATTGAACGCCGCTACGAGGCCTACCGCAAGGTGACCGACCCTGCCGAGCGCAAGCGGCTCTACCACCAGATAGACAGTGTGTCGCAGATCGCGGCACAATATAACATACCCAACGAGTATGACAAGCTCATGTCGTCGATAGGTGCCGAGGGCACCAACGCCTACACCTCTAACGACGTGACCTGCTATGTGGAGGACATCCCCTCTAACGAGGTAGAAAACTGGGCACGCGTACAGAGCGACCGCTTCCAGAACATGGTCATTCGCGGCTTCCACACAGAGTTGGAGGCGGTGTATGAGGAATATAACATCTCGCTGGCAAAGGACTCACGCAAGGAGTGGGCTGCCTTCAACGCCAAGATGTATCCCGGCCACCCCTACGGCATGCAGACCACGCTGGGCACAGGCGAGCACCTGAAGAACCCGTCGATCACAAACATCAAGAACTATTTCAAGCGCTACTATTGTCCGAACAACGTGGCCATCTGCATGTCGGGCGACTTTGACCCCGACAAGGTGATTGCCATCATCGACAAATATTTCGGCTCGTGGAAGGCCAACCCCACGCTCTCGCGCCCCGAATATGCGCCCGTGCCCGCGCTTACCGCTCCCGTCGACACCACCGTCGTGGGGCAGGAGGCAGAGAACGTGATGCTGGGCTGGCGATTCGACGCTGCCGCCTCGATGCAGCAAGACACGCTCGACGTGATCTCTGACATGCTCTCCAACGGTAAGGCCGGTCTCTTTGACCTTGACCTCGACCAGAAGATGATGTATCTGGGCGGCGCCGCCTTCACCTATCCGCTGGCCGAATATTCGTCGTTCATCGTCGAGGGTCTGCCCAAGGAGGGCCAGACGCTGGATCAGGTGCGCGACCTGATGCTGGGTGAGATTGACAAGCTCAAGCGCGGCGAGTTCGCCGACGACCTGCTGCCGTCGGTCATCAACAACATGAAGCTCAAGGCCTATAACGAGATGGAGAGCAACGACAGCCGCGCAAGCAAGTTTGTCGACGCCTTCATAAACCAGCAGAAATGGAGCGACGTGGTGGGACGTCTCGACCGCATAAGCCACATCACGAAGGAGCAGATTGTCAGCTTTGCCCGCCGCCATTTCCTTGACAACTATGTGGCGGTCTACAAGCGCCAGGGCATCGACTCAACGCAGAAGAAGATAGACAAGCCCCAGATCACGCCCATACCCGCAAACCGCGATAAGCAGAGCCCCTTCGTGGCAGAGATCGTCAGCTCGAAGGTGGAGCCCATCGCCCCCGTGTTTGTCGACTTCAAGCGCGACCTCACCTTCGGCAAGACCAAGAAGGGCCTGCCCGTGCAGTATGTCAAGAACACGAGCAACGGACTGTTCGCCCTGCAGTTTACCTTCAACTTCGGCACCGAGGCCGACAAGCGCCTGAACCTCGCCGCCGGCTACCTCGACTATCTGGGCACAAGCACCATGACCGCCGAGCAGCTCAAGCAGCAGTTTTACAAGCTCGCCTGCTCCTACAACGTGTCGGCAGGCCGCGACAAGGTCAAGATCACGCTCTCGGGTCTTGACGAGAACAAGGCTGAGGCGCTGAAGCTCATGGAGCAGTTCTTCGCCAACGCCAAGGTAGACACCGCCGCATGGCAACAGTTTGTGGCGCTGGAGAAGAAGAGCCGCGAGGTGAACAAGCTCAACCAGAGCGCCAACTTCAGCGCGCTCTACAGCTACGCCGTCTACGGCAAGTATAACCCCTACCTCAACCAGATGACCTATGCCGAGCTCGACAGCGCCAACCCCGCCGACCTCGTGAAGCTCATAACCACGCTCCCGCGCTACAAGCACAGCGTGCAATATTACGGTCCCGACGAGCTGAACCGCGTCATCGCCCTCATCGACAAGAACCACCACGCAGCCAAGAAGCTGGCAGAGGTGCCCGCAGGACACCAGTTTGAGGAGCAGGCCACCACGCAGAACGAGGTGCTCATTGCGCCCTACAAGGCAAAGAACATCTTCATGCGACAGTATAACAACAGCGGCACGGCGTGGACACCCGAGCGTGAGCCCGTGGCTGCCATGTTCAACGAATATTTTGGCGGCGGCATGAACACCGTGGTGTTCCAGGAGCTGCGCGAGAGCCGCGGACTGGCTTACAACGCCTATGCGGCCTATGTGACGCCCTCGCGCAAGGGACACCCCGAGTTTGCCATGACCCACATCATCTCGCAGAACGACAAGATGATGGACTGCATACGCACCTTCAACGCCATCATCGACACGGTGCCGCAGTCGGAGCGTGCCTTCGCCCTTGCCAAGCAAGCCCTGCAGAAGCGCATAGCCACGGAGCGCACCACGAAGACAGCCATCTTCAGCAAGTATGCCCAGGCCCAGGCGCTCGGCATCGACTATGACATCAACCGCACCATCTACGAGGCGCTGCCCAAGATCACGCTTCAGGACGTGGTCAAGTTTGAGCAGGAGAACATGGCTCACAAGCCTTACCGCTACATCATCCTCGGCGACGAGGAGAACCTCGACATGGAAAGTCTCGGAAAAATAGGACCCGTGAAGCACATCACAACCGACGAGATCTTCGGATTTTAAAGAAGGAAGGTAACGGGAGGGTTTAAAAAAGGGAGCAAAAGCTCCATGAACAACCGAAGAAAGCAACAATAACCATAAGGGCTGACGCTTCACACATGAGGTGTCAGCCCTTTTTTTAAATTTTGATTCTTGAGTTTTTTGAAAAATTCAAAACTCCTTTTGACAAGCGTGTCAAAATGGGTCAAGGTCAAAATGGGTCAAAATGAATTTTTAGTTTTCCTCTTTAAAAAGGGTATAGGATTTTTCACTTTTCACTTTTCGTTTTTCCCTTTTCACTTTTCCCATACCAAGGCGCCAGCCTTTTTTTACCTTTTTACCTTTTTACCTTTTTACCTTTAAAACTCCTTTTTACCTTTAAAATGCAACCCGGTTGCAGCAAACATGTCGTAACTTTGCAAGCGATAAAGAAAAGAAGGAAACGCTAAAAAGGGAAAAAATGAACCAAAGAAACATGACAGAACAATCGCATAGACATTGTTGCTGCTGCTCGGGTGAAGAGCACGAGCATGAGCACGATCATCAGCATGAGCACGAGCACAATCATGAGCATGAGCACGGGCATGAGCATCATCATCACCACCACGAGCATGGAGGTTTGAAGGGCAAGCTATGGCTTATCATCGCCACCACGTTGCTGCTCATCGGTGCTGTGGCTGTGGAGAAGTGTTGCGGTCTCGCCACATGGCAGGTGCTGCTTGTTTACCTTGTGCCTTACCTACTGATCGGCCACGACACGCTGAAGGAGGCGGCAGAAGGTGTGGTGAAGGGCGAGATGTTCAACGAAAATTTTCTCATGACCATCGCCACCCTTGGCGCCCTGACCATCGGGTTCCTGCCCGGAGCAGAGACCGAGTTTGCAGAGGCGGTGTTTGTGATGCTCTTCTTTCAGGTGGGCGAGCTGTTCGAGGGCTATGCCGAGGGCAACAGCAAGCGCAGCATCTCACACCTCATGGCCATTCGTCCCGACACGGCAGAGGTGAAGCGCGGTGAGGAGGTGCTCACCGTGGCGCCCGACGATGTGAAGGTGGGCGAGACCATCGTGGTGGCCCCAGGCGCAAAGGTGCCGCTCGACGGCGTGGTGACGAAAGGCTCGTCGGCCCTTAACACGGTGGCTCTGACGGGCGAGAGCGCACCGCGCGACGTGACGGTTGGCGACACCGTGGCGTCGGGATGTGTGAACCTGACGGGTGTGCTGGAGATGCGCACCACACGATGCTTCGGCGAGAGCACGGTGTCTAAGATTATCAGTATGGTTGAGAGCGCCGACAAGAACAAGTCGCGTAGCGAGGCGTTCATCACGCGTTTCGCCAGAATCTACACGCCCATCGTGGTGTTCATGGCCCTCGCCCTTGCGTTCCTGCCGCCGCTCTTTGCCACAGGCGGCTACGCCGCGGAGTTTGCCACATGGCTGCACAGAGCCCTCATCTTCCTCGTGGTGTCGTGTCCCTGCGCCCTGGTCATCAGCGTGCCGCTCACGTTCTTTGGCGGCATTGGAGGAGCCTCACGCCACGGCATCCTGGTGAAGGGCAGCAACTACATTGACGCGCTGGCCGACATAGGCACGGTGGTGTTTGACAAGACGGGCACGCTGACCTACGGACAGTTTGAGGTCGAGGCCGTGCACCCCGACCATTATGACAAGGAGCAGCTGCTTCACCTCGCCGCTCATGTGGAACATTACACCACCCACCCCATTGGCGCTGCCCTGCGCAACGCCTTTCCCAACGAGGCGTGCGACGGGTGCCGCGTGGAACAGGTGGAGGAGATTGCGGGCCAAGGCGTGAGGGCTGTGGTCAACGGCCACACGGTGTGCGTGGGCAACACGAAGATGATGGATGCGCTCTCTGCCCGTTGGCACGACTGCCACCACGCTGGCACAATCATTCATGTGGCGGTTGACGGCGTTTATGCGGGCCACATCGTGGTCAACGACAAGATCAAGGAAGACAGCGCTAAGGCCATTGCCGACCTGAAGGCTCTTGGCGTGGAGCACACGGTCATGCTCACGGGCGACCGCGAGGCGGTGGGCAAGGAGGTGGCCGAGCGTCTGGGCATAGACGAGTGGCACGCCGAGCTGCTGCCCACAGACAAGGTGGCACACATCGAGCGGTTGCTCGGCGAGGAGAAGCAAAGCAAGAGCGTTGCTTTTATTGGCGACGGCATAAACGATGCTCCTGTGCTTAAGCGTGCCGACGTTGGCATTGCCATGGGAGCTTTAGGCAGCGATGCTGCCATCGAGGCTGCCGACGTGGTGCTGATGGACGACAAGCCAAGCAACATTGCCGTGGCGATAAAGATTGCGCACCACACCATAGCGATAGCGCGTCAGAACGTGTGGTTCGCCATTGGCGTGAAGGTGGCTGTGCTGCTGCTCGCCACCGTTGGTCTTGGCAACATGTGGATGGCGGTAATGGCCGACGTGGGCGTTACCGTGGCGGCGGTGCTTAACGCTATGAGAAGCTATTTAAAGGTAAAAAGGTAAAAAAGTAAAAAGGTAAAAAAAGGCTTCGCTTTAAAAGCGAAAGGTAAAAAGGTAAAAAAAGGCTTCGCTTTAAAAGCGAAAGGTAAAAAGGTAAAAAAAGGCTTCGCTTTAAAAGCGAAAGGTAAAAAGGTAAAAAGGCTTCGCCTTGAAAGCGAAAGATAAAAAGATAAAAAAGGCTTCGCTTTTCCCTTCCCAAGGCGCCAGCCTTTTTTACCTTTTTACCTTTTTACCTTTTTACCTTTAAAAGTCCTTTCTTACCTTTAAAAGATATTCCGCAAAGATGCGTGCCGCGCTCTCCACCTTTGCGGCACAAGGGCGCGTCTTGTAATATTCGGCTGTGCGAGCAGAAGCCTCGTAGCTCGACTGGGCCTTGACGTTGCCCTTCAAGCCGAGGATCTCGGCACAGATGAGGGAGCCGTTTTGAGCCTTCGACTGGGCAAGCAGCTCCTGCACAACCTTGTAACAGGCCGACTTGCCCTCGCGGTCGCTGCCCTCGGTCTGGCCACAGTCTAAGCCCACAAGGACCACGATGCCCGACACGGCACCACACATCATCCTCATGCGGCCGACACCGCCACCAAAGCCTGCTCCTATGCGCTTGGCCATGGTGTCGTCAAGACCGTAGAGGTCGGCAAAGGCTGCCACAACCGACTGGCAGCAGCCGTAGCCTTGCATAAAATTGTCTACTGCGCGGTCTACACGCGCTTGTAAGTTGGGAGGTAACATTTTTTTTATTTGATATTTTTGTTTTTCCGCTTGCTCGCGATTTTTTTATAAGACAACAGAAAGTTTTTCTGGATTCTGCTTTCCACTTTCCGCTTGCGGTTCTCGCTTGCGGTTTCCGCTTGCGGGGGGTTAAAGACAATAGAGACAATAGAGACAATTTTTTTTACTCGTCTACTTGTAAACTCGTCTACTTGTCAACTCATCTACTTGTCAACTCATCTACTTGTCGACTCATCTACTTGTCAACTCATCTACTTGTCAACTCATCTACTTGTCAACAATCAGAAGACCGCTCTCATGGCCTTCTTGCAGCGCTGAAGCTCACGGTCGCCCACAGGCTTGCCGTTCTTGGTGCCGCCCTTCTGTATGGTCTTGACAAGGCGGAAGCCGCTATAGCGTAGAATCTCCTTGAGGGCGCGTTTCACACCCCGCGTCTGGTTGGCAAGGATGTTGAAAGGCCAGATGGTGGTGCAGGTTGTCACCACCACCGCCTTCTTGCCCTTGTGCAACGGCACGGGGATGCCGAGACGGTTCTCACCCATCATGCCGTAGACCATGCGGTCGAAAAGCAGTTTCAGAGAGCCGGGAATGTTGCCCCAATAGCACGGGGCACCAATGACGAGGACCTCGCACCACCTTATCTGCTCCAGCACACGCTGCGCATCGTCCTCGGGTAACACGCAACGGAGCTTGCTCCTGCAGGCCATGCAACCGCGGCACGGAGCCACATGCAGCTGGTCAACACGCACATTGCTCACCTCGTGGCCAAGGCGCTCAGCCTCGTCTTGCATGGCTTTAAGCATGCGGTCGATGTTGCCGTTCTTTCGCGGACTGGCATTTATTATCAGAACATTCATTTTTTTAAGTGAAAAGTCCATTTAAAGGTAAAAAGGTAAAAAGGTAAAAAGGTAAAAAAGGCTGGCGCCTTGAAGGTGAAGAGGGAAGAGGGAAGAACGAAGAGTGAAGAATTCATATGCTTGTTTCTCACATAGCCTTGGCTATTGGATTTTTCCCTTTTCGTTTTTCACTTTTCCATTTTCGTTTTTCGTTTTCACTTTTCCCTTAAATAGCCTTGGCCATAGAATTTTTCCCTCTTCCTTTCAGGGGCGTCAGCCTTTTTTTTACCTTTTTACCTTTTTACCTTTTTACCTTTTTACCTTTTTACCTTTTTACCTTTAAAATTACTTTTTTACCTTTAAGACATAGAGCTTCGCCATTTCTCCCTCGGGCTCGTTTCCGAGCGAGTCGGTCATGACGATGCTGCCTGCGTCCTTAACCTTATAGAAGGTGTGGTCGCCGCTTGACGGTCGCACAAGCATGAGCACGCCACCATCGAGCACCTGTAACACGCCGCTGGCCTCGTCGTGTGAGTCGGGGCGGTCAATATAATCTTGCTTCAGCTCGTAGGTGCTGTCGGCGTTTATCGTGAGAACGGTCTTTATTCCCGGGCAGTCGGCAGCAGGAAGAGTGCCCTCGTAGGTGCCAGCCACAGAAGCGAGGTCAACGGTTGCGGCAACTGTGGTGTCTGCCTGGTTTGCCGAGTCGGCTTCACTAACGTTGGGAGCCGTCTTCTTGCCTGAGCACGAAGCCATCAGAGCGACGGCTGCAACTGCCAAAAACATCATTTTCTTGTTCATACCTTTTTTGTTTAAAAATTAATTATTTTGGGTTTCATTATGTTTTTTATAGTCGTCCATACCCCGTCATCGGGTCTGCAAAGATAACGTTTATCTTTCTATTGAGATAGAAATCACCCCTCCATCGGGTCTGCAAAGATAACGTTTATCTTTCTATTGAGATAGAGAAACGGATAATTATTGAGAAAATTTTACTGTTTTAACTAAAACAAGACTCAACAATTATCCGTTTTTCATGCTGCACGAAGCAGTCTTCCACTTATTCGGTTATCTTTCGTCCACTTAATACATCAGCGTCCGCAACTGAGACAAAGCCAGTTGAGCATCGCGTTCAGCATCGAGAAGAGCGGTTCGGGCCGAATAGTAGAACGACTGCTCAAGCAGATAGTTGAGCAGCGACAGCTGTCCTGCCTCGAGCGAGCGGCGCAAGAGCGTGTCGGAAGATGCTGCGTTGAGGTCAGAGCGCAGACGGTCGGCGGTGGCCCGCAGCTCCACGGCTTGCGCATAGGCCCGCTCAAGCTCCGTCAGCAGCTGTTGGCGCACGGCCTGGAGGTCGAGCTTGCGCGCCACCTGCTCGGCACGCGCCGCCTTGACCTTGCGGCGCGAGTTGCCCCAGAGCGGAATGGAGAGTCCCACGCTCGGACCGCTGTAGTTGTTGTCCTTTATATATTCGCCCTGAAAGCCCACGGTGAGCTGTGGCAGCCCCTCCGTCTTGGCAAGCTTTATGGCGGCCTCGCTCTCAGCCACCGATGCCTCAGCCTGTGTCACGGCTGCGCTGCGCTCGAGGTCCGCCTTCAGCACGTCAAGCGGCGGCAGCGCCGCGGCCACGGGGTAAAGGGTGTCGGCGACGGCGAGCGGCTGTCCGCCGTTAAGAGCTTGAAGCGTCTGCCCGGCGGCATGGCGGTCGGCCTTGGCACGTTGCAGCTCAGCCTCAGCCACCGACGCGTTGAGCCGCACCTTGTTGAGTTCAACGATGCTGATGTCGCCATCCTTAAACTTCTTCTCATACATCGAGGCGATGTCGCGTGCCTGAGCAAGACGGCTCTCCAGTTCGCGGCACAAGCGGTTAAGATGGACCATGCTCACGAGAGCAGCATCGGCCTCGCCCATGACCCGCTGAAAGGCCACGCGGTAGGTGGCAGCCGCCGACGAGTTGGCAGCCTTCGACAGGCGCGAGCGGTGGCCTGTGAGCACGCCCCAGGGGAGGGTCTGCGTCACAGCCACGTTGGTGCGGTTAGGCACCCCCTTCGGACTGCCAAACATGTAAGCAACCTCTGCCTCTGGATCGGGCAAGGCATTGTCGGCGCCGTTGGCCAGGCGCGTGGCCTCAAGTGAGCTGTGGAGGGCGCGCAAAGAGGCGTTGTTGCGGGCAATGGTCTGCATCTGCGCTGTCCACACGCCAAACGTTGTCGGCTCGGCCTCCTGCGCCCCCGTTGTGAGGGCGCATAGAGAGAGAGCCATGAAGAGCACGCCGTTTCGTGCCCATGTTTTATGTTTCTTCATCATTTTTCGTCTTTAACAGTTCTTTGTTTTTATCTTTAACTGAACTTTCGCAAAGTTTATTATTTACATCGCGCTTCGCGCTCGTGTTGTTTTAAACATTAATTATCATTAATGACCCATTAATTATCATTAATACGCGCTTCGCGCGGAAAAATTGATGTTCATACTCCGCGAAGCGCCTGAGCACCTACGGAGCGCAAGAATGTTCAATTAATGGAAATTAATGTTTAAAAATGCGCGAAGCGCCTGAGCACCCACGGAGCGCAAGAATGTTCAATTAATGGAAATTAATGTTTAAGAAATGCGCAAAGCGCAAAAAATAAGCAGCTGCTCATCATCAATCGCCAGTTTCCTTAACCTTCAGCGGTGCCATGAGCGGCACGATGATGAGGTTGAGCAGGGTGCTGGTGAGCAGACCGCCGAGCATGACCTGCGCCATGGGGCTCTGGATCTCGTTGCCGGGCAAACTGCTGCCGAGCGCCAAGGGAATGAGTGCGAGACCCGAGCTGAGAGCCGTCATGAGGATGGGGAGCAGACGGTCGAGCGAGCCACGCAGCACCACCTCGCGACGCGACAGGCCGTGACGCGCCAGCTCGTTGTAACGGTCGACAAGTAGCATGCCGCCGCGGGTAGCCATTCCGAAGAGCGAGATGAAGCCGATGATGGCAGGAATGCTCACCACGCCACCCGTCACCACAAGGGCGAGCACGCCGCCAATGAGGGCAAGGGGCAGGTTGAGGAGCACCACCACGCTCTGCTTCCACGAGCGGAACTGGAGGTAGAGCAGCAGCAAGATGACGACAATGCTCACCACCGAGAGGCCGAGGAGCAGGCGCGAAGCCGATGCCTCGCTCTCAAACTGTCCGCCATACTCTACGCGGTAGCCATCGGGCAGCTTGACGTTTGTCTCTATGCTCTGCCGCAGGTCGTTGACCACGCTGCGCAGGTCGCGTCCCTGAGCGTTGGCCGAGACCACGAGCTTGCGCTGCGCGTTCTCACGGCTGATGGTGTTGGGACCGGCAGAAGAGAAGATGTCGGCAACATCGGAGAGACACACCTGCCGGCCGTCGGCTGTGTCGATGAGCATGTTGCGTATGTGGTCGATAGAGTTGATGTCTTCATCGGCCATGCGCACGGTAAGGTCGAAGGTCTTGCCGCCGTCCTGCACCTGGCTCACCACCTCGCCACCCAAGGCGGCGTTGACGTAAGCGGCAAACTGAGGCAGCGTTATGCCGTTGCTGGCGAGGAGCAGGCGGCGCGGACGGATGACGAGCTGCGGACGCTCCACCTGTTGCTCCACGTTAAGGTCAGTCACGCCGTCGATGGAGCGTGTGGCCTGTTGGATCTGCAGGCCTATTGAATGGAGCGTGGTGAGGTCGGGACCAAACACCTTGATGGCAATGCCCGCCTTAGTGCCCGAGAGCATGGCGTCGATGCGGTGAGAGATGGGCTGCCCGATCTCCACGTTCACACCGGGGAGCGTGCGCAGCTTGGAGCGTATGTCGGCCATCACCTCTTCCTTGCTCCGGTCTTTAAGTTCGAAGGGCACCTCCATCTCACTGGTGTTCACGCCCAGCGCATGCTCGTCGAGCTCAGCACGTCCTGTCTTGCGCGCCACGTCCTTGACCTCGGGCACCTGAAGCAGCAGACGCTCTGCCTGCTCACCAATGCGGTCGCTCTCCTCGAACGACACGCCAGGGAGCGTGCTCACGTTGATGGTGAACGACCCCTCGTTGAAGGACGGCAGGAAGGAACGGCCGAGGTTGAAGAAGAGTACGAGCGTGAGAACCACCAGCACGCCTGTGGTGATGAGGATGACACGCTTGGGACCGTCGAGCACACGCATGAGCAGCTGCTCATAGCGCACCTTCATGGCACGCACCCACCGCGGCTCCTGAGAGCCCGCCCCATGAGGGCTGTCGCCATTGAATTCTTCACTCTTCCCTCTTCCCTCTTCACTTTCAAGGCTCAAGCTATTGAATTCTTCACTCTTCACTCTTCCCTCTTCACTTTCTCCGCCGTCCTTAAGCAGATAAGAGCAGAGCACGGGTGTGAGCGTGAGAGCCACGACGGTAGAGGCGAAGAGCGACACGATGAAGCTCACGCCCAGAGGTGCCAACATTCGGCCTTCGAGCCCCGAGAGGAAGAACAGAGGCACGAAGCTCACCACGATGATGAGGGTGGAGTTGAGGATCGGCATGCGCACCTCGTGAGAGGCATGGAAGATCACGTCGAGCTTGCCCTGCCGTTGCTCCTTGGGCAGACGGGCGTTCTGGCGCAGCCGCTTAAACACGTTCTCAACGTCAACAATGGCATCGTCGACAAGCGAGCCGATGGCTATGGCCATGCCGCCGATGCTCATGGTGTTGATGGTGAGCCCCATGACGTGGAGCACAAGCATGGTGATGAGCAGCGAGAGCGGGATGGTGACAAGCGAGATGACGGTTGTGCGGGCGTTCATGAGGAAGATGAAGAGCACGAGCACCACGAAGATGCCTCCCTCGACAAGCGACTTCTTGATGTTGGAGATGGAAGAGTCGATAAAGTTTTGCTGACGATAGAGCTGCGTGTTCACCTTCACGTCCTTGGGCAGCGCCGACCGCATCTGCTCCACCACCTCATCGAGCTTCCCGGTGAGCTCAAGCGTGCTCGTCGACGGCTGCTTGGTGACGGTCAGCAGGACGGCAGGCTTGCCCGAGACAGAAGCCAAGCCCATCTTCGGACTCTTCACGCCCATCTCGACGTCGGCAACATCGGCAAGCACCACAGGCTGTCCCTTGGCTGTGGTTGCTACGACCGCCTGTTCGAGAAGCTCGGTGTTGGCGGTGGTGAGCACGCCGCGCACAATATACTCGTTGCCGCGCTCATAGAGCACGCCACCCGAGGCGTTGCGGTTCATGTTGCGCGTGGCATCCATGACCTGTGTGAGCGTCACACCATAATGGCGCATGCGCTCAGGATGAATGCGTATCTGATATTCCATGATGTCGCCGCCCATGACCGTGACCTGAGCCACGCCACCCGTGGCGAGGAGCTGCGGACGAACGGTCCAGTCGGCGAGCGTGCGCAGGTCGCCCATGGAGGTGCTGTCGGCTGTGAGGCCTATGAACATGACCTCGCCGAGGATGCTCGACTGCGGTCCGAGCGTGGGCTGCCCCACCCCTTGTGGCAAGGCATCACCGATGGTTGCCAACTTCTCCGACACGATCTGTCGGTCGCGGTAGATGTCGGTACCCCAGTCGAACTCTACCCACACCACGGAGAAGCCTGTTGTTGATGAAGACCTCACGCGGCGCACGTCGGTGGCACCGTTGACGGCGGTCTCTATGGGGAAGGTCACGAGGCGTTCCACCTCTTCAGATGCCATGCCCTGTGCCTCGGTCATGACCACCACGGTTGGAGCATTGAGATCGGGGAAGACATCAACCTCCATCTTGCACGCCGTCCAGATGCCCACGATCATGAGCAGCACGCTGAAGAACAGAATGACCGGGCGGTTGTGCAACGAAAAAGAAATTATCTTGTTTAACACGATTTCTGAATGTTTTGTTTCTATTTTTTTTAATTTCGCAAGCGAAAGAAGTTATTGGAAGTTATAGGAAGATAACTCGCTTCGCTCGTGAAGTTCTTGCTAATACAAGCGGCAAAGCCGAGCGAATGGACAAATCTCCTTGTCAACTCGTCAACTTAATGATGATGCCCCTCAGGCACCACGCTTGCGCTGGCCGCCAGACGCACCTGTGTGGCTCCGTGTGCCACCACCTTGTCACCAGCCTTAAGACCGGAGAGAATCTCTATGCGGCGTCCGTCGGTGGCACCCGTCTTGACCTCCACGCGGCGGTAGATGTCGGCAGCGGTCTGAACATAAACAAAAAAGAGCCCTTGCGCCTCGGTCACAGCCTCAGAGGGAACCGCCAGCACGCCGTTGCGCTGCGCTCCCTGAAGATAGACCTCGGCAAAGCTGCCAGCCACGATGTCGCCGGTGTTGTTGAACTCGAAGATCACGGGCACAAAATGGTCGTCGGTGTCAGAGGCCTTGCCCTTCGACACCAGTCGTCCGCCAAGCTCCTTTATCGAATAGACACGGTTCTCGCTGTCGTAGGCCATGCGGAAGTTGGCCGTTACGACGCGCGGCAGCATGGTGTAGAAACGTTCAGGCACGTCGGCGCGAAGCTGCACCCGTCGGCTCTGTGTGACGGTGGCAAGCGGCTGTCCTGCCGTCACATAGTCGCCCGGCTTGACGAGCAGGTTCTTGATGTAGCCGCCAATGGGTGTGGCAACGCCACGTCGCTGTGCTGCCGACCCGAGGCTCTTGGCTGTGGCCTTGGCAGCCTCGAAGCGCTGACGCGCCTCTTCCAGCTCGCGTTGTGAGACGATGTTGTCGGCAGCCAGCTTCTTGGCACGTTCATAAGCCAGCCGTGCAGCCTTCGCCTCGCTCTGCGCCACGGCAGCAGGGTTGCCGTCGGCCATGCTCTTGGCGTCGACAACAAAGAGGGTTGTGCCAGCGCTCACGGCAGCTCCCTCGGTCATGCTCTTGCCCGTGAACGCCACGATGCCCGCCATGGTAGCCGTGACCGTGGCCTCTGCTCCCTGTGCCGGGAGCACCCGTCCGCTCACATGCACCACCTCGGCAAAGGGCGAAGGTGTGAGCGTCTGCACCGTCAGACAGCAGGCTTTGGCCTGCGCTTCGGTGAAATGGATGTCGTCGGTTTCTTCGCCGTGAGCATCGTGCTCGTTGGCTTCGTGGGCGTGGTCCTCGTCGTCATGGTTTTTCTCGTTTACGGCCTCATCGCCCTCGTGGTCATGGTCGTGGCCCGATGCGGCACCATGACATGAGACCATTGTCATGACCGCAAGAGCAGCCATGAGCACATTAAAATATCTGATAATCATTGTGTTTGGTCTTGTTGCTGATTTTTTAAATCGGTTCTGTTACAAAATTTTCAAACCGTCCGGTTACAGTTCTTTTTAAGACAGTAAGCTTGTACCGGGCTTTTGCTGAGCAATAACCCGATAGAAAAAAAAGTGTAATAAGAAAAAAGAAAAACTATTGAACGGTCGGGGGACCACGCCTTTTCCAATGCTTACCATGGCAGCAAGCAAGAAGCGCCACAGGAGCAGAAGCAAAGAGGGTTCTGCCTACAGACGCGTAAAGAGAAAGGGCGCAACTGTTGCCCTTCCAAAAACCGCAAGGAAGAAACGGGCCGAAGCCTCCAAAGCCACCGTCAAGGAAACTGTCGCCGCCATCAAGAAGATGCAAGGCGTGAAGCTCTTTCTGCCCCGCAGGCACAAAGAGATGATGATGGTCGAGCTTTGGGTTGTGGCAATGGTGCGTGTGTTCATCGTTCACGCGCCCGTCTTTCTGGCACAGTTTTACCGATACGCAAAACGCGCCACCATCGTGGTGATGATGGGGGAAGAGCACCAGCACAAGGAACAGAACCAACGCCAGCACCGACAGATTTTTGCGTACAGATAATTTCACATTGCAAAAATAACACTTTTATTTTGCAACTCGGTTGCAAAGCCCGCATTATAAGTTTTTTTTTAAGAAATTCGGCCCCTATTTTGTTTTTTACAAATAATTGTCGAAAATTTAAAAACAAATTATTTTGAGAATTTCCATTTTTATTATTAATTTTGCCGTATCGGTAAAACAGATTAGGTCTGTTTTTTGAAAAAGAACAAGACTGACAACAAGACGAGAAACATCGTTTTCAAGCCTTTAAAGCTTGACAGGCATGAACCTAAGAATATATAATTTGGAAGAATTTGCGAGCCAATATCATCTGAAGGATATATTTGGCGCGTATGCCGCACATCTCTCTGTTACGATACTTGAGAACATGGCCTTCAAAGACATGGTGACAGAACGAGCAGCGGTCGGGAATGTCTCCCCTCGCCTATCAAAACAAATAATTTTTTTATGAACATACTTGAACTTTCAAAAAAGCGTTTCTCGGCACGCAAATATACAGCCGAGCCTGTGAGCAAGGAGGATCTTGATTACATAATGGAGTGTGTGCGCATGGCACCGTCGGCGGTGAACAAACAACCGTGGAAGTTTGTCATCGTGCGCAGCGAGGAGGCTAAAGCCAAGCTGCAACTGGCCTACGACCGCGAGTGGTTCCACACGGCTCCTCTCTACATTGTGTGCTTAAAAGACAACAGCGCATGCTGGACGCGCAGCTACGACAGCAAGGCTCACGGCGACATTGATGTGGCAATAGCAACAGAGCACCTGTGTCTCGCCGCTACGGAACGCGGACTGGGCACCTGCTGGGTGTGCAACTTCGACCCTGCGGTGATGCGCGAACTGTTCCCTGAACCTAACCTTGAGGCTGTGGCCATCATTCCGATCGGACATATCGCTCCCGACTGCCCACGAAACGAAAAGAGACGTAAGGGGATGGAGGAGATATTAAGTGAAGAGTGAAGAGTGAAAAGTGAAAAATCCAATTGCCCCTTTTTAAAGGTAAAAAAACAAGAAGGCAAGATGGTAAATGGGGGAAAAAAAACAAAAGGTAAAAAAGGATAAAGCCAATAAGGGAAAAACAAAGGTCTTAAATGGCGGATAAACAGAATTAGGGCGGACGCAACATTATGCGTTCGCCCTAATTTTTATGTAAATAAGCTCAAAACGCCCGTTCCTATAAGACCTTTAAAGCCCAAAAGTGATGTAAGAAATATTTGAAAGTCGGCTCATTTCGGTCGGAGCGTATGTGTACCTCGGTCGGGGTACATGTGTACCTCGGTCGGGGGACGTGTGTACCTCGGTCGGAGTACATGTGTACCTCGGTCGGAGTACGATGACCATCAAGCTTGTTTGACACGACGTTTTCAACGTTTTGACGGAACATCTATAACATGTTCGCGAAACTTTTATAACGTGTCCGCAAAACTTTCAACGTTTTGTTGCATCAACGTTTTACCTCAAACTGTGCCTTGAGATGTATGTCGGCAGATGATGAACCGACAAGCACATCGAAGAAGCCCGGCTCAACCACACGCTTCATGTCTTGGTCGATAAGCGACAACTCTTTGAAGCCAAGGGTAAACTCAACACGCTCACTCTCACCTGCATCGAGACACACCTTCTTGAAAGCACGGAGCTGGAGAGGCGGCTGCGACACCGTAGCAGCACGGTCGGAGAGATAAAGCTGCACCACCTCGTCACCACTGCGCTCGCCTGTGTTCTTAACGGTGAGCGACACGCGCACAGAGTCGGAAGAAGCGGTGAGCGGCGTAACGGTGAGGTCTGAATAAGCAAACCGGGTGTAGCTCAAACCGTAGCCGAAGGGATAGAGGGGCGTGCCCTTCTCGTCCATATAGTCGCGCTTTATGTTCTGGCTATAATAAACAGGGAGCTGTCCCACGCTGCGCGGTATGCTCACCGGCAACTTGCCCGACGGGTTGACATCGCCAAACAAAATTGACGCTATGGCCTTGCCGCCCTGTTCGCCAGGATACCATGCCGTGAGCAGAGCGTTAGCCACCTCTGAGGCGCGGTTCATGAGCAGCGGACGCCCCTCAATGTAGACGATAACCAACGGCTTGCCCGTCTTGGCAACAGCCTCGATGAGCTGTTCCTGCTTGCCGAGCAACGAGAGCGTGGCACGGTCGAAACCCTCGCCACACTCCATGTCAGAGAGCGTCTTGCTCTCGTCAACGGTGGCGGCACCTGTGGCAATATACTTGGTCTTAAAATCGCGAGCACTCGATCCACCAACCACGAGCACCACAGCATCGGCACCTTCGGCGGCACGCACGGCGGCGGCGATGTCGGCAGTGGTGGTGTCACGGACAGCGCAGCCACGCTCATAGACAACCTCCATGTCGCTGCCCACCATGGCACGAACGCCATCAAGCACCGTACTGATCTCCTCACGAGCCTGCGGAGCGGTGTAGTCGCCAAGCTGGTTGTAAGGCATGTCGGCGTTAGGACCAATCACGGCGATGCGCTTCATTGAGCGGCTCAAGGGCAACACGCCATCGTTCTTCAGCAGCACGGTACCCTCAGCAGCAACCCTCTGTGCCAACTGCTTATGCTCTGCCGAACGGCACACCTCGCGGGCACGCTTGGGCTGAACATAAGGATTGTCGAAGAGGCCGAGGTTAAACTTCATGGTCAGCACATTGGTCACAGCGCGGTCGATGTCGGCCATTGTTACAAGACCCTCGTCGAGCGCCTTCTTCAGGTTGTTGCCGAAAGCCCCACCGCCGAGATCCATGTCGAGACCAGCCTTCAGAGCAAGCACAGCCGCCTCCTTGTTGTTGGCAGCAGCACCCATGCCGGCAATGCCTTCGACCGACAACAGGTCGCTGTAGACAAAGCCCTTGAAGCCCCACTCGCCACGCAACATGTCGGTGAGCAAGTGGCGGTTTGAGGTACAGGGCACACCGTCAATGCTGTTGTAAGAGGTCATGACCGTTCCTGCTCCAGCCCTTACAGCCGTCTCAAAAGGCAGCAGCAACTGTGAGCGCAACAGACGTTCACCTCCATAAACCGGTCCACCGTTGTGGCCGCCCTCGGGCACACCGTAGGCAGCAAGGTGTTTCAGCGTGCAGATGACATGTTTCTTGTCGGCAGAGTTGTCGCCCTGCATGCCGCGCACCACGGCTGTGCCAAGCACCGATGTTAGCCATGGATCTTCGCCGAAGGTCTCCTCCATGCGCGACCAGCGAGGCTCACGAGCCACGTCGAGCACAGGTCCGTAGCCAATGTTTGAGCCCTGTGCAGCTGCTTCAAGACCAATGGCCGAGCCCATGTCGTAAAGCAATGACGGGTTCCATGTAGAAGCCGCGTTGAGCGATGTGGGGAAGACCGTTGTGCCGATGGCCATGTGGCCGTGCGGACACTCCTCGGCAAAGAGGATAGGTATGCCGAGGCGCGTCTTCTCCACCGCATAACGTTGAAGGGCGTTGAGGGCCTTTGCCGAGAGTTCGGGGTTCAGGCCTGTCTCAAGCGTCTTCTGTGTCCATGGGTCGGCACGCAGCACAGCCCAGAACGAGCCTATGGGCGCGGCATCCATCTTCTTCTTGAAGAGCTCTGACGGCTCCACGCTGTTCTTTCCTGTCTTGGTGTACATCTCCCAGCCCAGCGGACAGACAAGCTGACCGATCTTCTCCTCCACCGTCATGCGGCTGATTAGGTCGGCCACACGCGCCTCGGTGGGTTGCGCGGCTTGCTTATACACTGGCAGAGCAACTTGTTTGTTAGCCTTCTTCTGCTTAGTCGTTTTCTGAGCCATGACAGGCACCGTGAGCAAAAGAGCAACGGCTAATGAAATGTTTCTTATGTTCATAGTTTAAGTATTGAAGTTATCAATTGTTAGCCAATGGACAATTAGCCCCTACCCTGCCACAAACTTGAAGATGAAGACAACGGCGAGCACCAGCAGGGTGATGCTAATGTCCTTAAACTTGAAGCAGCAGAGCTTCATGACCACATAGCTAAGCATGCCCAGGCAGATGCCGTCGGCAATGCTGTAACAAAGAACCATGGTGATCATTGTGATGAAGGCAGGAAACGTCTCCGTCACGTCGGTGAAGTTGATCTTCTTTACCGCGTCGAGCATGAGCACGCCCACCATGACGAGAGCGCCACTGGTAGCAGCTGCTGGGATGAGCATGAACAGCGGGGCGAGGAAGAGGGCAAGGATGAAGAGCAGGCCTGTGAACGCCGATGTCAGTCCGCTGCGACCGCCCTCGGCAATGCCCGAAGCGCTCTCCACATAGGTGGTGATGGTTGAGCTTCCGAGCATGGCACCGACGGTTGTGCCTATGGCGTCGCTGAGCATGGCCTCACGCACACGCGGAATGCTTCCATCGGGACGCACCACGCCTGCCTTCTCAGCCAGACCCACGAGCGTGCCCACGGTGTCGAAGATGTTGATGATGAGCAACGAGAAGATCACGATGGCCATGTCGAGGGTGAAGAGGCCGTTGAAGTCGAACTGGCAGAAGATCGGCTCCAGCGAGTGGGGGGCCGACATGGGAAGCCATCCTTCAGGCAAGACGGTCACTCCGAGCGGAATGCCAATAACGGTTGCCAGGATGATGGCAATGAAGAGCGACCCTTTGACACGATGTGCCATGAGCACACCACTCAAAAGGATGGCAATGATGCCGAGTATTGCCTCGGGGGTGAACTTGCCCAGAGCCACGAACGTGTCGGGGTTTGACACGATGATGTGGGCGTTCTTAAGACCTATGAAGGCAATGAACATGCCTATTCCTGCCGAGATGGAATGGCGCAGGTTGACAGGTATGCTGTCAAGAATTTTCTCACGAATGTTCAAGAAGGTAATAAGAACAAAGATTACGCCTTCCACAAACAAGGCAGCCAACGACTGCTGCCATGTGAGGTGCATGGCCTGACACATGGTGAACGCGAAGAACGCGTTAAGACCCATGCTCGGTGCTTGCGCAAACGGCAGCTTAGCCATGAAAGCAAGCAACAACGTTGCCACGGCTGCCGCAATGGCGGTGGCGGTGAAGAGAGCCCCTTTGTCCATTCCTGTGGTCGCGAGGATTGTCGGGTTGACGGCCAGGATGTAACACATCGTAAGGAATGTGGTGGCGCCAGCCACAAGTTCAGTTTTCACTGTCGACTTGGAAGAATCGTAACCAAGTGTTTTTTCTAAAAAAGTCATCTTGTTCTATAAAAGCATTAATCTTGGAAATAGACACGTTTCACGCGGTTGCTGATGCCCGTGAGCACCTCATAGGGAATGGTGTCGAGCACGTCGGAGAGAACGGTCACAGGGAGGTTGTCGCCAAAGATCTCTACAGAGTCGCCCTCCTTACAGTCGATGTCGGTAACGTCGATCATTGCCACGTCCATGCAGATGTTGCCCACATAAGGTGCCTTCTGTCCGTTTACCAGACAATAGCAGTGGCGGTTGCCCAACTTGCGGTTCAGTCCGTCAGCATAGCCTATAGGTATGGCTGCAATTCTACTGTCGCGGTCGAGCGTTCCCTTTCTGCTGTATCCCACGGTCTCGCTTGCTGCCACGTTATGGATCTGAAGTATTGTTGTCTTCAGCGTCGACACATTGTTTATAATGTGGTTGTTGCGCGAGTCGATGCCATAGAGGCCCAGGCCCAGACGGCACATGTCCATCTGTCTCTCTGGGAAATGTTCTATGCCGGCCGAGTTGTCCATGTGTCTGATGATATGGTGCTGGAAGGCGGCCTGCAGCTCTGTGCTGCCCTTCTCGAAGAGAGCAAACTGATGAGCAGAGAACTCGTCGAAACCATCGCTGTCGGAGCCTACAAAATGGGAGAACACCGAACGCGGTATGATGGCGTTCTGATGCTTCAGACGGTCTATCAGCTCCTCCATGTCGTGCTCGGGGTCGAAGCCCAACCGGTGCATGCCGGTGTCGAGCTTTATGTGTACGGGGAATCCTGTCACGCCCTCACGCTCTGCTGCCTTGACAAGAGCATCGAGCAGACGGAACGAGTAGACTTCAGGCTCAAGGTCATAGTCGAACATTGTCTTGAAGGCCGTCATCTCAGGGTTCATAATCATGATGTTTGACGTGATGCCGTTCTTGCGCAGCGTCACACCCTCGTCGGCCACGGCCACAGCCAGATAGTCGACACGGTGGTCTTGCAGCGTCTTCGCAATCTCCACAGCTCCTGCTCCATAGCCATCGGCTTTTATCATGCACACAAGCTTGGTTTCGGGTTTCATGAACGAACGATAGAAATTGAGGTTGTCAACCACAGCGTTGAGGTTCACCTCAAGCGTGGTCTCATGCACCTTGCGCACAAGCAGCTCGGTGAGATGGTCGAAGCCAAACTGTCGTGCTCCCTTCAGCAAGATAACCTCGTCGTGCAGATGTTTGAACATCTCGCTGGCTATGAAAGCCTCAACCGTGGGGAAGAAGCGTTGCTCACCGACATGTATGCAGTTGGCGTTTTCACAGAGGTCGGGGCCTATACCTATAAACTTCTGCACGCCACGCTCCACAGCCAGTCGTGACACCTCCGAATAAAGCTCCATTGGCTGCAGACCCGACTGCAAGATGTCGCTAAGAATGAGTGTGCGGCGACGGTTACGGTGGTCGGGGCGGCGG
>OCIU01000985.1_pt1 | contig 21653 bp, 19 predicted proteins | sample 1538471 | NCBI WGS metagenome assembly OCIU01 (sample SAMN04571693, study PRJEB22368) | human gut metagenome | biome: human gut; material: stool | host: Homo sapiens | place: Luxembourg | collected 2012-06-01 | reverse complement strand
TAACTATTGCATTTTCCGACTTTATGATTCCTCTTTCACTAAGACGTTTTATTACAGTATATGTTGTTGATTTCTTCCACTCAAGCTTTTCCTTGCGCAGCTTTACAATCTCTGTACTTTTGACTGGTTTGTTATCCCATAATATTTTACAGAACTTATACTCATTTTCATAATATTACTGGATGCATAGTAAAATCTCTTTTCTGAATTATCTCTCGGTTTTAATCTAGCACATTAGACCTTGTGTATCATTCTTTCTTAATTAAGCAAAATTAAATATAAATTATAAACATAAATTGTGACAACTACTTACTGTTTTTTATAATCCAAACAGTAAAATATAAATAAAACAGAACTGTCGCATTAAACATAATCTATACAATATGCAAATGTTAATAACAGGTTTATTATCTACATATTGTATGAATAGTGCTTCGTGCGACAGTCCCATTAATTCACATTAATATTAAATGAATAAAACACGCATCCTTTATATGTTAATACTCCAACACTTCCTTCCTGAACTTCATCAAAAATTTTTTTATTTACATCCAGTTCTATATTTTTTCCTTCAACATCAAAATACAATCTATATGCCATATTATTCTTAGCTGTAGCACCAAATCCAGGTGCTGGTCTATTCGATGTCAATGTAGTGTTATAAACTTTTATATCTCGGTATCTTTCCTGTACTTTTGAAACAAGTGTTGCTTTTACACTTTTCTTTCTTGAAAAAACATGTTGATAAACACTATATTTCCATACCTTATATAATATACTTAACACAAAAACTGCAAATATAATTTCACATACAATATAAAGCCATGCTGGGAACTGTATTCTCATATAATCTCACACTCCAATTTAACTATCCCATATAAGAAGGTCCACTATCATCCCATATAAAATCATTCAATCCTGGTAAATCCTCAGATTCATCATGCAATATTTCTCTATAGTTTTCATATGTAACACCTTCATAAGAAAATTGATATAAGACAATTGAAAATGCTTTTCCCTCAGTAAATGTACTTCCAAATTTAGCTATATATGGATTACCAATATTACTTGTAGGAGCTGATATTGATTGACCAAAAAGTATTTTATTTCTATATATATATGTTGTTGCAGTTACAAAATCTCCAGTTGTATATCCTTCTTCTGAAGTTTCAAGTCCTCTTGATATATATGCACATTTGAAATCTTCAAGTATTTCACTCTGAACATTTGGAATTCTTATTACAACTGAACCATGTCTATAATAAGGATTCTTCCAATCGTTATGGCCTGGATAATAATAATCATATGTTACTGTTATTGTAAATCCCACAATATCACTATTACTCAAACTAACCTGTTGTTCTGTTGCTACTGCCTTTTTAATAACTGTATAGGCATCCTTTAATTCATTGTCCTCTTCAATAAATGAAATTATTTCTTTATTTTCTCTTGTCCCTTCATTATGTGAATATGTTATATTATCAGATAACAATATTGTATCATTTTCATTAATAAATCCTGCTTCGATTAACATATTATAATATATATTTTGAGCCTCTTCTTCAATATTCACTTTCTTATTTTCATTCGTTTCTGCGGCATATGAATATACTATACTACCATGTGTAATAATCATAATTATAGGTAACATTAAAAATATCAATTTTTTTATTCTTCTTTTAACCATATTTTCACCCCTAATCATACATATTTAATACCTTTTGTTATAACTTTTGCTATCTAATTAATACTCCTTTCCGATTTCCAATAAATAATATTAGTAATCAACTATATATTAGTATAAAGACTGAGCTCTTAATCTTTATAATAATCTTTTCTCTACTTTTTTAAAAAATTAACGACTTAAAATCCTACTTATTAATGACTTTACATACATTGTCCTTCATATAAACAAACATAACCGCATTTTCAATATTATTTTTATATTATATTCAAATGTAATTTGAATATATTTCAAAAAATATTTGTTCTTCAGCGATGTAAATATCACATTCTCCAATTTTATGATTCTCTTTCACTAAAATGCTTTAGTAAAACCTCTTTTCTGAATCATCTCTTGGTTTTAGTCTAACATGTTAGACCTTGCATGTCAACCAGTTAAATTGTATTTAGTTCCATTCCTCTGCTAAGAGGAAATCGCAGATATTTCGGTGTTTAATACCATTTCGACTCATATCAAGTTCATCAAGAGAAACAACGTACTTTGGATAATTGTCATGGATATTATCATATGCACCAAACTCACGTATAATCGTTTCCTCCGATGCCAACAGATAAGTAACCTGTACATACAGCTTTTCACCACGCTTATCACATACAAAATCAATTTCCTTATCACCTGATCTGCCAACAGTTACTACATAACCACGGCGTAACAATTCCAGATAAACGATATTTTCTAAAATGAGATTGATATCTCGCATATTACCACCAAAAACGGCTTCACGAATACCATGATCAGCAATATAATACTTCTCATTGGAAGCAAGAATCTGTTTACCTTGCAGGTCTTCACGCTTCACCTGATAAAACAGGTATGACTCACAACAGTATTTGATATAGTTCAGAATTGTTTCCGGAGCAACTCTACGCTGCTCACTTTTTAAAAACTTTGCAAGAGAGCTTGCGGAGAAAGTCGTTCCTACATTGGCTGTTACATATGAAATGATTCGTTCCAACAAGTCAACATCCCGGATTTTATTCCTTTTCACAATATCCCTGAGCTGTACAGAGTTAAATAAGTCGTGAAGATATTGCTTGGATGGATCCTCTGCATAACGAAGATTAGCAAGATACGGCATACCACCGACAGTCAAATACTTCTGGAAGCACTTTCGGGTTGGCTCGTCTGGTTCTATAGAACGATACAACTCCATAAACTCTCCAAATGAAAATGGATAGATTACAAATTCCACATAACGTCCACCCAGATAAGTTGCAAGTTCACCAGACAGCAGCTTTGCGTTTGAGCCGGTGATATAGATGTCGCAGTCCAATGAAACACGGAAAGAATTTATACACTTCTCCCAGTCTTTGACCTCTTGTATTTCATCAAAAAACAAATATACTTTACCTTCAATCTCTGTAGCTTTTTTTGTAATCTCATCATGTAAAGCCTGTGCATTTTGCAGATGGGAATAATTCATATCTTATTATGAATTGCAAAATATTATTTTTATAAGTTATAACTTATAAAATTGTTGTTTTACTTGAAAATATCAGTTATAACTTATAACTTTTTAGTTCTTACTTCACTACATTTTAAGTATAGGCAAATAATCTCATTATAGAATTCCTTTTTTAATTATGATAAGATAATAGCTGCATGAATTAATCATTATATAAACCACATGCTTGAGGTGTACCAAAAGCATTGTATAAATACGAGGACTGATTATAATATGAATAACAATGATAACTGCAAGGGCAGCTGTGACAATAGCCAGAGCATCAATAATAATATTAATATGAATACTACATTTTCCAGTGAAGACATACACTATATGAAGCTTGCCATCAAACAGGCTAAAAAGGCTGCTTTGCTTGATGAAGTTCCTATAGGATGTATAATCGTCTATGATGGAAAAATCATAGGACGTGGGTACAACAGAAGAAACACCGATAAAACAACACTCGGTCATGCTGAGATTACTGCTATTAAAAAAGCCAGCCGTTATATGAACGACTGGAGACTTGAAGACTGTACTATATACGTTACTTTAGAGCCCTGCCAGATGTGTGCGGGTGCCATCGTACAGGCACGTATTCCACGAGTTGTCATAGGCTCCATGAATTCCAAAGCTGGGTGTGCAGGTTCTATAATAAATCTTCTTAATATGCCACAATTCAACCATCAGGCCGAAGTTGTACGCGGAGTATGTGATGAAGAATGTTCTACTATGTTAAGCACATTTTTCAAGGAATTACGCCAGAAAAAGAAAGCTGAAAAAGCCATCATAAAAGGAGCTCTGAAAACTAACGAATAATTTCATTATAAAGCTGATTTAGATTTACACACCAATATAATTATTGAAATAATCGGACATGATAAAACACAGCCATTTAACATAGATATATACAGAAATGAGGATTAACATGAAACTCGAATACAACCTTGGCAGATACTCTCTCAAAGTTCTTAACAAAAGCCGCTCTATAGATGTTCTTGACTTCTACTATCGTAACCGAAGGGACTTTGATAAGTATGAATCAGATAAGCCGGCTTCCTTCTATACTGAAGACTTTATCAGCCGCATGCTTGAGGCTGAAATGAAAGGCCTGCTTTCTATGACATTTGTAAGATTCTTTCTGATGGACAGACACGAACCTGATTATATTCTTGGCTCTCTGTCCTTCTCCCATATAAGCAGAGGCTCATCCCCTTCTGCCAATATGGGATATAAGATAGACGAATATCATCGCAACGAAGGACTTGCATCCCTTATAATAGCCACAGCCCTTGAAGAAATCGTTCCTGATATCGGGCTTCACCGCACTGAATGTTATATCCATCCGGATAATTCTACATCGCTTCATCTCATGGAGAAATTCGGCTTTATCGATGAAGGCATAGCCCACTCATATGTCAGACTAAATGGTGTATGGCAGGATCACAGACGTTTTGTTTATATTTCCTGATACCAGTATCCAAAGTATGGATTATTGTAGTCACTCCTGTGGCTCTTCTTAAAGTTACAGAATCCAAACATGGATGCCATATAGCGCTCCCTGTTGCAGTACATACCTGGAACCCCTATAAAATAATTCGTATTGTTCTCATTATCACACACTCTTCCAAACAAAAGATGGTGGAAATTATAATACCCATGTATCAGAAAGCTGTTGTTTATAATCTCCTTATCCTTAAGTGGCAGCTTTGATAACATCTGCGGTGTCACTTCTATACAATCATAAAAGTAATCATCATCAAATGCATCCACATAATCAGCCTTTGAGTACAGCTTTTTATATAAGTGCTCATTGCTATCCGCATATTTCTTCTTTGCAGAAGTATTCACCACTGCTGTTTTATCTGCATTGTCTGTATTGTCTGTATTATCAGTGTTGTATGTATTTTCTGCATTATCTGTATTTTCTGTGTTGTCCATACATTCCATAGCATGTAATTCTTCCATCTTTTCCATACTTTCCATACTTTCTCTTACGTTAATATCCTCTGCAGCCTGGTTATGTCTGTTTTTTTCATCTTTGTATGCAGCAACTTTAATTCTGCTATTCTGGCTTTCACTGTATTTGCTTTCCGTATCCTTATATGCAGTATCTATGCCTTCTTTACTCACACATCCAGCATTTTCTTCAGAGACTTTTTTAACATTCTCCTTAGTGTCACTTATCCTGTACTTTCTTACATCACTTCCCGCGAATTCTATAACGTCAGGATTAACATCATAATCCTCCCACATAGAAAACATCATATAATATCTGTCACCCTTGTTTGCAACAGCTATTCCACATATATCTGATGATGCATAGCCAGTATTATCTATATTACTGGCATTAAATATTCCAGCATATGATGCCATTCCATTGTTTACTATACAATCCCCCACTTTCATAAGCCTGTATCTTCCAGGAATAGATGCATCCCTGTCTATAAGCATATGTACTCCAAACATCTGCGGTGTGTCTGTATACACACCCCTGAGATTAATATTAAGCCTCATCTCACCTGCCCTGACCTCTACCTTTGCAAACCCTACATTCTTATCCTTCACACCTCCCGGATAAGAATAAATGTATGAAACAAACCGCTGATAGTCAGCCATAAAAAACCTCCTGACAATATAAGATTGATATGTAATCTTATGACCGCCAGGAGCTAAATATGTATATCGGTGTATTTATTTAATTTAATTTCTCCACAGCCAGACATGACAAAGCTGTAAGCAGCTGGGTATACTATGTGAAATGCACTTGAAGTTTGATTGCGATAGTTCTTAGTCTTTCCTTGCACTTGCCAGCCAGCTTCGTACACGGATGTACGAAGCAGCGAAGCCATTATTCCACTATCGCATTCGCAACCTGTGCAAACTGCTCCAGTGTAAGCGCCTCACCTCTTATAGTCAGAGGCAGTCCACATTTTTCAAGTGCCGCAGCAAGCTTTTCCTTGGAAACATTAACATCACCGCTGTTGCCAACACTGTTCATCATAGTTTTTCTACGCTGGTTAAAGGATGCCCTTATTATTCTGAACATAAGATGTTCATCAGCTACATCTACCGGTGGTTTCTCATATCTTTCAAGCTTGATTACCGCCGAATCCACGTTTGGTCTTGGCATAAAACAGCTTGCTGGAACATTAAGCACGATTCTAGGTCTGGCATAGTACTGTACTGCCAGTGAAAGTGCACCATAATCCTTGGTTCCAGGGCCCACCTGCATCCTGTCAGCCACTTCCTTCTGAACCATGATAGTTATGCTGTCAAGAGGAACTCCACTCTCGAAAAGTCCCATAATAATAGGTGTCGTTATATAGTATGGAAGATTAGCAACCACCTTTATAGGCTTTCCTCCATTCTTCTGCTCTGCAAGCTTTTTTATATCAAGCTTTAATATATCTTCGTTGATAACTGTCACGTTGTCATACCACGAAAGCGTATCTTCTGTAAGTATCGGTATAAGCTTCTTATCTATCTCAACAGCTACGACCTCTCTTGCATTCTCGCACAGAATCTGTGTCATAGTTCCGATTCCAGGGCCTACCTCAAGCACGAAATCATCCTCTGTAACGCCAGCCTCTCTTACTATTTTCTGAACAACATTCTCATCTATAAGAAAGTTCTGTCCGAATTTCTTCTGGAAATTAAAGCCATACCTGTTAAGAACAGCTATCGTATTAGTCGGATTTCCAAGATGCATGACGTTATCATAATTCTTATTATTCATATATATATTTATCTCCATTCCTGTATCACACATAACATAGACTGTTTATGTTTATTAACACAGTCTGCACTGTTTTATAACAAACCTTAACAACAAATATACATTTTCTGAATAAGTATGTCAATCAGATAACAAAATACTAAAATCACAGATACAGTCCATATACTCTGCATGCATTCTGGTATGTCACCTCTGCTATCTGCTCCTTCGTAACACCCTTTATATCAGCAAGCTTTTCTATAACATACTGTATGTTACTGCTGTCATTTCTTTTTCCTCTGTTAGGTACTGGTGCAAGATATGGACAGTCTGTTTCAAGCACTATCCTCTCAAGCGGTATGACATTTGCTGCTTCTATAAGCTTTTTCGCATTCTTAAAGGTAAGCACTCCGCCTATACCGAAGTAGAAGTTCATATCATAAAATGTCTTAACTGTTTCTTTAGAATATGAATAGCAGTGGATTATGCCTCCAACCTCACTGGCATGTCCGCTTTTTAATATATCTATGGTATCAGCACATGCATCTCTTGAATGGATAATAACCGGCTTGCTGACCTCTCTTGCCAGCTCTAACTGTCTTGCAAACCACTTTTTCTGAAGCTCTCTTCCCGGCTCATCATAATAATAATCAAGTCCGATTTCTCCAATCGCAACAACCTTGTTGTTCGTAAGTGCCTCCTTTTTCAGCCAGTCCATGAAGCTTCCAGCTATATATGAATTATCATTTATAGCTGAGCTCCATGGGGTTTCCCCTCGCTCCAGCCTCTCATAGTCGTCCGGATGAACACCTATAGCTGCATATATATTATCATATTTTTCTGCAAGCCTGACACTTTCTATACATCCTTCAAGGCTTGCACCTACATTTACAACTGCTCCTATATCACCGCTGAAAAGACTTGTTAATAATTCATCGCGGTCTTTATCAAATGCTTCATCATCATAATGAGCATGTGTATCAAATATCTTCATTCACAACCTCTCTTATTTCCTGTGTCTGGTGCTTTTTATTAAATCTTGCAAGAACGACCACTCCATCCCCTATGTATATTCCACATTGAAGTGGTGGAAAGTGAATCTATATGCATTATTGGCTATCTGGGTCATATCCAGCCGCTGAATTTGATTGGATTATGTGACCCTATTTACGATATTGGCTATCTGGGTCATATCTCGCAACTGAATTTGATTGGATTATGTGACCCTATTTGCATTATTGGCTATCTGGGTCATATCTCGCTGATAAATTTGATTGGATTATGTGACCCTATTTGTGAAATTGACAATCTGAGTCATATCCAGCCACTGAATTTGATTGGATTATGTGACCCTATTTGCAATATTGACAATCTGGGTCATATCCAGCCGCTGAATTTGATTGGATTATGTGACCCTATTTGCATTATTGACAATCTGGGTCATATCCAGCCGCTGAATTTGATTGGATTATGTGACCCTATTTGTGAAATTGGCTATCTGGGTCATATCTCGCTGATGGATCTGCTTGGAAAGAAAGAAAAAGGTGACCCTATTTGCAACAAAGCCAATCTGGGTCACCAATCTCCATAATGTATATTAACACAGCGGGTTTTAATATTATATTTTGTTGTAGACAGCTATAAGGCTTGTGAGGTGTTTTAAGAATAACGCGGAAGGAACACTTGAAAGCTGATTGTGATAGTTCTTAAATATTCCTTCGATATCCAGCAACGATTTGACATGGAGGTCAAATCGAGCGAAAACGAAACACGGATGTTTCGTATGAGCGGTTGCGTCTGGTAACAATACCTATATGGAATATCTTAGAAATATCCAATCAGCTTTCTGGTGACTGGAGCCTTATTCTTAAAATACCTCACAAGCCTTATTGCGTACGTTTGTCAATATAAATCAACTATATTAATCACGTATGCTAATTAACCATGCTAATCAGCCATACTAATCAACTATGCTAATCAGTTATGCTAATCAACCATACTAAACAACCCTGCTAATCAGCTATGCTAATCAATTATACTAAACACCCATGTAAACAACAATTATCCTATCTCGCTTCCAGCCACGATATCCTTATCTACTGTCATAACTGAAAGATTATCCTTATCATCCATGGCTGCAAGTATCATCCCCTGCGATTCAACACCACATATCTTACGTGGAGCAAGGTTTGTTACTACTGCAACCTTCTTTCCAACCATCTCTTCTGGCTTATAGTACTGTGATATTCCAGATACTATCTGGCGCACTTCATCACCTACACGTATCTGCGAGCAAAGAAGCTTCTTAGCCTTCTTTACTGGTTCACACTTAAGCACTTCTCCAACCTGAATCTGTATCTTTGAGAAATCATCATATGTTATCTCTGGTTTTTTCTCAACTACTGGATACTCTGTAGCTCCGTTAGCCTTTCTCTGAGCCTCCTGAAGCTTCTCAACCTCTTCCATAACTACATTTATATCAAGTCTTGCAAAAAGAATTTCCGGCTTGTCAGTAACATTTTCGCCTGACTTTCTTAAACCGAACTTATCAAGGTCATCAAAATCTCTTTCACCCTCTGATGGGTCAGCTGGATAAAGCTGCTTTAATATACTTTCAGTTGTGTTTGGCATAAATGACTTAAGAAGATTAGCACCGATAGTAATACTCTCAACAAGGTTGTAAAGTACCTCTTCAAGTCTTTCCTTCTTAGACTCATCCTTGGCAAGCGCCCAAGGCATAGTTTCATCTATATACTTATTGCATCTCTTAAATAAAGAAAATACCTCAGTCATGGCATCTGCAACATGAAGTGTAGACATTTTTTCCTGAACCTTATCTCTTGTTGCTGTTACAACAGCCTTAAGGTCAGCATCAAAGTCGAGACTTGCGCCATTTTCATCAACACCGGCACCCTCACTTGTAACGCCAGTCTTGTTTACTACTCCGCCAAAGTACTTGTTAGACATGGCGATAGTTCTGTTTACAAGATTACCAAGAGTATTAGCAAGGTCTGAGTTCATACGCTCAACTAAAAGCTCCCATGATATAACACCATCATTTTCAAATGGCATTTCGTGAAGAACGAAGTATCTTACGGCATCAACACCAAACATATCTACAAGGTCATCTGCATATATAACATTTCCCTTAGACTTACTCATCTTGCCATCATTCTGTAAAAGCCATGGATGACCAAATACCTGCTTAGGAAGTGGTTCGCCAAGTGCCATAAGGAATATTGGCCAGTATATAGTATGAAATCTGATAATATCCTTTCCGATAAGGTGAAGGTCTGCAGGCCAGAACTTCTTGTACTGCTCAGAAGAGTTGCCGTCAGCATCATAACCGATACCAGTAATATAGTTAGTAAGCGCATCAAGCCATACATACACTACATGCTTGTCATCAAAATCAACTGGAATTCCCCACTTAAATGATGTTCTTGATACACATAAATCCTGAAGTCCTGGAAGAAGGAAGTTGTTCATCATCTCATTCTTTCTTGATACAGGCTGTATGAATTCTGGATGAGTGTTAATATGCTCAATAAGTCTGTTTGCATACTTGCTCATTTTGAAGAAATAAGCTTCTTCCTTTGCTGGTTTAACTTCACGTCCACAGTCCGGACATTTGCCATCAACAAGCTGTGACTCTGTCCAGAATGATTCACAAGGTGTGCAATACATACCTTCATATGAGCCTTTGTATATATCTCCCTGATCATATAGCTTCTTGAATATCTTCTGTACCTGTTTTTCATGATAATCATCAGTTGTTCTTATGAACTTATCATATGATGTGTTCATAAGATCCCATATTCTCTTAATCTCTGCTGATGTCTTATCAACAAACTCCTTAGGTGTGATTCCTGCTTCTTCTGCTTTTAGCTCTATCTTCTGACCATGCTCATCAGTACCAGTCTGGAAGAACACATCATATCCCTCCTGACGTCTGAATCTTGCGATACTGTCAGCAAGTACTATCTCATAGGTATTGCCAATATGTGGCTTGCCTGATGTATATGCAATAGCTGTTGTCATATAAAATGGACCCTTACTCTGTGGCATATCTATAACCTCCATTTTCCTTGTTTTCTCTAATTAATCCTGATTATTTGTACAGGTTTTCCAATCATTTAATGATAGTTAACTTTTGATGATATGTCAAGTTTTGCAAATCCCTAAAAATTCTGTGTATGCAAATCCCTAAATTTTGTGTATGCAAATTCCTAAAATTCTGTGGCTTTTGACCACAACATCTTATAATGTTATGATATGAATAATCATCCTTTGACATTCCAGCACTTATATTGACATATAATATAACATGCCTCAATATGAGCATAAAAGTGGGATGATAATCCAACGATGTGCGAATGGCTGGTGCTATGTACCAGTGACACATGTTTAGCACGAACCGAAGCGAAACTAAGACGTGTAAGTGCGTAGCACAAAACAACCTGTATATATCAAAATCGGGGGCTTTTAACCACGACATCATAATGTACAGATATATAAAAATCACCAGAATCGTTAAAATAGACTTAAAAGCCGGTGGAATATATGAAAAATCCGCCTGATATCAACTTTATACCAGCTTTCCATATGCGGGATTTTTGTGTCCGCGCACACCTGACACAAACCCGATACGCCCTAAAAACGTGCGAAGCACAAACTTGAGATGCGCAAAGAAGCAGCGCAAGAATGGAGGATTATTATGTTTAAAACATTCAAAAAAACAATTAGTCTTGCAATGTCTTTAATCCTGTCAGCTGCAAGTATATCACTTTACGGCTGCAGTACACAGGATATACGCAATATAACAGAAAAAAACGACTCTTCAATAACACAGGAATACTCCTATAGCCAGACAGGCAACACCGCCTTTAACGAATATACTGATAACTTATTTTGCGAAATAGTAACCGATGATACTCTTTCTCTTCACACATTGCTTGAACATCCAGAGAACTATGGGATTAACGATTATAATATCACTCTCGGAAGAATCGACACAGAATCTCTTTATGATACGTCTGATATAACACAATATATAACTGAACTTAAAGCCTTTGACAAAAACTCCCTGTCACAAACTCAGGCTGTAACTTATGATTATCTTCTTTCTTATCTTGAATCACGCCTGTGTTATAGTGACCTCGACCTGTATGGCTCACAGCTCACTCCGACAATAGGCATGCAGATAGAGCTTCCTCTTATATTTTCTGAATACTCATTCCTTGAGCAAAAGGATGTCGAGGAATATCTTGAATTACTATGTGATGTTGATGGTTATTTTGAAAATATGCTTGAATATGAAAGACTGCGTGCAGACAAGGGCTTCACTCTCAAAGACTCCTTACTTGAGGATGTCATAAGCTCATGCCAGTCAGTTATAGATTCCATAAAACAGGAGAATTCCACTAACCGTCTTTTTATAGATGATTTTAATTCACGCATCGATGCTCTTGACTTTATATCTGACAGTGACCGACAGGACTATAAAAAACGTAATATAGAAGCTGTACAAAAGCACGTAATACCTGGCTATGAAGCATTAAGAGACGGTCTTACCCTGCTAAAAGGAACATGCCGTTATCAAGATGGAATAAGCAGCTATCCTGATGGTCAGAGGTACTTTGAAGGTCTTCTTGAGCAGACACTTGGATGGAGCAAATCTATTGATGAATACTCTTCTCTTCTTGAAAGCTATATGAGAAACTACCTAATTGTCATGAGAAAGCTCATACAAAAAAATCCTTCTCTCACCGATGCTTTCAGTTCTTATTCCTTTGGCACTTCCAACCCACAGGATATTATAGAAGAGCTTAAGCAGAAAATGTCTGATGACTATCCTGCCCTTGATGATATTGACTATTCGATCAAATACGTGTCAGAAGCACTTTGTGATTATGCAAGTCCTGCCATGTACTTTATGCCACAGCTTGATAACCCTGATATCAACTCCATATACATCAACAAAACTGGCACAACAGACAGTTATATATATCCAACACTTGCACATGAGGGTTATCCTGGCCATATGTATCAGACACAGTACTTTCTTAAAACTAACCCATGTCTTATCCGTTCACTTATAAAACCAGGCGGCTATGTAGAAGGCTGGGCTTCGTATATAGAAGTACATTCATACGAATATGGCAAAGAAAGCCCCGAACTAAACACACTCGCAAAATGCAACTACGCATTAATACTTTGTCTGCATGCCATGGGTGATATAGGTGTCAACTACTATGGATGGGATGAGGCCCGTCTTTCCTCATTCTTAAGCAACTGGGGCTACTCTGATGTGGACACTGCACATTCCATTTATACAGCACTTATTGCAAATCCTGGCAACTACTGTAAATATGTACTTGGATTTATAGGCTTTGAAGAACTAAAAAAACAGGCCCAGAATGACCTTGGCAGCAACTTTTCTTTAAAAGAATTCCACCGTTACATTCTTGAAATGGGACCTGTCCAGTTCGATATTCTGTTTTCTTATCTTAAGCAGTGGGAAAACAGCCTAGTAGTAGTATCTTCCAGGGCAGCATAATCCACCACCGCCAAGACAACAGTTGCAGGCAAGATTAAGGACTATCAGTTTCATGCACCAGCTTCCCATGCTGCTGCCTGGATTCTGATATGTCTGCTGTCTTCCTGTATACCACTCACCACCGCTGTTCATCCGCTGGTAGAACATCCTGTACTGCATATTATCAGGAGCAAGTTCAACAGCCCTCCTTGCATGTTCCATGGCAGTCGCCTGATTGCCTTTTCCTGCATTGGCCTGGGCACTGTAATAATACCATCTTGCATCTCTATCCTCCATGCTGTTAAGAACATTAAGTGCTTCGTCAAAGCTTCCATTGTTTATATAGTTAGCTGCGGCTCTAAGATGTATGGTAGTCTGGTCGTTCCCATTCATGTCAGAGGCACCATTGGCATTTCCGCCTCCTCCATAATATCCGCCAAATCCAAATGGTCCATATCCCCAGAAATCTCCACCAAAGTTACCGTAACCGCCATTCTGGTTGTTATTCTGATAATCACCATCATAGCCATAACTTCCTGTACCGCCGCGATTCTGACTGTAGGATGATGTATAGCCACCTTCCTTTTCTTTCATTATCTGGTTATATGCCTGCTGTACAGTCTTAAACATTTCCTCAGCCTTATCCTTGTTTGGATTATTGATGTTGGCATCCGGATGATATTTTCTGCTTAATGTTCTGTATGCCTTTTTTATTTCTTCGTCCGAAGCATCCCTTGACACTCCCAATACTGAATACGGATCAGTCATAATTCCTCCAATATATATGTTATATAGTCTATCCTCTGCCATAGCTAACTAAGCTTAGTTAATATGTTTTACCAGGATTTTCACTTTGACTTTCATTTTTTGTTTTCAATTCTCTTTTATTCCTGCACAGCTCGAATCTTGTCCATACTCCTGAATATATTATGTTTCGTAAAAGATTAGCATTTTCTATGACAGGAAGCCTCTCAAAGGCTGCTGCACACTGTGCCATAAGTGATTTTAATATATTTTCAACAAAGGCATCATAATCAGGTCTTTGTGAATACGCCCTGAGTCCATTATATCTGCCCTTTTTATTATCCTCTTCAAGATCCTCATATGCATCTAATATATATATGAACCTTCCAAGTGCGCCGCCTGTCTTGATAAGTGTATCTTTCCACTCATCATCTTTCATAAGCAATATCTGTGACATTATAATCCCAAACTGCTCCGCAGGCATATCAACATTTCCCTCGCCTGCCTTTTCAAGCCCGCTTATTTTATCCAGTGCTTTTTTTATAATATCAGCTTTTTCAGGATATGCTGCCTCTATACGCTTTACTTTACCTGACAATGTATCTGCAAGCACCTTCCTTGTGACTTTCTTTTCATCATTCCAGTCGTCTATGCATTTGTAATATGTCATAAGCACATTCATATCTGCCACATAGCCTGATATATCATTCCTGCTGACTGGATGTCTGTGTAGTGGATGTGCTATGCATCTTGTCTCATACTTTCTTGTTTCCGGCTCATATAAGCCAGTAAGAAGCAGAAGAAGAAATGTCATATCATAGCTTATGCATAACTGTCCGTTAACCCCATACCGCTCTTTAAGTTCATCACATAGTCCACAATAATATGAACGGTATACATCATATTCTTTAATCTTAAGCTCTGGCTTGTTTACTACAACATATCCGTACACTGGCACTATCTCCCTATCTTGTTAAGTCTGAGGCTTCTGTTATAAAAATATAGCAGCATAAAAACGAAAGCATATATCTGTACACAACAAATACTGCTTTCGCTTATCATATAACATATTTAAAACTCACGTCAATCAATGCCTGAAAGATTAATAAATCTTTTAGATTATTTAGAAATACTGGTCACGGTAATCCGTCCCCCATATAAGAAAATCCTCATAATCTGCCAGGGAATTAAATCTCATCTCATCTGTATACACATCTTGACCACTGTCAGAAGCTTTATCTGCTTCAACATCATAAGTTTTTCTGTGAGGAAATGTATACTTGTGTATATCTGTTCCATCATAACCTTCACAATCATAACCTTCACCATCATACTCTGGGTACACATTAATCACCTCCATAATGGAAGTATCCCCTTTGTGTGATGATTTATTCTAATATATAACTATCGCCTGTCTTCCCATATCCTTGTATCTTTCTTCTACAACTTCTTTATCATATTCATAGATACCTCTTAGCGGATCAGCCATAATATATGTATCAGCTGTATAACCAATAAGCACCATGGCATGCTCATGTGATTTCCACACTATTGTTTCTCCATCAACATTCCACTCAGCTGCTATATGTGGCTTTGCCATCCACATTGTTTCCCATACCAACACAGGATGTCCATTATCTACATAGTCAACAAGCTCACTATAATCAGCTCCTGTAACATTATAAACATTCATATCCGAATTCTCGCTGTATAGATATCTTTTTGCAGAATTCACAATTACCGGTGCAAATGCCCCACATGCATCCTCATCTCTTGGATTACCTACAAATGCCTTGTATGGTGATGTTTCACCTACTCTTCCCTTATCAAGGAAGTTATCAGCCAGTGTAAGCTTGTCTACATCATAACCAAGATAGTTAAGTACTATTGTTAATGCTGTTATCTCGCACCCTGTTGGCAGTTCAGGATTCTGAAGCACACACTTAACATCCAGCTTCTTATATGACTTACTCCTTGCAGCAGCTGCTTTAACTATCTCTTTTTCACCTAATTTCTCTTTTTCAAGCGATTCCTCTATCTCAGCTGCTTTAACAGTTCCTGCACCAGTCTTTTCCTCTTCTGCATTTTCATTTTTTTCTTTCTCATATATTTCTGTCTGCTCAATCATGCTTTCTTTTAATAACATCTGTTCTTCTGTCTGCCATACAGTCTCTTCATCATAAACAGCATCCACACTGCTTACAGCTTCTATTTCGCCCTTCATATAATCAGCTCTCTGAATAAATCCTGTAATATGCCCATTTTTTGTCCTGGCTGCAACTGCCACCATAACTATAACTGCTATCATGCCAGCCAGTATAAATGCTGCAGCAATATTTCTTTTTTTACTGATTTTTTTACTAATTCTTTTCTGTCTATTCCTCTTTTTCTCCATACTTACCTCTTTTCCAGCAGAACACACTGCCGTTCCCCTTTTTTGTTTACCATGCCGATTTATACCTTTATTCTTCGGCCATGACATAGTTCTTTTCTTTAATACTAATATAAATCATTGACATTACAATATTCTTACAGAACAGTGTTTTATCATGGAAATTTCAGAAAAAGACAAGAGTAATTTTGAGGAAATGTTTTTAGAAAAAGATTTTTAGAGAAATATTTAAAGAAAAAAGGAGTAGGGAATTTAAGGAAAAAGAAAGTTGATTTTTCAAATTGATTTTTCAGGAAGAGTGGGGATTTTAGAAGATGGTTTTTTAAGAAGGTTGAATAAAAAGCAAAAATAAAAGCCCCTCAACCTGACTCCATCGATCAAATCAAAAGACTTTCCTAAATGCACCGCCAGGGGTTCGAACCCTGGACACCCTGATTAAGAGTCAGGTGCTCTACCAACTGAGCTAGCGGTGCGTATATTAAAATGTATGTGAAGCTTAGCGACTTGTGTCTTACGACTTCACAAGTGCACCGCCAGGGGTTCGAACCCTGGACACCCTGATTAAGAGTCAGGTGCTCTACCAACTGAGCTAGCGGTGCATATATAACAATTCGTTGCCGTAACAACAAAAGATATATTATATTCTTTTATGGAAAAAATCAAGTCTTTTTTTGTATTTATTTAGATACAATCCACTTTTTTTATTTTTTTCAGCATATTTTAGCCTTTTTTTACGAAAAAAGGGTTTTTTTACTTATTGATATAGAGTATCATATGTATAAAGCTTTTAAAATTTATAAAGATTTTAAAATGTTATACAAGTGGTGTAACCGCCGCTTGCAATAACCATTTACAATAACAGCACACAAGGAGTAAATATATGTCTGTATATAACAGCAGCAATACTGATGACAATATGTCTATGAATAACAACAGTAATACTGACGACAATATATCTATGCATAACAACGGTAATGCTGATGACAATATATCTATGCATAACAACGGTAATACTGATGACAATATATCTATGCATAACAATAGTACTGCTAATAACGATAATACCAGCGATGATAATGCATATACCATCATTAAACACAACCGTTTTCAACCTAACAGCAAGTATTTTACTATTATGCTATATGGGCTGGCTTTCGTACTTGGTTCAATCCTTCTTGTAAGAATCGTTGGAAGCTTCAACAACACAGTAAAACTTTTAGGACAGGCTATTGAGGTTATAGCACCTTTTCTTGGTGGTGCATTTATAGCATTTATACTATATCCTCTTGTTAGATTCTTTTACAGAAGACTGTTTAAGGAAAAGTGCCATATGAAATCTGACAGGCTTGCCAAATGGCTGTCTATACTTGCTACCTATGCTATAGCAATCGGCATAATCGCAGTACTGCTTGTATTCATACTGCCACAACTGTACACAAGTATAACTGATATACTGGATAAGCTGCCTGTATGGTACAACAATGTTACTATATTTATAGCTGATTTCGAGAAGAATCATAAAGACCTTGGCTTCATAGATTATAATATTATCAATGAACACCTTACGTCTTTATATCCTAAGATATTGTCGTATCTTACAGATATACTGACTAACATTCTGCCATATGTTGTAAACACTTCTATGGCTATTATAAAAGGTTTAATTAACCTTATTATTTCTGTTATGGTTTCTGTATACATGATATCAGACCATAAAAATATCTTTTATCAATTTAAAAGACTTTTATATGCTGTATTTCCTAAACAGGCGGCTGACACCGCAAGAACAATATGTCGTGAAAGTGCAAACATTTTCATTAAATTCATGTATGGAAAAGCTATCGATTCATTAATAATAGGAATCATCTGTTTTATATGTATGACAATATTCAGGTTTCCATACACAGTGCTTATCAGTGTCATAGTAGGTATTACCAATATGATTCCATACTTTGGACCTTATATTGGCGGAGTTCTTGGCGGCATTATTATAGTGATCATCAACCCTCTGCAGGTTATATTTTTCGCGATCATGATACTTATTATCCAGCAGTTTGACGGTCTCTTCCTAGGTCCTAAGATTCTTGGCAATAGTACAGGCCTTAAGCCTTTATGGGTTATATTCGCTATAGTTGTCGGTGGTGCTATGTTTGGCGTACTTGGTATGTTCCTTGGTGTTCCTACTATGGCAGTTATATGCTATATCCTTAATATTATTATTGAACATTTCTTAAAGAAGCGTAATATTACGGTACAGCCTTATGATTCACCTGATAAAATGTAGATATCATTACCTGCAATTTATTATTTTATATATTTCATTCCAGGAGTGTCTGAATCGTACTATTCTTTGATTCAGGCTGCGATGATAATAAAAGAATTCGTTAAGACGTTTTAATGAAAAACAACGATTACAACGGTTACAATGGTTACAACGCATAAAACACACCTTCCATATAATAATGTTTCTGATGCATCCGGATTGTTATGTTGCTGCACAATTTGCGCAATTCATGCCATTCACGCAATCCTTACATCATATGATTATTATATTAAAGGTGTGTTTATTTGTTACACTATGAATACGTTTATATGCTATTTTCTGTCAGCTATAAGCTTGCATATCGGATTTCCCAGCTCGGAGAATTTCTTTTCATACTCTGTCATGACATTGCCCTCATTAAGTCTTGTGTCGTTATGAAGGTCATATGTGCACTCTTCAAGTATCCACCCTGCTTCCTTTACTTCTTCTACTGAAAAATCAAACAATGCTTTATTATCTGTCTTAAACTCAACTCTGCCTTCTTTCTTTAACATCTGGTCATATCTTGCAAAGAACTGTCTTGATGTGAGTCTTCTTTTTGCATGTCTGTCCTTAGGCCATGGATCAGAAAAGTTAAGATATATTCTGTCAACCTCATCTTTACCGAACACCTCGTTGATATTCTCTGCATCCATACGGATAAATCTTAAGTTAGGAAGCTGCAGCTCATCCTGCTTCTCAACAGCTCTTAACAGCACGCTGGAATATTTTTCTATTCCTACATAGTTAATATCAGGATTCTGTGATGCAAGTGTTGTAATAAATACTCCCTTTCCCATACCAATCTCTATATGAACAGGATTACTGTTTCCAAACACATCCTTCCATGTCCCTTTCATTCCTTCTGGCTCAGTGAACACATACTTATTCTCAATCATCACTTCTCTTGCACCTGGTACATTTCTTAAACGCATATTTCCTCCATCTCAGGCTCTTATATTATTTGTTTTACCTGCTTCTTATAATAACATTCTATATGATAATGCTGTCAAAAGTCAAAATATAGTTGTTTAATTACTAAAAAATATATGTTATAGTACTAAGTAACATGATAATTATATAACTAATATCTACAGAAATGAGGAATTTAATATGTTTAATTCATTTAGAAAATATATAAAACGTACTCTTGGCACTATTGCCACAGTTTCTATCATAGCAGTTACTACATTTTCCGTTACTGCCAATGTATCCGCGGCTGCTTCCGATAGCAGTACAGCTCCTAAAGCTGCATGGCCTGATGCCCCTTCAATAACCTGCGAAAGCGCAATACTTATAGATGCAGATACTGGTTCAATATTGTATGAAAAGGATTCTCACCGGAAAGCATATCCGGCATCTACAACCAAAATCCTGACTGGACTTCTTACCATTGAAAACTGTAACCTTAATGATACCATGACATTTTCAAGCAAAGCTGCTAATTCAGTCAATCCTTACGAGGATGCCAATCTTAGTATGAAAGCTGGCGAACAGATCACTGTCGAACAGGCTTTATATGGACTTCTTTTATATTCTGCTAACGAAATAGCATATGGGCTTGCTGAACAGGTTGCAGGGTCGGCAGATGCATTTATTGATATGATGAATAACAAGGCTAAAGAGCTTGGTGCCATAAACACTCACTTTGCTAATCCAAGTGGATTATATAATCCCAACCATTACACAACGGCTTATGATATGGCTATGATAGCAAGAGGCTGCTATAACAACGCTTCATTTGTCAATATTGACTCAACCTCTTCATCATACACTATTCCAGCTACCAACATGTCTGCACAGCGTACTATAAAGCATAGACATAAAATGCTTAAAGGCCGTGAGTTCTACTATGAATACTGCAAGGGTGGAAAAACAGGATTTACTGATGAGTCGCTTATGACTCTTGTAACATTTGCAGAAAAAGACGGAATGCGTCTTATATGTGTTGTTTTCAGATCTCCTGATGATTCAACACGATATATAGATACAAGGGCTCTTTTTGACTGGGGATTTGGTAACTTTAAGAAATCAACTACTTCTAATTCACAGATAAGCTCATTATTCTCAACTGATAATTATTATTCATCAGATGTTTTTGGCAAAAGCAAGCTTGGTTTTAACCTTAATGCCTCATTTATAACTATTCCTGCTAACGGCAGTACATCTGATGTTACTATGGATATAAATACTGACTATGATGTATCAAACAGTAATGATAAGCTTACTGCAAAGCTTAACTACAAATATGGTGATAATGTAGTAGGCACAACAACTCTTACTATATCATCGGGCAATGCTGTCAAGGACAGCCAGCTTCCATATCTTAGCAACGAAATAAAAGTCACAGAGCTCACTCCTAAGAAGTGTCTTAAAGTAAATATATGGATAATAGCTGGTATCGTCGCTGTGATACTTATTATTATCACTATTATCAACAACAGGAAGCTTTCTAATAATAGAAAACATCATTATTCAAAAAGAAATCTAAGATTCTAGATAATTGTTGTTTAACACACATTCTTAACGTACGGACGACAGCATATATGAGGAAAGCAGGTGTGCATACATCAACGATGCCAGAAGCTCCAATTGGATATTTCTAAGACTTTTCATATACGTAATGGTAGTTTCCGCTACCGTTCGATACGGGACATCCATGTCCCATATCTCACTTCCACAGACATCCGTGTCTGTGGATAGCTGGGTAGTTAAGGAAAAGTCTAAGAACTATCACAATTGAACTTCAAGTGCATCTTATGATGTTTGCA